>JAAHTH010000210.1_pt2 | contig 35898 bp, 28 predicted proteins | sample 6116091 | NCBI WGS metagenome assembly JAAHTH01 (sample SAMN13939990, study PRJNA603662) | sponge metagenome | isolation source: marine sponge | host: Mycale hentscheli | place: New Zealand | collected 2006
AACAGACATATCTCTAGAAGAGATTATGGATACAAGAAGCCAAAGAAAAGCAAGAAAAATATAGAGGTTATAAACAAAGAGATTGAAATGTCTTACGAAGGTTTGTGGCTTCCTAATTCTGAGATATTATTAGGTTACGGAAGAACTAAGAACATTTTAAGACCTATGGGTAAGGATGGGAAGTCTGTTTCGCCTAAGCTTATAAGAAGGTATGTTTATTTCGAACCAAACTTAAGAAACGGTTCAAGCACTTCTTTTGTAAGAACAATAATGCCTAACCTTGACACTATACAGTTGTTAGTTTTAAGAAAGCGACACATTATCGCTGAAATGAATCCTACAGGTGTTGCTGTAGATGTTTCTGGTATAGCTGATGTTATGGCTGCATTAGAAGAGGAAGATCCAATGAAGATTGTTAAGTTGTATAAGCAAAAGGGTATTTTATTTTACAGCAGGACAGATGTCAATGGGGATCCAGTAAATGGAACGCCAATACATGAATTAGGAAATCCTTTCGCTCAAGCTTTAATAGGTATAGATAATGCTATTATAAATGAAATAGAGAGTATTAGAAGTAATGGAGGAATTAATGATGCTAGGGATGGAAGTTCTCCAGACAAGGATGCATTAGTTGGAATTGAAAAAATGAGGCTTCTAGCTTCTAACAATACAACTAGAGAGATATACAAGGCTTTTACTGACGGTATTTTTGCAAAAGCAGGAAAGTGTGCTGCTAGAATGGTTCAGTGTAAAGTTGAATATAATAATGGTATTAGCGAGTATGATAATATAATTGGGGAGCAAGGTGTAAAATCTATAGAGTTTGCTAAGTCTATAACTATGGCTCAGTTAGGTGTCAAAGTTGAAGCATTACCTACTGATGACCAAATAGAGAGCTTATTAAAAGTTCTTGATATGTCTTTAGCTAATAAAGAAATAAGAGTTGAGGACCATTTAGAGATTAAGAGAATATCTAATGTCAAGAAGGCTGAGAGACTGTTAATATACAGAAAGAAGGTTTATGCTGCTGAGAAAATGGAAGAGTTCAAGCAGAAAGAGGAGATTACAGCTGAAAGAGAAAAATCTTCAGCAATGGCAGCTGCAGAGGCTCAGGTAGTTAAGGATGAGTCTAAGGCTAAGTCTCAAATGCAGATTGATGATAACAAGAATAAAAATGAGATGGAGAAGATAGCTTTCCAAACAAATGAAGACCTTAAGATAATTGATAGAGAGGCTTATTGGAAAGAGGAACTACTTGAGAAACAGATAAATAGCGATGCTCCAGTCAGGTCTGGGATTAGTATGCCGAAGGTTCAACAGAACCCAGGAGGAGCTATTGAGCGACATGCTTCGGTAAAAGAAGATGTTTAAATGTCTGATTATCAGTAAAAAACTTTTGTTTTATAAGATATTATCTTATTTTTGCATTAACTAAATTAAAACTAAACTAAAATTAAAGACATATGAGTGATGAAATTATGGACGATTTCGAATTTCCTGTAAAGGATGGAGTAGAAATGGTTGAAGAAGGAACAGAGCAAGAAGTTGATAACGAGAACATTCAAAATGAAGAGGATAATGCCTCTGAGGGTAGTGAGCAGAATGAGAGTGAGGAAGGTCCTGAACAAGATATTATAAACAAAGCCAACGAAGAAGCGTCTTCGGAATCTAATGAAGAGGAGAATAACTCTGAAGAGAATGAGGCTAATGAAAATGAAGAAGGTGGCAGTACTTTGTCTTACGATGAAACTGGCAACGAAATAAACAGTCAAGAGGTTGAGACTGAAGAAATCGACCATAGTTCTTTGATAGAAGATGAAATGCGCAGAGCGACAGGAGATGTTTTTAAATCTCCAGACGAATTTGTTGAGGCTTATAATGGATTATTAGAAACTGTTTCTGGTAAGACATATTTAGACAACCTTAACGAAGCTGCGGCAAGCGAATATGGAGAGGGAGTTTCCTTTTCTGATTTGGTTGAATATAAAAATAGAGATTTTGATAATATGGATGATTTATCTGTAGTATCTGAATCAATTGAAAAAGAGTTTGGAGATATTACTCCAGAACAATTAGAAGCTCACATGAGACCTTACGCTTTATTAAAATTAAGCGACAAGAGGATTGGGGAACTGATTGAAGATGGAGAGGTAACTCAGACTCAAGTAGATGATTTAAAAGCAAGGCTTACAAGAAAAGCAATGACTGCTAGATCAGAACTAAAAGGTTTTCAAGACTCTATTAATATAGATGAATTAGAAATCTCTTCACCAGAGATTGCTGATACGACTCCTACTCCACAAGAAAGTGAGGCAGACCGTGTAGCTAGATTAGAAGCTTATAATCAAGTTATAACAAGTATGCCAGGTAACACTTTTGAATTTGGAACTAGTGAAGACCCTAAAAGTTTTACCATCGAAAAAACAGACGAAGACCGAAATGGAGTGTCTGATTTTCTTAAAGGTGATACTTTTAATGGTGTTGACAGGAATTTTATCGACAGACACTGGACTAATGAAGACGGTAGTGTGAATATTCAGAAACTTTCTGAAGATATGTACAAAGTCATTAACTACGAGCGTGACGTAAAGTTAGGCATCGCTCACGGGAAATCCGAAAAGAGCAAAGAGGTTAAAGACATAAACAACATAAACTTCGACAAGAGGGATTCTGGTGGTTCACAAAACGATGGCGGCATGTCTCAAGCCGCAGCAATGGCAATTGAGGCAAACAGTTAACGGCAATAATGTCGTTGATAATTAAATTTTAAAAAAATGGCTTACGATAAGGGTGCAACTAATACAGCACGAAATCACAATTTTGTTTCATTTTATGAAGCACACGAACCAGACATCTCTAACGAGTTGGTTCAAAGATACGGAAATTCAATTGTTGGATTTTTAGATTTAACTAATGCTAAGAAGTCTACTTCTGCGTTAGAGTTTTCTCGTTTTGAGAAGGATAGAATTATGCCAAAGATATTGGCAACTACTGCAGGAGCAGGAGCAGGTCTAGAAGCTACCTTTACTATAGAGGCTGCATCTAAATTAACTTCTCCATCGGCAGCACCATACGATACATCGGCTACACCTGCGGAAGTGTCTGTAGCTGTTAACTTGAATGACTTAATTATGATTAAGCCTGATGGAGCTACAGCTTCTTTTGGAGCTTACATCCATGCTATGGTTACTACAGTTACTGGAACTACTTCTTTTGGAGCTACACCAATAAATTCAACGGATGTTATTCCAGCTATTGGTTCAGCAGATGAAATTATCATTTATGGTAATGTTCACGGTGAAGGGTCAGGTTTCCAAGCACCATTATCTACTAAATCAACTAAGTACACTGAGAAGTTGCAAATCATCAAACACAGAATGAGAGTGACTGGTTCAGAATCTTTAGTTAAATTATGGTATACTGATAAGAGTTCAGGGAAAGCTAAATTCATGGTAAAAGGTGAAGGAGATGCTTACGCTCAATTTATGAACATTTCTGAGTTAAATCTTTTAGTTGGTAAGGAATTAGGTAACACTTCGTTAGCTACAGTATTCCAAACGGCTAATACTCCATTAGCAATGACTAACGGTTTATTAACTCAAATCATTAACGGAGGTAACATTCTTAACTATGCTGGTGTAACTGGTGTAACTATCGATGACTTCTATGACTACAACATTGAGATTGATGCTGAGAAAGCTCAAAAGAAAAACTTAATGATGTCTGGAATTGCTATCGACCAACAACTTGACCAAGAGTTAGGTGACAGGTTACAGAATGGAGCTATTACTTACGGTGGATTCACTATGGATCAAGAGAAAGCTGTAAACTTAAGCTTCCAGAAGTTCACTGTTGGTTCTTACCAATATGATAAGCGTCCTATGTCTTCATTCAATGATAGACAAACTTTAGGTGCTGATGGGTACGGATTCAAATATGAAGCGTTCACTATTCCTGCTGGATCTGTTAAGGTTGAAGGTGGAAAAGAAAGAGGGAAGTCTATTCCTGCTTTAAGAAAGCGTTTCTTAGCTGGAGAAGGAAAATCTAGAGAATTGACTTGTGTATACTACAACGGTATTGAGCAGTCAGAAAATGGTACTGATATCGAAGAAGTAAGATACCAGTCTCATACAGCTTTAGAGGCTCAAGGATTAAACCAGTACGGTTACATCAAGAGAACATAGTTGTAAACAACTGAAAATCAAAGAAGGAAGGCTTATGTCTTCCTTCTTTATATTAAATTAAACTAAACTAAAACAAAATGAATACAAGAAGTGTTGTCAGTAATGCTGACATTAAAAAAAAGTCTATAACATTTATGACCACAGCCCAAGGATTAGGGCGTTACCCGTGGTTTAATCCAACAACATTAATTCCTTCAGAGTGTGAAGTTTTATTCATCCCTAAAGATGATAACAACCGACCTCTACCTAAAGAAGCTTATACTAGGGTAGCTAAATTTCTTCCTGGAGCTATAAGTATCTGGAAGGATGAATTGTCTGAATTAGATCAGAAGAAAAGAGGTAAGAAAATCAAGATGTCTTATGGTTATGTAACTGTAAACGTTAGAAATAGAAATCTATTAGAATACTTAAGAGTGGCTGCGTATAATGCTGCTAATGAGCTTACTAACATTAATAGTTCAGTTCTTTACAAGGAATTAGATCACGAAGCAAATGCTGAAAAGATTGTTAAGAAGGATAGAGATGAGATTGCAGCTAAAAACTTTGTTCTTAATGGAGATATTAATGGAATTAAGGCTATTGCAGTTGCGTTAGCAACTAACAGAGCTGAAGTTCAAAGGATTTATGACATGGACGAGTGGTCTTTAAGACAGTACATGACTGGTCCAGCTAAAAAGAATCCGAAAGATTTCTTAGGTAAAATGAAGGATGGTAAAATGAAAAACAAAGTTTTCATCGTTCAAGCTTTACAGAAAGGAATCATAGTGATGGATGAAGACAGAGGGATTATGAACTGGGCATCTGGAGGAGAAATCTTTTTAGAAGCTCCATCTGGAATGGACCCTATGGATTATTTTGCAGAGTTGGCTGTAGATAATGATGAGTATAGAAATCTTTTAGGAAATATTAAGGTTAGACTTAATAAACTCAAAAACGTTTCTGATACAAACAGCAAGGATAAAAAGACTTGGATAGATATTCTTATCGAAGATTCTTTAGAGTGTGGTACATTAATTCAAAAAGGTCACTGGTATATTGTTCCTGATAAGAGCAACCCAGAAGGAGAGGCTAAGATTTCCATGAATGGAAAGAGAGAGCTTGCTAGGACTATTAGAGATAATGACGACAACATAATTGCCTTATTATCAGCAGGGTTAAAATAGTGTCTATATAAAAAATGAAAGGGAACTAAGTCTTTAGTTCCCTTTTTTTTGTTTACTTTTGTTTTAACATTATTTTTATAAAAATGGCTTTAACTACAGTAGACTACAATTCATACTTTAATTATAAACTTTCAGGTAAGCAAATAACTTTTACGGACAAGACAGATTTTGTTGGGCAAGGGACCGTAGCTGGCAACGTTACTGTTGTGGCTAAGATTACAGCTCCTGTTACTGGAGTTTTTTACAACAACACAAATCACTCAGATCCTGATATCGATTGCGGAACATCTTTAGATAGTATAAAAGAGATACTACTTCCGTTGGATTTAGAAACTAGTTTACCTGAACAAGGTGAATACACTATAGAGTTAACATATGTTGATTCAATTCTTCCAGCTACAGTTGTTGAAACTAGAACTTTCACTTTAGATTATGAATCTCCAAGTGTTGATTTAACAACTACAGTAGATTGCTTATCTCCTTTATTAAAAACAACAGATGATACGGCTTACACTAAAAATACTGTAGACCCAAACATAACTAGAGCAATGGCTATTAATTACCCATTATCTTTAGGATTGCCTGCTGTAACAGGAGATGCAAACTCTTTGTCTACTCAAGATGTTTACGTGGTTAAAGGAAAAGAATTAGAATACTCAACATCTTTAACGGCTAACATTTCTTATCTATTTGATGCAACAAATAGTATGTATGTTATCGATGAGGTTTCTTCAGATGTATATTTTGGAGTAGCTTGCGATGGAGATTTGTGTAGCATATATTGTGCTATAAGGTCTCAATACTTAAGATGGATTGACGCTAAAGCTATAAACACTACTAGATCAAACATAGAGCTTGCTAAATTTCAGCAAATAACATCTATCGCTGGGATGGTCGGAACAGCATTAAAGTGTGGTAAAGGCTCTGATGTTTCAGAATATGTCGCTGAGATTTTGAAAATCGCTGATGCTGACGGAGGGTGTGCATGTGATGATGGTGAACCTCAATTAGTTACAGGATTAGGGATGGGTGGAAGCAATGTTGTTGTTGAAGCTGGGACTGGAATGACTGTTAGCTCTGTTGATGGTGGCGGTCTTATAACTTATATAGTATCACTTTCTTCATCTAATGTTGAGAAGTTAGGGAATTTAACAAACACAATTTTACAAGCAGGGACAGGTACTACTGTAACTTCAACGACAGCAACTGTCGGAGGTGTTTCGACAACGACATATACTATTAGTGCTTTGGATACAATCGTTGAGTCTTCTTTTGTTAAGGCTTTAATGACTATTAACGCAAGTAATGTACCTACGATAACTTTAAAAAATCAAAAACAATACGGAACATTCCTTACTGCAGTTAATCAATCTGGAGGAAGTACTGACTTTATTAACAATAATAACGCAGGAAATTTCGCTCAGTGGGGTGTAAACTTTGTAAGTTTCTCAATAGAGAATTTTTCTTCTGGATTGGGAGCTGATGATTTTTATCCTGAAGTGAGTTTAGTGTCTGCCATTAATAGTGAGAATTTCCCAGTAACTGACGCAGCTAACGATTTAACAGTTGAGATTATAAACTCTAGTGCTGATGCATTTGAGATTAGGTTCTCAGATCAATTAGGGAACCCTGTTAATGGAACTTTTTTACAAAACCGATTTAGTAAGTTGGAATTAATATTTAAAATAAACGCATAATGGAAGGAATAGAAGATTTAGGAAACGGATACGGGTGGCTATACAATGTAAAGCCTGATGGTGTGACTATAGAAAGTTCTACTGTAAACAATCAAGATGGAGCTAGAAATATGAAGGTTGACGCTGTAAAGGCTCAGTCGTCAGCTTTAGGAAGAGTCGCTACAGGTCAGATAGATATAGGAACTCCTGAAGTGACTGGTTTAATTACTTCTGTGACAGTTTCTGGAGCAGATCAAATTAATACTACTGACATTCCTTTCGCTTTTGGATTATCTGCAGAAGATTTAGCGGCAGACGTATCTGAGGCTATTAATAATCACACTTCTTTAGTTGATTACTCTGCGACTGTTAGTGGTTCAGTTATAACTATTACAGCTCCTTCTGGTTCAGGTAGCACGTTAAATGGTGACACAATAGTTGTTTCTACAACTGCTGCATTAACATATACAACGGTGGACGTTGATGGAGGTTCTTCAGCTACAGAACTTTATGATGAAGTTACTGGACTTAGGTTTTTTATAAACGCTGATTATGGAGGTATTGCAGACCCAACTTCTTTAACAGGGGCTGTTGAAATAACTAACTTATTAGTTCCTAGATATTTAAACTCTGCATTAGATTATCAAGAGTTAACAATAGCTGGCGGTCTTATTTCTTTTGAAAGAAAGTCTGCTATAACTACAATCTCTTTAAATACAGAGTCTGGATTACCTACTGATGACTTAGATTCAATCAGTCCAGTAGGGTTTGCTAAGTATGATAGAGTTGTCTTGATTGGAGCTAATCCAGGAACTGTTGTTACTGTAAAAGATTCAACAGGAAATATAGAGCTTCAGGGTGATAAAGATTTTGTTACAGGAGATTTTGAAGAGGCATTAGAAGTTCAATTGATTGATGGTGTTTGGTATGAAATAGGAAGAAGTTCTCAAGCTATTGGATCTACAGCTGAATTTAGGGCTTCAGGATACGGGATGTTTGGAATAGAGTCTTTAGGTACTCAGGTTGCTGCAACTTCAGGGACTATTCAATGGACCGCAGGAACAGACGGTAAGATACAAGATATTACAGGGAATGTTACGCTTGTAGGTGATTTAAACTACGAAGTTTTATCACCTGTAGATGGAGATGAATTTTTCGTAAGATATGATGCAACTATTAATACATCTACTTTTGGTGTAACGATAATGAATGTGCCTTTAACTTCGGAAGAAGCTCTTAATGGAGGTTTTATTGTTTATTCTAGATATTTAGGGTCTGACGGATGGCAAGGGTTCTTGTTGCCAAATATGGATACGTCTAAAACGAATCCTTACAAGGTGTTAACAGATTCTATTAAAGATGGAGCTGTAACAGTCTCTAAAGTTGCTGACGATTTAAAAACAGAGCTGATTACAGTTCCTGTTAGTTGGGATTTAAATAGAATAGGTGATTACAAATTCAAAATGCCTTTCGCTTGTGAGGTGAAGCTTATAGATGCTTACTTAACGGACACCGTAGAAGGAACGGATGATGCTGATTTAGATTTCAAGGATGGAACATTAAATTCTATGGGTGCGGAAACATTTAATTCTGCAGCAACAATAGGAACAGGAATGTCTACAGTAACACCAACAACTAATAATGAATTTGCTAAGGGTGATTTAATGACAATAACATCTTCAAAGGCTACTCCAGGAGGAAATGCTATAGTTTCTATAGAGGTATTAAAAGTTTAAAAGATAATGGCTAAAATAAGAGTAATAAGTCTAGGCGAGAAAATTCTCGTGTCTAGAGATAATAAGTCTGCGAGATTATATTTAAAGTCGAAGTCTGAGTTTGTTATTGATGAGTACAATGTTTCTTTTCTTTATGACGGGACTAACGTTTTGACAGAAAAAACAGAAGACTTTGACGAACCTAGAGAGAAATCTCCAGTTGATTTAAGCATAAAACTCAACAACATCATATCTTCAGTTCCAGCTCAAGAATTAACCTTAGACGAGCTTCAAGCTATACAGAATGCTGAAAATCCTTCTGCATCTAATCCCTTCGTTACAGAGGATCAGCTAGAGTTTTTAGACAATAGAATTATAGTAAATCAAGATAATATAGCTGATACTATTGGTGGTGTGATTGACTCTACAAAAGAATATTTTTTAGACGGAATTATAGATTTAGGAACTACACAAATAACTGTACCATCTACTGGTATGACTATAAAAGGGTATAGCTTTGATTTAAGCGGTTTAATTTCTTCAGAAGATAATTATACTATGTTTGCTTCAGAAAGTATAGCTATTGGCTCGGGTAATCTTTTAGGGGCTGATTATTACATTAGTGTTACGGGATCAGCAAGTAAAGTTTACGAATTGTATGATTCTACTGGCTTTAATGCTTTTGAATTTGCAAGAATAAATTATATAGATTGTTCAAGTTTAGGCGATATTTACGATTATAGGCAAGGTTTAGAATTAGGAACTGGACGTTTTGGCGGTAGCCCTTCATTAAAATTGCATGGATTATGGCGGGGTGGTTATCGTATTACAACTTCAATAGTAAGAAATTTAGCAGGAACTATGACAGAACCACTTTTTAAAGAAGGTACTTTATTTCAGATGAATAGTAGGTTTTTAACAGACATTAATTGTGACTTACCAACTTCAGCCCCTTTTTGCGATTTTCAAGTTGTAAATTTTCCGAACCCTTCTACTGTTCAGGTAAAAGGTGCTATTATTAGTAGGGATGGGGGATTTAATGCCAATGATTCTAATATATTCCCTAATTTAAGTGCATCAGATTTGCCTTGTGATTGGGATAACAATATAGGTATAGCTAACACATTTGTTGGGGGTGCGATAAGTAACGGCGGGGAAGTTCAAACCACTATAGTAACACAAGGTTCTGCCGTTGACCTGAATGGTACTTTTACTGCCGTTGATTTACAACACTTCGATAGCCCCTCGAATGGTAGACTTAGACACATAGGTATTAACCCAAGAGAATTCACAGTAAATTGGGATTTCTTAATTGATGGTAAGGATAACGATAACTACGAAATATTTTTGATTAAGATTGACACATTAGCAAATGTGACAGTAGAATACGCACAAGTAAGAACTGTAAACAACTTTCAGGGCGGTAGAGATGTTGGAATATGGAGTGGTCAGACATCTGTAATACTTAACCAAAACGATGTTATATTTTGGCAGATAGCTAACTTATTAGATACTGATAATTGTACTTTAGAGTTGGATTCAACCTGGTCTATAAAAGAAAGATAAAACATTTAATAAGAAATGATAAACATAAATAAATTTAGAAATTTCGTTTACTTGATTGCAAACAAGAACGGAAGAGGAACAATAACTCCAGATCAGTTTAATTTAGCTGCAAAAAGTGGGTTGTTTACATGGACCAACAATCAAATTTCAAACTGGAAGAGATACAATCCTGGAATGCCTATACCTTTAACTTCTTTAGATTTAGATACATTATCTCAATCTAAGTTGAGACATTTAAAAACGTCTCACCAAATAAGGGTTATAGATGGATTTGCTTCAGTTCCTGATGGAGCTAAAACAGATTTAAACGGGGTTGTGATGCCTAGCATGTGGATACCTTCAAGGCTTTCACATAAATATTCTAAGAACGGCAAAGTTACTAGGAGAGGAATAGATATTGTAAAAGATATGGAGTGGGATAGTAAGATTGATAGCGATATCGTTCCACCTACTATAAAGAGGGCTATTTCAAATATGAATAGCGAATCTTTCGAAATAGAACCAAAAGGTGCTATTAATTTAGTAAATTTGACTTACATAAGAAACCCTAAAGCCCCTGAATGGAAGTATAGTGTTGAAAATGGAAGACCTGTTTATGATGACGTAAACAGTATTGATTTAGATGCTCCTGAGTCTGCTATGAATGAGATAGCGATGATAACATTGGAGTTAATAGGAGTAAGAATTAGAGACGGTGAGTTGGTGCAAGCCGCAACGTCTATGGAAAATAAAGGTGTATAATGTTGACTAGTAAATCTAAAATAGCAGAACAAATATCTTTAAGGATACGTCAAGAAACTAGTGACGCTAGTATTGATGAGCGAGAGTTAATGATTTCTGTTCACCAGAAATTATCTGCGCTAATAAGAAATAGGCTTTACGAAACGAAGGGTAATGAGTGTCAAGAAGTTAGCGGAACTCTTTACTATCCTATAGATGATATAGAGGTTTCTAAAAACAGAAGAGGACAGTATTTTTGCAAGGTTCCTTCCACTACAATAGATCTCCCATTTGGTGTTGAGATAAAAAGAGTCGGCACTGATAAGGGTGTTGGTTTTGTTCCTGTTCAGAATGGTTTTGATGATTTATTCGCTGGATTAGCTTCTTCTAGTTTGGAAGGTAAAGTGGGATATTATAAGAGTGGGATTAATTTAATCTTCACCAATATGGATTCTAGCAATAATCCTAGCACGGTTAATATAGAGATGGCTATTCCTTTCGATGCTTTAGATGAAGACGATGAATTAAACATACCTACAGACATTATAGCTCAGGTGGTAGAGTCTGTGTTTACTGATTTTGTGAGAACATTACAAATACCTGAAGACGAGGTTAATAATGGAATAAGTTAATAATGAGGAAGTTAGACGAAATAATACGAGAGTTTTATATTGAGGATTTACACCTTTCTCAATTAGATAATAGATATCCTATGTTTTTGCAAATCGCAACAACAGGGTTAAAAGAATTAAATTACGACTTAAAAAATGTTGTTACAGAAGTAATCCTTCCTGTAAACGACAACGACACGGTTGACTTACCAAACAACTACATCAACTATATGGTTATTGGTGTTATAAAGAATGGCGCGATTAGAAGTCTAGGACTTAACTCTAGTTTGACTCAAAAAAGTAAAGACTCTTGTGGAGATTTTGAGAATGTTTCTCAACAGTCTTTAAGTGCTGATGATACTGGTTATTTTAGTGGAGCTGTATCTAATTACACTACAGACGGTCAGTTTACTGGAAGGCATTTTGGTGTTGGTGGTGGTGGAAACAGTAATGGATTGTATAACGTTTTTAAAGATAAAGGCTATATAGCTTTATCTGATTGTTCTGCAGACGAGATTGTTTTAAGATATATTGCAACAATAGAGCAGGTTGATGGAAACTTCATGGTTGAAGAGTATTTAGTTGATGCTATAAAATCTTTTATATGGCATAGATACATTAGAAGAATGAGAAGTTACGGTGTTGCTGAGAAGCAAGGCGCTATGATGGAATATAATAAGGAAAGAAAGAAAGCTTTACAAAGAATAAATAGATTTTCTATTACTGAATTTATGAGTGCTTATAGATCAGGATATAGAAGTAGTCCTAATATTTAATTATGCAGATAGAGAAAAAGAATTTTATTGGAGGATTAAACTCTGATACTGAGGACAGACTTATTCCTAATGGAGATTATCGTTATGCGTTAAATGTTAGAGCTTCTAAATCAGACGGCTCTAATGAAGGGGCTATAGAGAATACTAAGGGAAATACATTAGTTACAGTTCCATTGCCTGGAGGAAAAAACAAGGTAATAGGAGCGTTGGATAATGTGAAAGAGAATACTGTTATTTATTTCTTATGGAATAGTCTTTCAGAACACTCTATATATGAGTATAACGCAACAACATCTGCAGTTACTTTAATCTTAAAAACATCACTACTTAAATTTAAGTATGATAAATATATAAATGACCCTACTATAATAGGTGACACTTTGTTTTTTAACGATAGAGTGAATGAGCCTAGAAGCATTAATCTTACGAGAGCTAGAAATAATGATTACCCTGTTCCTTTTTTAGAAGAGTTTCTTAATGTAATTGTTCCTGCTCCTGGATTTCCAGCAGAGGTTGAGTACTTAGACGATTCTACTGTTACTACAAACAATGTTAGAAATAAGATATTTCAGTTCAGATATAAGTATGTGTACTTAGATGATGAACAAAGTGCTTGGTCACCTATATCTAAAATACCTTTACCAGTTGGTGAAAATTTATTTAGACCTTCAGGATATTATCCTTTAGAGATTAATAATAAAATAAGGGTTACCTTCAAGCTTGGTGGAGAATATGTGAAGAGAGTAAAGATTGCAGTTAGAAAAGGTAATGCAGGTGATTTTGTTTTAGTAGAAGATTTTGATAAGGAGAAAATTGATCTTGGAGTTGCACCTCCAGATGAATGGTCTTATGACTTTTATAACGATGAGATTCCTACACCTATAGACAATGATGGTAACTCAGGAATGAGGTTGTTTGATAATGTTCCATTAACAGCTGATGCAATGTCTCAGATAGATGGAAACAAGATTGCGTTTGGAGGAATTACAGAAGGTTATGACCCTGTAGATGTTGATATGGATGTTACTGTAAATACTGGAAGCTCAGTCTCTGTAGCTCCCCCAGGAATACAAGTTGCGCTTACAAACAATGCGGAGTACGACCCTATAATGGGAATCGACCCTAGAGGATATATAATACAACCTATTACGTTTTCAGGAAGAAAGTTAGGGAATGATGGATATCTATTGCTAGCAGCTCAGACTCAAAAGAACGTGAACACTAACGTTCCAAGCTCATACAGGTATGAGCCGCCAGGACTAGGGACACCTTTAATACCGTTAAGTTTTTATAGTAATTTAGGTATATTTGGTTATGTAACAAGCTTGACTAGCGGAAACTATCCGTCACCACCAGCGTTGCCAATTAAAGACAGATCTCTGTATCTTAAAAACGCTTCTACGGGAAATACTATTAGAGCTGGAGGTAGTGTTATGAATGAAGTTGTATTCCTTCCTCCTAATGGAGCTGGGATAAGATATGTAGTAAAAACTAAACTGTATTATTATAAACTGGGCGATGGAGACGCATTAGCCTCGAAAGAGATCAGGGTTCAATATACTACTCAGGCTGGAGATACAGAGATTGATGTAGTGAACGCTTTGAGGCAAAAATTAATAGATCTAAATACGCTTAGAGATGACCTTGTAGATATAAGGTTTACAAATTCTCAAAGAAGAGATGCTGGAGCTTGGAGTTGGGGAAGAAACGCTGTTGTTCCTCCTAATACTTCTATGCTTAGGATTTGGGGTGAGGCTTTTGTTCCTGAAGATAAAAAAGGAATTGATACTTTTCCTGTTGCAGCTGGTGGTCACACTGGGGCAGCCTATAGAATGAAAACTTCTGTAGAGGTTTACGCAGGGTGGACATTAAAAAGTAAAAAGTCTTTGAAAGCTGGAGCTACTCATGGTGTGGGTATTGTTTATTATGATGGACCTAATAGGTCTGGATTAACTAATATTTCAAACATTGCAGGAGAGAGAAGATTTTTTGTTCCGTTCTTTAGTGAACAGAACGTTCCTCCAGGAAATGTCCCTGACGAAACTACATTAACATTAACTATAAATCATGACCCACCTGAGTGGGCTGATAGATATCAGATAGTATATACTGGAAATCAGACAGTTAAAAATATTCCAGGAGTAACTGGGTATAAAGGATTTTTGCAATTTCAGTTGAAATTTGTTAACAGAGACCCTGCTCCAGGAGGAGGTTCTCCAACTGCGAAGACTGCAAATCTGATTAATGTTTTCCAATACAATGCGACTGTTCCAGAGAGTGTTGATTTAGGATATAGTTATACTAAAGGAGATAGGATTAGGTTCATAACAAGACCTGTTATTTATAATGGGGCAGCTCCTAATTATTTGCAAGAATATAAGGATGTCGAAGTTATTTCTTACGACTCTGGATCTGGAATTATTCAATTTAAGGACCCAGGAATATCAAACTTAGAGGATTGTCTTGTGGAGATATACAGTCCAAAAGCTCCTACTGATTCATTGATATACAATGAGATAGGCGAGTGCTTTCCTATTATTAATGGAAAGCACACTGGAAATGGTCAGGACCAGACTGACGGAACTCCTGCTATTGTAAACCTAGATGATATAGGTGATGTATACATGAGATTTAGAACATTCCCTGTTAGTTCAGTGATTGAGTCTTATGCCTTCAGTGATTTTTATGAATCAAATAGTTGGAATAAAGGAAGACCTAATAAGGTCGACAACAATATAAAGCGAGTAAAAAGAGATTCTACAATTAGATTTTCAAATACTTTGGTCCCTGAGACTAATATTAATGGGCTTTCTGAGTTTGATGATTTTAATTTCGAAGCTTATGATGAGCAGTATGGTACTATCCAAAGGATGTATGCTTCTGACAAGGATTTAATTGTATTCCAAAACTTAAAAGTTGGAAAGGTTAGAATCGGTCAAACAACATTATACGGTAATGAAGGAACTAGTATATCTACGTTAAAGTCTCAAGATAAAGTTCTTAGTGATATGGTTTACTATTCTGGTGAGTACGGAATAGGTATTAATCCTGAGTCTTTTTCAGTGTACGGTAACAGGATTTACTTTACTGATGCGGCTAGAGGAGTTGTGCTTAGGCTTGGTGGTGATGGATTGACTCCAATATCAGAATACAGTATGCATAACTATTTTACAGATATGTTTACAGACATTATTAATGCTGGAGGAGATTATAAAATCTTTGGAGAGTTTGATGTAAGGTTTGGAGAATACGTGCTTTCTATACAAGGAGATATAAGACTGCTAAACGTTCCTGAGCAAGTTGATACAGATGTTGACGGAGGAGCAACTGGAGGTGGAGTTTTCACTGATGATGATGAGGGTGACACTAGAGGTGGAGGAACAACTGGAGGTGGATTGGATGACGGAGGTGATACTAGAGGAGTTGATACTGGTGGAGTTGGCGAAGATGACGATATTAGAGATAATGGAGACCTTCCAGGAGATGATGTTATATTGGAGATTATTCCAGCTAATCCTGACGCTGTAAAGAATACGCTTGCGTTTAGTGAAAATAAAAAAAGATGGTGTACGTTCTACTCGTATGTGCCTGATTATATGGTTGCTAACAATGCGAGATTGTTAACGTTTAACGCTGGTAGACTTTACAAACATAATGACAATAGTATTTACAACAACTTTTATGGAGATCAGTTTACTTCTAAAGTTAGGTTGATATCTAATATTAGTCCTAGCGATATAAAGGTTTACAATAGCTTCTTTACAGAATCAAACAAACCTTGGTCTGTACCAACAATTAAGAATCAGTTTGGACAAGAGTCTTCATTGATAGTTGAAGATTTCTCTGACGAAGAAGGTGTTTATAAATCTAATTTCTTGAAGGATTCAAACACTCCAAACGTTGATTTACCTCTAATTGAAGGTGATGATTTGAGGTGTCATTCGATGGATATTGAGATGGAAAACGCAGACACTGAAGAAGTTAAGCTTTTTTCTGTTGGTATTAATGTTACTAGTTCTCAATTAACTAATAGATAGTTGTAAAATTTTGCGTATTTTTGTTTCTTAATGGAGGTACAAACGCAGCATAAAGACTTATCGACTACTGAGAAGAATGATGCTAGAGAAGCTATAGTTTCTTTAGAAGAAGCTATCAAGGGAGTTGATGGTTGTATAGTTGGAACTGGTAGTGATAGGTATCCTCTTAAACATTCTTTCGCAAACAATATTTATGTTAGGGAGATTTTCATCCCTGCAGGAGATTTAGTTGTTGGTCAGATACATAAGCACGAGCATCCGAACTTTTTAATGTCTGGAACCGTAAGAATGTATACGGAAGATAATGATTATGAGACTATTACAGGTCCATGTTCAATGATTTCTTCTCCAGGAACAAAGAGAGCTTTGTTTGCTGAAACTGATTTGGTTTGGATAACTGTTCATAACAACCCTAATGATACTAGGGATATTGACGAGTTAGAAGAATCTATAGCTGTTTCAACGTATGGAGAGTATGAAGAGTTTAAAAAAGAAAGGGAAAAATTGTTGGAGTATAAAAAGAAAAACAGTCTAAGGTATAGACTTACAAACCGTTTAATAAAATTTTTAGAAGTATGTCAGTAGTAGCAGCAGGTATTGGTGGAGCAGTTTCTTTAGGTATCGCAGGATATGGTCACTATAAGGCAGGTAAAGATAAGAAGGCAGCTCAAGCAAAAATGGATTCTTTACAGAAGCCTAAGTATGAGATTCCAGAAGAATTAAAAAAGAACCTTAGCGAAGCTGAGTCTAGAGCTGTTGAAGGATTGCCTGCAGAACAAAAAGCTGAGTTCGTTAAGAATTTAGATAGAAACTCTGCGGCAAACTTAAAAGCTTCGACTGATAGAAAGTCAGGGCTTATGGGTCTTCAAGCACAAACTTCAGCAGCGAATGATGCATCATTAAACTTGGTTAGCATGGACGCTGCAGCTAAGAGAGCTAGCGAACAACAAAAGAGAAGCGACATTCTTAATGCTAGAGGAGCTATTGCTGGAGCTAAAGATAAAGCTTTTGGAATACAGGATTCCAATTATCAATCACAACTACAGTCTGCGCAAGGTAATTATCAGGCAGCAGCGCAAACTCAGGATAACGCTCTACAAAGTATGGGACAAACCGTTGTTGGATTGGCAGGAACAGCTGGTGGAGCAGCAATGGCTAATCGTGGTGGTGGAGCAGGAAACATGGCAGGAGGTGTTGGTTCAGCTACGCCTACTATGGATAAATATACTATGAACACTCAGACCACTCCTTCTAGTTTTGGGAGAAATAAAAACATGTCTTTCGGAGGATTCGGAAACGACTAAAAATATCAAATAAAAAATGGCAAATCCAACAAGTAAAGGAGTAGGTACAGGTACTGCAGTTGTAACTGATTACACTGGCTTGAACAACACTACTGCAAATTTCTTTAAAGGTTTAAATACTGCAAGGACGGCAGAAGACCTTAAGAAGGAAAAGGCAGCTGAAAAGAGAGAAAAAGCTGAAGCTGAATTAGAGGGTAAGCTTGGTGATTACGACCCAAGTAAAGTAAAGGAAGGCGATAGGGAGTTGTTGATGAAGCAATATAATGCAATAAAGGCAAAGTATGCAGGTAGGTATGGAGAGATTCTTCAAGGAGATCCAGCTCTAGCTAATGAGTTTTATAGTGATATGGGTATGCTTAAAAATTTCACATACAACTCTGCAGACTCTAAGGAAAAATTCAGAAAACAATATGATGTTATGATTGCTCCAGGTTCAGGTTTTAGTGAGGATAAATTCCAAAAAGCTAAAGAGTACATGATGTCTGCAGGATCAACAGAAGAAGGGGCTAAAGAGTTAGGATTATTTACACCTGACACTATTGTTGGAGATCCTTTGGAGAGGATGGATGGTCTTCTGGGTGATGAGAATAAAATATTCGAGATAAAAAAAGGCAGTTATGAAAACAAGAACCGTCAAATAGTTAAGTACGATAAGAAAAATTGGCTCCCTGATGAAAAGGCTAAACCTAAATTTTTTGCAGCTATAAGTACTAATCCTAGAATGATGCAAGACTTAAACTTAATGTATCCTATTGATGGAGAGAATATTAAGAGTCATGAAGACCAGATGGAGGCGTTCTACATTAAATATAAAGAAGTTAGAGATGAAACCCTTAACGAAGTTAATATAGGTAGAACGCCTAGTGACAGTGATGATGATGGAGGGGAGTTTGGAGATAAGAGAGATAAGTTTAATTTTGCTATTAGAGATAGTGGTGACGCATTCATAACCGACCCATTATCAACGACTAAGGATAGTGATGTGATAACTATAAGTAAGAAGTCAGGATCTCCATTATCGCCAATAACTGTTAACGGTACTGTTGGGGTCATTTCTGAAATCAAGAGAGATGATAAAGGAAATTTTGTGATGGTTAGAAATATAACTAAAGATGACTTAGATGGGAATGTTATTGTGACAGGGGAAACTGTTGTTGACCCTATTAATGGAACTGTTGAAGCTCACTTAGAATCGGAGTACGGAATCAAAGACTTAGAAAGTTTTTCAAAAGAACTAAAAAATAGAAACACCTCTACTGGAGGAGCTACAAAAGAAAAAGCGCAAGCTTTAATAGAAAAATATAAAAAATAAAAGATATGAACGAAGAGTTAGAGTTAATAGTCCAAAGAATGATTGAGGCTGGAGAGTCTGAAGATAATATTAAGTTAGTAATTGAAAATTACAACGTAAAAAAAAAAGACTCTTCTCAACAAGATTTGCAGACTCCTGCAGAGCCTTTATCAAAGAATGGAAAAGAGATTAAGCGCAGGCTAACTGAAAGAATAGGTCTTAGGCAAGAAGGAGAATCTGAGGATGATTTTAGAAATAGAGCAAAGCAAGCTCGAGAAGATTTGATTGAAGAATCTAAAGCTGTAGCATCTGTAGAGGAAGAGCCACAACCAACAATTACATTAGGAACTATTGAAGGTGATAAAGTTCTGTTCGACCAAATCGATAAACTGAAGCGTATTCAGAATGAAATAAAAGAAACGCAACCTTACTTAGATCAAGATAACCAAATTTCAGGTTTCATGCAGGATAATACCTTTATTACTCCTGCTGACAATACTTTTGTACCTAAAGAAAATCCAGACTTTAAAGTATTACAAGACGAAGGTGCTTTAACTTTTAAAAATGCTCGGAAAGCGTTTAAGGCTGATTATTTAGATTCAAACCCTGATGTTGTTGCTGATTTACAGAGTGGGGACGCTGAGAAAATAGAAGAGGCTAACAAGAAGATTTACAAAGCATTCTCGCAAAATGAAGATATAGGCTATGCTGCCTCGCAAGATATAGCTATGGAGGAAGCTAATCTTATAGATATGACTCAAGGAGGTTTGACATTTAACACTACAGCCTTAGAGAGCATGTATAATTCATTCAAAGAAGGGATGGATGAAAGAGATTTTAACATAGCAATGGCTAAAGAGATAGCTCTGGCTGAAGATGAAGAAGAGGTTGCTAAAATATTAGAATTAGAATACGAGAGAAGTTTAGAGCAAGCTGCAGACATACAGAAGCCTGAACCAGGGATGATGTCTAAGGAAGGGTTGTCAAAAATGACTGGTACTCAAGCTGTTCCAATAGCAACAACAATAGCTTTAAACTTTCTTCCTGGAATAGGGAAGCCTGCCTCAGTATTGTATTCTGGAATAGATGCTGGAGCAACATCTTACGGTGCTGCCGCAAGGTCTGTATACATTCAAGCTAGAAATGAAGGATTTTCTGAAGAAGAGGCTCTTCGTATTTCAAAAAAAGAATCTGAAGTTCAGGCTGCTACAGGGTTTTTTGAAGGGGCAGTTGGAGCTTACACTGGAGGTTTGGCTTCAAAGACTGGGAAATATGCTTCAAAATTTAGTAGTAAAAAACTATCTGCATTAATTAATTCTGCAGTTACAGGAACGACAGATATGGGTGTCGATGCTGGAGTTGCTGCTGTTTCTCAAATAGTTAACAACGCATCAATGAAAGATCAAGGTCTTCAAGTTGATTTGCTAGACGGTGTGAAAGAGGAAATGATGGGTGAAATTATTTTTTCTTCGGGAATGAAAATTCCTTCTGGAGTAAAAACTGTAGCTGATTTTAAAAGTTATGTTAATGAATTACCTCCAGCTGAACAACAAAAAGTATTTAACAAGGTTGTAGATAGCTCTAAAAATTTAGAAGAGAACTTAACAAGAAATAGAACCAACGTCTACTTAAACATGTTAAGAGATGATGCTATTAAAAATAAAGACAAGGAGGCTCTTAAAAATATACAGCTTAACCCTCAAGAAGTTTTAGCTAAAGAAATTGATAGGGCTAAAGTTATTAGTGCAAGTTTAACTAGTGACCAAGCCAGGTCTGAAGTGAATGATAATATTAAGGCTTTGGAGTTGATGATGAAAAGCTTGGATGAGGGTGAAACTAAAACTACAGAGAGTATTAAAGTATTTAAAGGGGTTGGTGGTAAAGAGACTGCTACAGGAGAACATCTGACTGTTCATCCAAAAGCTGAAGGTGTATTTTCTGCTACAGATGAAAACTTAGCTAAGGATTACGCAAGAGAGGGAGAAGTGGTTGAGACAGTTATTCCTGAAGGAGCTACAGTTGAGACTGTAGAGATTGACGGTAAAGGAATGACCCCTGAAGAATATAGAGACGCTGAGACTGAGGCAATTAACAATTCTCAAGCTCAAGTGGTTAAATTAATCACTACTGATGGAAAAATAACTAAGGACCAGAAGAAGCAAGAGCATTATGTTATTAAGGATGAGTCTATAGTTGAATCATTGAAAGCTCCTGAAGTTAAAACTGAAGAGGTTGTGGAAGAAGGGGTTAAAGCCCCGATATTATCTAGAAAGATTAGAGCTAAAGATGGCTCAGGAAGAAAGGGACTTGTTCCAACTGAAGAGCTTGAATCATTTATAGGAGAAGATAGGCTTGGCGATGCAGCTATGACTACATCAAGAGAGACTATAGATGAATTAAAAGAGGATATTAAAAAGAATGGATTTAAAGAGCCAGTAGTGGTTGTTTATGACCCTATTACAAAACAAGCGTCTATACTTGAAGGAAATCATAGAATGGCTGCAGCAAAAGAATTAGGTCTTGAAGAAGTTCCAGTACGTTTTGAAAAAGGAACATTGAGGTCTGACGAGTCTAGAGCTAAAGACAAGATGTTTCCTTTAAATAGGGTTGATGTAGGAGAAATAAACACAAGGTTTGGAGTTAAAGGTGAAGACTTAGGGTTGACAGTTAGGCAACCTGTAGAATCCGATTATGTTCCTGAAACTAAAGTTGTAAAACCAGGGAAGAAGTTATTCAGCGAACCAAACCCTGAGACGATAGAAATTTCTAGAGAGTATAAAGAAAAGAAGGGAATAGATACGGAGGACGGAAGCCCTATTAATAAGTTGGACGTAGAAAAGTCTAAAGAAATAGCCGATGCTTTTGAAGATATGAAGCATGACCCTAATAGCCCAGAAGTTATAGAGTCTTACAATGAAATGGCTAAGGAGACTATCGATCAGTATGGTGAGATTTCTGATAAAGGATATAAGTTTGAGGTTTACGAAGGTGAGGGTGAACCATACAAGAACTCTGAAGAGATGATTGCAGACGTTAGAGATAACAAGCATTTATATATATTAGCTACAGATAAGGAGTTTGGAGGGGTAGAGATTACAGACCAACAAAGAGCTGAGAATCCGCTTTTAGCTGACTCAGGAATAAAGGACGTTAATGGTAAACCATTACTCGTGAACGATGTATTTAGAGGTGTTCATGATTTCTTTGGGCATTCAGAAAGAGGGAATAGTTTCGGAGCTATTGGAGAAGAGAATGCTTGGGATATTCACGCTAGAATGTATAGCCCTAAAGCTAGGAGAGCTATGACTACAGAGACTAGAGGACAAAACTCTTGGGTTAACTCTGGTAAGCAGATGAGAAACGAAGACGGGTCTATTAAAAAGAAAGGTGATGAAGGGTATATGGGTCCTACAGAACGTCCATTCGCAGAGCAAAAAATAGGGCTTCTTCCAGAGAAATATTCGAACTTAGACTCACCCAAAAAACAAGGACCTAAAGTATTTAACAGTGCTAAAGAAACGGGAATAGTAGAGTATAGAGGAGAACCAATGCCTGAGAATGATATAAAGAAATCTATTAAGGCTTACCAGTCAGATATTGAAGCTGGGATGAGTAAGAGTGATGCTTCAATATCAGGACTTGCAGTGATGAAAGATACTGATTGGTATAAAAATTTAAGTAGTGATGAAAAGAGAAAAGCTTTCGATCAGGATTACAAAAAATCTCTTGGAGTTGATTTAGGTTTAGAAGATAAGGTTAAATTACCGAAAGAAGATAATCCTTTTATTAAAAAGAAAGCAAGAACCTTATTTAAAGAGAAAATAAAAAATTTAGCGGAAGGAGCAAAACTTGGAGCTATAATAACAAAAGCAGAACTTAAAAAGGTTCATGGAGAATTGTTGGATTACGCTAATGCTAGGTTAAAGGGTTTAGGAGCAACTGATAATTCTAGAAAAGTTATAGGAAATAGAATTAAAAATTCTAACAGAAAGAATATGGAGGAAACATTGGCTTACATCGACAGCATTGCTGATAAGTACTTAGAAAAATCTAGACAAAAAACTATCGCTAAGATTGTTAAGACAGTGAAAAACAAGAGGTCTGTATTGACAAAGAAAGGAACTAAATGGGTGGCTAAAGTGCCTATTGATGTTCAAGACTTTATAAAGAAATTTGATACTAGTGATTTAGAGTCTTTGACGAAAGAAGAGGCTGAAGCAGTCCTTCAAGGAATAGAGCAAGTGTTGACTGATGGAAGAAAAGCTAATAAAGTTGTTGAGAGAGCTATGAAAGCCAGAAAGAATAGAGCAGAAGCAGAGTCTTTCCTTGCTTATCATAATGGTGAAGCTAAAGAAGTTTCTGGTTTAGACGCTTTAAACAACGAGTTTGAATCAAACAAGAAGACGGTAGCAATAGTTGATGGTCAAAAAATAACTTCTAAAAACGGTCTTAAGGAAGCTCTTAAAGATAGGGAAGATGTAGACTTAAACAATATAAAGGTTTATAGATCTAAGAATATTCAGAATGTTAAGGATGAAACTTCTAATACTGTCTACGATAAAATAAGAAGCTTTATAAATCCTATCTATAGGTCAGCAAATTTAAAGAACAACCTGTCGTTTTTAGCTAAAGGGAATAGAGCTGGGAGATTGCATGTTGAAGAAATTAGTAATAAGGTTAGTGAAGCAGAGTTAGATTTTAGCGATTTCTCAAGCAGAATTACGAAGGATTTTGTTAAGAAGGTGGCGAAGATATTTGTTCCAAAAAGTATTGCAGGTATTGGAGCAAAATCTCACTATATCGCTAGAAGATTAGCAAAGGAAACAATATCAAAAGGAGATGCTTTAAAAATGAAGCAGGGAATAGATAGTAATATTAAATTGACAAACGATAGACTTGTTAATTGGTATAATATTTCCAAAATGAAAGATGGGAAGAAAGCGTTGGAGAGTCAAGGTGTTGATTTAGAGATTCTTAACAATCATATGGATGCTAATCCTGATTTGAAAGCTTTCTCTGACTTTCTAATTGATGAGTTTTACAAAACACTTAAGGAGCGATACGAGCCTGTATATACAAAATTAACTGGAAGAAAGTTTGATGAAGGGATGTATTACCCAATGTACAGAGTATCCATGATGAATGATTTCACTAAAGCTGAAACACTTTATGATGACAATGGTAGTACTCAGTCACTCAAGCCTTTAGCTGGAAGTTTAAATGAAAGAGTTAATAATAATGCAGATATAGATCTAACTAAGGGAGCTTTTGATGTAGCTAAGGACTATGTTAGAACCATGGAGAGATCTAAGCAGTTTATCCCTGTAGGTGAAAGAATTAATGAGATATTTAATAAAGAAGCTATTCCTGGAATGATAGAGAAGGTTGGAACTAAAAACTTCAAAAACATAGAAGATCATTTAGTTACAGTTATTACTGGTAAAAGTCCTAGGAAATCATCTTCATTAGATAACGAGGTAATAAACACCATTATGGGGGTTAAAGTTTTCGCTTCACTTGCAGGTAAGCCTGTTTCAGCAGTGAAGCAGTTAACTTCTGCAGGACGATATACTACAGCTGAAGATGTCTCTCTTGTTGAGTTTGGAAAAGCTTTATCTGGACCATTAAATAAAAACGAGATTGACTTAGTTAAGCATATAGTTCTAAAAGAAGACTATGTTATTGATAGGTTCCGTGGTGCTGGGTTTGATTTAGAAGCTGAGAAGTTGGCTAAAAAAGGTGTTACGATGACTAAAAACATAGTAGCAAGGCAAGCATCCAAAATAGGAATGCTTCCAACATCTATAGGAGATATAGGTGGAGTTCTTGTCGGTGGGGTTCCTTACTCTATAGCTGTTTATAGACAGAAGATAAAGGGAGGGATGAGTCATGAGGACGCTAAGAATCATGCATATAAAAGATTTAGAGCTGTGAGTAAGGAAACGCAGCAGTCTACAAAAGGGTCTGAAGTTTCTCATATGCAAAGAAGTGCGTTAGGGAGGTTGTTTTCAATGTATACTACATCACAAAAGCAAGGTGTTAATAAAATGATATACTCAGCTAAGATGCTTGCTAGTAATACCGACTTAACCTCTAAAGAAAAGGGTAGACACCTATACAATATTCTTTATTACTCTGGAGAAAATATGTTTTTCGGAATGGTTGCTAATGGTTATGTTCAAACTTTATATGAAGCTGCTATTGGTGAGGGTGATGAAGAAGAGTTTAAGAAAGGTGCTTACGACACTGTTATGGATAACTTCCAGTCTCTGTTGTCAGGGACAGCTTATAACGGATATTTGCTTAATATGTTGGTAAGTTCAATGAGGGGTGATGATTGGAAGAATGAGTTGCCAATCTATCAAGAGATGAAAAGAATTAGCGACATGGCAGAGGTCCTTATCTCTTTAAGACTTGAGGGTAAATCTCCTGAAGATATGACTGACGCTGAGATAAATACTATTGTTAAAGGTTTGCCTGTTGATGGTTTTATTAAAACTTTTAAAGATTTTAACAAAGCTTCAAAAGGAGAAAAGAGCTTTGGAGAGGCGTTTATGTCGTGGAGAAGTGATGAAGAAAAAAGAACTTCAAGACCTAAAAATGATAAGATATATAAGTCTTTGTTTAATAAATCTTACTCAGGAAATGATATGTCAGAATCGGAAAAGAAAAAGCAAGAAGCTAATGAAAAGAAAGCTAAACTGAAGAAAAAATAGAAACTAACTAAATGATTTTCAGAGACTAACTTTTATCAGCTAATAATTTAGTACATTTGTATACAACTAAAACACTTTAAAAATGGCAGTAGAAATAAATAAATTAAACGGAATGGTTGACGGAGCGTATGACAACGTTAAAGAAACATTCCCCGTATCAGTTACTGGAGCTGGAACAGTATCTTCAGTTAATGGTAGAAATGTAAGGATAGTTGGAGTTGGAACTGCGTTCTTGTCTGCAGCTCAGATAGGAGATTTTGTTTGGTTTAAAGGTAACGATGAGCTTAGAGAGATTGAAAGTATTTGTGATGATGAGACTTTAACTTTAAAGTTTCCATTAGATGTAACAGCTACAGGAGATACTTACGCAATCGTTCCAAAGCATGGGTATAGTAACGTTAGCTGGGGTGTTGACTCAGTTGCAGCAGCAGATATTAATGGAATATCTTATGAGGCTGGAATGTCAAGATCAATAGGAAACTCTAAACCTAACGGTCAAGGCGGAGGAAAAAGAATCGCTCCAATATTAATTGATTCAACAGTAAATGGAAACATTGTTTTTGTAACTGCTGAGTAATGGGACTTAACAGGAAAAGACATCTGGGAGGTGTTAATGGATTGAATCCTGTAGGTTTTGGAAAGAGCATTCCTGGTGGAGTAAGTGAAATTTTAACTTCGTTGAAGTTTGATGGAATGGAAACACGTTTAATAATTGGTGCTGATGAATATGTTGATTTTCCATCTTTTAGTTTAAGTGGAGAATTTACTATTTGGTTTAAAGTTAAAACGTTTAGACCCTATAACGCCTCTTTAAATATGTTCTTAACTAATAACGATAATACTAACTTTATTGATATTAGAAGCACCTTAATGAGAATAAGATTGTCGGGAACTAATACACAAATTAGTTGTTCAAATATTTATGATGGTTTAGAACATAAGATTGCTTTTACAAGAGATGCTACAAATACTATAAAACTTTATATTGATGGAGTTCAGCAAGGTGTTGGGCTTGTTAATGCTGCAAGTGGAACTTATAGTAAAATAAGTAGGTATTTATCAGGAAACTTTGCTTTAAATGGTTTTATGGTCGGTGCTTTAGCAATTACCGATGGTTATGGAGCAACACAAACAGACATAACTAATTTAGAAACTCAATTACCAGCAGATATTTTAAGTAATCTAATTAGAGATTATGATTTTAATTCTCTTTCACAAGATTCAATGGAATTAGTTGATAAAGTTAATGTAGCTAACAATGGTACTTTAACAAACTTTGAAACTATTCCAGAAATTTGGAGAGATTTTGAAGACCCTTTTCCAACGATAACAGTAGATAATAATATTAATATTGCTTTAGCTGGTCAATCAAATGCACGTTCTAAAGTAGATGAAACAACAAAACCAGTAGATTTAAGTACTAAGTATTTAAACTCAGCAGCTTATCAATATGGAATCAAATCAAAAATGAGATTTGGAACAAGTGGTATAAATGCTTATAGAGATTTAGAAGGAGATTATGGTGTTGAATTTAGAATAACAAACAACTTGCAAGGAACAAGAAATGTTACTTGGCTAAAGTATGCTGAGGGTGGTTCATCTGTTGGAGTTAATACTGGTGGACAATGGGCTTTTAATGGAATGAATACTTTAGGTATGATTGCAGAAGCCTCAAATGATGGATATATTCCTGAGTGGCTTGTTTGGATTCAAGGAGAAAGCGATGCAACAAATAGTATTGATGCTGCTGCTCACCAAACTAATGTCGAAGCAACTTTTGCAGCATTTAGAACGGCTTGGGGTGCTGGTCTTAAAATTATAATTGTAAAACTTTTCGATTTTACTGGTGTTGGAGCATTTGCTTCAGATGTTCAAACGGCTCAAGTAAATATTGCAACAGCTCAAGCGAATACATATTTAGTAGACCCAGTAGCAGAGGGTGTTGTAAAACCTACTGATGAATTAGATACTTTACATTACAATGCTTTAGGTATAGATAAGATTGCAAAAGCTTGCTACACAATAATCAACTCAAACTTATAACGAGATAAAAATTAATTATAATGCCTTACAAAACACAGATAGCAATATTTTTTTCTCAAGCTAAGGTCGAGATCGTAACTTTTTTAATAGCATTATTCTTACCAACTGTAGGTTCATTATTGTTGGTTGGATTTTTAATTTTCGCTGACACGTTTACTGGAATTTGGAAAGCTATAAAATCTGGAGGATGGTCTGGTTTTGAAAGTGACCCACTTAAAGAGGGATTAGTTCCTAAATTAATCTTGTACCCACTAGCTATATTGATAGGTAGTGCTTGCGAGTTAAGTTTTCCTAGCATACCTTTTATTAAGGCGGCAACATTTTTGTTGATGGCTATAGAGTTAAAGAGCTTGATTGAAAACATTAACAAGATATTAAAGATCAACCTATTCAAATACATTAGAACATATATCGCTAAAGGAGGGAAGGAGACGGCTAAACAAATAATGGAGGAGATATAATGACTGATATCAATATCGAGAAAGTTAGCAGCACGACTAAAAATGTAATGTATCTCATTATATTAGTAGGTCAAGCCGTATTAGCTTACGCTCAGATATATAGCAATCAAAGTGATATCAGGCAGTTGAAAATAGACATTGAAAAAGAATTTACTCTTCAAGCCAAACGCTCAGACAAAAGATATAAGAGGGCGATGTTTTTAGGAGAGGACCATGAGAAAAGAATAAGGAAACAAGAAAAAGATTTAACTTACTTGCAAGGAAAGGAAGGTTATTAAAATTTAAACTATGAATAACGTTAGAAGATACACAGATAAAGAATTGCTAGATAGAGTAGCTGACTTACCATCGTTCCAGGGAATACCTTCTGGATATTGGTTGTTGGGAGTTCAATCTAACGAGGATAAGTTTAACACTTTTGATGATAAGTTCTACCTATTTAAAGGAACCAAATTTATTTTAGCCACTTCAGGAACAACTAACGCAGGAAAAAGTGCTATCTTTGGCTTCGAAAAATACAACAAACTTGGTGTTGCTGTAATTAAAACGGATGAATGGTATCCTAACTTATGGAAAAGTGGTCTTCATAAAGGAAGAATGGACGCTTTGAGACAGGTAATGCCTATAAAACATTATAGAGATAATAATAAAAATACAAAAATTGAAGAGAAAGGTAAAGTTTATAACTCGATTATTTACTGCAACTTCCACACGAACAGTTACAGTAAGACGACTAAAATTATCCGATCAATTATCGGAGGATGGAGTGCGTGTTGTCAAGTATGCAACGACCCAATTGACTATAGGAGGATTATAAATTTAACAAGTAATCAAAAGGCAGTAACTTACTGCTTAATTAAGGAATTTTAAAACAGATAACTATGAACGATAAAGCTAAAAACATAATTTCAAACATCTTAGGAATAGTGGTATTCGTATTCGCTATATACTCATTAGTCTACAGAAGCCTGGGAGTGATTGAATTTTCATTATTAGCAGTAATAGGTTTAGCCTTGTTTCTGTTTAAAGCTTCAAAGTCTAGAGAATGGGTTGGTAAATTTTTATCTAACAAACTTGACAAATAATAACATTTTAAAAAATAAACAATGAATTTAATTGAAATAACAAAAAAGGATGGTAACGCATTTAACGTAAACGAAAGTAACTTGCTTTCTTTATATACCAATGGAGGAAAAAACATGGTTTCGTATTTAGACGTAACTATTGGAATTAAAAAACAAATGGAAATAGAAGAGGCTGTTGCTGATGTGTTCGCAACAACTCAAGAAATGGTAGCTACAACTTCTGGAGGTTCTACTATTTATTTAAACATTAATAGAGTTGCGTTTGTTACCGAGAAAAATAGTTTAGCTGTAGTTTCATACAATGAAGACAAAGACTCTCCAACAACTATAAATCTAGATGTAGATAGAGCAACTTTTTTAGCTGCTATAACTGCTGGAGAAGATGGTTTTACCTCTAGAAAGGTAGTGCTAACTAAGGCAGAGGTGTTAACTTTAAATAGTGCTAATGGAGGTTATGGGTATGAGATACTTCCTAAGCCTGGTGTAGGAAAATACTATCAAATAAGAAACGTTATATGCTTATTTAAGTTGGATTCTGGAGGAAACGACTCTGGTTCTTTAGAAATATACCCAAACGATAGTGGTTCGAGATACGCAATTAGTTTAGGTACATACTTTGATGTAGGCACTCCATCAAAAAGATTGTACGAACCAGTAATGATTACTGGTTTTATGCCTGACTTTACTAAGGATGAAGAAATTTGGATTTGGTGCGACACAGAGCAGGTTAATGCAGACGGAACATTAACAATAACGTTTGATTACAAACTTATAGATCCTGAAACATTGTAATTTAATCAACAATGAAAGATCTAAAAAACTTAATAATAATAGGGCTGTTCGTAACGATAGCCCTATTATTGACTTGCAACAAACCTGAACAGGTTGAGCCTGAGATAATTACAAATACAGTCACTCGTGTTGACTCTGTTTTTGTTACCGATACTATAGTTGAAACTATAAATGTTCCTTACGCTGTTGTTCCATTAGTTGGTGTTGAAACACCTACAGGTATGGACCTGAGCGATACAAGTGAGTTTTTTACCCATACTTACACTTACGCTAAAAAAGATAGCCTTTTAAGTTATGAGATTAAAGTTGATGGGGAATGTGAACCTGTTAATGTCAGAATGAAATATGACATTAATCAGTTTACGATCAGAGACTCTATATATGTCAGAGACAGCTCACACGTTAAGGAGGTTCTTAGGAAATCTTATCTTGCTGCAGGAGCAATGCTTCCAGTAGGAAGGGACAACATTGGGTTTGCCCCTTCACTATCATATATTCATAAGTCTGGAAGTAACTTCACCCTCGGCTATGATGTTCTTAACCGAGGAGTAGTTGTTGGTTTCTCCAAAAAGATTAGTTTGAGGAGGAGATGATTAATCTTGTTTGTGAGAAATAAGCGCTGCTGTTCTTAAGAACTGTCTAAATACTGCAACAGCATTCTTTACAACACTAATCTCAACCTTAGCTGGATCAATAATACCAGCTGAATACATTTCAACATAGTCGTCAGCAACAACATCGAAGCCAGTACCCATCGGTCTGCTTAATACTCCTTTAGTTATTTCTTTAACATCCTTACCAGCATTTATTAAAATTTGCTCGAAAGGCTTCTCTAAGGCGTCATACAATATCTGAGTACCTATATTTTCTTCTTTAAGGACTTCTCTAGCCTTTAAAAGAGAAACTCCTCCTCCAGGAACAATTCCAAACTCAAGTGCAGCTAAGACAGCGCCAAGGGCATCATCAACTCTATCTTTAAGTTCTTTTACTTCAGAAGCCATCGTTCCACCAACCTTGATAATGCCAAAACCTCCATCTAAAGCAGCTAACCTGCCCGTCAACAGTTCTTTTTGTAACTTTTCAGTTGATTCGCTTAATTGACTTTGTAAATCCGATATCCTCTTAGAGAGTTCACCCTCATTAGCTTGACCTCCAACAAAAACTGTTTCAGTAGCTGAACCAATTACTTTATCGCAAGACCCTAACATATCTAAAGTCACTTCTTCTAGCCTATGCCCTGAGTCTGGAGAAACAACAATCCCTCCAGTAGCAATAGCTAAATCAGCCAACCTAGCCCTAGTATCATCCAAAGAATGACCGTAAGGGTTTATAGCTAAGGCACTTAACTTCCCTTGTTGGTTATTAACAGCTATCGCTCCAAGAGCATCACCGTTCAAGTCGTCAGAAATAATAACAACAGGTCTGTTTTGTTGATTAATTTGCACCATCAACGGCATTAGTTCTGGAAAAGAGTGAATCTTACCTTCATAAACCAACACATAAGGATTATATAGCTCAGTAATCATCTTCTCATTGTTAGTTATAAACTTCTCAGACAAATACCCAGAGTTTGTTTTAAACCCTTTAGTTAAATCGATAGAGCAGTTATCAAATGGTGTAGTTACAACTGTCAACATACTGTTCTTTGTAGTTTTAGCAATTGCTTCGGCAACCAATCTTGCTACTTTCTCGTCCCCATGGGCTGAGATCTTAGCAATTTGATACACTTCCTCACTATCTCTGTTAATCTTAACAGCAATATCTTTAAGTTCTTGACAAACCAGTTCAGCAGCCTTAATAATCTGTTCGTTTACAACGTTAGCGTCAGCTCCACCTAGCAATGCCTCCTGACCTTCGTTTGCCAAAGCTTGTAACACCACCGAAACTGAAGTAGTTCCGTCACCATTCTCTGCTACTTGCTTCTCAGCACATTCGATTACTAACTTAACACCCATATCTTCTACAGTGTCATTCATTGCGGTGTGCCTGATTACAGTTACACCATCCATTGTTGGATGAACTTCACCTGGAGTATCAATCATAACGATCTGACCTTTACCTCCCATGGTTAACTTTACTAGGTCCACAGTTTTGTTTACTCCTTCAAGGATTGCGCTTCTTCCTTCGTTTCCGTGTTTTATTATTCTCATAAAAATCTATTTTTTCTATAATTAAATTCTGTTTCTATTTCTAAATCGTATTCTTCTTTCAATAACGTAGCTAACTCTAAGTACTTCTTACTTTTTCTTTTAAGGTTCCCTTTCACTACGTTAGTAATGTAAACAACATCATACTTCTCATACTCCTTACAAAAATCAGTGTAACTATTGAAGTGAGTAAGTATAGTGATTCTAATGTCAGATCTCTCCTTGTCGGATATCCTGTAAGGAACATCACCTTCTTTTCTTCTTGAAAGGTAAAACTCATACTCTTTTACTACTCTCTCGAAAAACTCAAGATCAAATACACTACGCCTAAACATATCAAGTATCTTAGGATAAGGTATCCTTGTCATTGCTGCAAAAACACACAAGCTACCGAAGTCTTTAATAATGCCTTCCTCACATTTTACCAATTCATCTAAATCTACACCGTTAATCTTAGCCATAATAATTATTTGTTAAACCTTACTATACATTTCAATCATGTTCAGCAAATTCTTAGGATTAAACATAGGGTCCGTAACTCTAATGTCCCACTCCCTAAATGGAAGGAAATCTTTCTCATCCGCTTCGATTCGTCTCTCAACAGAATCTTTGTCGCTTCTCATTTGAAGCCTATCCAATCTATTAATTAAAGGAATATCGAAGTAAACAATGATAGAAGTTTTCTTAAACTCACTGTCTAAAGATTTTACTCCAGAAGGAGTGAATATAAATACATCACTCTTAGCGTAAGAGTCGTTAGTTGTTCCATAGTACCACCCGTTAAACTCCTTATGCTCTTTAAACTTACCGTCAGCTATCATCTCAACGAAGTCTCGCTCAGTAACAAAGTTGTAAGTCTTTCCATCCTCCTCTCCATCCCTAATTGGTCTTGAAGTGTGAGATACGGAAGGCATGTAACCAGCTCTAGTTAAATAATCCTTGAAGTAATCCTTCCCTGAAGCAGCCTTTCCTACTAATATAATTCTTGAGTTCATATCTTTTATTTTAAGTTATCTAATCTAATTAATTCTTTTCTTGAAAGTTTTGCCACATCAACCATCCTCTTCTCAATCTTTTTATCTCTATAGACCGTCTTTTTAATCGATCTTTTTGATTCTGGAATCTCAACAAAATCTAACATGATTTGTTTAGCCTTCTCGTCTTTCTCAAAATCAATGTCGAAATACCTCACATACTTCTGTAGTGTCTTTTCAGTGTAAACGTAAAGGTTTAAAATCTCCATAACTCTCCAGTCAGGAACAAAGGCTTCACCCTCATCATTTATGAACTCAGGGTTGTAGTGTTCTTTCGAAATCATACCTTTAATCATGTGGCGTGGCATATCAAGTAAGCAGTATATTGTTGACCACTTATCCTTATTATACAACCTCATGTAAACACGATTTTGAAACTCATAAACCTTTGGAAGAGGATCTTCTGCTTTAGGAAATGTTTTCAACCACCAGCTACACTTAGTATCTATACCCTCCCTAATGTCAGCCTCACCAGTGAAAAACTTATCGTTAACACGGTCCTTATTATTCTCATAAAACTCACCATGCAACCTACTAACCATTGCAATTGCTTCGTCCTCATTGAAGTTTCCTTTCTCTAAGTAGTCATTCTTTAGCGGAACTCTTCTGTTCCATTTCAAGGACACGTACAAGTCATGCAAATAAGTTAATGCTCCAGTTGACAGTTCAATAGGGTCATCTCTTAACGCTACAAGCCTTGCTAGCGTATTAGTATCTGTCTTTGCTAAAGGTTTCTTCTCGTTTTTTTCAACCAACCTATCAATTTCAGCCAATTGTTTAGGTGTAATTTCTTTTATTCCACCCATTAACGAGTGGAAAGAGCTGGCTCTAAATAGAACCTTACTAAAGTTAACCTTCTTAGGTTTGGGATAAATAACTTTCTTTGATTTCTTTTTTTGTTTAGCTGGCATATTGATAAGGTATTAAGAAAGCCTCCCTGTAAGTAGGGAGGCTTTAGGATATTAGTGTTGCCTAGTGCGGCAAGTCATCACCTTCTACAGATGAATCGGGGAAATCAGGCATCTCGGCTGCTACTTGAGCTTCAGCTTTTTCGGGCGGAGTCCCCTGAATTTTTCCTTGAAAGTCTTTAGACTCTATTTCTTTCACTAAGAAGTCAATCAAAGCAGTCTTGTCTGTAGCGACAATCTTACCTTTTTTGTCTTTAGTTACTTCAATAAGAGGTTTGATTTTTTTGTTGTAATCAAACTTCCATTTATTATCTTCCCACGTACCTCCATCAATAGAGATACTCATTGAAGGGTATCCTTTTTTAGAGATATAAACACCTAACTCTATCTTATCTATAGCTTCTTTGTTTCCAGCCAACGTGTTGACTAAGCCAACCATTACGTTTGAGAATCCTCCTTCAAGGACCACACGCTCGTCAGCATCATCAATCACTAAACGAACAAGCTTATGCGTTTCGTCTTTCCACTCGAACTCCTTAACAGATACTTCTGTTAAATGCCCGTAAAGTTTTGTAGGTTTTGTATCTATCAATACATACTCATTCCCTTCTTTTACTTTTCCTTCAAAGAAGATTTCTGTTGACCCTTCCTTAAGACCGTTAATCTTAAAAAAAGTTGTTGGTAGCGAATTTTCGCCATCTACTCCATGTCCCATATTTATTTGGTTTTAGTTAATATTCAGCAAATATAATTAAAATATATTTAACTTTTGTTTTTTATTTTACAATCTTTTTCATTCATTTTGTCGAACATAGGCTTGAGCCTATCAAAGGTCCTACCTTCTAATTCATACTCAACAGCAGGCTCTCCATCGATATCAACCATGGACCTATCACCTATCTGGCAGTGTGGTATGTTGAATATTTTATTAACATCATTGCGTGTAGAAAATTTTATACCAGCCGACCCTATGCCTTTTCTACATTTGTTCGTGAGGGTGACTTTTACTTTTTTGCTCATTATACTGTAGGTGTTGGTGAAACATATTTACATTTAGCCTCGAAGAATGCTTCTTTAGCCAACTCTGGTAAGCTATAGTTGCCTTCAGCGTCTCGTCTTTCGACTGACTCTATAATGTAGTACCCTAATCTTCCAGGTGCTATAATAGAATCGCCAACGTTCATCTCGGTTTTAGGATTAACTCCAGTTATCACACCTTCTTTGCGGTCATGTGTAAATATCATTGGGAACCCTCTAAAGGTCTCCAAATTATGCACAACTGCATCCTTCAGTGATTCTGCACGTTCCTTCCTAATTCTTTTATCATTAGCGATCTTTTCTCTTTTAGCTTTCTCAGCTTCTTTTTCTAATTCAGTCATATCTATATGGTTTTATATGTTAGTTTATCTCCAACCTCTAACTTAAGGTCCTTAATATCATATTCAATCTCTATTGCCATCACCCTAGCGACATCATCTCTTCCTTCTACCCTTGTTATGTCTGACACTAAATACTCCACTCCTTTGAAGTGAACCGTGTCATTACGCTCAATACCACCCTTGAAAGAGAATGACATCTTATTAGAAAATGCTCCGCTTAAGTAGGTAGGCTTAGAGGTTACTTCAATCTCTCTAGTTTTTAAGCCAAGAGGGGATTCCGTCCCTGTAGC
>JAAHTH010000536.1_pt1 | contig 35807 bp, 18 predicted proteins | sample 6116091 | NCBI WGS metagenome assembly JAAHTH01 (sample SAMN13939990, study PRJNA603662) | sponge metagenome | isolation source: marine sponge | host: Mycale hentscheli | place: New Zealand | collected 2006
GAGTTATCTTAGCTAAGTCTAAATATGCTGTACGTAATGAAATTCCTTTAAATGTGAATGAACCTTGTAACATGTTTTTATTTTTATGATAATAATATAAAGTCTTGTGATGGGTTGAAGAATACTTTATTATTCCCCAAGTTATGTCCCATTACTCTTACGTATTCTCCTGCACCAGATGGTGATGTAGCAGATAATGAACCTGAACCAGTTAGATAAACAGGGTCACCAATATTACCTCCAGGGTCAGAACCTAAGTTAATAATACCTTTGATAAGAACACCCTGTGTATCATCTGTACCAAATGCAATACCTACAAATACAGTCATTTGTGCTGCAGATGTTACATCAGATACTACAGCTAGTCTATCATTAGAACCACTATCTGCTAAATAATGCACCTTTCCTGCAGATAATGTTATACCAGTTGCAGTTGGAATATAAACATCTCCTTTATGGTCACGAGAACTAGGTACATCTGATGTTTGAAAAATTGTACTTGTTGTATCTGCATCATCTTTCCAGATTGGATCTAAATTAGAATCAAGCGCAAGAACCTGTCCTTCTGTACCTGGGTTAGGTAATTCATTGGGAACCTTTGCTACTATATAGTCAGACACTTTTTTCAAAGTAGTCTGTTCTGCAATCATATCAGGTCCTGAAACACCATCACCTCTAAGACCATCTTTAAACCTACCTAAAGCAATAACATCTTTATCTCTAGGTGTTACTGGTTTAGCTCTTGCTACTAATCCTATTATATCTTGAATTATATTTCCCATTATCCTTTAGCTTGAATTATTATCCATTCTGTGCCATCTGACCACATCATGACACCCTCATAGTTTCTATTTATTAAAAAATTTGATATACCATCTATTGTATCTCCTCCATTGCCTACTATATCAACTCTATGGTTTGCATCTAATGCACCATTGGTAAAGAATCTAATAGTTCTGTTTGTTGATGACGCAGCACTTGGAAGTGTTATAGTATATGTACCATTACCTGAAGATAAATCATACTTTAAATATACAAAGTTACTTACATCTGTATAAGTTTGTGATCCTCCTGCAGTTCCTGTAATAGTTACAGGATATATCTCAGCTATCTCATTTCTATCTACTTCTAAATCAACTGTGCTAGTTGATCCAGTTATAGAGACAGTGCCTGTTGGTGAGGTTAAACTTTTAAACTCTAAGTTCTCACCGGTCTTTTGTTTAAATACACCTGTTGCACCACCTACATTAGATGCAGTGTTTGGTTCACCATCTGTAGTAAATGTAATCTCATTTACATTCTCTGAGATAGTAAGGTTATTACCAGATACTACAAGAGATCTAAATCTAACTTCACAAGGATGATCAGATACTTCTTTAAAGACTCCTGCTGCAGTAAGAGTACCATCGTTAATCACATTAACATGCGGACAGATATCTTGATCTACAACAAGGTCTTTAAGTTTAATTAGCTTAACTGACTTATAAGGAATAGGTGAAGCCACACCTGTCATTTCAGGTGGCTCATGAACACCGATGACCACCACATCATTTGGCTTGGGATCATCAGTAACTTTCTTCCTTTTAAGAAGGCTTAATATGTCAGTTAATATATTCACTATCTTTTCTTACGAGACTTTCCAGAGTAAGTACTAGCTGTTCCTCCACCATATCTTTTTTTATTTCCTCCTACCCTGGAAGGGCTTTTCCTTTTAGGATTTGCTGCTTTAACACCAGATAGCCTATTACCAGGAGCCATAGATGAACCTTTAGGTACAGGACCAGTTGTCCCTCGAAGCGCTGGTTTAGTTTGACCCCCTTTTTGCATTCTGCTAAGATTGTTACTATTCATAGGGCTATCTCCAACTCCAGTCTTTCTTTGTTGTCTAGCTTTTTGTCTAGCGTTTTTTCTAGCCTTTCTTTTAATCTTTTTATACATCTTATCAGTTTGCCTCTTCTGTCTTCGAGTCATGGGTGCAAATTCCATCTCTTCAAGATTACCCGGTCTAAGACGTTCTGGTACATTACCAGGTAATGGTTTCGTACTACCACCCATTTGTTTTTGAGTCATAGGAACTTTACCTCCATATCTCATGTTTGCTTCCATCTGCTTAGACATGTCTAACATACCTTCACCACCCATTTGCATCAATGGTTTTTCCATGCCATACTTGGCAGACATCATCTCTTTCTTTTGTCCTGGAGATAATTTTTTGAACATTGCTTTTAAGCCTTTCATGTTACTTTTCATAATTTCTAATGTTTAATTCAAATGTTAGTATAAATAAAAATAATTTAATTGTTGTATAGTTACATTGCTCATCTGGTCTAATGTATTCCCATCCTAATAGAAACCTATCATGCGGATAATGCAATACCAATGTTAGATCCCATTCTTTCATTTTACTTTACAACTACAATAACCCAGGCATACTTTACCCAGAGTTAATTTCTTCACCAATAAACAAAGTTTCTTTTTCATCGTCCTTGTCCTTTATATCTTTTTAAATAATTTGAAGATCCTTTATGCTTAGAAGCTTTACTCTTACTATGCACACCGGGTCTTTTTCTTTTAGGTCTACCTAAATAAAAATCGTTAGTCTTTGCCATTATCTAAATAATTTATTTGATCTAACTCTACCAACTGGTCTATTTGCATATTTAAGATCTAACATTTCATCACGTATATATTGGTCAAGAAAACCTTTAGCTTCTTGCACATACTCTTTTCCAAGACCTGGTTCTTTAGAAACATCTCTATATTTTTTCATAGCATCTCTTCCAAAGTTTCTTAATGCTTTTTTATAAGCTTTCGAATCTCCCACATACATGCTTGGATCAGGAGCTCCTAGAAATTTATTATTGATGTAGCTATTTCCACCAAGGTATAAAGGTCCTGGTCCTGTTCCATATACTTGTTGTTTATAATCATCAAACATAGAATTATCAGAATACAATGCACCTTCGCCACCTTGTTGTTTTCTATCCATGTCGCTCATATAAGGACCGCCATATTGCATTTTTGGAACGCGCTTTCTCATCTTCTCTTCATTTTACCAAGAGTAAGTGCAAGCCTAGCTCTTTGTGCAGTTTTGCTATTACCTTTCTTAGCTTGTTGTTGTAACCAAGATTTCTTTATAGTACCATCTTTTTTCATAGCACCTGCTCTTTTAGCTGTAGCTCTAAGTGCACCAGGCTTCTTAATAGCACCTTTAATCCAATTGCTAGATCCACCTCTTTGATATCTCGGTGTAGATCCACCTCTTTTGCGATAAATATTACTTTCCATGCGTAAATCTATTTCACGCGGATCGTAATTTATTACTGATCTTTCTTCAAAGTCTGACAAAGGATCAGACTGTCTGATAAATTTATTATCTGTATCTTGTGTTTGTGCTGTTGGACCAACTCCAAATCTCTTCATAAGATCTTCTAATCCTCTATCTTGTTGAGTAGAAACTATCTTTTTGTCCATATCATTCATGTATGAACCACCATTTTGCATTCTTGGTAATCGCTTTCTCATTATTTCTTAAGTACGTCCCAGAGTTTAACACCAGCAACACCAATTGCAATACCTCCAATTAGCGGCATACCTTTAGCAAATACTACTGCTCCTGTAACAAGAGCTGCACCAACAACGAATAAATCAGAAGTAACAACTGACTTAATTTTTTCTACAAGTTTCATAACTAAATGTTTATATATATAATATAAGAAAATTTTGTCAATTATTAAGCTCTTTTCAATCTGTCATTCTCTTCCTCAAGGAATGTAACTTTAACTCTCAGCTCACTAACTTCTTGAGTAAGAGCTAATATTTGTGCTCTCATTGCATCTTTTTCATCTGCACTAGCTTCTAGAAGTTGCTCAAGTCTTTTAACTCTTTGTTTAAGATCATCACGGTACATATTTTGCTCTGATCTATCTGCTTTATTTTCTTCTGATTTCATCTTCATTCTCTTTTCATAGAACTGCCATGCACCAGCTGAGAATAGTACAGTAGCTAAGGTCCCTATAATTGTTGCTATATTATCCATGTTTACACTTATAAAACCGGTTAGTCAATCTCTTTAAATTAAATAATGCTAATACACTTACACCTACCCAAAGAAGATGAGATGCATGCGCTTTATCAAAGTCCGTAAGAATAAACATAGATGATGCTACAATAGACATTATAAAACAAGCATATGCCATTGTCTTTCTATGTTTAACACACGGAGATAATGCAGATTTAATTGTAGCCAAACCAATTAAAACACTTGGTATAATTAAAAATGGATTAAATCCTTTTTCTAATATCAAGATTACAGGAAAGAATAATAACCAGGTGAATCCTAGTGTTATTTCTGACAGTTCTGTATCAAGATAATTAAGTCGTTTAATATCTTTCTTAGTCATGTGAATAACTGTATATATATAATATAAGAAAAAATATCATTGGAAAGTAAATGTTCCTTTTTTTGTTTGCCAAAAATTTGGTAGATTATATTAGTGAGGATAACTTAGGGTTATCTTTTAGAAGCTGCATTTGATGTGGCTTTTGTTTTCTTTAAACCTAAAATAAATAATTATGAACGGAGATATCTTTACTCCTAGGGTGAATATTCTACCCTATGAGTACCCACAACTATTAGAATACAAAGATGCAATCAGACACTCCTATTGGATTGATACTGAGTATAACTTTACTGAAGACATTTCAGATTTTAAAGTAAAGATTACTGATCAAGAAAGAGAGGTAATTAAAAGAACAATGCTTGCCATTGCACAGATTGAAGTTAATGTTAAGACCTTTTGGGCTGACATGTATAAGCGTATGCCTATAACTGAGATTGGTGATGTAGGTATGACCTTTGCTGAATCGGAGGTTAGACATAAAGATGCCTATGCTAGACTAATTAGAATCCTTGGATTAGAAGAGGAGTTTAAGAATGTTGTTGAAGTCCCTGCCATTGAAGGCAGACTAAAGTATCTAAAGAAATATCTTGATGGCACTAGATCAAGAGACAACAAAATGTACACTAAGTCTGTGCTTCTATTCTCTTTGTTTATTGAGCACGTTAGTTTATTCAGTCAGTTTTTGATTATGATGTCATTCAACAAACACAAGAATATGTTGAAAGGTATATCAAATGTTGTGGAAGCAACAAGCAAAGAAGAAGATATTCATGGTAACTTTGGTGCTGAGATAATTAATATTATTAAGTCTGAGAATCCTGAGTGGTTTGATGAGGACTTTAATAAGTTAGTTTACAGCGCGTGCACTAAAGCTTATAAAGCTGAGTGTGGAATTCTTGATTGGATCTTTGAGCACGGTGAGCTGGACTTTATCTCTAAGGAGACTATACAGGAGTTTATTAAAAATAGATTTAATAACTCTCTCAAGAAGATTGGTATGAACAAGTTATTTGAAATTAATACTGATCTTCTAGAGTCAACCCAGTGGTTTGAGGTAGAGATTACTTCTACTAAGGAGGGAGACTTCTTCTATAAAAAGCAAATTGATTATAACAAGAAAAGTAAAAGTATAACTGTAGATGACTTATTCTAATAAATATCCAAAATACTATTGGCTAAATGAAGATAGCCGCACCTTCTTATCAAGAGGGTATATATCAGAATCTCCTGAACAGAGAATCAAAGACATAGCAAGATCAGCAGAGAAGCATCTAGAAATGAGAGGCTTTGCTGAGAAGTTTGAGGACTATATGGCGAGAGGGTTTTACTCTCTGTCTACTCCTGTCTGGATTAACTTTGGTAAACAAAAGGGTTTACCTATCAGTTGTTATGGTTCTAACATAGATGATAACTTAGATAGCATTCTAAATGCTGGACGTGAAATAGGCATGATGTCTAAGTATGGTGGTGGTACTAGTGTATATCTAGGTAACATAAGAGCAAGAGGTGCTGAGATATCTACAGGTGGTACTGCAGATGGACCGGTGCACTATGCTAGAATATATGATACTGTAGTAGATGTGTGCAAACAGTCTGAAGCAAGACGTGGTGCCTGTGCTGCATATTTACCTGTTGAACATCCTGACATTGAGGAGTTCTTAGATATTGGTACAGAGGGCAACCTTGTACAAAATCTACAGTATGGTGTTACAGTCACTGATGACTGGATGAATGAGATGATTGAAGGAGATCTTGTTAAGCGTAAGATATGGGCAAAGATTATTCAGAGAAGATCTGAGTTTGGTTTTCCATACATTATGTTCAAGGATAACTCTAACAATCAATCACCATACAAGGAGTTAGGTTTAGAGATTACAGCATCTAATCTATGTTCTGAGATCCAACTGCCTACAGATAGCTTTAGTTCTTTTGTTTGTTGTCTTGGTTCTATCAATCTCTTGCACTGGGATGAGATCAAGAAGACAGATGCAATTGAGATCTATACTTACTTTCTTAATGCAGTGATGGATGAGTTTATAACTAAAGCTCAAGTCATGCCTGGTATGAAGAGAGCATTTAACTTTGCTGAGAAGCACAGAGCTATTGGTCTTGGTGTGCTTGGTTATCACTCATTGCTCCAGTCTAAGTTAGTAGACTTTGAATCTCTTGAGGCTAAACGTTTGAATCATGAGATATTCAAAACCTTAGATGAAAAGAGTACTGCAGCATCTAAAGAGTTGCATAATAACTACGGTTATAAATGTATCAGAGAAGGATATGCTAACACTACTCTTATAGCAATTGCACCAACAAAGTCTAGCAGCTTTATTCTTGGTCAAGCATCTATGGGTATTGAGCCTATCAAATCTAACTACTTCATTAAAGATCTAGCTAAATCTAAGACTGTATATAAGAATCCATTCTTGGAAGAAGAGTTAGAAAAACATGGATTGAATACCCCGGAGGTGTGGGAAGATATCTTAAAGAAAGATGGTTCCGTTCAACATCTAGATTTCCCTACCAAAGGGGTGTTCAAATCCTTTATAGAGATCTCACCAAAAGAGATCATACTCCAAGCAGCTCAGAGACAAAAGTTTATTGATCAATCTCAGTCATTAAACTTAATGATCCATCCAAGCGTACCTGCAAAAGATATAAATCAATTGTATTTATATGCATGGAAGGAGGGTGTTAAGACTCTGTACTATCAGTTTAGTCAGAGTTCTGCACAAGCATTCGCAAGAAATATTCTTGAGTGTGCTAGCTGTGAAGGATAAGATAGGGGGAGTGCAAACTCCCCTTATTTATTTATTGTCTCTCCAGCATACCAAAGTACACTAAAGATAAAAGTAGGACATAGTATTATAATAAGTATATCTGTCATTGCTCTTCTCTATAGATTACATAAGCGGGTAGTCTCATTGTAGAATCATATGCTACAGTTACCACCCCGTCTGGTAAATATACTATAAAAACCATAAGGTTATCTTTTAACTGAGCATTGGATCTATAGTTGCTATCCTCAATCAGTTGAACTAGATCTATTCTTTCTGTATTAAACAATGTATGCTGACCGCTAGCAAACTTAAAACAGAATAGGAATAGGATAACTAGCTTTCTCACCACTGTAGAAACTTTGGTGAGTAGTGTATACCCACCCCTATATAATGTCTAGCTTGACCTGTAGTTGTAACACCCACTCCTGTCTGTATACCAATACCAAATGTTCTACGGGACTGCCTCATTAGCTGTCTCAACCCCTTGTCATCTTGTACAAGGATACCTTTACCCCGGTTAAATGCAACATTAGGATAATCTGTTTCAGCTCTCATGAAAACTTCTTTAGTCTTTCTGTCCTGGTAGATAGATGTTCTTAACCAAATGTTTTGATGTAGATCAATCTCCGCGGGTCCTAAAGTTAATGAATCCCCTACACTTGCCGGGATAGTTATATCCATTGTCCTTAGACTCTTATCATAAACTGTGTCACTCTGCACTGTTATAAGATGAGTGTAACCTCTGTCTTTATAAACTGTATCGTGTAAGGTATCAGTTAATACAACAAGGTTAGGTACTTCAACAATCTTCTCTTGAATCTGCACTTTATACTCTGTGATCGTAACTGGTGGCTTAGACTTCTCGTAATCCAATGAATCGTTTAACTCATCAACTTTTAAGTTTAGTGCTCTTATCTCTCCTGTGTTCAACCCGCTCTTGCTAACGTAGTTCCTAATCGTATCTTGTAGTGCTATGTTATTATTTTCTAGTCTCGTAATCTCAAGCTTGTTCATTTGATCTGACTCGCATTGCTTTACTAAAAGAATAATTAGTATAAGTATTAGTGCTGTGGGCAGCGCTCTACCTATCTTTTCTTTGTGTCTATATATCTTTTGTATTATAGGCTTACCAGCCGCAGACTTTTTCATACTGTTCCATAAATTTAGCAACCATAGGATCTCTATAGTTTTGTTGTAACTCCACATGCACCATCTCGTCTAGTCTATCTGCAGTTTCAATCAGTTGAGCAAAACCACTTCTACTAGGTTGTTTTAAATCATTCTGTCTTAAATCTCCTGTAAATATCATAAGAGATCCTTTACCAAGTCTTGTACAGAATAAATATGTTTGAAGCTTGGTTAGATTCTGTGCCTCATCTATGATAAGAATGCCATTAGTAATTGTTCTACCCCTAGCAAACTGCAGTGGTAGTAATTCTAATTCACCATCCTTTAACCACTTATCTACTTCTTTCTTGCCATTTTCTCGTAGTATCTCCATGTTCTCTATAACAGGAGCGCACCACTGACGCATCTTTTCATCTTTATTTCCTGGCAAATACCCCATATCTTCTGTAGATACTTGAGGTCTGGCTATATACATTCTTTCTATACCACCCTTTAGAAATAAATCTAAAGCTATCTGTGATGCTAGGAATGTCTTAGACGTACCTGCTTTACCGGTTATGATTGCTATTTTGGAATCAAGAATTTTTTCTTTTGCCCCTTTTTGCTCCTCACTAAGTTCATACTTAAATGACGGATTTGTTTTAGTCTTTCTTCCACTAAGTTCTTGCCTCATATTATAAGATAAAGAAAATTACTTGATATAAAAATCTTTCATTTCAGTAAAGTTATAGTACTTCTGAATTGAATAAAGAATTGGAATAGCATCCTTCCAATTTTTATAGACTTTTAATTCTCCTTTTCTTGGTCTTCTTTGATATACAAATTCTGAGTTTGCATAAAACTCTTCTTCAGAGTCTTTAAATAACCAAGAAATTGGTGTCCTTATTGAAAGATCTAAAGCTTCTCCAAACTCACCAAGAGTTCTTGTAGCAGCTATAGGATTCTTAACAGCTTGATACGCTTGATCTAAACCACCTAAACCAGGAACAGGAATGAATGTTACAAGCTCTTTATTAGTTCTATCAGCTTGGTATAACATAAAGTTTCTCATTCTTTTTAACCATGGTTCCATATCATCATCGTCTTCACCAGTAAATGCCGCTAATAGTAATGATCTTAATACTAATCCTGTCATTATAATACCAATTTCACCAAGAGTCCTATAAGTATTATAAAGTTTATTAGTTGCTCTCTGTCTTTCAGAAGCCTCATCTCTATCGGATCTCATTGTTTCATCTATAAAACCTTCTCCATACTTGCTAAATTCTGCATTACCTTTTGATATTTCTCCAAAGGAGTACTTTATAAACTTAAAGAATGATATATATCTTCCTTCTAACCAACCTAAATTCTCATCATAATATTCACTTCTATATCTAGCATTGAATGCTGGTACAACCCATTTATGAAACTGTGCTGCTAATTTACCAACCCAGTGTGACTGAAGAACCATTCTATCTTCATATGCATAGTTACCATGAATTTGTTTATTTACCTCACGTATTTTATTACGCATCTGAAATCTCCAGTCATCAGTATACTTAACCTCTTTACCAGACTTCTCTACAATTATATCAAAGCCTTCTTTAAGGGAAACAGTTTGATTTTTAGAATCAAATTCAAAAGCATCATATAAACTCATTGTTTCGTTTGTCTCAGAGTTTTTAACAACTGTATCAATTAGTAATGCCATACCAATCTTAGTCTGCACATTATACTCAGCACCATCCTGCATGAGGTAACCAAACTCCATTAACTTTTGAGCCATACCTGTTTCACCTTCAAATAATTTTCTACCAACCTCTCGTATATCTGATTGACTATCCATCATTCTAAATGCCTCAGCTAAAGCTTCATATTTACTAAATGGTTTTGATCCATCGTATGTATTCTTACCAACCTTTCCTGCAGTATAAGCAAGCTTCCTAACTTGATCGGGCAATACTCTTTTACTATACTCATACTCTGCTTTTACATATGATGATCTCTCAAAGAACCTCTGACCCAATGCTTCTATAGAGTTATTAAGTCTACCTATTGCATAGTTAGCAAAGTTACCAAATGGGTTAAATGCTACATAAGATAAAGATGTATACTGTAACAAACCATTAGCTGCTTTATCAAAGAAGTTCTTTGTTACATCATCGTTATCATAGTATACCATTCGCATATACTTCTTGGCTCTTCTAACTATAAAGGCTTCTGAATCTTTTTCACCAGTTTCTGTAAAGTTTCCAAACTTATCTTTGATGCCAGTTTTAATATTCTTAAAAGGACCACCTTTTGCTGTGTAGCTTCTATTTTCAATTACATGAAGCAATGCATTCATTGTATCCTCTGTTTCAGACATTACCTCAAAGTTCTCAGCCATACCTGCAAATGCTAATAATGTAGCACCAAGATCTAGATTTAACTCATTGGGTCTAACACCAGCTTTTGCTTTTCTAAGCTGACCTCTAAGTGTTGAGAGTTGTTCTTTATATTCTTCTGATTTTATATTACCAGCTTTTCTTTTTTCTTGCAAGGCATCAATTTTATCTTGAATTATACCTGCATCTTTTTCTTTTGCTACATTTCCCACAAAGAAAATAGGTAATGAGTTTGCTATAATCTTACCATTCTCATCTAACTTAACAGCTCTTTGCTCTGTAGTAGTTGTAAATAAATTTCTAATACTATCTGCACCTCTAGATAGTCTACCATAAAGTCTAGTAAATGCTGAACCTCTGTTTTTCAATTGGCTAGCAAGTCTCTTTCTTACAATAGGAATCTTACCGGTCATTAAGTCTTGATACTCACCAGGTAACTTTTGAAGCAATCCTTGTTCAAACTCTTCTATATACATATCATAGAAGTTCTTACGTGCCATTCCTAAAGTAGTTCTATCAGAAATCATTTCTTTATACTTATCACTAAGTATAGCCTCACTTTCTTTTATTTGTTTATACTGTGTTTTTACAACAGGAAATCCTTCTGGCACATAAACAACTTTACCTGTAAAGTTTCCGTACTGATCTTTTAATGCTCTGTAATAACCATCAGTTTGTCTATAATACTTTAGTTTATATCTTTCATACTGAAGATCTGAGACACCAGGTTTAGGTAACCATTTACCACCAGTCTTACCTATCGGTGTAAAAACTTCGTACTTATTTCTTTCTTCCACAAACTCAGGAGTATATTGGTGATACTCACCATCTGAGTATGTACCATCAGAATACTCTTCAGCTTTCCAGAAGTTAGCATAGGCTGCTTTCTTTTGTGCAAGATCTCTGTTATATTGTAAATCTGCTTTTGTTTTAGGATTTTCAATGTATTGTTTTGGAACACCATCCTCATAGGTTTCTTCTCTGAGTGAGTCCATAATCTCATAATACTTACTACCAATCTTTTTTATTATTCTACCGGTAGCCTCATCATCTTTAAACTCAAGCATGAAGTTATATAGCTCCTGTCTATTTTTATTTGGACTTAATTCCAATAAAGCATTTGCTGCAGCAACAATTTTTATTCTTCTTGCTTCTATTCTATCTTGAATTAATTGTTTTCTAGATTTAACAATCTTATCCATTATAGCTAGCAAAGTATCTTTTGAAGTTGCAAGATCCATTGTCTGGTATCTTAACATTCCAACATCCTCAGCTTTTTGGAGCAACTCATTTAGCTCTTCTTCAGTGAAGTCTCTACTAGACCAGTTCTTTACAACTCCTTTAACAGCATCTAATATAGCTGTATCAAGAAGACCATCTTCTTCTAGTGCCTTATTACCACCAAGCTTTTCAACTTGCTTAGAGAATGTATCAAGCAGTGCTCTTTGTGTACTATTTAGACGCTCTCTTGGTGAGTTAAGTAGATTGCTTGACTGTTGTAAGAACTTCTTCATGTTCATTACATAACTGATATATTCAGGATCACTGAAGTTTGCTTCTTCTTCTAAGTAGTCTATGAACTCTTGTGTTTCAACTATAATATCTCTTAACAATCTAGTAGCCTCAATAGACATATCAGCAACATCTCCTTTCTGAAGCATTAATGCAATTAGAGTTGTTGACTTATCAATATTTTCTAACGTGGCTTTTTTATCCTTGCTAACTGATATACCTCTTTTAAGAGTTTCAATCAAAGCTCTTTTAGATAGTAATGCTTTATTAAAGTTGGTTAGTAACCCAAACAATGCATCATATTCTTCTTGCGCAATAGCAGCTTGATCTTCGGGTAGATCATATTCAGAAGCCTGATCAAAGTCTACATTAGAGCTCTCAAATTCATTTAACTGTTCTTCAAGTTGTCTCTGCTGATATACATCTATATTAATTGGTAGCAATGCATCAAGATAAAGTTGTTGATCTTGAGCATTGTGTTGAACTTCACCCTCATATGTAATACCTCCTTTAAATACTTGCTCTGTACCCTTACCTTCAATTTCTACTTTAACGTGGAATGTAGAAGATGGCTTCATAGAAACTCTGTAGCCCATATTCAAAAGCATTCTTCTGTACATGTTAACTTGTAAGGAATGCTGACCTGCTGTAGATAAACGTGCTACCCCATCTGACTGAGTAATCAAACCTGTATCAGCAAGCATACTGTCTTTAATCTCCCACTGAGTTTTATCATAGTTATCTCGTATACTTCTCTTACTTGTTTTAAGATCAACTACTCTAATTGATCCATCTTTTTCTATAAGAAGTATATCTGCTGTACCAGCAATACCTGCAGCATCATCATGAAGAACTACTTGAGGTATTGCAATCTCACCATTACGTGTCATTTCAACTAATGCTGTTTGCATTGCTTGATATGCTCTGGCAAATGATTCTCCTTCAAGAACATTCATTTTCTCTCTAAGCTGCTCATATGATTTATCAGAGCATAGCCCATCTAATATTGTATCTACATCATTACCAATATCAAGATTTAACTGAACCTCTGCTTCATTCTCAAGCTTACCTTTTATAACTGTAGTAGCGGAAGTATAAGCAGCAGGTTTACTAAGATTAAAGTATGTATGTGTCTTTTCATCTAATATTGTAATATCATTAGGTGTTTCTTGTGTAACTTTACTTGCACTTAGACTACCAATTACTTGCTCAGATTCAATAACTTGATGAGTAATCTTATCAAGAGTAGCTCTTTGTTGATCAGTTTGTGCTGCACGTCTATTATAGTCAATAACCTCTTGCTTCTCAGGAGTTAATGCATACTTAACACGATTATCTATCTTCATGCTAGTAACATCAAACGTTAATCCAGGAGTGTTTAATAGCCTTGCTATGTCAGTTAAGTTTGTGCTAGTTTTTATTGAAGCAAGACTTACAGGTGCACCTGTTCTAAAGTTATTAATTATATTGGCTACAATATCTCTTAACCATTTTAACATTTCCATTACTCTAAAAGCAAATGTTTTAGGACCTCTATCTTTAGTTTCTTTAGCAAAGTGTTCTGCTAGTGCTTGAGTTATAAGTTCTACATCTCTATGCTCTTGAGTAAATCCTCTCCTATTACTATATGATTCCTCTATCTGTTCATTAAGTTCAGGGAAAGAGGCTCTTGCTTCACTAAGCAAGTTATCAAACAGTTCTTTATTGTCTATCTTAAGTGCATCTACAAACGGGTGTAACACCTCTTCTAGAGCAACCATATCAGTAACTCTCTCTGCTATTAGAAACACTTGACCATTTACATAGTAAGACTTAACTTGATCAAAAGGAACCTTTGCCTTCTGAGCTTCATCAAGTGTGTTATAATACTTCTCTGCTTGTTTAGCAGTTACTGTTTGAACATTTAAACCAGGGAAAGCAGCTACAAGTTTTTCAATAAGCATTTGCGTATTGTTACTATTAATGCTTTGATCTATAGCTGCAAGATCATTTTGATTTAGTGCTGATTCGTTTAATACAATTCTATAAGTACTAGGAGAGATAAGTTCAAATAATACACTATCCTTTACTATGTTATTCTTTGCCAAGAAAGTATTAATACGCTCATAGTTTCTTTTAGCAACCGCTGCTGAAACTTGATTCTGTGCATCTTTATTTGATAGGTAAAATGCATTCTTATATTGATATACCGCTCCTATCTCAATAAGATTAGCAAATAAAGAAGTATCAAAGTTCTTTGTTCTTTCTCTAAAGATTACATCTCTAGCTTTACTATAATCAATAGCTTCTAATACACCTGGAAACTCTTCAGAATTATTACTCTTCTGCCAGCTTCTAATAACTGCATCTGTTTTAGCAACAGTTCCAAACTCTGCCAATAAACCACTATATCCTAATGCACTCCTATTTATACAAGTTGCCATATTTTTTATTTATAAATAACACTCTTTAATATGATCTATTGCTTCTTGCTCAGTTTCATACTGTCCTATAAATTTAACAAAATCAGCATAACTTTTTAGACCGACCTTTTGAAGTTTAGCTTTGTTCTGTCCTGCACTTAACTCAGCCCATTGCTTTTTCAATACACTTTCAGGAGAGTCAAACAATGACATCTGTTCTCCAGCTTGAGCATCGCCTATTGGATCTTCAAGTTCTTGTACTTCTTCAGCAGATTCTTCAATAGGTGATACATCATCAGTTGTTTCTTCAACAATAGATGGGCGCTCAGTTGTATTTATAGTTTTATTTGTTGCATCAATCTGTACATTAGGATCCGATAGAGCATCTAACATTTCCTGTTGCTCTTGATTCATATCTTCAAGTGTAGGAGATGCTAATTGAGGTTCAGATCTACTTATTCTACCTAACCTAATTAAGTCTCTTTGAGATGGTCTAGTACTACCCTCAGAGTTGAATATGAAACCAATACCATTTTGATCTGCAGATCCCATTGGTTCAAACTTAGCATATAATGCGTTGTGTCTAACATCGCCAGTTAAAGGGTCTATAGTTGTTGTAAGATTTTCCAATACATAATACGTATCAGGCGCACCATCTATATCAAACTCATCAGCCTGCCGTCTAAATGCTTGAGGTATCATAGCATCTTCACCCAAAAATCCAAGCGAACCTATACCACTACCATCTGGAAAATCTTCGAATAAGACTGGTTTTGCTCTAAATTTGTCAAGAGTTTTTAAATTTCTTGCAACAGTCGCTGATGTATAATATGATTTTGGCATTTTATCATTGCGATCTTCTTTGTTTTTAAGATTAGCTACAGACTGATTGAACTCATCCAGCAATGAAACAGGTATAGCATCTAGTAATCCACCAAAATTATACTGCAATCCATCCTTAACCATTATATAATGGATTATATCTTTTACAAGACTAGAAGTAGCAGGATTATTAAATAAAACTAATATGCTATTCTGCAAATCAACCTTCTGACTATCTGTCAATTGATTGAATGTGTTAGCTGCTATTAAACTTAAACCAGTTTTATTTGTGGCATCTGTTATTCTCTGAGGTACAACAAATCTATCTAAGAAATAATTAGGCTTATCGCGTAGTTCTAAGATTTCATTTCTTCTTCTTCTTAACTCCTCAATTGTTTTTGCAGGATTAAAGTTAGGATCTACACTATAGAGATAATCATTTGTTAATGATGCAGCATTTCTCTTATTAGTACTATTAGCTAGAACACCCATGTACTCTAACAAAGTCATATGAGAAACCAAGTCTCTTTTAAACTTAACCCTCTGAGCTTCTGTTGCTCCTGGCATTGTTTTTCTAAAATCATTTAGACTTACCTGAGCTGATTCAGATGCTGTGTATAATACTTGTTTAGCAATTTCTTTAATTTCTTCAACAGACTGCAAATAAGCATTAAAATAAGAAAGCTCTAAAAAGTCAGATGGTTTTAAGTAGTCGTTTTTCTTATCATTTATTTTACGAATAGCATTATCTAAATTCATTAGTCCCTCAACATTTGGACCTAAACCTTTTGAAAGACTAATGACTCGTGAATAATTTAATACTTCACCAGATAATTTAGAAAGATTCAATAATAAACCATAGAGAGAATTACTAATATCTGAAGTTGATTCATTTAACAAAGCCTTATTAATCATTTGACTAGTAACCTTATCACCTTTAAATTTAATACCTTTAGTAGCTTTTCTACGTACTGCTTCTCTGATAGATACACCATCATTCTCTTTTACCTCAGAAAGAACACCTCTTATCTCAGGTGTTGCTAAGAAACTTAATACAACTTTATAATCAATACCTAAAGCTGTAGTTGCTGTAAGAATACTTAAACCTTCTTTTGTTAGATTGAGTTTAGCAGCCAATCTTTCTTTAGCATTATCTGTCATAGCAGTTACCAACTCAGATATTAAATATTGATTTCTTATACCGCCAACATTTTCTTCACCAGTTTTTGAATCTCTTTGGAACTGACTTGATAAGTCTGAATAAAGTATACCATTTATCTTAATGGGTTTTTTAAGTTGTCCACCAAACTCTTTAAGCAAACTTAAAATTTGATTAGGAATAACTGCAGCACCAATATTACCCGCACCTTCTTTGTTATTCTTAAAAGAAGATGTTTTACCTGATATACTATTTACATTTACATTATCCTCTCTAGTTGCAGCGGCTACTGAAGGATATGTATCAGATAATATCTTAGCAAACTCTTTTAATTTAGTAACACCTGCTGGTTGAAATGCAATTGCAACATCTAATCCAGGAGTATTGGTTATATATTCGTTTCCTAACAATCCAAACTTAACATCAAGTAATCTATTGTTTACTTCTGCTATAGATGGGGAAGTACCGTTGCTCTTCTCATAAGCTAAAAACTCTTCAAAAGTTGTAGGCATTCCTAGCATTGCTGCTGCATTATATGCATCTTTTGTTAATACACCAAGAGTTCTTCTAATGTCTTTATCTACTTTAGTTTCTTTTATTTGTGCAACATTGCTATTAAACTTTGATGATGCTCTGGCTAATGATGATCCAGATTTTTTAACTTCTGCATTAAGGTATGTCTGATATGAAAAGAACCTACCTTTAGCTGTACTTTCTTTACCATACTCTAAGAAGTTCTTACCATCTGTATAGAATTGCTTCTTATGCAAGTATACTGCATCAACATCAAAGTCAGATCCTGCAACCTCTACCATTTCTCTTGGGAATACCCCAACAGAACCATAATATGCAGGCATAAAGTCTACTACTCTAATTGCTAAAGCAGAGTGTTTATCTTGCGTAGGAATTCTTGTACCAACCATTTTGGATAACACCTCTGGTATATTTTCACCTGTTACATCTATGATGCTATATGCACTGCTGTCAGTAGTAGGCATCAATGCTTCTGAATAGATGACACCAGTAAATTTGCCATCTTTATATTCTTTAATGTTAGGTCTTAATCTATCTAGTATAACAACACCTTCTGAACCTGCTTCAGCTAAGGCATCTGCAAGCATAGATATATTATCTGGAGTATCAAGGTTAATTGGTTCTAAACCTTGTTTCTCAGCGGCAGACTCTCTTATTACTTCTTGTCTATCTGGATTTCCATTTTCATCAACTGAGAATACTCTTCTGTATACATAATGACCAAAGTCAGATACCATAGTAACCTTATCACCCGGTAACTTCTCTCTTAATGATTGAGAAAAGAATGCAAAGAATAATTGCTCAAACTTATCTATTGATATAGGATTGTTTGGATCATACTTCATCTGACCGTCTACAGTAGTAAACATTTCTATTATACCACTCGATGAATTAGAAGCTTGCAAAGAAGAAACAGCATACTGCGCAAAAGACCATAGATCAACTGATACTGCACCTTGCCCATCTTTTTTAGCTTTGGCTAATGTATCCATTGCATTCTCCATACTAAAGTCAACAACAAGATTTCTTCTCTGTCTGAAAGTACTAGTTATTCTAGCACTTGTTAAATCCTGATAAGACTTTACTAAATCTGAAACGCTATACTGAACACCATCAATAGTAATATTCTTTTGATCTTTTGTTTTATTATTCTTAGTAGTTTGTTCAGAAGTTATCAATGTCTTCAACTGAGTCATGTCAGTTACTTCAGTTTTGTTAGAAGGATTTACAACTTGTAAACGTAGGAAGTCTGCATCCAAAGTTGTACTCTGCAGTACACCTTCTTCTGAAACAGCTTTATTAAAGTCATTTATGTTTTGAGTTAACATCTTTGAAGCACTCTCAGGTACTGCAACTGCAATAGTCCCTTCTCTACTCTTATCCTGCTCTATTGCTTCTAGCTTCACTCTAAGATTATGAAGCTTAACTTTATTTGGTTTAGCTTGTCCATAACCCGACTTCTTAGTAGATGTAAGTGCAGGTGATAATACAAATGCAGATGTTTTCAAGAATGTTTGTCCATCTCCATAAACAACTTTCTTAGAGTTAAGCATTGCTTGGAGTTGAGCATAACCTTCTTCACCAGTCTCAATGTTACCATAAAGCTCTTTAGTAGATATACTTGTACCTTGTTCTACTTGATCAAGGAGTCTTGCTTGTTGTTCAGTTAGTTTACCAAAACCAAAGAACATATGTCCAAATGCTTTAACAGTCATGTACATCTGCGCATCTGCAACATCAATATTCTCACCACTGTGCAAACTTTCAGCAACCATCTCTGATAATACAACAAGTTCAAACTTAGATAAAGGTTCATTGATTCCATATTCAGGTGCTATGATATCATGCTTTGCAGACTTACCTGCTGCATTCTGCATCTTAGCTCTTTTAACTTGATCAACAGCATCCTTCAATGAAAGTGCTTGATCACCAAGAAGAATATCATTTATTGCTTCAGTATTTATTAAACTGCTTATAAAGATCTGCTTGAGATTATGATCTAAATTATTTGCAACTAAGTTTAGACGTGTATTAGTCTGAGTATTATTAGTTGCTGTTGTTATTGTGCTAGCAATTAAATCAGTAGGTACTTCAGATCTAAATTCAGTAAACTGTTGATTGATTGATATTTTGATACCCCTAATAACTTGAGTAAGAGATGATCCTGATTCTTTTAATGCAGTTTTTAAATCTAAATCTTTTAACTCTTCAGCTGTCTTACCTTTTAAAAGTTCTTCAAGAGAAGTTTTAACTGCAGGATCCATATATAGTCCTGTATTGAAAAATGTAAATCCTCTACCCCCTTCAGTATTATATCCTTTTATTACAGGCTCACCTGGTTTATCTTGACTTGATATAACATCTTTGATTCTGTTAAACTCAGTTTCAATAGCATTTCTGAAATGTTGTACTGCTTCAGTAGTCATCTCACCAGACTCTATTATTGTCTTCATAACAGGTAGCATTACAAAGTCACCCGTATTAGATGCTTCAATAACTCTTATAAGAGATGCTGCTAGTGCTTTATCACCAACAGACTTAACAGAACCTGTATTATCTTCTACACCTGTTAGATACATGTTTATCAAAGAAGCCATAAACTGCTTTGATCCAAGCTTACCATAAACAGACTGCTCAACTACTGTATCAGCTGTAACTCTATCAAACGGTCTATTAGTTATACCATTTAATCTTAAAATCTTTAACAAACCTTGCTCACCCATCTGCTTGAATGCAGCTTCATTTAGTAAAGTATTCTTAGCTAGCTGTTTGGCTTTTAATAAGTTATCCTGTACCTCACTACTATTAAGCTCATTAAGCTTCTGTAAATGGAATGTAGGAGACTGATGCGCATGTACCAAATTATCTTCAGCATTTTTAAATGTAGATAAGAAAATGTTCTCATCAAATAAAGCATTGCCATCTGCTAGCTTTATAATTCTACCCTGCATTCCTTCATTACCTGAATCAAAGATGTATAAACCTTTATCAATCTCAGTTACAAGTTCTTGAATATCTTCAGAACTTAGAGCAGGAGCACCTACATTATTATCTATTATTGCTTGTTGATTTTTAGTTGGAGCTGCAATGTTTTGTAGAATACTAAACTTAATATATTCAGGATTTAAACTAATGCCTGCATATGTTATAAGTTTATCTGAAACATCTACTGCAAAAGAATTTAAAGTTTCATCAGTAATTGTCTTACTAGATTTTAAATATGGTAAAATAGTTCCGATAGCTCTGAGCGCATCTTGCTTAAAGCTAGGATCATTATCCATTTTAGTTCTTCTTTCATTAAATCCGTTAGCCCAGATATTAACTTGATTACGTGCATCATCTCTATTACCTGCAGAAAAGATTCTAACCTTTCCCGTTTTAGAATCTCTTTGAATAATTCTATTATCTACAACATAATTTTGGAATGCTGCTACAAACTTTTGAAATAAAATAGGATTTTTAACAGAGCTTAATGAAAAGTCTTCTTGCATTACTGCTTCAGTGCTAAGACCTACATCATTTAAAAATCTATCCATTACAGCTTTTGTATGTGGATTAGATTGTGCAAACTGTACCATATTCCTTAACATCTCTAGATTATCAGATGTATTCTTTGCAGATTTAACCAAACCTGAATAAGCTTTACCAGCTTCTACTGTTGTTGAATATGATGCTCCGTTTATAACAGAGGCTCTGCCAAATATATCTTTCTCTGATAGAGTTGTTGTGGCAATATATCTTCTTATAAATAAAGGTAACGATCTAATACCACCAATTAGTTCTTGAGATTTATCCCATTGATCTACAGTTCTATCACCTTCATCATCAAACTTTTGATCTGCATTGTCTTGTGTATCTTGTACTTGAAGCTTGAATAAACCTAAATAATCTTTTACAGATTCCTTAATTGAATCTGAATATGTATTGAAAGCAATATCAAGATCAATAAGAGTAAGCTTTTGCTTATCTGTTAATGATGCATTTGCCGGATTTGTTGTAGAATATAAGCTTTGGAAATCAGATACAACTTTATCTAATAAATCATTAACATCAATTGGTGCGGGCTGCTTTTGATAACGATCAATATAGTTAGCTGCCATATCAGCAATAAGCTGTTTTGCTACAGTGCTATCAAGATATCTAGTAGGTCCAGATTTAGCATTACCAAGCATATCAACAGGTATAAGTTTATCAGCTTCAACAGTTACACCATTATAAGCAACCTTAGTAAATCTATTTAACTGGGTACTTGAATCCTTAAACTTACCAGCATCAATACTTTCAAATAAAGTATTTAATTGATTTGGTGTGTATGCTTTAAATACAGATCTAATAAGCTCTATAAGTTTATTAAAGAATGTTTTAATTATAGAGTCAGTCTTAGTAGATTTTCTATCAGTCTTAAACTCTTCAAATCTATCTGCAAGATATTCTTCAATAAGCTCTTGTTCAAGTTTAGCATCACCCATACGCTCATAAATAGCTGCAGAGTTCTTAAGTCTCTGCAATTCTCCTTTCAACGTTTTACCTTCTGCTTTTAACTTAGCTAGCAGTTCTCTCTTACCAATGCGCAGGTATTGATCTATCTGCTCATCTGTAAGTAACATTCTAAATACTGCATGGAATGCCTCATGATACTTAAATGGATTAGATGCTCCTGTATAAATGTTACCTTCAACACCTTGACCAACACCTTTAAGACTCATCATAAAAGCACCTACCCTTATACCACCTTTTCTAAGATTAGATCCTAATTGATTTATATCAGCAACACTAATAAAGTCAGGTAATACTGTCTTTGCCCATTCTATAAACTCATCAATATCAGTTACATCCTCATATGTTAAGCTACCATCAAGTATCTTATTAGCAGCATCTCCATATAATTTTTCATTAAGCTCTTCATAAATTTTCTGATACCCTGCTAAAGTTTCATCATTAGCCATTGCTTCAGTGCCTTCACTAAATAGCTCAAGCTTTCTTTGTTGTATCTTAACTTGAATGTCTGCAAGCTTTTCTTTAAGCAATGCTTGATCCTCTTCTGCAACTTCAACTTTTTGCGGAACCTTTTCTGATGATTCAGCAAACTTTGAATTAAAGAATTCTGTTATTTGTTTTTCTGTTAAGCTAAATCCTTTTTGTCCATCAAATAATAAACCTGCCTCTTTAGCATCCATTGTAAGATTTATTAGAGGTACTCCATAAACCTTTCCATTGTGATCAGTTACTCTTTGTACTTTAGAACCATCATTTGCAAATATTCTTTGTACAACCCCGTACTCATAAACTTCTTGCTCTGCTCTTCCTCCCTCTACATTTGTAGATGTTTTTGATATTAGCTTCCCAAGAAACTTAGTTGCTTCATTATTTGTATTCCTAGCAATTTTTGCAATTTCTGTATTCTTAAGTTTGCTTAAAACGCCAGGTGACTCTTTTACTTTAATAGTTACAACTTCTTCAACTTTCTTTGGAGTTTCTCTTTGAGAAATATCTTTAGTATCATCAGCTTGCTCACTTGTTTCTTGCGCATCTTTCTCAGATACTTCTTGCTTAGGACCTTCGTTAGCAGGTAAGTTATTTGTGGCTGAAGAAACATTTAATGCTTCTTGTATTGCACTTGAGTCAGCAGTAATGTTAATATAAATAGGTTCAATTACTTCAGGTGCTACAGCAGTAGTTGCTCTTTGTAGTATTTCCTCTGTAGATAAATCAACACCTTCTCTTGGTATATCCTCTCTAAAGTTTTCTTTAGTAAGTGTACCTGTTACATCAGTAAAGTCTTTACTATTATTTGCTTGCTTTAATAACTCTATACCAAACTCTTCACCAGATAAATTATATGAAGATTCATCTTGAATAGTAATCTTTACATCTTTAACATTTTTTCCCCTAAACAGATTTAATTGAACTAATCCTGTATATGGATTTATTTCCAAGCTAAGTTTACCACCTGTATTCTGTTTAAATCTTATAAATAATCTATTTTTAATTAAGGTATTGAATTGGTTAACCTCAGATTGTGCATCACCAGCTTTTAACTGTTGAGCATTATATTTTCCTCTTATTCTTATAGACTCTTTTACAGCTTCTTGCATTAACTCATTAAACCTATTATCAGTCATAGGCTTAAAATCAAAAGGTAGATACATTAATTTACCACCAGGTAATCTAACAATTAAAAGTAACTCAGCTAAATCTTTTGAAGGTGAACTTACATCATCCCATAACCCATTATCTTTTAGTTCTTGTTCAAGTTTATCTAAAAAATCTTTTTGTTGACCTGCATCATCTAGATTAGTATATGGTATTGAGTTAGTTCCTGTCTTTCTATAAATAACTGTTGTACCATCTACAGTATTAAACTTTAAACTTGCTGCAGTTCTTCTTGATTTATCTGCTGAGTATTTTCTATTAGATAAAATTTCAAACTTAAGACCTTTACCTAATGCTGATAGTTTATATGTACCAGGCTTTCCGGCTTTTATAGCTGTAAGAAGTGCTGCCTGAATACCAAAGTTTTTATGTATATCTTCTAATGAACCAGTTTTTTCTGTAAATATCTGACGAGCTGTTTCCTCTGTCATACTTCTTGGATCAACTTTATTGCCAGCAGAATCTGTAAATTCATAAGTAGTGTTGGGTATAAACCCAATGCCACCATCTTTTTTGAAATCATATACGGGAAGACCTTCTTTTTCCAAAGCCTCATTGATATTCTTTTGAGAACCTTTATCAGTTATTTTAATCTCAATTGAATACTCTTCACCTTTCTTTTTGATCTGATTATTTTCTAATACTTCACCATCTCTTTCAATAGTATAATCTTTTAGCTCTGATGTTTTTTCTTCTTTAGCTTTTGGATTCTTTTTAACAGTAATAACAACTTTACCAAGTTGTTTCTGAGTTAATACTGCAAATACAAGTTTAACTCTTTGTTCATTTTCTTCTCTAGATGCACTCTCACCTCTATCTTTTGGATAAACTTCAATAACATCAAATGATACTATCTTTGCTTTCTCTTTGATTGTATTATCATAGGTTTCTAAACTATAACCAGACATTTGAGTTCTTGTAACAGGAATCTTACTACGCTCTTTTGTTTGTAAATCTGATGCAGCAACATCTATTGGAATAATGTATATTTTTTCTTTTACACCATTATCTCTTGCCGATGAATATATTTCAAACTTAGCCCCATCAGATTTTCTAACAATAACTTGACCTGTACTAATAATTTGATCAGCAAAGTTCCAAGGTGTTGATGGTTTAAATGTGCTATTGTAGTTTTTAAATGCATCCTTCGCTTCTTGCAAAGAAGTATAGTATCCACTAGGATCAATCTGGGATCTTTCTAGTATTTCAGGTGATAACCTTTGACCATTAGAATCTAATATGGTATATAAAGTTTCTCCCTCAACATTAATTTTTACTAAAGATCCTAAAGCAGTTTGTGAAATTGTATTGTTTGAAGCTCCTTTAGGTGGTTGTATAAACATTTCATTATAAGAAACACCAGCCTGATTAAGTGCTTCTTTTACAAGAGCATTTGACTTTGTCGTTTTGTTAGATAACCATTTTACAAATCCTCTATCTGAATTTAAAAACTTTTCAAGCTCTTGCTCAGTGCTGAAAACAATACCTAACTCTTTTGGAGACATTGCAGCTAACTCATTTGCATATATCTGCTTTAATAAGTCATGAGCAAAAATAATCTTACTACCATACTTCTCACTGTTGAGCCACTCATTATAATTAATTGCAGTCTTACCTAAAGTATTCTGCTCATTTTTATATTTACGATACTGATGCTCTAATAGATTCTTTAGAATAAGAAGTTCATTACCCTTTCTATCTTTATATTGAACTAAATTATATTCTTTTAGATTGTTGTTCTCTAAGAAATTTTCTTTAGCTGTAAGAGTGGTATCAATTTCTTCTTGAACTTCTTCCGTCTTAGTTTCTGGATTTAAATTTTTCTGTAGAGTTTCAAACTGATTCAATGCATACATGATCTTACTGTATAACTCAGGATCGTTAATTGCATTTACAAGTTCTTTTTCACCATAGAATATATTCAGCTCATTTTTATCAAGTGTTTCTAAGAACTTTTTTGTTTCTTGTATATCAGTAACTACACCTAACTCAAAAAGCTTGTTAAATAATGCGTTAACATTTGCATCAGTAACATGTTGATTTATTAATGCCTTTACAAGTTCTTCTCTGTTCTCATTTAAAAAGCCATAGAATCCAGCTGTTCTTTCCCGTAAGTCTTCTATAACTTGTGGATTTATCATGAACTCCATTGCTTTCATATATTGCTTGGCTGTGCCTTGTAAATAGCCATAGTCAACAATTTTCTGTAGAGCATTATCTATTTCGTTTATGTTAACGAAATCATTCCTACTATCAGCAAGTAACCTAACATAATTTAAGAATGGTTGTCTAAGCTTTTTAACATACTCAAGTCTTCTATTAAAAGTTTCATCTGCTTTTAAATTATTAGGATCTTGTAATACTTTACCAAACTCCTGGAGTGTTTCAAGCTTTTTCTTTTTAAATTCTAAATCAGCTTTAGAATCTTTATCTCCTTCTAAAGATGCAATTTCTAATATTAATGTTTCTATCTCTGCATTAACACTTGATGGATCAAGTAATAATGTTAAATCAGAAGCTTGAATGTTTTCTAAAATTGGATCTGTCTGTAATGATGCATATATAGAATTAAATCTATCTACAGACTTTCTGAATGTTTCTCCAGTAAAAGCATAAAGATACTTTATATGCTCCATTGCAGCATAGCTTCTTAACTCATTGTCATACTCTTTAGTACCCTCTTTATATTTTGAAGGATCAAAGTTATTTACAATCTTATCTTTAGATGCTTCATAATTTTTTTCAGCACTACTAATATCATTTATAACTGATTGTAATTTATTTCTTGTATTCGTTGCATTATCAGGAGTATTCTCCAACTTGTACATTGCATTTACATCCTCATCTGAAAGATTAAGTAGTTCAGACACATACTGTTTCATTTCAGAAGATGTACCATTTACAATAGCTCTATGGATCTGTTGAAACTTTGTAAAGTCTTGGTTATTATAAAAAGAAAGTTTGTCTCCAGCTAGATCAGAGTTATTTATAGACTGAGCACCTTGATTCATTGCAAACATATGCAAGTCATTCATATCAAATGGAGACGTTGCATCAATACCTATATTACTAGCCATTTCATTAGCCGCCTTCAAAGATGCACTAACATATTCTTCTTTTTGTTTTTGCATATTCTCATACTCCTCTTTATTAAAGTATCTTTGATATGCATTTGGTATTGATGAAAACAATACCCTTTGAGGACCTTGTACTAACCCACCCATTAAAAAACCAGATAAGAAAGTTTCTACACCCTGTGCGCTAAACTGACTTGAAATACCACTACTAATTGCATTAGAATATGCAAACTTATGTGTAGCTGATGGATCTTTAATTAACGTTGTATAATAATCTTGAGTACCTGCAGAGATAGCTTCTTGATAAAGTTCTTGTACACCTTCTGTTACATTAGCTGCAAAATATCTTAAACTACCTTGTGCAAATTTTCTAGCACTACCTGCAAAACCTAATGTCTTTAATCTATTAAAGCCACTACCAAAACCTTCTCCTACATCTACAAAAATATTTCCAGCTTCTTTTCCACCTTGTTTTGCAACTTGTTTTCCTGAAGATTGTCTTACTATTCTTTTACCAAATAACCCAGCCCCTTCTTCAAAAGTTTCTTTAAAAAATCTACTCCCTCTAAATCCTCTTAAAGCGGGTCCTAATACAATCTTATTTGAAAAATAAATAAAGGGTGCATTTAATAAAGAAGTATAGAATGCTGCATTACGAGCACCAGTTGCAGCTTCTTCCATTAATTCTGGTGTAAGAGTATTAGACTCTTCTCTTTGCATTATCTCACTAATATTTCTATTAAGCTGTTCTTCATATACAATACCACCTTCTAATTTTGCTTCAGCTACAGCAAAGTTTAAATCTCTAAAATCACTATAAAGATCAATAGCCAATGGTCTAGACTTAGCCATGTTCATAGCATTGTCTGCCGTATTTGCTGCAGTTCTTGAATTCCTAACTGCTGCTGTAGTATTAGGTAAAAATATATCACCTATAAAATCTCTACCTGCTTGAGTTCTACCCCAAAAATCTTTTGCTTTATTTACATCATCAAGATTTTTAACAAGATTTTTAGATGCACTTCCAAAACGTGTAAGACTAAATAAATTCTTTAATTTACTTGGTATTGTTGCTGTAGATGCAGCTAACGCTGGGGCTGCTGCTCCACCTGTCACACTAGTAAGTGCACCAAGTGCAAGTTCTTCTACAAGTATATTACCAATAATACCAAATGTATATGCAGAGTTTAATACAAGATTATTTGCAAATCCTGCAACACCCCCTCTACTACTCATACCAATATCAGTAGCAGACATAAAAGCTTCTGCTGTTTCAGTATCTGGATTGGTAATATAATTCTGTCCTTGAAATATATCACCCATTGATCTATATGTAGATACAAATGCTGAACCAAATTGATTACCAGCTTGAACTAACATTCTTGATGCGTCATCCCAAACAGAAGAGTTTGCATTGTAATATGATTCATTATCTACATAAGGATGAAAACCTATTTGATCAAACTTAGGATGCTTATAATATCTATCAAACCGTGATGCTTTCCTGCTAAAATGAATAGGTGATATATTTGCAATATTACCTCTTTCTTGTTCAGCTACATAACCTTCATAAGTATTACGGTTAACAATGTTTTTAAGCTCTAGTTTTATTTTGTCTTCACTAGACATTCTATCAGGAAGTGCTTGATCTACAGGATTATATCTACCTGTTGCATTACCCGGCAAAATATCATTAGGATTTCTTGGTAATGAAATAGGCGTATAGTTGCTAGTCATTCTATCAACCTCCGTTAAATAATCCATATACTCTTTTCCTACACCAACTTTAAAGTCTTCTGGGTTAGGTGTTGGAAAAAATGCAGCAGCAGGTTTATATTCAAAACCATTACTTGGTAATGATGGAGAACTCACCATATTATAAGTTGTAGATTTTTTATCTACAGCTTGGTCTGTATTCCCATTAGTATTAGTAGGAATATTTGCAGACTGATCTTGTTCAGCAATTCTTAATTCTTCTGCCATACCGGTTTATTTATTATGATTCAGAGTCAATACTTCCTTGCTCATCTTTATACAACTCCATTTGAGTACGATTATTTGTACTTAATCCGCTATATACTTGTCTTGTTTCTTTAATTGTTTTATCTAATGCTATAAAGTCGTTAATATATTGAACTTCCAAATCAACTGTTTTTAATGTCCCTTTAGATCTCCATGTCTCAAGATCAAAAACCTGAAAACTTTGATTCATTGTAATTAGATCATCAGACGATTTAGTTATAGAATAAGCTCCACCCTCTGCAACATTATGATCTATTGTACCTCTAAGATTTAATTGTCTCATCGCAGCAGATGTTTCACGCATATTTAGTTTTTGATTTAATAATGGTGAAGCTGCATTTTTATCCGCAATTATTGATATTGTTGAAAAGTTTCCAGCACTTAGTTTTGGAATAATATTATCCTCACCAGCTAAACTTTTTAAATAATCATTACCTATATCAATTTTATACTTAACATGTTCTTTGCCAGCAGAATCTGTCCATGTTTCAAATCTTGTAATATTAAAATTCGGAGCTTTATCTGATGGTTGTGCAGCTGAAGTACCTCGATCAATCCATGCTTTAGAATCTAAAGCAATTTGATTAAGAATTTTTTGAGATATTTTACTTTCTGGGGTATTCTCATTTTGAAGTACACTTGCTTTTGTACCTTGCTCTAGATCACCATTATGAATGAACACTTGTTGATCTGGTAATCCTGTTACAACATTATAATATTCTGATACTAAATTAAACACCGGACTATCTGCAGCTGGAGGGCTTTGAGCATTAAATGAACCTTGTATACCAGGTAAATATAGTGATGAACCTTGATTATAATCTTGACCAGCTAATGCTTTTTCTACATCAAATACAGCATAAGGTGTAGATACATTTGATTCTTCACCACCAGCATCTGCAACTGCATCACTATACTTTACAAAAGCTTCACCCATACTTTCATATAGCTCATCATAAACTTCACCTGCTCTTTCACGCACTTTACGCTGAACAGCTGTCTGCATACCTTGATTAAACATCTCCCTTGTTCTAGTAGCCATTTGAGATTGTATCTCTCTGATTGTATCTCCCTTACGTTCTTTTTTAGCCTGTTCTAATTCTGCTTCTAAACGTTGATATTCAGGGTCAGCATTTCTAGCTGCAAAACCTTCTCTAACGCCAGTACCTTTTTCAACATCCATTATATACCTCTGTAAACTACCTGCATCAACCCATTTAAAACCTCTCCCAGTTAATCGAACATCATATTCTCTAATAGCGTTATCATCTGCTAAAGTCATATTATAAACTTTAGTTTCATATTCTTCTTTAGTTAGTTCTCTATATGTAAACGTGCCATCAGGATTTTCAATTCTATCAATAGGACTTGGATAACCTTCAAGATTTCTAAGTACATATAAATCTTCACTTGCTCTTTTTCCTTTTGATCTTCCATTTTCATCAGTTTCACCTGTTTCTTCAGCAGTTAAATTTTCAAGATTATTATATGCAACTTCTAAATGTGTTTGTTGAGCATACTCAATATCAGATGTTTTAAGTTCCCATCCCTCTATTTTATCTAAAGCATCTGAATATCTATAATTCTCAGAATCATTACTTCTTAAAGTAAAATATTGTTTATATTTTTCTGCTTCTGGAGAGCTTTGATCAATAATCATATCTTTAAATGCAACATAGTCATTAGCAAAAGCATCAGGGTTATTCGTATAATATTGTCTAGCTTCATCTCTAGATAAAACTTTTTGACCTGTTACATTTAAATTATCATCAACAGTTGAAACTACTATTTTATTACCATCATTACTTAATTTAACTTTTTCTTCTAGTAAAAAATCTAACTGTTCATTTTGCACTTCTAAATGGGCATCAGCAACTGCTACTTTATTATCATTCATTAGATTTTCAGGCTCTATAATAAGAGTACCACCAGCTGAAACAACATCATCTTGACCACCCGGACCTGCAAAAGGATTAGCAGCAGCATCAGCTGCTTCGTTATCTAATTCTGCTTTACGATCTATTTCAGTCATTGCATTTGCATGACGCAAATTTTCTAATGACCTAGCTTGTTGAGCTTTGATCTCATCTCTCTTATAGTCATTAACTTCTATATCAACTTGTAATTTACTTTGACCAAATGTATGAGCAGCTGCAGCAAGATCACCACCAATATTAACATTCATCATCATATTGTAAGCTCTGTTTAAAAGAGCATCTGTACTTACATCTGGTTCTGTTTCAATAAATGCACCATTTGCTTTTAGTTGACTTGCCTTATCATTTAAATGTTGTTTTTGAGCTTCTAAATCACTAATTGCTACTGCCATTGCAGATCCTTTTTCTGTCAAAGCAAAATCACCATACCTTTCTGTATAAGCTTTTTGACTTTCTAATTGAATTTCTTCAACAGCAATTTGATCTTCTGTTTCACTAATTTCTTGTGCTAATTGTTCCTCTGCTTTTGCAAGAGTCTGAGTAGCCCATAATCTTTTTGCAGACTCCATATCAGGAGCTGCACCTGACTCCACCATATTACCAGTAGCATCTCTTTGCTCTACATATGCAGATGTGTAATATGCTCTTTGCACCTCTGGATTATCTACTAAAGATCTTTGCAAAAAAACAAGAGCTTGTTGTGATACAATACCACCACCTTTAGTTTTGATAATCCATTTACCATCCGGGCTAAACTCCGGTGGACCATATATCTCTTCATCAAATAAACCAGACTCATTCAAAAGATTTAATGACTTTTCATATAGATCAACATCTTCTACATACTTGGGTATACCCATTTGTAAAGCTGTACCTCTATCAGCATCAATAAAATCTTGCATTTGATAATTTAATGCTTTAATTCCTGTTTCCCAATACTTCTCAACTTGTTTATCATTAGGTGACTCCAATAAACTTTGAGCATAACTCATTTGATTTCTATACTGCTTGGTCACAACCATATCCTTGACAACTAAATCATCTTGGAAAAAAGGAGAAAAAACACCTTTAGCAGCATCAACATTTTGTTGCAATGATAAATCTAATCCGGATATCTGTTCAATCTTAGGTGCTATATCATTAACGTATTGACCTCTAGTACCATTTGTATCTTGTCTTGACAAGTCGGCATATACAACTTTACCATAAAGATCACTAAGAGCATCATAGTTTGTTGTATATCTATCTGTTCTTGTTTGAAGAACATTTGACAAAAACTTATAGTCCGGTGTAAATGCTTTTACTTCAGGTAAATATGATTTGGATCCTGGTACGTAAGTTGCCATAGTATTAAAATAATAAAATTAAATAAGTTTTTATAACAATCATTATAAACCTTTATAGTTTATACTCCAGTCATTCCTGCAAAAAATGGTGCACCACCATACCTCTGTTGGTAAGTTAATCTTGGATCTGCTTGATATTGCTGTTTTGCCATCTCAAGATTAGTTAATGCTTGTTCATCATTTGTACTTCCTTCTATACCTAAATATTGATTTATAACTGCTGCAGGAATAGTAGAACCCTCTGGTACTGAGTTATATAGCTCTGCCAATGCACTTCTCATATCCTCTCTTTGAGCAGCTTGATTATCACGTTCTTGAGTTGCTAAAAGATCTTTACCATCTGTAAATTCTATCATACCACCAGATGCTGGATCAATGTTATACAAATCATATAATGAATTAAGATTATATGTATTCATCATGTTTGTTATAGCATCAGAATAAGCAGAGATATATTGTTCTCTATCAAAATTTCTTTCGTCCATAAAATTCTGGAGAGCAAGTTCTGTATTATCATACAAAGTTTTTGCTCTATCTCTTCTTTCTTTTCTATTTGCAGCACGAAGTGATGTATTCTTAAGTTGACCCTGATTAACAATATCAACATTAGATGTTTGATACTTACTTACTGTATCTGCTATTCTTGCCATTGTATCACCTGTAGTCTTAGCAGTTCTAGCTAAGAAACTCTGAGCAGGTGCAAATGATGCAATTGCTTGATCTTGAATATTCTTAACTTCATTTAATGCTGCTATCTCTCTGGTTGGATCCGCAAGTACATATCTGTATTCATCTGTTTCTACAGCTGGCTCAAATGGTAATCCCAATCTTCTTCTTCGTCCTGCTATAGAATGTAATCTAAGTAAATCCTGTTTCCACATTTCAGGATCACCTAGTTCACGAGTTTCACCTACATCACCAGGCTCTATAGATATAACCTCTTCTTCCTCTTCTTCCTCTTCTTCTATTATAGGCTCTTCCGGTAACTTAACAACATTTAGAGTTGTATTTATATAGTTATCACCAGCAACACCATCAATAGAAGATAATGCAGGATTATCCTCATAATTTTCTGGCTCATCAGGACCTGTTCCTGTTACGCTAACATAATCACTAGCATAAAAATCTACAGCTTCAAAAAACCCTTGAATTAATTTTGTTTCTAATTCATCAATATTATATCCTAATTCATATTTATCAAATAATTTTTGTGCCTCAGCATTATTAACATTTGAAGGACCATCAAAACGAGAGTTATCATGAATCTCTTCAAATGGTGCATTTTGTGTTAATGCTTTTTGAGCCTTTTGTTCTTTAAGAACAATATCTATCATTGCTTCTTTATCTGGTATATCAGCATCACTAATACCAGATGCACTCATATTAGCTTTAAATGCAGCATATATTTTATTTGTTATATCCTGCCATTGTGGAGAATCAGATTTAAATAGCTTCTCAAGCATTTCATAACTATCCATTGGAACCTCTGCAGATTCTGTATCTTGTACACCCTCTACCTCAGCTTCCTGTGGATTTTCTGATTCTTCAATAGAACCATCACTAACTGATTCTTCAGTAGCTTCAACTTCTTCAGCATCTGGTTTTATTACAACCGCATCCTGCGCACTTGCTGCACCTTTAATTACAAAATCTTCTAATTCTTTTACACCAGGTTCTGATTTTAAAAAATCAAATATTTCTTTTTTATTTTTTTCGTCTGATAAATAATTAAGAATTTCTCTTTCTTTCTCTACATCTCCTTTTGCTATTGCCTTAGCTAAACTTTCAAAGTTAGGTTCTATAGTGTTAGGTTCTATAGTTCTGTTTGCTCTAGTATATTCAGGTTCTATAGTACCACCATATACTGTCTGCATCTTATTTGTTATAGGTGCTGAAGTTTCAGGAAAACCTGCAAACTCTGGATACTCGTTATCTATCACATCACCACCTACCTGCATCATTGGTGTAGCTTGCTGTCTAGGTTGCATTTGAGAATACAACTCTTTCATTCTTTGATTCAAATATGATTCATCAGATCTGCCTGCAGGAAACTGATCATCATATGCAAACATTAACTGTGGATTTGAACTAAAAGCATGACTATTACCCCCTTCAATTTGCGAAAAGAAATCTTGTAATGAACCACCAAACTGCATATCTGCCACAGGATTTACAGGTGACGGTCTTTCAGCACCTTCAGGTTGTGTTAAAATATTTTGTTGCATACCAGCTTCCATTTGAGCTTGAGCCTGTCTCATTTGCTCTGCTTTTTGCATCTCCATCATAAAAGCTGCCTCATTCATTATTTTCTGTCTGTCTTCTGGAGGCAGTTGATTAAGTGCTTCTTGTTGAGCTTGCTCTCTTGATATTTTTTCAACCTGTTGTTTAAATTGAATAGGATCTTGACCTTGAGATTGTATATACGGAAAAGCCGCTAGTGGCACACCCTCAGTAAAATTTTTTGATGACTCTTGTACAAAAGCTAGCTTGGATAATTCCATTTTATTTTTATCCAACATTAATTCAGCAGTATCTCTTTGGATATTATCAGAATTAGAATTTGTTAACTGAACATTATAGTTATTTAATTGAAACTTTTTTGATACCTGAGCAGGATTCATAGGCTTTGAAGATTTAATTCCAAATGCATCATGTAATGTATCTGGATCAATCTCCATTGCAGGATCTCTAGAATAAATAAAAGATTGACCGGGTAGTCTCATTGGGACACCACCATCATCATGTGATGGACCATTAATATTATATAATCCAAATTGACCATCATTGTTTAAATCAGTGAGTACTGTCTCGCCACCTTCTGCTTCTAGATTAGCTTCTTCTCTTGGTACACTACCCAAAGAATAACGAACAGATCTATCACCATCTTTATTAACTTGATCTCCTATAAGATTAGTAGGCACAGTAGTTAAATGATAATCATATTGATCACCAGTGCTGCCACCATGTGCTTTACCTTGAACTATCTTACCATCTCTAATGATAAATCCTTCTGGCAATTTGTCTATTTTTATTCTAGGCATTTTATTAAAATTTTATTTGAGCACCTGCAGCAATTAGTTTTCTAATCATTTCCTCATCTGCTTCCACTTCCATTCCCATTTCACCCATAGGTAAATATGGAACTAAATTATCTGATTGTGCTATACCGGTGTTTACATCAAAGGTACCTCTTTCATATAAAGGATCACTAACTCCAAATAAATTATCTGCAGATAAATTCATTCTTTTCAATCTCTCTGCTTCTCTTTGTTGTTTTCTAAGAGCTATCTGATTCATTCCTCTTGCAACACTTACAGCAGCATTTGAAAACTTTCCAAAAGGACTTAATTCATCTTCCTCTGTTTCTTCTTCCTCATCTGCTATAGTTTCTTGACTATATGGACTAGGCTCTAAAGTATAGGGATTATATGTATCTACTAGTGGAAAAGGATTGTCACCAGGCTGAGGAAATAAATTAGGATTTTCCGTACTCATCACATTAGTCATAGTCATCTCAAAAGGTTCATCAGTAACTAATGGTGTAGTATCTTCTAAAGGATCTTGATCAACAAAAGAAAATGGTGCGCTTGCATCTACTATAGGAAAAGGACTTGGAAAAACAGTAGGTCCTCCAAATTGAAAATTAGTACCAAGCATTTGATTGTATCCTCCTCTTATCATTTGACCAACATGAGGAAGTGTAATTTTGAAATCTTCTAAAACACCTAGTCCAGCAGCTTTTCTTAATCTTTGTAATTTATTCCAATCAGATACTAAATTATTAGGACCATACAAATAACCATCAGTACCTAATTCTCTTAGCATCTCTGTATCATTAGAACCAAAAGCTTCTCTTGCTATTTTCATTTCTTCAAGAGCTTCATTATAAGCTAATAAAGCTTCAGCTTGTGTCATTCTACCACCAGCAGATCCTCCCATTTGCTGTCTTTTATAACCCATTAGATTTTCAACAAATTCCATGTCATCTTTAACATCTGCATCATATTCATCACCGATTGGGTCATAACCAAAGAATTTAAAAGGTGATTCAATAATCGGATTAAGAAGCTCATCATACAAATTATCATATAAATCCATTTGTTTAGTACTTGCAATCCCTACAGGATTTCCAAAAATATCAGTACTAAGAGCTTTATCTGTTGCAA
>JAAHTH010000272.1_pt2 | contig 35773 bp, 35 predicted proteins | sample 6116091 | NCBI WGS metagenome assembly JAAHTH01 (sample SAMN13939990, study PRJNA603662) | sponge metagenome | isolation source: marine sponge | host: Mycale hentscheli | place: New Zealand | collected 2006
ATCTTAAAAATATAAATAAGTATGCTAAGGGTGGCAGAGTCCAAGGTTTCAATAAGGGAGGCCCAGTAAAAGGAGGGATGGGTGGCGGCGGCGCATTGATGGGTGCTTTATTAATACCCGACCTTCTATTTACTATTCCAATGCTTACTGAGGCCATGAAACAATCAGCAGAAGGAGTAGAAGGAGCAGGATCACAGTTAACGTTTGCAATGATAAGTCTTGCAACTACTGCGGCATTTCTTGCGCCTTCATTAGTCAGTTTTGGGAAGAGTATTGGTGGTGTTAGCGGCGCCCTTCTAGGTAAAAGATTTAATTCTGCTAGGAGTAGAGGCCTAGGTTTTTTTGGAGCCGCGGATATGTCTCTTATCAAAAGAGGTGGTGGAGCAAAAAAGGGTGGGAATAGACGTGGGGCACGATTAAAAGGTCTTGGCCTTTCTACTTTACCACTGCTTGGCGCTGCCGCAGCGGTGGTTGCTGGCTCTTTATTTATTTTAAACAAGTCTGCAAAAGAAGTTGCCGAAAATTTAAGAACAAGAGGATTGGCACAGCTAACAGATGCAATGAAGAAGGCGGCTGATTCATTTAAGCAAATAGCTGAAAATACGTCCGGTCTTAATCTCCAATTACTGGAAAGAGCAAATAAGAATGCAGCAGCTGCTGTAAAATCATTTAGTGGCAGCATATCGCTGACTAACCAAGCCACTAAAATGGAAGGTGAAACGGCTATTGGGTCGGTCACGCGTGGTTTCAGGGTTGTATCAGATTTCATTGGAGACTTTCGCAGACCGGAAGACGAAAAAAGAAGACTCAGAAACTCCAGAAGTACTCAAAGACTTGGCCAAGGCTTCAGACAGAGCTTTGCTCCATTTGATCAGGAGTTCGCTCAAGGGTCGAGCGATGCCTTTGCTAAAGTTCAAGAACAATTTGCAGAAGGCTTAATTGAGAGATTTACAAGAGTCGGAGGAAGCTCCGAAGATGCCGCTCGAAAAGTAACGAATGTTATAAATCAGCTCGAAACTCTAAATGCTGCTGGAGATATAGACTATAGCTTAACTTTAAGATCGCTTAAACAATTAGAAGCGCAATTGAATTCATCGGGCTCAGCTGGTCGAGCTGCAGCAGAACAATTAGGAAGAGACTTACAAATCCAGCTTATTTCTAAAGTAGAAGAAACGGCTGCAAGGCTTGGTCCTGCTGGAGATAAACTTAGAGGAATAATAGGTCAATTACTAGAACAAAATCCTCAAGCTTTTTCAAGTGTTGCCGATGCGACAGCAGGAATAGATTCAATTTCAGCATCTATTCGTAATAATTTTGATCCTGAAACGGCTAGGATTCTTGCTGCAGAGTTTAATAGATTGTCAAAAGAGGCACTTGCTACAACTGTAGAAACTGCAAAGACATCCCAAAGAATAGGGATCATGAACACAGCAATAAGAGAAACTTCGGTTTTTGTAGATACTACGATAAATACACTTAAAAGATTTTCTGCTGCTAGCAAACAATTATCTGAAGGCCTGAATAGGGTAAACTCAAATTTAGATAAAGATGTGTCCGAGATACTGTCTGGTCAAGCAAACTTCACTCTTGGCGAGCAAGCAAACCCATTGAAAAATCTTGATCTTTTTGCAGCTAATTCTGCTGCTCAAGTCGAGCAAGCATTTTCTATACTAGGCAGTGCTGGAGATGAAGCAACAAAAGGATTACTGAATGGTCTCAAGGAGGCTGTTAATTTTGGTGCTGACTTTGATAAGGTAATCACTGATGTTATAAAAACAACAACCCAACAAAGCATCGACCAAGGAAATCAAATAATAAATGTTGATCAAGTTGTACAAAACTTTGAAAAATCTTTAGGTGAAGAATTTTCTAAAAGCAAGGTCGGAAAAATTTTCATAGACGATTTCAGAGCTTCAATTGAATCAAAGGCTACAGCTAGAGAGGGAGAGTCTATAATACCCCTAGACACTTTGAAGGCTACTCTTGAGAATGGTTCTGATCTTTTCGAGAGATTCTCTGAAAGTGGACAAACTATTACGGACACACTTGCAGATATAATTGACTCAATGAGACAAGTTGAGCAAGCTACACTTGAAAGACTGGCCCAAGAATTCAAAATAGCCAAGGAAATTAGGGGTATAGATTTTAAACAGCTGGATCTAGAAGATAGAGTTCGTGATATTAAAGGAATCGGCAATGTAGCAAAAAGAGACGCAAATGTTGGGCAAGTTATTGCACAATTGATGAATAGGATGGGCATATTGACTGGAGAAGAAACAGATCCTACGAATATCGCCGCAAACCAAAATAACATTAGAGGAAGAATAACGCAACTTCAAGAGAAAAGGAAAACCCAAGTACTAGATCAGGATGAGTTAGCACAGTTAGCTGGACTGAAGGATCAGTTTGCCAGAAATACTGAAGCACTAAAATTACTTGCCGAAAATACAACAGCATTAACCGCTGTACAAAATAGGATAGCCGAACTTCAATCTAAACAAGATGGATCAAGAAAAGGACTAGTTGGACTTTTAGGACAACTGGGAGAAGTTCAGAATAGAGCAAGAGCTGGAGATTTTAAAGGAGCAAGAGAGCAAGCTCTAGATATTAGAAAAACATTCGCAACTATCCAGAAGCTTCAAAAGGGAATTCCTCTCAACCTAGATGAGGCTGCTAAAGTTCTTGGTGGAGAGTTTGACCAGTTACTGCTGGACTTAGGAGCAAACCCTGAAGCGTTGAAGAAGGCAATTGATAACGGCTTCAAACTAGGTAGAGGCGCTGCCATAGGCGGACTGGGACAGCTTGGAATACAGATTCCAAAGGATGCATTTAAAAATGTTAATCTAGGAGATCAGATAAATGATGCAAAAAATGATGCAGATAGAATTGCTAAATTACAAAATGCAGCTTTTGAAGCACTCAAGAATAACGCCAAGCTTGCTAGCGATGCTGTAAACAATTCAAAAACAGCAGCGGATACTATGCAACAAGCATTAAAGGACACTACAGTTGAGTTGCTTAAATTTAAAGCAGCTTTGCAGTTCAATGTAAATCCAAATGCACCGCAACCTCCGCATCCAAAAATTAAAGATATTCCTAAACCTCCAGCTGGCGCCGCTTTATCGCTCGATGCTGTAGAAATAGCAGCTGCAAATGAGTTTTCCGCAGAAGTAGCTGGCGCTGGCTTCCAAAATATTGAACCCGGCAAGGTAAGGAAAAAGACTCCTACTCAGGTAAATAGAGGAGAACAGGTTAAGGCACTTACAGGAGGTAATATTAATAGATTTAAAACTCTTAAGGAAGAACAGAAGGTCCTTGAGGAGAGATTGGCTTCAGAAAGAAAATCTGCTGATGAGGCAAGGGCTGCACAGACTAAGATTAATAAGATTAATCAAACTAGAGTTGATGCTCAGAAGTCTCATGTGAAAGCCAATGAGAATGCCCTTAAGTCATCTCAAGAGGCTCTCAGAATCTTCGATGAACAAAACAGGGCAATGCGACGAGAGAAGGATCTTGGCTCTTTGATGAAAGAAAAGGGTGCTACAGGCCTTGATTCTTTAGCTGAAATCCTTGATAAGGAGACTGGAAAGGATCGAACCGCCGGGTTCGGCGAGTTCGGGTCCCCAAGGTCTGGAGAAGAATTTATAAAAATGAGACAGGGGGCCACTGGGATTTCCGGAACTGGTGGACTTGTGAAAGGAGGTTCTCGTATTGAGCAGGTTGGCGCTTTCGACATGAGAGGAGGTATCAACCTTGGGAACACAGATAGAGATTATCTGGTCAGGATGTTGAAGACTGATGAAAGTATACTAAAGGAAAGTCAAGAAGGGTTAAGATCAATGGAACAAAAGTCGCTTGATGACTTCTTACGTCCAGACGAGCTTAAGGCGGATGAGATTAAAAAGCAACAGGATGCAAAAAGAAAAGCTAAATTAGATGCTTCTCCTAGCGCTCAACAATTTGTAGCAGATCGCCTAGCGATGTTGAGTTTTGATCCGACATCCAGTGCGTTTGATGCCACCGATCAAGAAAGGTTAAACGCACAACTTGGTCGTTCAGCAGGCGACGATCCATTCGGACCTATACAAGGGTTTTCTCAAGCTCCTAGAGAAAGAGAAACTGAGATGGAAAGAAGAACGAGGTTCAATAAAGAACGTGGAGGAAGACCTGTTGGTACAATCGACACCGGGCGATTTGGCATAAGTAATTCTAAAGTTAGACTTGCCGATGCTATAAAGGCTGGCGAGTTTGAAGGCACTGGATTGATGACTGATGAAGACGGGTCTGCTGCATCAAGACTGGAGTATGATATTCCTCAGAGCCTTGCAGAAGATCAAGGAAGGATTCCTCAAGGGAAAATAAGAAACTTCAAAGGTTATGATCCAAAGCTAGGATTATTAAGGAAAGACAGTCATCTAAGTAATAGAATCACAAATCAAGAAGTTTCTACAGCTATAGAGTTTAGAAGACAGCAACGGTTAAAGGCTGGAGAAATAGACCCTATGACTGGAGCCATAACTGAAAAAGGAAAACAAGCTCAAGGTAGATTTAGTGACAAGGCCACTCTACAAAATACTCAGGAAAGATTACTGGGAAAAAGACAGCGCATAAATCAAGCTAGAAATATGCTTCGTTCAGGCAAGCTTAAAAAAGACCAAGTTCAAGAGTATATAAAAACTGGTATGATGCCCGAGCAAAAAGCACAAGGGCAGATCATGGGAACTAAGGGAGCAATGTCTGAAGTTGATCCATTTGGAGGCTTTGGTGGTGGTGCAGCAGGTGGAGGAATAACTCCAGAACAAGCAGCTGCTATTAAAGGTGGTGGCGGTGGAACGGCAGGAGCGATAAGAGACGGTACGGCTATGCAGGCACATGATGAATCCATGGCTTACGGCGGTCGTCCTTCTGGCGCAGCATATGCGGAATACAGAGATAAAAATCCTATTCTCAGGACAGATGAATATGGCAATATTCCCGGTAAGAACTATCCTCCACAAGGCTCAGGGCCCGGTGGAGTTCACACCCTTGAGGATCTGGGTACTACATCTGCTGGCGTGATGTCCGCTCTTACTGGCGGTGGTGGTGGAGGCGGCGGAGGAGTTGCTGGTCCAGACGTAGCAATGAACAATCTTGCACAAGCCTTAAATGCTGTTAGAGATGGGTTCCAAATTAATCTAGGTGAGATCAATGTAACGATAAGCAATGCTACAGAATTAGCTAATTCAATTAAATCTATGGTCTTGGAAGCTGTAAAGGAAGGCGTTGGTTCAGCGGACTTGAATAATGCTCCAGCTGGTGGAGGTGTAGTGAGCCAGATAAATGGTCCTCCGGGCGCTTACTCATAATATATAAGGAAAAATTAAATGGCTATAACAGGCGTAAATGTAACCTATGGTGATTATCAATTCAAACCTGCACCCAATATATCTTATGAAAGAGAATCTTTTTCAATTAAGAATACTGGCAAGACTATTGGTGGAAACTATAGGCTTACACTAGACGGAACACTTATTCCAACCGCACCACGAGGTGCTTTAGATGTTTTTCAAGCTAAAGAAGCTTTATATTCTGGTGTCAAAGATGATTATAAGGTTTTTATCGCAGAATTTTTAGGCACTCCTGACTGCACGGGATACGTTGTAAGAGGAAGGCCTCTCGTTGATTCGATTACTATATCTAGTGATGACAATGGAGGTTATATACAAAAAGCTGAATATTCGATTGGTCTAACCTTTCCAGTAACGTCACTCACAGGAACTGAAGATCATCTGGGAACAGGACTTTTATTAGAGGATCTATCAACTTCCTACGCCTTCTCGTACCTAAAAAAACCATATAAATATTATGGTGTTGAGTTTCCCGCTGTAGTAGAAATACAGAGGACTATGAGTGCTATTGGTCAAACCATAGGTAGTGGTCATATAACTGATCTTAGTGAAACGGGAACTACCACTGCAGTTCAAAATGCGGTTAACTATTTAACTGGTGTTGCTACAAATCAGGTAAGTTTCGACTACAATCATATGCTGGATTTAGGTTCGGGAGATGCATTTAAAACATATTTAACAGAAAGAACCGTATCTCAAGATGAGGTTGCTGGTTCAGTTGATGTGAATGACACTTTTATAGCTATTGCAACTGGGATACCTAATGATGTTGGTTCTCCCTCACCTCCATTAGCTGCTGCTGGCGCTATTGTTGGGCAAGGATCGTATACAGAAGCTAGTGGATATGTTCCTGTAGCAACGGGCTGTGCTTATATGCCAGCGGGAGACTTTTGTGCTGTAGATACATTTAATGTAAATATAGAGAAGTCAAATGAAGATGGACTAACAGTCGTATCAATTGATGGTAGCGTACAAGGATATCCTTCATTAGATATTGTCTCAGGTTCTTTTAGAGTCACAGGAACTGGTGGCTTTGATATGGCACGGTTCTATGTTACACACTGTTTAGATAGCGGTGTTTTTGCAAATAGAGCTGGTATGGCATACAGTGGAGATGAAGCATTTATAACAGGACAGCCAACGAAGCATTTAAGTGGTGTGTTAGATCTTGATATAAATAGAAGGCCATTATCTGAAACTTATGGCTATAATATAGAAGACGGCACGATAACATACGCTCTACAATTTAATAATAGACCTTTGACTTGTGCTACTGGAGTTCTATCTGAAATTATTTCAGTGACAAGGCAAAGACCTATAGATATATATGCTTCTCATACTATTTTAGGAAGAAACTCTGGTCCGCTGTTACAGGACATAGGAACAAAAACGGCGTTTACTCAGGATATGTCAATAGAATCAACAGTTGTACCAAATACTGGATGCACCGAAGTTGAGTTTGTGAGTGGAGGCCCATTGACACAATATGACGAAATTGTGGACAATCTAGAAATTGGTCTTAGTGGAGAATACGGAAGCATATTTAGGACTGCAGATAGTGAATCATACGATGTTAAAACAGGAAGATATAGTAGGAATGTTAGTTGGATTTATACAAGGTGTGAGCAATAATGCCTAAAGTTTGTACACCTGAGAACATACATGGACCTTTTGAACATACTTTGTTTTTAGGGTGTAGTATAAAAGGTTTTAATTGCACAGTAGGATGGAATGAGCAGACTACATCTATAAGTGTTGATCTGATCGAAGACCCATGCATACCTCCAGAAGACGACCCTAAAATCTATTATCCTCTTCCCGGAGAAAGGAAGGAATGGAAAAAAGCAGATCCCGGATTTGAAGAATATCAGCCCACTATTGGCGGTCCTGTCTACTTTAGATTTGGTGACTTTGAGTTTGCTGGTGTTGTCCAATCTTGGATGAAAAAGGATGATGTAAGTGGACTTGGCCAATATAATGTAAATATATCAGATCCTAGATTTATTCTTCAAAATACGCAGATCATTCTAAATGAAAACAATGGATGTGTAGGGGATGTCTTCAACGCAGTTAATGCTTTTGGCTTCCATGAACAATATGGTTTTGGTTGCTCAGACATGAATGAGGTTGGCATACCTTGGAATAATGTGAAGCTAGCGGTATCAACTCTTCTTTCCGGTCTAAAAGATCCTTGTTATGGGCCATATGGGGCGTTGGCATATAGAGCACATAATTGGGATCTTGTTCAGCAAGACTTTGGTTTAATAAAAGACGGCACAGATACAAAGGATACCACTCTAACAGCTGATTTTAATACCAATGGCTGGTATACAGGATACTTCGTAGATTTACATGAAATTCCTTTTGCCCCAAATATCTATAGATTGCAGAATACTGATACAAATTTACTAGACTTAATAAGTCAAGTCTGCGCAGATGCTGGATGTGATTATTATATAGAGTTATTTGTTGTAGATAATCCCGGAGATACTAAAAAAATAATAAAAGTAAGAACTCAACAAAGAAGAGAACAGCCAATACTAGGAGAAGTGCAAGCTTTCATTGATAGTCGAGTGGGAGTTATAGCTAAAAACGTTGGTAGAGAGCTAAGAAATGAACCTACTCAGTCTTTAGCATATGGTGCTAATAAACAGTATTTCCGAGAAACAACCCTGTTTGAACCTTGGTGGGGGTTCGACACAGAAGGAACTCCTCATGATTGGGACACCATTGTAACTGATGACTTAGGTATTGCTTACAGAATCAACTTAGATGTTAGAAAACTAAATACATCATTAGGAACTGCGATTCCTACAGACTTTGTGTACGTCCTTGAAAATGAATTAAGGGCAGCTCTTTCTGGCTTTGAGGGCTGGAAAGAATACTGCTTAAATTATAACCATAGAGGCATGACTGTAATAGGAAATTATCTATATAATCAATTATCTTTGAGGCCATTTTTCCCAGACGGTGATTGGAATATAGGCATAGAAGATCAGGCCAAGGCTGCACTTGTTATTAATGGTATCGACAATATATTGTCTGGCATCATGTATAGTGCAAGTTCAGAAAATGACGCGAAAGCAGTCCACGCATTTGTGTCAAAATTTGCGGATGAGTTTTACGGAAGAAAGGCTTTAGTACCTGTAGGAAAACCTTTGAATGGAGCGGGACCAGTAGATTACTACTTCAATGTAGAATCTCAAAAGTATTTTTATCAAGCAATGCCCGGTTCTGAAGCTTGGGTTGAAGATGGCGATGCTTGGCTCGGACTAACAAAACCATCGGTATATTTAGATCATTTTACTACAGATCAAAATATGATAAATGGAGGCGTTAGTTTCCCCGGTAGCACATTGATACAAGATGACGGCAATTCCGTAACAGATGGCAGTAAAATATACACTAGAGCTTCTGTCGAATCTGATTATCTTATAAAAGATGCAAACGCTAAGGCAAATACTTCTTCATTAGGAAGCAAAGTTCTATTCGCTATTGTAGATATTTCAAGTCCGGGATTTACAAAAACTCAGGAGATCGGCTATGATGACCTTATAGCTTGTACTCCGATCATACTGAAAAATTTAGAGGCTAACGATGCATCAATAACTGCTATAATGGACAATCTACATATGGGTGGAGGCGCAGGAATGGCTATGGGCTTTGAAAAGAAAAGAATCTATCCAGACAACTTTGCTGTACCACTAAGAAGTAATTACACTAAGTATGGACCTTTTGGTTTTCTTGGTCCTCCGGGACCAGTCAATTTGAAGCCAGACGATAGCCTAAGCCCTTGGGAGTATGATGGGGCTGTAAATATGCTTATAGTGGCAAATTCACAGAGTCAAGACGGTTTGACATTTATGCAAGTTGGAGAAAGAGGATCAATAAACTGGCCCGGATACCCATTGCATAGGATCGGCTCGGAACTACGATCCGATACGACATTATATGAAGATTACACCGTATCTACGTTAAATTGGGATACTTGCTCAAATGGTCAGGGTATAGAGCAGTCACAATCCTATTATTATATTGACATAGGTAGTTCAACAGGAGCGTTTGGACCTAATATAACTTCTGTAAATGTTAATGCCAATTCTAATGGGGTAACGACCACATATGAGTTGAGTACGTTTACGCCGTCTTTTGGTAGAATGTCTAAGTTAAATACAGGCAGAATAAAGTCGGCTGCAAAACAAAGGGTCATGCAATCAAAAATGTCAAGACAACAGCAGTTCATGAGAATGTATACTCAGATGTCTAGAAATAGAGCTAGAACTAACAGAGGGTAATATGAGCAGTCAAAGATTTTCAAATGCGTCTTATGGTAACCAGCAGAGAAGAACAGAAGCTGGCGCAAAGAATGTTATTGCAGGTTTTATAAACGAGGTCAATGACCCAACTGGTACAACCAGTATGCTGTTTGCTTCTAATAGAGAAGTTCTAACTTCCCCAAACACCTCGTTTTCAGATTTAGGAGGGGGAAGTGTAGACACTGTATTTTCCCCATTTCAAATAAATGGAGGATCTAGCAAATTACCTACGTATCCAGCATCTGCATCTTCAACATGTGTGCCAGCACAATCTAATCATGTCGATCCACCCGTAGATCAGTGGACTTCCCCGACAGTTAATAGTCAGTACTTGAACCCATTTAAAAGAGCTGCAGATCCACAACACTCAGATACTGCAAGCGATACTTACGATGGGCAGATAATCTTCAATGGCAGCACAAGCGTTACACAAAATTTAGTTAGTAAAGTTCATCTACAGGGAGGAAGTTTCCCAACGGATCTAAGACCTGTGGCTATTAGGGGTCCTGTTGTAATACAAGGATGGGGATATGATTTAAATGGCAAACCGATTCCTAATAAAATCGACAGCGTATCTAATGCTAGAGGAGGTACATTTCAAGATACTGGCCTTAAAGACAAGTTTCTTGATAATCATATGCTAAAAAGAGAAACTTGGCCTGTTGCTCCTCTTGATGTAAGATATGATAGGAAGAGAAAAGTATGGACAGTTCCTCAAACTTTTAGAATGATTATAGGTCAAGCTCCAACAGGGATTATGAGAGGAAGCTCAGCTAGTAATATTCAGCCCCAAAATATAGATACAGTATATGACGCTAATGGTAATACAGTAAGCAGCCCTACTATAACTGTAAATAATCCATCCTTCCAAAGAGACATAGAGATGGGAGAGAAGTTCTATACTTTCTATGATACCAAGCTTTGTGACTATTATGCATTAGTTACTTCTCCGGCCTTATGTTGGAAAGTAATGAGAGCTAGTGGCTGTATTGCAGAAGACTTAGATGTAGATGGCCCCAATGGATATGATGAAGAATATATAAAATATAAAGGAATGACACTTGGAGATGGACTTGTAGGAACACGAGCTACAGATGGAAGTGCAGATTGTGGTGGTTCTGGAATAACATTATCCACAATACATAAATTTGGAGGAAATTACTTTTCAAACATAGTATTGCAAGGAGGGCTAAGCTTACTTCAGACACCTTCTCAGGACGGAACCTGCGATTACACTCTCTCAGGAGCCGCAGGTGGATGTACAGATGCAGCAACAGCGAATGTTCAGTATGTCCATGATATATGCTGTTCAGGGAGTGGTCTTGATATTAGGTATGGGACTATGGGATTTGTCGAAGGTTGCTTTACAGGTGCTGTCTTTAGTGGATGTGGCACTTAATAGGATATTATATAAATTTACAAAAGGAGTAGGAAGTGCCAGACGATTTTGAAGTTAAAGAGCCAAAATTTATTTCAGCAGGAATGCCAGATAGTGAATGTTGCGTTTGTGGAAATATAGGAAGTGGTTGTGAGTCGCACTGCACAAGCGATATGGCGCTGTATTCCCCCCATAGCGATGGAGGTCCGTGTTTTCCATATACCTGTTGCCCATGCCCAGATGAGACTGCATTAACAGCAAGTCTAACTGTTTCTCCTTGTGGTTTAAGTGTAGAAATACCATTAAATCAAGGAGACGGAATAGAGATATGTTCAGGTGAGAATCCCGGATTAGCAGGAACTACTACTACATGCTATAAAGATATAGGCCCATATTATCTAAGGCCAATACGCGAAGAAAAATTTGGTAAGTATTCCGGAGTTCTATGTGATCCTGACCCTCCTTGTTCCGGTTCAAAAATTAATCTATCTTTATGTTGTTGTGAAACTCCGGGATCAATGGGTGGTGTAAAGCCCGGATCAACTGGAGAATGTCATGTGTGTAACTATCAACTGACGATGAGATTCATTCCTTTGTCTGGAAGAGACGGAACGAGCGTAGAAGACTATTGTCATTGCCCTACTGGATATTATGACCTGCCACAGTTGCCATCGGCTCATGCTGGATCAGCTTTGAATATATTTAACATGTTTACACTTGTGAATGGAACATGCGACCCTTTTATGCTTGACTTTGAAGCTAGCGGAACAAGATGGAATTGTGACTGTTGCGAAGGGGGAGAAAACGACCAAACAATATCAATTACTATAACTGAGTAAGTTAATATGTCTTTTGATAAATGCGATTGCCCAATATCTTCTACTTATTGCAATAATCTTAATAGGATGATGACTCCTAGTTTGGTTAAGTTTTGTAAGAGTCATCCATCTTCTAGATCTAAGCTGTATAAGGAGCCCATTATCTTTTCCGAAGATAGAGTAACTAGCCATCAGTTTAAAAAAGTCTCTGATATCCCAATAGACTGCATAAACAATCTTATTCCTAAGATAGCAAACGCCGATATAAAATTCATTGTTGGAGTACCTAGGTCTGGAATGGTAGTTGCATCTATATGCGCAGTTCTTTTGAATAAACCTTTATATACACTTTCCAGTTGTGGAAATAGTTTGATCAAATGTTCCTCTTCAACATCATCTGGTGGAAAAAGGATGAAATCACACTCAGAAGCTAAAGGTGACATATTATTCATTGATGACACATGCTACACAGGAGCAGAGATGAAAAGCATCAGGAAGAAATATCCTGACAATATATATGCTTGTTTGTACTGCACGCCTGAGTCTAAAAGTCTTGTAGATTTCTATGGCATTGAACTTGCAAGTCCTCACTATCTAGAATGGCATTTTTTTAATAGTTACTTTACAGAAACAGCTATGTTTGATTTAGATGGTATATTCTGCCCGGATGTTCCTGACAATATATGCGAAGATGAAAAGCTTTACGTAAATTTTATAAATACTGTTGAGCCTATTCATTTTAGAATACCTAGATCAAATACGTGTATGTCTATTGTTACTGCAAGACTAGAAAAATACAGAGACATAACAGAGACTTGGTTAAAAAATAATAATATAAGATATAATCAACTATACATGTATCCTTTTGATAAATCTTTTAGAGATGCCTCGTTCATAAAAAATGTTTCCAAATATAAAGGCGACATTTTTCTTAAGTCAAGAGCTAAAATATTTATAGAGAGTGATGATTTATTAGCTAACAAAATATCAGTATACACACAAGGAAAGACTGTTGTTTGTCCAAACTCAGGGAAAATTTATTATGCAAGATGAATATGATTATGAAAAAATGTCAAAAGAGGGTTTCGAATGCGATTGTGAAGCTGCAGGATATTGTCCTCTATTGCAAAGGCCTATGACACAAAGGCTTCATCACCTATGTAAAACAGATGTTAGGTATAGAACTCTATTCTTACAGACCGCTACTAAAAAGGGCGTTCATAACAGCGAAGTTAGAAAAAACTATGATAGAAAGATGAGAAAAAAAACAGAGATAGATAAGACTGCTGATATGGTAATTAAAGAAATGAAAGACTCTGGCATTGATATCAATAAAAATTCAGAGGGTCTTGGAGACACGATAGAAAAAGTTTTAAGTAAGTTCGGTATAAATCAAGATAAAATAGAGAAGATATTAGGCGGTCCCGGATGCGGATGCAGCGAAAGAAAAACTTGGTTTAACAAAATATTTTCTTATACAAGCAAAGGAAAACAAGATGAGTGAAAATTATGATAATCTATCCGATTCTCAGCTAGCAGATAAGTTTAGGGAACACTTAGCCCAAGAGGGTGTTAACGACGAGCATTCTATATTTCCAGAAAATGAAGATGGGCTAGGAACAGCAATAGAATCCGCATTAAGTAAGATGGGGATTACTCCAGAAAGAATGCAAAGAGTCTTTGGGCTTAGCGAATGTGGATGTAAAGAAAGAAAAAGATTTTTAAATCGCCTGTTTCCTTTTTTTAAGAAAACAACAGAAAAAGAAGAATGAGATTTTGCAATCATCCCTTTCACACTCTACACGTTCTAAATAAAGCAACACTCTATCCTTATCCACACTATATGACATGTTGTGGCTCTTGGTTTACTAACCATAACGATATGATAGTAAAGGGAGACTTCAGAAATCTGTGGGATATGTGGAATCATGAGATATTCCAGAAGTTGCGATCATCATGGCTTTCTTCTGATTCTAGATTGTGTCTCAATTGTCCTGTTCTTTCATCGGCGCCAAAGCATGTTCAACACAAAGATAGCTATATGACTCCTGTGATGCAGGAAGGGCCAAGATATATAACTTTTGCTAATGACCAAACTTGCAACCTGCATTGCTGGACATGTAGGATTCGACCTATAATAGATAAAAACCAGCAAGTTGTCTTCGACCAAACTAATTCAGTACTTGACACATTCAAAGATAGTATTACTTGGATAGAGTGTATAGGCTCTGGAGATCCTTTTGCTAGCCCGGCTTGGAGAAAGATACTTCAGCAGCTAGATCCTTCATTATACAATGACTTGAGTATAGAAATATTTACTAATGGAATACTGATTCCTCGTTACTGGGATTCAATAAAAAACATACATAGTAATATAAAAAATATTAAGGTTAGTATTGACGCGGCCACAGAGGAAACCTATAACAAGACTAGACTTGGGTCAACATTTTCCCAATTAACAGATGCTATGCAGTTTGTAAGCAAATTAGGAAAAGAAATACATGTAAATATGGTTGTACAACAAGATAACTTTCGAGAGATTCCATTATTTATAGAGCAAGCCTTTGATATATATGGGGCTTCATTTGTTAATTTGACAATGATGGGATTTTGGGGAAGAACAGATAGAAAACTTTTTGAGTCAAAAGATATATCAAATAAAGATCATCCAATGTATCATGAATTTTTGACTATAGTGCAAGAGAATCTAGACATTATTCTAGACACAAGAGTTAACTCTGTAGAAGTAATTAGGGCAACAAACTTACATATATAAAGAAGAACAATGGACTTAAGACAATTTATAGAACAGTTATGTGCATTTCCTAATATGACGACGATAGAAAGAAAATCTCTTATACTAAAACACCTGTGGAATACTTCTTTTTTATGTGAAGATAAGGGTGGTGATATAATAGAGGTAGGATGTTCCTATGGTCAGACATCTGTTATTATAAAAACTTTTATAGATCTTTTTTGTCCTGATAAAGAGTTTTGGGTATTTGATAGCTTTGAAGGTATATTAGGGACTTCTGATAAAGATTCAAATGCTCACGGACACTGTGAGGATGGAGACCTTGCTTCAAGCTTAGACAATTTTCTAAAGACATTTAATAAATTTGATACATCTATTCCAGATGAGATACTAAAAGTAGATGTCAGAGATATTAACCAAAACGATTTACCTGATAAAATATCTTTTTGCTATATAGATTTAGATATATACGAACCCACCAAACATATATTACCACTTGTATGGAATAGGCTTAAAGAAGGAGGAGTGATTGTAATAGATGATTATTATTATGAAGAAGTATTTAATGGGGTCAAGCCAGCAGTAGATGAGTTTCTAGAAGAGAACTCAATAGACCTATCTGAATATAAACAAGAAGATAAGATGCAGAATTTCCTACTTGGGTACTTTAATAACAAGGAGCAGTCTGGATACTCTATTGCTATTACAAAACCAAGCAAGATTGACACAAAAACTCTAGAGAAACTTTGGTTTACAAACGTGTGTCGCAACTTTACAAGACGTTAAATAAAAAACGGGGTATAAAACCCCGTCCAGTTTTAAAAACTGTATCTAGCAACTTAGCTGGCGCCCTGTGGCTTATAAACAAACCACCCTCTATGAGGTAAGAACCCTCTATTTTTGTCAGCGTAGGACTTTTCATTAATCCTTTGCTCTTGTTGCTTTTGCGAAAGTTGATCCCATCTAATTTTTGGATAGATTTGACCACCTTTCTTAGTACGCCCAAAGATTACTTTTGCTCGGCATTCCTTACAGACTACCTCAAGCCAATCGTTCTCTGAGCTGTCATGACGGCATACAAATTTTACATCAGTAGAATTGCATTTTCCACATGACTGATGCTGGAAAACTTCTTGAACTCTTGCAATTTGCTTAAAAAGTTCTTCTTCGGTTTCCGCATCAACTTGAAATGATAAATCGGCTGTTGCTCTCACATTAGCTTTCATTATTTTTTATCTCCACTCTCATAAGTATCTCTCCACTGTGGGTTATAACCAACAAGGGTTTCTGGTATAGATGCTGGGCTACGTTGATACTCTGACAGAGTACTTAACAGCATCCGGCCTTGGAGGTTGCTCGAATCTCTGATTGAGTCTGCATTAGGACAAACGCTCTTTACACCCTCAACCAAATTAACGTCCAGTCTCTTGCACATCTGATTGATAGCCAAAATCTGTTGATCTGTAATATCTTCTTCAGCGGCAAGAACATCATCTTCAGATGTCTGCTGTACTTCTTCCGCAGTCACAACCCGAAGTTTCAGTGCTCTACGGAGAGCCTTACCTTCAGCGCGTGTATCTGCGGTTGAAACAAGATGTTGATTGAAAGGATGTGGAATGTTTTGATATTTAACATCGACACAACCATCTACATTTATTATAGTCCCCGTAGCATATTTTTGGATCGTTAAAGTGTGCTTTACAGTGCAAATTCCACGATCTGTGTTATAGTCAAAAATTTGACTTACAGACTCGATGATCTCACCATAAATTCTTTCTGTAACACGACGCAATCCATCAACAGTAGGGTTTCCCTGTTTAAGTTCACTATCATGCATTTGATCAAGTACATACTCACTCCACTCAGGATCTTGAGGTCGAATAACGACTTCTTTCTCTTCCTCTGTTTCTAAAGTATCCTCAACTACTTCCACGATGTCTTCAAAGTCTGTCTTTTTTGTTTTTGCTTTACTCATATTTCTATATACCTCTTATCCTCTTCTGGAAAATCTGTTTTAATCTTCTCAAGTTCCGCAACAAGTTTGTTAAATATGTTCCTAAAGTAACGTTGCGAAATACGCTTGTCCTGCTTGATTCTAATAAGAATCATTCCCTGTGATATAATTAAACCCGTTTTTTGCTTATCTGAGCGCTGATTTCTAATTAAATTTTCTTCTCCCCATACAGGCTCAAAATGAGAGGGGCCATCAATCTCAATAGCGGTCTGCAGATCTGTCACATATAAGTCGATTTCAAGTCTGTGATTTCTCAGTACATGCTCTCTATGAAACTGAACATTGTAATTTAATTTTATTAATTCTTCTAGAATATATCTTTCTAGCTTTGAACCTATCCGAGAAGCCTCCCTAATAGCCTGTCCGCCCTTTTCTATAACCTCCCGTTTTTCAGCTTCGCTTTTCTTATTCCAGCTCTCTTTACCTATTTCAGACCTTTTTTCTCTTTCTTTTTTATCTAAAGAATCCCACACCTTGCCCTGAGCTTCACTGATCTTAAGTTTGGTCGATTTATCATGTCCCTTGCCTTTGGTAGGATGCTCTGATCGTCCTTGGTTAAGTGCTATTTTTGCAGCTTGACTACGATTTCTTATATTGATACCAAACTTATTCGCATCTCTTCGTATTTTATTAGAATATGTTCCAGCAATTTTTGCAATCTCTGCAAAGCTAAGCTTGTTTTTAATATAGTTATCTGTTATAAATTTCTTTTTTTCTTTATCTGTTAGTTCAGAATATTCCATTATATATTCTCCAGTAATCTTAAATCAAAACTTTCCATGAGAAGGTCGGGTTCTCTAAAAAAGTCTGTTATAGTTTCGTGTATTTCTTTATTCAAAGAGACTATTTTTAAGTCTTCGTTAAAGAAAATATATGTAAGATTTTTGTATGTTATTTCAGCATTAATCCATTCAGCATGGTCTACAAGATAGATTTTTTTGGATGGAGTGCTAGAATTCAGTAGTGTCTTTGTTGATTCAATACATGTAGAAGCAGCTATACCTCTAAAATCAAATATCCCATTCACGGAAAATTGACATACATCAGGTATTAGAGCAGGAGGCACGTAGCCATCAAAAAACACACATGTATTGTTACCATCTAAATTGTAATTATGTAAAAAGTTTATTTTTTCTGATATAATACCAATCATTTGCTATCCTATAAATTCTAATAAATTGTGCACTAAAGACGAGTAACTATTTTTTCCTATGTCTTCATATTTTTCTCTAATCCATTTTTTATGATCTTCTGTCTCAAATATATCTTCATAAGACATTGCACGCGTTAAGGTCTCTAAAGAATTGAAGTGGTACTGAGCGCTCAAAATATTTTCTGATCCTGACGCTAGATATGTTAAGTAATCATTACCTGTTATATCTATACAATATTTAGATGAACCACAAAATTTAATCATGTCTTCTTCATCCACTTGTCCCAAATAATTTGGAACATCTATCTTAGTATTTCCAACAAATTTTGTTTTTATTTTAACAAGCTCTTTGATTATCTCGATAGGAACTTGATCATTATTATCTTTTAAATTGCTTGTTATGCACACATAGTTAGACTCATATTTTTTATCAAATTTTGATGATTTAAATAATGTTAGGTCAATGAACTTATCAAATCCTAAACAGTTATACCTAGAAGATTCACCTGTCACTAGGTCAGCTACTATATCTTTAGAATCATTACCTAAGTGTATTATTGTTACATCCTGACAGGACTTTATATAAGAAGCATCAACATAGTTGCATGTACTATTTAATATAAAAACATTAGGTCTTGATTCCCTGAACACCTTCATTAACGGAGTTCTTTTACAATAAAAAGGAATTAGACTATGTTTTGTGTTGGCACTAATTAGCTTATCAAAGAGTTTCTTTGAAAATGGGTCTGATATATCTATTGCTATATTCATATTATACTACCTGCTCTTAATAGATCTTTGGATGTATCAACATCTATTACTCTTACTTGATCATTTACTACACACTTAATTTTACCGCCCTTATCAATAACTTTGTTTATTATTTCAAACAAGAACAACTTACTATTTTTTCTTTTCTTGCAAATTCTCTTGAACATATCTAATTCTTTACTCTGAAGATATATAATCTGATTCCACTTCAAGTCTAAATCATACATCATATTTGATAACATATTATCTGCTGATACTATACATCCAACTTCACGGGCTCTATTTTCATCTATGTTAGCAGATATGCAGGACTTATGAAAGTCAAGAGTGGACAATGCTTTGTCATTAAAGATCAGGTCTCCCATAATTATAAGAACCCTTTCTGTATCAACTGCATTAAGGGCAATTGAAACACTTCTGCATACATTGGTCTGTTCATAAAGTTCATTCTCAAGATTTATGAAACCTTTTGGAGTACTAGAAATTAGTTTGTCAGCTTCAAATCCAGCTATTATAATAAACTTTGCATTTGGAAAAATTGATTTTACCATATCTATCTGTCTTTCCAGTATGGTACAACTCCCAATGTTTATAAGTGGTTTTGGACCATAAGACTTCATCCTCCTACCTCTTCCTGCTGCAGGTATTATAACGGTGATTTCATCTTCATGAGATTTTTTAATTTTATGTTTTGCCATTCGGTTTAATCAATCCGCCAATGCAGACAGTCTTCCATTGTTGGTTTTCAATAATCTCTTTGGTATTTATCACAGCACCAGTTAGTTTTGTATTTATGAAAACACAATATTCGTTATTTGCTGTTTCTTGAGTTGTAATACATGCTAAATCATCTACCGCTTCAAATAGTTTGATTATAGTCTCTGCGGATTTTTCATTAGCAAATGTCATTCCTCTTACTAGTATCCCAAATATATCAAACTTTTCCTGTCTGAATATTTTTTCTACAAAGTTAGCTTTGTTGTAGAGATTTAACCACACATAACAGTCATTATATGTTTGTATTTCCCTAAACAAATTTTCAGATGCTATAACTATTCTACAAGACACGGGCAAAGTTGCTCGATTTCATAAAAGTGTTTTTTTGAATCCTGCTCTAGTTCTAGAATTTTGGTCTCAACGTCAATCAGAAATGCATTTCCGGTATGTTTTCTATGCATAATCTTATTAACTAACATGCAGTTTTCTGTTTTATCAATCCCATATGCAACAATAACTTGTTTATTATCTACCATTATTGCATTGTCAAGCTCTTTTGTAAATTCTTGAGGAATAGAGAAACCACTAAAAAATGTGATATAGTATGGATAATTATACTTAAAATATGTTGCATCAATAGTTAGGTCAATACATTCTCTATCTGGTTTTTCTTTAACAACAATGTTTTGCACTCTCCATTTAAATGAGTCTTCATATTTTTTGAATATAGATTCAATTTTCATATTAGATTTATATAAGGAGTCTTCGATATTCCTGTTAATAACAGAAATAACAGTTGGGGGATTGAACTGGTCGCTAAGACTGGATATAGTTGTCTCTAATTCCTCCATAGTCTGGCCTTCTTTATGAATAATGATTGCATGGAAAGGCACTTTGCATTGTGATCTAACAACATTTTTCAACTCAGAAGTAGGATACTTTTTTGCCCAATCTTTGCTTCTATGGTAAATACAAATCCTATCATTGATAACATAGAATTCTTTTCCATTCTCATCGTAGGCTTCTAATACTTCTGCACCAGATTTTTTATACGATTCAATCTTGTTGAATTCACACCCAACTTGAGTGCCTTTGCTATACTCAGCAAAAGCGCAGTCTCTACAACTGGTATGTAGTTGATTAATCATTTTTCTTTGCCTCAATCATATAGTTTAATCCGGATATTCCAGCGAACAAAATATTTAAATTTTTTGAAGATATTGCTTCTGCTAATTCATGGACGCTGAAACATCTTGTTTTGCCTTTAGTAATTGCCTCTGACATCTGAGAAGTTGAGATATTCCCATTTGTAAAACTTTTAGAAGCTTGAAATATATCCACACCTTTCAACTTAAGCGTGGCTTTTGAACCCATTTTGGAAATCAACTTATCTAACGCGTCGTCTCCCATATATTCAAGATAGCTATAACATTCAATCTCATCATAAAGATAGTTTGGTATTTCATCTATATTTATTTCATCCTTATGTACCACTTCAATGCTGTTATTGTCTAGTGGAACTATTGGTGGTCTTTGTTCAGAGTATATTAGTAATTTCATTTATTGTCCTCTCAAAACTTCTTCCCAAGATTTAACAAACTCATCTTCTGATATAGAATATTTGTCAGGAGAAAGCGTATTAAAAGTTTCTTTATCTTTTATCGTCTCTATATGTCGTGTCAATTCTTGAAGATCATTATATATTAATCCATTTCCCTCGATTAGATCCTGCACTTCTTTAGAGTAGGGACAAACAGGAAAACAATTATTTTGGATTGCTTTAATTAGATGCTCGGTAATTCCAACCACCGTATCAATAAATACCCTGCTTCTCAATAGGTTTTCTTCAGAGAATGTCAGACAGTTGACATCTTTTAGTGCTCCTGAATATCTGTTCAAGACTGGTTTTTCAAGCCTATCAAATAAGCAAAACTGTTCATCTTTTTCTATAAAAGTCGTATCAGTTAGTGTAGTTGGGATTGTGACCGATTCTTCACAAATATTCGGATATATAGAAACCTTTGTGTCATAGTATGAGGGTATTCTATTACTAACATTCGTTCCAAAAGGTCTATTGCAATATGTCTCTTCAGTAGTATCGTTTAGAAGAATAACAGAACTTGAAAATCTTTCTCTTAGTACATTTGATATGTGTGTGCTATTTGTTTTTCCAACACATATTACATAGTCAAATGCAGTAGAAAAAACATTATCTAAATCACTTATAATCACCAAATTTTCTGGCATAGGATCTTTGTGTACTAGATTGTTAAAATAAGAATATACTGTTACATTAGGAATCTTACACATATCCAGAAGGTATTTCTGACGAGATTCCTGAATAATAAGTATGTCTATGTTTTTATTTTCAACTAAAGGGACAGTTCTTTTTATACAATTCATTACAGAGAACATAAAATTTCTCCTATAGAATCTTTTTTATGATAATCAAAAGATTTAGAGTGCTGTTCCATTATAGATTTTTGTTTTTTCAAAAATGTCTTTTTATCATATACTATTTTTCTCATTTTTTCACCTAGTGAAAATCTATGTACGAACTCACATGTTTGATTAGATTTCACAAAATCTTGATGAGAGTCTACGATATAATATGACTCTTCATCTAGCCATTCTAGTGCAGCATTATTTTTTAGAGTGATTATTGGATTGCCGTATTTTAACGATGAAATGCAAAAATTCTTTATGTTGTAAGTTCCTGAAATTTCTATACAGCAATGTGATATAGTTAAAAGCATATCAAGAGTATTTACTACTTTGATTTCTGGGTAAAACTCTTGACCTTTATATAGTCCAATCTTAGCCTTTACTTCATCGATCTTCTTTATTGCGTCTTCAGGATTTGATAATATTGCTAAACATACATTGTCATTTATAGTAAAAGAATTAAAATATGCGGTTAGAATATCATCTATTTTATCACTAAACTGACAAGAAAATATAAAGGTTGAGATTATTTTTTTTGTAGGATCTATTTTAGATGGAAATGAATAAACTGGCCTAACAATCTTCGTCTTGTTTCTTAGGTGTTGTGGAAGAATATCTCTTTGATGTGAGCTTCTTACAATAACTGTATCCATAAAATCAAGGAAATTATTGTATCCAATTTCATTTCTTGTTCTTGGTTCGAATATACCCACATCTTTAAATTCTGTTCTAACAAACTTTTCATTTAGCATGTGTTGTATGCATATATCAATATCAAATCTAGTTTCATCAACTAAATCATGCTGATTTTTGTTTTCAGAAAAAGAAACATATTCATTCTTATTATATATTTTTTCTTCATTCTCCAAAGATGCTATTAGTTCTAATGCCTTTTGTCCTTCTTCTGATAAGTCTTTGAATTGAGATACTGTTAAACAATTTATCATTTTTAATTACCATTTACATAATTTATTTGTTCTGGTTGTCTCTGACCTACCCTGATAGATTCAAAAAAGTTATTTTCATCTATCTTTGAATTTATAATCTTAAGCATTTTTTCTCTACTGAAAGGTTCCAAATGTCCATCCATATAGCAGCCATTATCCAGATTTTTACAGTAGTTAGTATATGCATATCTGTAAACCAGTTCTGGCCTTTGTAATGCTGCTGACAGACACCATTTAACAAAATCGCAATTTGACTCAATATTGGGCATCCCAACATTTTGTAGGTATCTAGGAGGAGAACTCCATAAGTGCTGTCTAGTTTGCTCAGTGTATTCATCTATATATTTTTCCCAAACCTTAGCGGAGTCATCCCATTTGTATCTTTTAATGGCACCTTTCCTAGCAGAGTCAGATTTAGCGATTCTACTTTCGTCGCTTAACAGAGCAAATTCTTCAATAATTTTTGCTAATGCATTATTGTCTGGATAAGCTCTTTCTGCCCAAGTTTCCAACTCTCTAAAGAATACCTTTACAGGGACGGGATATCCATCTGTATGTCTTACAACATCCTCCATGGCGCTATAATCAGTTGACGCTATAGGAACTCCACAAGAAGCCGCCTCTACTTGAGGCATGCCGAAGCCTTCACATATTGCATATTGGATGTAAAGATCTAGTATATTGTATACGCTCACTAAATCCTCTGTGCTGAGTCCATTACTAACACTTGGCATAAAAGATGTTCTGTTTGCACATTTCGGACATGTTGCAATTGCTCCTGTATATTTAGATATATGCCAATGCTTGCAGCTCTTACATATATATGTACAAAAAACTTTTGAGGATAGTCCATTCTCAACGATGCCAGATTCAATATCCCATCCAATCTTTTCTGGATAGCTGGTATGTAGATAAAGAAATGTTTTATCGGCAACCTCTTTTGGGGCATTATCTAGGAATATTCTAAATGCCTTCATTAGCTCTATGAACAGTTTTCTCTTTTGGTTTCTCATTACAGTGCCAACTACAATCGAATCTTCAGGAATTCCAAAAGACTTTTTATGAGCCTTCTTATCTTCTACGGGTTTAAAAACTTCTGGATGTATTCCCGGAGAGGCACAGTCAAGAGTAGTAATGAAGTCACTTTGTTTTTTCAGTGATCTTATTCCATATTCTGAGTAGGCAAGTATCCCATCGCACTGCTCGAATACGTCTAGCCATTTTCTTTTCTGAGGATATGAATCAACGGTTGGCATCCATAACCAATGAAAATATTTTCTCAATGGAGACTCATTGATCCACATGTCCATCCAAGGATCTCTGTATGTCAATACAATGTCTGGCTTAAAATCCAGAACTACATGATTAAATCTCCAAAGTCCAAATGAGTTGTTTGGATTGGAATTAAATATATTCTTTTCTTGATCGGTTGATGGAGTATTGCTATAGTATTTCCAAGGGACACCCTTACATTCCTCAAGGTTACCATATCCAGCAAATTCAGCAAGTTCATATTTGCCGGTTTCCCAAAGACGAGTTAAAATTTCTTTAGCATATGTCCCAAATCCAGACGCAAGATGATGCGACTCTGAGACGAGCAACACTCTTTTTTTAGTCATTACATTCTCTTATTTTTTGTATCGCTGTATAAATTCTTCTTTTAATATAAGAACGACCTCTCCCAGCTATATTGGAAATCTCTTCTAAAGTATATCCCATTCTTCTTAAATCTATTAGCTCACACTCTTCGTCAGTAAGATTATTAGGATAGTTTTCCCAGAACTCAGCCTTGATTTTATATTCTGGAATTCTTACATCTGATATTGGACAATACCTGTCTGCCTTTATTGATTTAATTTCTTTGATAATTTCCCATCTAATTGGATTCCAAGCATATGTGGAAAGCGCAGCTTTTGATGGGTCATGTTTTTTAAGAGCTTTCCATAATCCTATTCTACCAGCCTGCATATAGTCTTCTTTTTCTACATGATTTTTAGGCTTAAAAGAATTGACTACAGAAGCTACGAGTCCCATATTCTTTTCTATAATATCATCCATTACTATATTATATCGTCCTTTCCAAACTAACTTGTTAGTTGTTCTACTCTTTTTACTAAAAAACTTCCTCTATTTTTATCTCTTGTTCCCCTAAGCAATACAGTGTTGCCTTCATATAGGAGATTCTTGTATTTTTCCCACTCTTCAGAAAATGCTGTAATATTATCTAGACAACAACTATTATCGCTTGCTACAATGAAGCCCATCTTATTACCTTTAGCTTTACCTTTTTTAATCTTCCATTCCCTAACTGACTCTATCTGAACTGCAACTACAGCACCATGCTGACTCTCAAATCCATCTATGAATTCTTTACATGTGCAGTTTGCCCGAGTGGTATCATATTCATCTACTTTGTTACAAGTTAGTGAAATACCAAGAAGTTCTTGCTCTTTACTTGCCATCCAAGAAGGGGAATCAAATAATGCATATCCGGGATCGTTGTAACTACGGAGCAAATCTTGAACTACAGGAATCTTATCTTTTCTAAATATCGGTCTTTTCTTACCACCTTCTTTAGAGACATCAATCATTTTTTGGAGGCATTCTTCTACCGTGGCATCCATGTTCTTTTTCTTGTACTCCATGAGCCAAGCAGTTTCTCTCTTGCCTATATCCTTCAATGTATTATAATTATGTTGCATCTTTGCTCTCAATATTTTAAAACAATCAAATGCTCCAGCAAGGATAAGATTCTCAAATGCTCTTTTGTTGACCTTTGGTGCTACTAAAAGTAGGAAGCAGTCCCAGTCGCAATGTCTAGGGTCAATGTTATTTGTTTGCATGTCATCACGCATTTTCTTATATACAGAAGATCCAACACCTTTTACATTTGTAATTCCGTAAGTTGGGTTTTCACCAATAAGTTCAAACTCTTCATTCATCTCAATAACGCTTGGAGGAAGAACATTGATACCCATAATTTTAGCATTGTTGACGAGTTCCTGAACTTCAACAAAAGTATCTGGTTTACCGATAGAGTGTTTAAGGTAAGATGTAAAAAATTCATGAGGAAAATGTGCCTTAGCATATGCTGTGATATATCCGTTGTATGCATAAGATACGCTATGGGACTTGTTAAAAGAATATCTTTGCGACTTTTCAATCCAGCTAAATATCTCTTCAGCCTCTGCTTTTGTTACAATACCTCTTTGTATAGATTTATCAATGAAGTTCTTTTTAACTTTAGCCATAACATCAGCTTTTTTCTTACCGATAGCCTTGCGAAGAATATCAGCTTCTTGAAGATCAAATCCTGCAATCTCCTGAGCTAATAAAATAGCTTGTTCTTGGTATACTAAAATTCCATATGTGCTCTTTAGAATTGGCTCTAGAGCTTCATGGAAGTATTCTACAGCGTCTCTCTTATGTTTTCTATCAATATAATGCATAGTTAGACTCTTACCTTTTACTATTGCCTCCAAACATCCGGGACGCATAATAGCAATTAGGTCAGAAAGCTCTTCTATATCTTTTGGTTTGGTCTGCTTTGCTAAGGATCTACCTAGCTGTGACTCAAGTTGAAAAACACCCTTTGTGTTTCCTTCACAAATCAAGTCCCATGTAGCAGAACAATTGGTGTTCATTTTTGTAATATCTGTATTAAAGATAATACGACCTTCTTCATCTTGTTCAAATTGACACCCACACTCTAAACTTATCATTTGAAAGCACCCTTAAATTTGCTTACGCTTGCTTGTTTCCTATGAAATTTCATAAACTTAACCATTAGCTTAGCTTCATCAATTGTATCAGACAGAGCTTCATGAGCTTGAGATGATGCCTTCATACCAAAAAAGTCTCTAAAAGTATCGAGCTTCATGCTATTTGGCTCATCAAGGTTTTCGAACCACATGAACAAAATGTCCATCATGTCAATCTTAGTTACAGTTGATAGCGGCATCTTTGTACCATACTTATCAGCCATCCGCTGAAGAATAGGCATGTCAAAGCCAATAATGTTATATCCTGCAGGAATAGGTTCAGTGTACCATTGTCCCGGCTTCTTGTCAACCTTATACTTCGCACAATATTCGGAGAAGTTCTTCCACACTACTTTTTCGGATTGACCATTTTTCCAATCTTTAATGATGTCTTCTGTTTCTACGCCACGAGTTTTTGCGTGCCAAGCAATTGTATCCTGACGAGCCTTTGTGAAGTACTCTTCCTTGTCGATGTCATCGGGTTTAATTGTTGCTCGGAAAGCCTGCTCGCTTTTAATCTCTAGGGTTCTAGGATTGACTGGAACCGCTGCAAGCTCTACTGCATTACATTCCTTTGGGTTTGGTGAGTCCGTTTCTAAGTCAAACACCATAATCCATCTATTATTCATCATAGTTAATACTCCTTCTATGTACTAATTATACAGTCATCCTGTATGTATTCTTAATGATTGTTGGAATTTCCATGATTTTATCTAGCATTTTAATTCCCAGTACGTCAAGTTTTAACAGTCCTGCATCTTCGCAAGATGGGCCTTCAAATCCTGCAAGCTGTCCTTTTCCCTCTTTATCAATCACCATTGGACACACGTCATAAATTGGTTGCGGTGAAACAACGACTCCGGCAGCGTGTTTGGATTGAATAATTTTTGTGTCTTCTAATCTAATTGCTTGCTCAAATATTTTTGCAAACTTGCCTTGAAGCACGCCATTATCATCAACATAACACCACTCTTTCAGCTCGTCTTTTTTGTTTTCTAAAGCCCAAGTAATGACAGAGGCAGTACCAAGCTCTTCCTTCATGTCTTGCAATTCATCAGCAATCTTTGCTTCATCAAGAATGTGTGATGTGATTGCATTTTGCTCACTAAAGCTGATGTTTCCGCGCGCAGCCATGACCCTCTTCAGAGCTGCTCGCCCTTTAAGGGTTTGGAATGTAACAATCTGCGCAACATTATCTTCACCATACTTTTGTTTGATGTAATCAATAATATCATTTCTAGACTGTTTTGGTACATCGATGTCAATATCGGGCATCGAGACACGACCGCCAGCATTACGTCCTGCATTATAGAATCTTTCAAAAATAAGATCGTAAGGCATAGGGTCAATCTTAGTTATATCCATAAGATATGAAACCATACATCCTGCTGCACTGCCGCGTCCCGGCCCAGTTAGATATCCTCTTGAATTTGCATACTGTAAAATATCTCTAACAATTAGAAAATAGCTAGACAAGTTAGTTTCAGTAAAGATTTTAATCTCTTTCTCAACTCTTGATCCATAGTCCTCAAAGCTACTTCCACCCTTCTCAATGTGACCCATCTTATTCTTCCAGCCATCACGACATAGGTGGCGCAAGTAATCATTGGGAGACATTCCGTCAGGACAGTCGAATACAGGTGGATTAGGAGGCCCCAATATGTCATACTGAGAACACATATTTGCTATATCGACAGTATGAGCTAGTTCTGCTTCGGTATGGAACTGTCTCATCTCATCATAGCTAGGAATGTGATAGTTGTCCGACTCAAAGAAAGCTTTCAATGAGCGAGACTTACCTTTCTTAATCTCATTCTGTACTTCACTAAGGCTTTTACGCATTGCTGTACAAAGAAGAACTCTTTGATCGTGAGCATCTTCCTTTTTACAATAGTGCGCATCTGGAGTACCTACGCATGGAATTCCTGTAAGTTTAGAAATCTCACGTAGCTTTTCACCAACTTCTTTGGCTTTGGTATTTATAAGAGAATCAATAAGCTGAATCTCAATATAAAAATTACCTTTACCAAAAGCTTCCTGTAAACGCTCTGCTTCTCGGATACCTTCACTCTTCCAATTGGGATTATCTACAACCACATTTGCAAGACGAGAACCTAAGTGTCCACTGAAAGATACTAGCTTGCCGTTAGAGGAGGCAGCTAACTCAAGAAAATAATCATATCCAACTCTTGGCTTATGATAAAAATGTTCTATCTTGTTTGATATAGAGACCATTGACAGCAGGGACTTCCATCCCTGAAGGTCTTTACACAAAACTACTTGATGAAATAATTTTGAATTATCTGGCTGCTTAACTGTTGCAGCCTGCTTACTTACATAGAGCTCACAGCCTAAGATTGGCTTAAATCCATTAGATATTGTTTTGTGAAAGTCAATCGCTCCACTAACAGAGCCATGATCGGTTAAAGCACACGCATCGACTTCTATTTCTTCCAGTCTCTTTGCGATATGTTTGGTTTGAGACAGTCCATCCAATAGGCTGTATTCTGAGTGAACGTGAAGAGGTACATATTTCATTTTGTTAGTTCCAGAAAGTCTTGATACAAATCACTGATTGCTAAATTATACATGTTAACGTGAGTTTTGAAGTTATTAGAAGAGTCTATTTTTCCACTTTTCCAAAGTTGCGCTCTTTTCCAATACTCTTCAGATCGCATGAAACCACACAACCAGATGTTTTTTAATCCATAATATTTCTTTGGATGAGATTTACTAGACCTATCAAACTCAAGGCTAATGAATGCATAAACGTCTGGCTTCTGATGTTTGCTTGTTTCAGCAATTGATACATCATAGTGTGGTCTTGGAGTAACTGTTCTTCGTTTTGTTTTAACTTCAAATCTGTCGCCAGATTCAATTAGCAAGTCGTGGTTGTATTTTTCAAGACCTCTGTTGTTACTAACAATAGTAGCATTAATGTATGGAGCTAAGGCTTCTTCGCCTAGATATCCAGCTACATTACCTCCACCTCTTAGGATAGAGTTATTGATTGATCCTAGAGACTGTGCTTTTTCTCTAGCGCTTCTTATCATGTCTTGTGTAAAATCTAATTTAATCATACTTCGCCCGGAGCTTTATATTTTCCAATAGCATGGTCTGGAGACATACAGTTTGCAGTCACCCATTCGATCCCATTTTCTTTAATCATGACTTTTGTTTGTGCACACTTTGTTAGAGGTGCACCAAACATATTATCCATGACATCTACATCTGTTCCTTCATAGGTTGTCTTACCAGCAGGACAAAGTTTAGAACACTTCCAAGATTTTCTAAGTTCTGGAGTTTTTGTATTCTTGATTACGTTAAACTTAGCTTTTATCATTTCCAACGTTTCAGGAATATCGCTATCTTGGAAATGAAGAGTGAACGGGCCACCATCATTCATAAAATGAATAGTGACAAGAAAAGTTTCAACTTCTGGATACAGCTTTTTGCAAGCAAGATGATACATTCTTAATTGCGGATCTTTTTGCAGTTTAGCTTGGGTTTTTTCTTTCCCAGTAGCCCAGTCCAGTCTTCTTCCTGTTTTCCAATCAATAATTTCATAGACTCCATCACCAACATCTGTGATTAAATCTATTGTTCCTTTAAGCGCTAAATTCCCCTTTAGCTTTGTTCCATCTGCCAGCTCGTATTCATAAGTTGCCCATTCCTCGTCTATTTCAAAATCGAAGTGTGGCTCAGCCTCTACGACAGTTCTGTTCTTTGGATCGAAAAAGCCATCGTCATCATCGAATATTTTCCAAACCCATTTTCGGCAATGCTTTAGATCTAATGGCTTCCAGTCATGATGTGTAGTTCTAGATGTATAATACTCATATACTCTATCAATAATCTCATCTAGGTATTCTGAATCATAGTTAGCAGTCTCTATTTCACCAATTTCATGATCTTTAAAAATTGCGTGACCATCTTGCAAGGCTTTCTTTGCAAGCGCGCACAATTCAAGAACCTTATGAACAATAGTTCCTTTGTCGGCTTTCTTTCCAGATGACCCTCTCCAGCCAAGAGTGTATTCCATGTAATATTGCATCGGACACATTCTGTGAGAATTGAAAGAACTGCTTCTGAAATACACAATTGGGATAGACATTATTTCTCCATCTTTGGAATAACATTAGGAAGACCCTTAAGTCCATTATGGACCATCTTAATAGAGTTCTTAACACCTACTTTTGCATTGTCACAAACAGAATCACATAGTGACAATCCTTCTTCTACTTCTTTCTCACTTGCGTGCTGGTCTTCCTTCGAGTAAGGATCTCTTGTTAATCCAATGATATAAGCGCCTTCTTTTTGGAGTTGTAGTATTTCATTCTTGAATCTGACATCACAAATCAACGCTACTTCTGGCTTATCTTTTTTAATTTTTCTAAGTAAAGAGTTGATCCAAACGTTGGGGTCTAACTTTCTAAAGAAATCAGTTCCAACATATTGAAGAACTTCTCTAGCAGTCATATATTCCTGTTTGTTCTTATCAACAGAAGACCATCTAATATTTGTCTTGCTATTTTTATCTTTATCAGTTCCATACGCCTGATCATATGTTAGTCCAAGGACATCAACACACAAATCTTTCAAGGTATCAGCAAGTCCATATATTCTGATATAATTTCCAAGATGATCTTCAAAAAGTTTAGATACATTTAGATTTTCATTACAAAATTCAAACCACTCTTTGTCCTCTAAAGTTTCACCAAATATATCAGTGACTTCAACAACTCCCTTTTCTGACAGTCTGGTTTTCTTGCATACACCTAATTCTGCAAGTTTAAGTGCTAGTATATAATTACATGCGGTATTTTTACCACTTTGTTTCTTTCCTGCGAACCCAACTATTTGTGTCATTATTAGCCTCTACCGTAATACATTTCTAATATTTCCAATTTGTCTTCAGCATCTGCTAAAGCCGATAGTGCTTCATCGAGATTTGAATATAGATCTCCTGTGGAGTGATCTCCAATTCCAGCAGGGTGATCTAGCAGAATGTCTAAAGACATAAGTGCTTTATCTCGATCTGCATATGTCTTGTTGTAAAGATAATCAATTGCATTTAGCTTATAGCTACTCATTTTAAAACTCCTCATAAGCCTTCATAGCCTGTTCAATGAAAGGTTTGATGTCTGATGTCACTGTATCCACATTTAGATCAGCGATGTCAGCCGCATCAAAACTTGGAAAGTACAAGCGATAAAGTCTTGCACACTGTTCTTCTATTTTCTTTGCGGCTTTCTGTCCAGCCTCATCATTATCCATTAGGCATATAAGCGAAAGCGCTCCAGACTCATCAAGTAAGTTCTTTTGTTCATTATTAAAGGCTGTTCCAAATATAGCAACAACATTGTGTATTCCAGCTTCGGCTAATCGCCAAACATTTCCGGGAGATTCTACTAGGATTGCTACTCCAGAGTTTACTATCTCATCCTTAGCCTTCCAATAATTATACAACCATTTCTCCTTTTGAAAGCCTTTGCTATGCATCCATTTTGGAAAATGATGACATTTTCTCTTAGGATTATGATAGTGTTTACATTTACCGCATTTTTCAAAGATACTTCTGCCAGTACAGCCCACTATATACTTGTGTTCATTATCATAAATAGGAACTACTGCACGCTCATACATTGGTTTTGCAGGATTATCACAATAACCGACATCATATTCTTCAAGAATTCTAGATGAAAAACCTCTGTCAAGATAATATTGACAAGGCACTTCTACTCTAGCTCTATATTCTTCTTGAGTTGGTCCGGTTGACTTTGCTGGATCGGAATTTAAGTTTCTTACCAAGCTTCCAAACTTTATTTTTTCTATGTTGGCGCTTGAAGCTTCTAGTGAATCAAAGTCCTTATTTAGAAATGATAGCAAGAACTCGACGGACTCTCTAAATGAGGCTTCTTTGTCCCCTTCTTTTTCCCAGTTGTATTTTACTCTTGATAATATACCTTTAATTAGACTTACCATACTGTTACCAAAAATATCTTCACAGCCATGAGTTCTACATTTGAAGTGAGGTTTGAAGTCTCCGTTAGGGTAAAAGTTAAGTGCAGTCGGATTGTCTCCGCCATGTATAGGGCAGCATGACTTAATTAATATATCATTTGAATATGATTTTTTAGTGTCAAAATACTCTAGGATTTGATCTATATATTGAGCAGCAATTTTCTCTAAAGTCCTGACCTTAGCATAATCAATCTTCTTATTATTTAAATGGAACGTCTTCGTCATCACCAAAGTAATCTCCGTCGCTATCGTTGTCATAACCATTGTCTAATTCAAAAGCTGTCTTACCTTCGACAACCATTGCATACTGACCTTTTAATTCAGCATTTATATAGTCTCCGGGCTGGATGCCCTCTCCATGTCTTGAAATTACTGGAACAAGCTTTCTATTTCCGTTCTCTGGACCGTCCTTTGCGATTTCCTCATCTGACTTGCGTTTATAAATCGTAAAGTTTGAACATAGCCAAATGATTCTATCAGAACCGGAAGCAGTATCTGTTGATTCCTTGGTAATGCCATCTCTATTTAGTTGAATGAAAGTTAAAATAGGAACTTCATATTTGAGAGATAGATTATGTAGGGCAGTGATCATAAATCCAAGAATCTGAAATTCTTTCATATCGCCTTTGATTTCGGCGGAATCCATTAACTTGAGATAATCATAAATTATCACACAGTCATTTGCTTTTCCTTTATCATTTAATCCTACAACCCTACTAATCCATCTTCTCATTATAGATGTCTGTTCTTCAAAAGACGCTCCTCCAATACTTTTGAAGTAATAAGGAAGACTATTTACTTCCCTAGCCGCATCCATAACCTTCTTTTTGGTAGCTGGATTTTTGGCAAAAGCTCCTGTCTCAATATCATTAATTGGAACTTTAGATAACATAGCCATCATTCTATGCTGGTGATCTTCTTTACGCATTTCAGTATCTAGATTAAGTACTGGAATACCTTGTTTAGCTATATTAATACCCATATTATCCGCAAGTAATGTCTTACCTGTTTTAGGTCTTGCTCCAATAACATTAACAGTACCTTTTCTAAAACCTCCTCCGATTGCGTAATCGTATCGAGGAAATCCAGTTGAAATGCCAATCTGGTCTACAGGAGTTTCGCATAGTTCTTCTAAATGTTCTTCAACATCATCAAACATTTGCGTTGGGGATTCATCTTCTCCGGCTACCATAGATGTAATATCCATCACACCTTCTTCAGCCATGCCTAGAATTTTAGCAATAGGCTCATCGCCCTTTATCTCTAAATACCTTTCTTGAGTTAGTTCAAGCTGATCATGCATCATACGCGCAACCTCAAGCTTCCTTATTTTAGCTCCAAACTTCCTAACGTTAGGAAGCAAAACGGGGAACTTTATTACAGAAGACATATGTTGAACTTCTTGCGTGTTAAAGAAGTCTGAAAGTCCGAGCTCTTTTGCGGCAGACATCATAGTTGGAGCATCTAGTGATCTAGTGTCATCTCTTTCTAAAACATGCTTCATGCATGAGTATAAGACTGAATTAGACTCATCTGTAAAGGTGCTCTCTGATACTATATCGCAAACATCATAATATGCTTCTGAGCCATAACGAAAAATTCCCGCTAAAATCGCTCTTTCTGCTGGTAAATCACTTAACATATCTATCTTCCTGAAATACAAGCGTTACATCGCCAACGGTCTTTATTGTATATTGACGATGGATAAACTTTAAAATCTTTATGACAACTACTACACTTTATACTTACTTTTTCAGCTTTATTTCTTTTGCCTCTTAGGGGATTTACCGTAGCATCCTTGTCTGCTTTTGATGCCTGATCTAATTCTTTTCTTTCATCCGATGATAATGAAATATTACCCATCATGTCATCGAACTTATTTACAAAATTAGAATCTTTGTTTTCTTGATTCTTATTATTGCCACGCTTACGCTTGCCTTTTCCACGACGACGCTTCTTGTCTTTATTGATTGTAAAGACTCCATCATCATCCTTGTCCTCTTTTTTAGATGACAGTAGTTCGTTGATCTCCTCCTCAGAGAACTGACCTAATAGCTTTAATAGTGCTTCTTTCTTATCCATTTCTATTTATCTTTGCTCTTTGAAGGTTAATGTACAGGTCACTTAAGTTTTTAGTTGAGGATGCGAGATAAGTCAATCTGTCGGCCCTCTGCTGAGCATACTTTTTAATAGCTAAAAGCTTTTTAGTATACCCGTCTTCATTAGCAGCCTGATAATATTGACTATCCCACGACCCTCTGTATTGACTCTCTCTTCCTGAGATAACACTTCTAATAGCGCCTTCTGCCCAGTTAACTCTTGCTACTTCTCGATTATAAGATCTTTGCAGATAAAACGAGAATCCTCCAAGCGCAAGCGCAGCTTCAGCACACTGATCTACCGTGAGCTTTTCCATTTGCTGCCGAGGCATATTCATTAGTTCATGAACCGTATTGTCATGAAAATTATTAGAATATGCGGAGAGTCCTAAATTTGATTCGTATTGATCTAGAATTTCATCTAGTTTATTTAATCGTTCCGTTGGAGTATTAGATTTTTCCATTCTTCAACCTTCTCATTGTACGGTAGTTCCACATATGTAATATTATTATACTCACACCAGTCTTTTTTTCGCATATCTTTTCTTCGCTGATTTGCAAAATCTTGCGCAGAAGAATGAAACATAGAATTAAATCTGTAATGTTGTTCACCGTGGACTTCTATAACAAGCTTAATTGTACTGATATAGAAATCAAAATACGCTCGCTCATTTCTAGTTAAGGGTACAAGCACCTCCTCTAAAATCTGGACAGTAGGAAAAAGCTCTTTGAGCAGATCCCTAGCTGTCAGATGTAGTTTGGAGCGAGGACGAGTATCATTAGCTTTGATCACATATCCAGATAAGCTCCAGCTATGTTGCTCATTATTCAAGTCTCTGATTTTCATCTTTGCTCCTATGTCGAATTGTGGAGATGAATCTAGGCTAAACTAGATGACCCCTTGAAACTCGATCTAATCTTCTGGTTGTTCGATGCCAACCATTTCGAATACTTGCTTACTAAAGTCAGCATACTTATCTGGGTTGTCTTCAAGATACTGTGCAAAGTTTGCTTTACCCTGAACCTTTTCGCCATCAGGAAGCTTCAACCAAGCGCCAGCTTTAGAGATCAAACCAAAATCAATAAGTAAATCAGCAAGCTCCATTTCTTTCCAGATCCCTTTACCATATCTGATATGGCTTTCAACCTTTTGGCCGGGAGGTCCGATTGCAGATGTCATAATTTGCC
>JAAHTH010000490.1_pt2 | contig 35710 bp, 20 predicted proteins | sample 6116091 | NCBI WGS metagenome assembly JAAHTH01 (sample SAMN13939990, study PRJNA603662) | sponge metagenome | isolation source: marine sponge | host: Mycale hentscheli | place: New Zealand | collected 2006
TAGCGATAAGCGAACAAAGAATCGACTTTATGGTAGGCACGCACTGCTTTCGCATATTCCTCTTGATGGAAGAAAGTCTCACCGATCCGCCACTGAGCCATTGCGGCAGTCTCTGTTGATCCACAGTTTTCTGAAGCAACAATCGCCTCATAAATTGCCCTGGCATCTGACAAACGCCCCTCGTCTTCCTGACACCTACCGATGACGAAATCAAATTCGTAAGCCATTTTAAAATCGGGGAACGTTTCCTTAGACTGTTCGGCAAGCACACCGGCTTCTACCCAGCGATTAAGGAAACCCAAACATTGGGCTCGCCGTAGCAATACCCAAGGTTCTAAACTCACTTGAATCAGCTGAGCTGATGCATCTAAAGCACCAAATTCCTTTAGCGATTCGTTATATTTCTTCTGTCGGTAGAGGGACTCTGCCAGCCAATATTGGGCCTTTTCGCGAGCAACCGGCTTATCCTTGGCTTTTTCTAACCGTGACTGAACCAACCGGATTGAGTCTGTGAAACTTGTCCAATTCCCTTCACTCAGTGTTAGTTCTGCATAAAGCGACATGACTTTTGAGAGCAACTCATCCTGGATTTCGTCAATTTTGATTAGCTTCGAAACGAGATTTTGCGCTGAATCCTTCTCGCCGTTTTTGAAATACGAACGTGCCACGCGATAGGCAGAATCGGACCAATATTTACTATCGGGGTGCTCATCAGCAATTTCCTGAAAGGCAGCTTGCCCCTCTTCTTCACGGTCGAGATCTACAAGAATCCAAGCCAGTAAATAGAGTGCTTCATCGTGCTCGCTGGAGGCCTGCTCAGCTTGCAAGCAATGCTCAAGCAAAGATTCAGCTTGCTCTAAGTCAGCAACCGTCCCTATTTGTTGCAAAGCATAGGCCTTTCGGAGCCGTGCCAAATTCCCCATGGTTGATTCACTATGTTCGCGAATTACCAAATCATAAATCTTGGAAGCCTCTTCAAATTCAGCATGATCTTCGCAGTATTTCCCACGCGCCAACGCTGCTTCGAGCCCGAACTTGCTATTAGGGAACTCAGTCAATAAGCGTTCAAAGATACCATTGGCCGCGTCCGTCTCTTTTGAATTCATCTTGAGCCAAGCTAATCCAGAAAGCCCGCGAGCAATGGTCTCTGGTCGCATACCATCTTCGATCATTTCTGAAAACCAAACCTCAGCCAGCTCGACTTTCCCCGCGGAGTAGGATTTTTCAGCGACAAAGGATAGGGTTGTTTCAAATATTGATTCGCCAGCTGACTGCTCCTGCAGCTTCGTCACTTGAACCTTCGCGTCATCCCACTGATTACTCTCCACAAAACAAATCGCCAATTCAGCCATCGCTCGATTGACCTCGGGGCCAGTTTCTTCGACCGCAAGATATTCACGATAGTGAGGAATCGCTTCGGCGTAATCTCCTAACCCGTAAAACGTAGTCGCTCGTGCGATTTGATATTTAGGGATTAGCTCTTGCTGCATTCCATCGAGCGATATTTTGTTCAGCTCAATCTTTGAATTCTCAAATTCCTCCACACCAAGGTGAGCCAGCGCTTTGAGATAATGCCAATTGATATCACGCGAACGGTTGCCTGAATAATTGTCCAACAGATCCCGAAAGATGTTGATTGCCGTCTGATACTCCTCCGCGGAATAGTGAATTCGCCCTTCTAATTCCAACACCTCAGGAATGAGCGGACTATCTTTGTAGGCAACGCAAAATGTATCAATCAGTCGCAGCGCTGACGCGGTGTCCTTTCCTCGAACATCTATTTCAAGCGATTGTCGAATCGCATCATCAGCAAGGTGATTCTGGGGATAGCGTTCCCAAATCTTCTTCAGCCATTTCTTCGATAGATCAGACTGGTTAATCCGATCAGCCGCGATCGCACCATCAAACCAAATTGCGACCTGCACCCTTTCTTGACACTCTGTTTCAAAAACCTCTTTGAGCAAGACCAAAGCTTCAGAATATTCGCTTAACTCATTATGACTTCGTGCGAGCCAATAGGTTGCCTCCACTCTGAATGGCTCCGTCCCGGCCAGTCGTATAGCCGTACGAAAGCTATTCTTAGCAGTATCAAACTCCCGCCTGCCCAAATAAATGATCCCCAACTGTAAGTTACAGTCAGCTAATAAGCCGTCACAGTTTTGAGTAATCAGAAATTGATAAAATTTTACAGCATCTTCTTCATGACCTAATACCTGCAGTGACTTCGCCAAACCTAATCTGCAATTGTTCGACATCGGGCTCGTTGGGTAAATTCGCAATGCAGTCTCAAACGCTCGCTTGGCTAGTTGAGGCTCCTCCCTAATAAGTCGAATTTCACCGAGATACGCAAGCGCGTACTCATTGAGATCGTGCTGGGCGTGATTGAGGATAAAGTCTTCGAGCGAACGAATGGCAACATCGTAATTTGACAAACGGTAGGCCGACTCACCCAATCGAAACACAGCTCGCGACCGATAGGCATTATTTGGATGCTCTTGAATAAAATTCTGATAGGCGCGAAAGGCACTCTGGTACTCTTCTTGCTTCATCAAAATTTCAGCAATAAAAAACCTGGCGGTAACGGACTCTTCCGATCCAGGATATTTAAGTATCAACTGTCCGAAGGAATCAATCGCCTCATCCCAACTTTCCTGGGTGTAATAATTTGCAGCGATTGCGTAATCCACCTGAGCCGTTTGCGTCAAACCGAAGCTCGGCGAAGCAAAAACTACTGCGGTGCCAATAATTAATTGCAAATAGATTCGCCGACACGAATTCTGCTCAAATTTATCGTTCATATTACGTTAGTCCGCACGAACGCGATGGTTCGGCTATGGGTTGCAGAAACCAGCCAGCCACCCTTGCATGTAACGCTAGGGAAGACAATCTTCTGGCATCTAGTGGATTGGAAACCAATTCAAACCGCGAGTAGCGCGGTCGTCCATCCTCTTCATCGACGCTGCTGAGAGTGGGACTCGACCGGATATTGATCGCTAGCATTCGCCGAACGCGTCAAGACTGGTGAAGTCTTCCGATTTGAGAAGCAGGGTAATTTAAAAACCAGCTTACTGCGCAGCACTTTAGCGAGCGGACGCGCTGGGGAATCACAATCATCCGAGGCATCCCTCAAACAGAGACCGCCCCTCGGAAAGAAAAATTCTACTGGTCGTAGGTAATCTCAAGTACTTTAAACTGCAAAGTACCTTTCGGTACTTCGATGTCGGCTAATTCACCCACTTTTTTCCCCAACAAACCTCTTCCGATCGGGCTTGTGATCAAATATTTGCCCGCATCGTAGTCTTCATCTCCATCGCCAACGAGCGTAATTTCTTCCTCGTCATCGAGATCGACATCCAACACTTTCACGGTTGCACCGAACGCAACCTTGTCTTTAGGAATCTGGTTAGGATCAACAATTTGAGCGCGTGACAGACGAGATTTTAATTCGGAAATCTTGCGGTGTAGATGAGATTGATTTTCCCGTTGAGCGTGGTACTCAGCATTCTCTTTGAGATCGCCTTCAGCCCGGGCTTCCGCAATTTTCTCAGCAATTGCAGGCATCTGCACGTTTTCCATCTCGTCAATTTCAGCCTTACGCTTGTTGTAGGCTTCTTGTGTCATGGGTACGCGTTCCACTTTGCTCTCTCCTGCTCACTGCATCCAACTTGAAACTGTCAAACTAAAAAAGATTACGACCTATCTATCCGAAAGACAGGTCGCAATCTTTCCTGATTATGCAGCATTCTAACCAATTAAGCAACTAGCCGCGGAAACAGCCGATAGCAAACAGAAGCGTTTCTCGAAAATTCCGGGACCACAATCGAGCATTAATCCGCTCAACCACGCGATCGAATTCGAATTTAGAGTTCAAGCCTTGGGGAAACTTAACACTACAATTCGAATTGGAAAGTTTCATTGAATAGGCGGACAATTCGTTGCCCAATCGTCTTAGAACCAACACGAACCTTGGCGCGACCGGTACTCCCAGAAATGATTATGCGTTCCGAATTGGCGAGCGGAACACTCACTCGATACTTGGTACTCACGGGAACCAGACGCCCCTCGCTATCGGATTCAACAACAATACTGCCACCATGTTTTCCAGATAGTGACGGAGGTAACTCAACAAGCTCACTAGGCGAAATTCGATCGGTCACAGAATGGAAGATGGTTCCCGGAATTTGATTCAAACACAACTCAACTTTTTGCTGTTGTTGAATAAATTCGATTTCAGATTGGTCCACCACAAGAACAGCTTCCATTTTTTCCAAGTTCGGTACAACCTGTCCCACAAAGGTCCCGGATTTGAGATAGGCACCAAGATTCTTTCGATCCAGTGGTGTACCGTTCCAGAAACCAAGTCCCTCCTGACCATCATCTCGCTCCCGAACCCTCCGCGGAGCAATAAAATAACCAGAGATCGGCGCCCTTATCGACAACCTCTCTCGGTCCATTAGCTTCCGCTCATAACTTGCATTGGAAGCTCGAACCGCGACCTCGGCGGACTGCCGACCTTGAGAGAATGCGGCGTCCACTGCTTCTGATTGCCGTATATTTTCCAGGCGAACATAGGAGGAAGCAAGCTGCGTTTTCATTCCGGCCAATTGCACATCGAGCTGTTTGCTCGTCAATTCAATTATTCTTTCACCTTCCCGAACATAAACATTCGGCTGCACATCTACCTCGCTAAGCACCCCTTCGACATCGACATAGACATTTCTAGCGTTCTGAGGCTGAACGTAGAATTTACAGTGAACGTAATGCGGCAACGGCAATGCAAGGACACCGAGAACGAGAACTCCGCAGGCAATCACCGAAGCCGTTAAATTCACTCGTTTGACCACACCTAACCTCCCGGGAATTGCAAAGAAACGGATCAGTTTTACAACTGGAATACCAACTAAACCATAGATCGCCGAGAGGGCAATCAACTGCCCAATTAATTTAAAACCATAGGGTTCAAGCAAGCGATAGACAAACCAGAAAATTGAAAACGTGATCAACCATCGATACAAAGCGGCTGCGACACTGTAAACAGCAAAAAACCATTTCCTACGAGTCGGTAAAAATGGATCTGACCGTGTTTCCATCCCCAACAACACTGCCCCGCAGGCACGTTGCAAAATCGCACTTGCCTTGGCGCGAAGATTAGGAATTTCAGTTAAATCAGAAAGAACGTAATAGCCATCATATCGAAGCAAGGGATTCGCATTGAACAAGACCGTGCTTACCGAACAAATAAAAACAACATTTAACGCAAGCTGATTGACTAATCCAGGGTGACTGAACCACCAGACAAACACCGCAATTGATGCCAACATGAATTCAACATAAATTCCAGCTGCCGCAATCATTGCCCGCTTCCATTTATTCGATAGCAGCCAGGAATCACTTACGTTGACATAGAGACACGGGGTTAACACCAACAGCATCAAACCCATTTCATGGCATTCTCCCCCGTACCGCTTGCAAGCCAGCCCATGCCCAAATTCGTGGAGAACTTTGGTAACAGCTAAAACCAAAGCTAACCAAATCCAATTACTTGAATCAAAAAAACTTGCGAACGTGGGCAATTTATTTTGAAACGTTTCGAACTGGGTAAAAACCAGAGTCATGGCAGCCAACCATAAAAGCAAGGTCGCAATCATCGCCGGCATTGAAAAAAACCAACCAAGGTATCCGTTTAGGTAACCTAACAAGCGATCAGGATCAAATCCCCGATAACGTATCGCCAACACATTGGTTAAAGATTGAAATCTCTCCTGCTTCCGATTTTCTCGACCGCGGTTTGACAGCTCATGCCCTTGAAAGGGCGCACTTGAAATCAAAAGGGAGTTGCGGTGCAACATGCTAATAAATTGATAGATCTCCTGAACCGTGATCTTTTGCGGTGTGAAACGCGCATCGAACTCAGCCTTCACCGTTTCCACACTAGTTTGTCCATCCAGCAACTCAAAGAGCATGTACTCTTCTTCTTCGAAACGATAATACTGCATCGTTAATGGATCTTTGATGACAACACAATCACGACCTTGAAATTGCTGCCGCTGAACGGCAACGTCGTTGCGCGTATGCATCGACAACGGTCGGCCAGCGATCGTTGTAGCAGCAGGGTGATCTTTCCCGGGTCTCGGCAACATAAAATAGAATTCCAAATTCTATAGATTTAGCACTATTGACTCTTAACGTGCGTATGCTTGGTTTCGAAACCGCTTTCCTTTAACCAGCTTTGCCATGCATGTGCCTGCGGCTCGTCAGCAAGTTCGATGGTCAGCCAGTCTGGACATGAAAAAGTAGCGTCCAGATGATTTCCGTGGCTTTTTGACGTTACTTCACAACCAATCATTCTGAGCGTATTAATAATCTTTTTAGCCTTAGCTTCGTCATGCAAATGGACTGTCCGAGACGTTGCCATTCGAAAACGAACAGTTGGCAACTTGGTTTCTGATGAGGGATTCAATAAGACTGTTTCCATACCCCGATCTTTGCACCAGCTGGACCATTGCTCCACCAATTGCGAGTTCGATAATTTCATCGATCGCCAATTAACACAACGATAAATGACATCGATATGGTTATCGTGTTTTCGAGATTTGACCTCGCAGCCAATTTTCTCGAGAGTTGAAATTGACTGTTCCGCCTCTTCTGACGTACTCGAATGAAGCGTCTTCCATGCCTCCACTCGATACCCCATTTTCATAGCGCTCGATTTAACGGGTTTTGCTGGCACCAGTGAATTCGTTGTATTTAAATCTGGGTGCTTAGCAACAGACTCTTGCGCAATTATTTCCTGGGCTGATGAAATTGCCTCAAAGGAAAATCCCAAGATTGCAATCCCAACCAATAATAAAACTTTCATTACGATACCCTTTGGAAACCAGCGAATTTAAAGAACCCCATCGTTTAGAAAGACTTGATTAAGGAATCCGGAAGAAACCGACAAGATGACCACGCATGCTAGCATCCCGTGGCGGGGAAAGCCCTTCCATCACTGACCTTCAGCAGCAGGAACGACATTGTAAAAAAAAGCCAGATTGCTTAACCTCCGGCGTCACAAAATTATTTTTCTGCAATGCCATGAATCTAACTCCATTGCCAATCGTTTCCGTTATTGTTCCTGTTTACAACGAAATCGATAATGTCGATTTGATGTATCACGAACTGCTGGAAGCAATGCAATCCCAGCCACGCCCGTTCGAAATTGTTCTTGTCGATGACGGTAGCGTCGACGGCACAACTGCTAAGCTCGAACAAGTGGCTGAAAAAGATGAGCGAGTCAAACTAGTGGTGTTTCGTCGAAACTACGGACAAACCGCCGCCATGCACGCGGGAATCCAAAATGCCACAGGGGATTACCTGGTTACCATTGACGGCGATCTCCAAAATGACCCCAACGATATCCCCATGATGTTGGACAAACTGGATGAGGGGTTCGATCTGGTACACGGGTGGCGAAAAGACCGCAAAGATAAGCTCTTAAGTAGAAAAATTCCTTCGAGAATCGCAAACCGGTTAATTTCGAAGGTCACTGAATTCCCAATCCACGATCTTGGCTGCACGCTCAAAGCGATGCGCTCAGAAATTGCCCAGCAAATTGAATTGTACGGCGAAATGCACCGTTTCATTCCCATTCTCGCACATCAGCTTGGAGCGAAGAGTGTCGAAGTCGTCACCAACCATCGGGCGCGACAATTCGGGGAAACTAAATATGGAATCGGGCGGACATTCCGCGTGGTTCTCGATTTAATCACCGTCAAATATATGTTGAAATACTTTTCCAGCCCGATGAAACTCTTTGGCAAACTTGGGCTTTGGATTGGCGGAGCTGGCATGTTGTCTTGTGTCACGGCTGTTTTGATGAAACTATTTTCTGGGGTCGACATGACCGGCAACCCATTTTTGCTGATGGGGATTTTGTCTGCAATTTTGAGTGTGCAGTTTTTCAGTCTCGGGCTGATTGGTGAAGTCTGTGCGAGAATCTATTACACCCACGAAAAGCGTACGAATTATCAGATTCGCAATCTCGTAAATTTCCCGCCTGCCGATATCATTTCACTTCCGCGAAAAGCTGCTTAATCGCCCAAGAACCCGTCGCGGCAACCTCCGTTAATCGCGACAACCTCGGTTAATCGCGACAAAACCACCCTGCAAGTGCTTGCCTGCCGGTGCCGGTTTTCCCCCAACTTTTCGTGGCAATTCGACAGCCGCCTCACCAACGGCCTGCAATCCTCCAGCCCGCCAGACATACGACTAGCTTAAGTTGCTAAAACCACTGCGGAAAACTCCCACGCGAGGAGGTACAGCAGACCAACGAGCATCATTTTGAACATTACTGTTTTTACAAAAAAGACCAGTCGGAGTTGTTTGCCCTACTGCCTCGATCCAAAAAACCTTAAAACGAAGCCCCTGATAAACGCGATAATTTAACCACGAAACCAACATGAGTGCTGAACCGAATCTCGATCGTTTTCACCACGCTGATTACTACGATTACGAGCTACCCAAAGAGCTAATTGCTCAAAACCCACTAGACAATCGTGAGGACGCGCGGTTGTTAACCGTCAACCGGGACCGTCAGGAAATTGACCACCGGCACATCCGCGATCTCAACCAGTTGATCAATCCTGGCGATTGCCTAGTACTGAACAACACCAAAGTCGTCCCCGCCAAGCTCGTTGGATTCCGAACGCTTACCCGGGGCCGATGGCAGGGCCTATTTTTAGAAGCAGACACGAATGGAAACTGGCGTGTCCTCTGCAAAACCCGAGGCAAGGCAAAACCTGGCGAAAAAATTACCCTGCAAGACAGACATGGCACGGAACGACTTCAACTGGAACTTGTCTCCCGCCTTGAAGACGGTTCGTGGGTTGTTCGCCCCGACACAGATGCTTCAACCGAAGACACTCTTGAACTCATTGGACGCGTACCTCTGCCAAATTACATTCGGTCCGGTAATATGGTCGACGCTGATTTAAAGAACTATCAGACTGTATTTGCCAAAGAAGCGGGGGCGGTTGCTGCCCCCACTGCAGGCCTGCATTTGACAAAGTCGCTCTTATCAAAACTCATTGACAGTGGAGTGAAAATTGCCCAGGTCACACTTCACGTCGGCATTGGAACTTTTCGCCCCGTCTCAGTAGACAATCTTGCTGATCATCAAATGCATTTTGAACGCGGTTCCATTGATGAAAAATCAGTGAACCGAATCCAGCAAACTAAAGCAGACGGCGGGAGGGTAATTGCAGTGGGTACAACCAGCGTCCGAGTTCTGGAAACCGCTGCAAGTGATGGGACGCTGAAACCCTGGGCGGGTGAAACGGAGTTGTTTATTCGACCTCCGTATCAATTTAAAGCCGTCGATGGCTTACTTACAAATTTTCACTTACCCCGAAGTACCTTGCTCGTCATGATCCGCACTTTCGGCGGTGACGAATTGATGCAGCAGGCTTACCAAGCCGCAATCGAAGAAAAGTATCGCTTCTTTAGCTACGGCGACGCGATGCTAATCACCTAGACCAACCCTAGCTCGCATCGATACTATCGTAAAACGACGGACGCAATCTGTCCGGTTGAGGAAAAACTCGATTTAAGAATGATGCCAGACTTAATTTGAGTGGTCTCGGACTGAACATTGATTTGAAAATCAGGATCGAGGTTTTCACAATTGATGGTCGCCGGGCAAACCCCGGCCTGCTTGGTAAGCACTCCGCCAATCAACTCAAGAATTGACGTGCCGGGGCCAGTATTTCCAAAATTACCTTTATGGGCCACGACCGGTGTGTCCGATCCAAAAATGTGATTTATCGCTGTGGCTTCATCACGATCACCCCGAACACTGCCAGAGGCATTAGCGTTAATTAGGCCAACTGCCTGAGGTGATAGATCCGAATGTCGCAGGGCGGCTTGATAATTGTCTCCAATCGCGGTAGCGAATTCATCACAATTCACATCCCGATAAGAGCGGGACCAACCGGCAAGCGTCGCCAGCGGAGTAGCCCCCCGGGCCCTGGCGTGCTCGGCAGATTCCAAGACCAGTGCACCGGCACCCTCTCCAACTACCATTCCATCACGAGAGACGTCAAACGGACGAGAAGCCTTCTCCGGATCAGATACCCGTTTCGTCAGTTGCCCTGCGCCGCGACAGAGCATTGCCGTCAACGCCATCTGAGAGCCTGTGCCGCCCGTCAAAACGACGTCAACGGCGTTACGGCGGATCAAATCAGCAGCTTCAATTAGGGCCAGTAATCCTGAGACCTCTCCCTGACAAATAGAATTGCTGGGGCCGCGGGCATCGAGAGCAATCGAGATATGAGAGGCAGCCATATTCGGAAGATATTTTAACATCCAAAGGGGTTGGATTTCGCGAACTGCAAACTCTCCCCACCGATCATGCTGGTAGTCTTTGTCCACCGTACATTTTCGAAACACGTCCGCAACCTCCGCAGGATCAGCGAAAAATGTCTCGGTTCCGAAGACGGTGCCGATCCTTTCAGGCGTCAGGGCGGCTCGATCAATTCCCGCATGATCGATTGCCATTGACGCTGCAGCGCAACCAAATTGAATCGGCGCGCACATGATTTTGATTGCCTTCCTCGGTTTGACGAACTGTTGAGCGTCAAACCCTCGAACCGGGGCGGCAATTCGAAACGGAGTATTAGAATCGGTAACCGGCTCTCGAACCGAGACTCCACTTGCCCCTGAAATCAATGAATTCCAAAAGGACTCAATACCAATTCCAATTGACGAAACAACTCCGACGCCGGAAATTACTACTTCTCGATTTGAATTCATTCAGGACAACTTAGACGGCGAAACAAATCGATTATTGATACGGCAGCACCGTCCCCCAGAACAACCGGCGAGCGACCCCGCAACTCTACATAAAGTCGATCCGCAGCGATTCAACAAATAACAAAGTCTTAAAGAAACCCGAAAATACTACGGTTCAAAGTCGTATATTCGATAAGTCTTGTCTCTTTTCACTCCACCCCGCTCAAGTGTTCCCCGCGAAAGCTTGTTCGACTCGAGCACCCAGGAAAACTCAGCCTCTTGAATGCCCCACTTAAGCACATCTGGCACCAAACGATTCATCAAGACTAACCCAAGTCCCCAGCGTTGATATTCGGGAATAACATTGGTGCTAATCAGCCTGATTTTTTTAATCTTTTTGCGACCGAATAAAATTCTCAAAAACCCGAATGGAAACAACCGGCCATCGATTTTCTTAATGATTGGATTGTAATCAAGCAAGCCAAAGACAACACCAACCGGCCTTCCTTCCACTTCAGCGATCGTTGTCATTTCTGAAACAATCAACTGTTTTAAACCTCCAGCAGTCGCCTTCAATTCACCAGCGGACATGGGTGTGAACCCCCACTGCCCTGGAAGCGCAGCATTATAAATGTCTAAAAAGTTATCGACGTCCTCTCGAAATCGCTTTTTATCAATCGGACGAACGTCGACATTAAACCGCTTTCTCGCCTCTTCGGCAATGAACATCAATTTTGGGTCCAGTTCACTGAGCATATCGACATGCCCCAAAAATGCGAACAAGTCCTGTGATTTAACGAAACCATATCCTTCGACCAACCCACCATAATAGGGCTTGTTGTAGGTCATCATGAATGTCGGAGGCGTGTGAAATCCCTCGACTAGCATGCCCCATTCGTAATTCTGCGACGGGTTCGCAGGACCTCTCATTAAGAAAATTTCACGTTCAGCAAACCAAGCCTTGGCGGCATCAAACAGCGAGTTAGCGACAGCTTGATCGTCAATTGACTCAAAAAAACCAAACATTCCTCGCTGCTCTTTGTGGTACTCATTGTGAGCACGATCGATAATTGCGGCGATTCTCCCGACAATTTCACCATCCTTTTTAGCCAAAAAAGTCTGAATCTCTGCATTATCATAAAACGCATGAGGCTTGTAATTTAGCAGTTGCCGAGTATTGTCGATCAGTGGGGGAATCCAGTTGGGATCACCCTTGTACAACTTCCATGGAAACCGGATAAATGCCTTTTCCTGAGAGCGATTAGTAACAGGCTCAATTGAGATTGAATTGTGGTTCATTACAGAATTTTCAAAACAGGTGTACCGGATAAGTTTCGGTATAATGTATTCCTTTGTTGATCGCTTCAACAGACAGGTTCTAGCGATTAATAAAGCAAAATAGCAATCCGACATAGTTTATCTATCGAATTCCCTTCACCCTCGGCTTTTATCCCGTTTTTCGATTTAAGACATGAGAATTTTACTTACTGGCGCTACTGGTTTTCTAGGCAACAATATTGCGAGATCTCTTGTTAAGCAAGGACATTCCATCGTTGTGACGCTCCGCCACTCGTCAGATCGAAGAACGCTCGACGGCATACCTCACGAGGGAGTCAATATTGACTTTGCATCCCCGGAGGACCTCTCGATCGCATTTGAAAATGTTGATGCAGTAATCCATTCCGCAGCATTGATACAAATCGGCTGGAGCAAGCTTGCGTTAAGTCGAAAAATCAATGTCGAGGCGACTATCCAAATTGCGGAAGCCGCGCGGCGACGAAACATTCGCATGGTACACATCAGCTCAGTCGATGCTTTAGGTCGGACTACTGAATCAGAACTTGGGACCGAGTCACACCTCAATCCGCCTCAGCCGGGATGTTCCTATGTCATCAGTAAACGAGAAGCCGAAACCGCAATTATTCTGGAAGTCGCCAACGGACTCGACGCCGTCATCGTGAACCCTGGCTTCATGGTCGGCCCGTACGACTGGCGGCCGTCTTCCGGCGAAGTCATGCTGACGCTGAAAAAACAATTTATGCCCTTCGCCCCCGCCGGCGGCTGCTGTGTGGCGGATGTGCGAGATGTTGCCGATGGTGTCATCTCCGCGCTGCACCATGGAAATACAGGCCAACGCTACATCCTCGGAGGGATTAACATGCGCTATCTGGAATTGTTCCAGCAGATGGCAGCAGTCATGAAATGCCGGTCTCCCAAAGCAAAACTTCCTAATTGGTTAGCGTCTGTTGTTGGAAAATCAGGAGACTTGATTGGAAAAATTCGAGGTACTGAACCAGCAATCAATTCTGCCGCCACTGAAATGGGGCAACTCTTCCACTATTTTGACAGTGAGAAAGCGAAACGAGAACTTGGCTATCAGATCGGCAGTGTGGAAAACGCCCTTCAAGACGCGTGGGACTGGTTTCAAGCCAACGGCTATGTTTAGATTTCCGATTCACCTCAACTGGTAAGCCCAGTTACTGAGGTTCAAAGAATCCTAAACTATGAATTCAGCCCGGTCATCGTTCCCGTGCCCGTGGCGAATTGGCTTTCCTCGAGTCCCATTTGCTGCATCAGACTGACAAACAAATTGGGAAGCGGATAGTTCCTGCGCTGATCAAATGCCAAATGCTGACCATGCTTAAATCCTCCACCAGCCAACATCACTGGCATGTTCTTGTTACTGTGGTTCGAAGCATTTCCCAAATTACTCGTCAGCAACACAGAAGTGTGGTCAAGTAAATCTCCGTCGCCATCGCCAGTCCGCTGAAGCCCACGCAAAAAATCTCCCCAAGAGGCGATAATGGCCGACTCAACGATCGCCAGTTGCTCCAGCTTTTCTTCGTCCAGACCGTGATGGCTCAACCCATGATACCCCTGCTCCACTCCCGGAATTGGAACCACACCCGAAGAACCGCCAAGATGATAGACGATGAATCGAGTTGAATCGGTTTCAAGAGCAAGACGGATAACATCGCTCATTAGGTTTTGTTGTCCAATAAAGTCTCGACTATTTTGAATATCTATCGGCCGGTTCGCCTCCACTTCCGGTTTCAATTTTTCGGCCCACGCTTCAGAAGAAGCCATTCGCTTTTCTAAATTCCTAACACTTGAAAAGAATTGATCCAAACGGTCCCGGTCGGACCGCCCAAGTTCCCTTTGCAATCGTTTTGCATCCTCTTCCACGAGGTCCATGATGCTGCGACCTTCGCGCACCAAAATAGCCTGCTTTTTTCTTTCCGCTCGAGTGCCATTGGCGAACAGCTGATCAAAAACCGCTGCAGGAGACGATACCGCAGGCACCATCGCTCCATTCTCGGTGTAAGCGGGACTGTCGTTACCGGAACTACTCAGTACGAGCGATGGAAATCTTGTCTCCCCGCCAAGAAACTTAGCAAGATATTGATCAATCGAAATCGAGTTTTTTGCCCGCCCCGAACTTCCCATCGGATTGGCAGTCAAGATACACGCCTCCGCTCGATGCCCGCCTCCCACTCCCGGATGGGAAGTGCCCGAAATCACAGTGAACTGGTCACGCAAATCATCAATCGCTTTCAAATATCGACTTGCCGAATAATTCTTCCCTGCCTCTGTCGGATTTAAATTAGCCGCATGGAGTCCAAGCCCAAGAGTCATCGCCACGAATCGTTTGGGGGGTAAGGACAAATTATCCGAAGCATACGCCGGTGCCATCGCACCCAGAAATGGCAGCGTCATGGCGACGCCCGCGCCCCGCAATACAGACCGGCGATCAAGCTGTTGACGAAAATTAAAATGGACTCGTTTGTTACGCATTTTCAACCTGCAAGATAAACGAAGCGTTCCCAATCCAAGAAGTGCTCTTAATAAAAAGGCCCCTTAAAGCCACCCTCTCAAAGAAACAAGAAGCCGGAAAGCCCAATTGACCTTCCGGCTAATGACCTAAACTCTGCTAGACGACAAACGCAGTTCGTTACTTATCACCTTCAAACTGAGGCTCTTTCCCTTCATAGGCACGATAAAGATCATAAATTGACTTCTTTAACGCCTCTGCAGTGGCTGGATTGCTATCCTGCTTGCACTTCATGGCGGCAACAAGAACTTTATGAGCCGTCGCAAGCTGGCCAACGTATTCTTTGCTATCTGCTTTAATACGCTGGGTCAAAAAGTATTGTGAAATAATATGTTGCGTGTTGGTCGCGTGCGTTTCTTTGGTCGTGACCCACCGCATCGCCTGATTAATTCCTTTACCGGTCGGTGGATCGCCATTCAACCCACCAGCAAACTCATTGATACTCTTAATTGCCTTGGCAATTGTCTTGGTATCTTCCAGCATTTGCTCAAACCGCATTTGATCAGCATAAATGCCACACGGAACCTCGCAGTGAGGAACCGGGGCCTTAGCAACTTTTGGAGTCGAAACAACTGGTTCACTCGCAACCACAAACCCGGCCACTAAAACTGCCGACGCAACGGCGAACATTGCAAATGTATTTTTCATCGTTTTCCTATCTAAATTCAAATTAGCTTTTTTGATTGAACCCAAACTCAATCCTCAGGTAAGAGAACAGTGTACCATCTTTATGAGAAAACAGACCGACGGCAAGATTCGTTTTTACCGTGATTAAATTAAGTAATATCATTTGATTGATCGCCACACGTCTTCCAAGTTTTTGGTTAAATTACTTACAAATGCTTTTAAACTGGCAATTCACTATCCAAAGTCACCACTCATGTTATTAAAAACAATTAACGCTTCGCTAATCATTTTAATATCAATTTCTGTATTTTTGTTTTTCAACGAACCTGCCGTCGCTCAAGAAAAAAGAACGAAACGTCCAACCTCCCCGAGTATCCAATGGTTCAATCAACCCAAACCATCACAAACCAAACTACCGCCCAACACGCAACATCTCAGCCTCCCAAGCAAACTCGTGAATCAAAAAATTGGTTTTTGCATTTATCTTCCACCGAACTATTCCGCCAGTCAAAAACAATACCCCGTGATCTACACGCTTCACGGTAACGGCGGAAATGAATTTACTTGCCTTGACTCGATCGCGTTACTCCATCAGGGAATTAAGTCTGGCAAATGGCCCGAAATGATTATGGTACTTCCCAATGGAGGAAGAAGTACATTTTACAAAGACTCTGCTGACGGCAGATTTCCAATCGAGTCGATCTTCATTGACGAATTGATTCCCTTCATTGATTCAAACTATCGGACCATCGCTGGACGGGAGGGTCGTTGTATTGAGGGATTTTCCATGGGTGGAAGAGGGGCGACTCGACTGGCGATGAAGCATCCTCATCTTTTCTGCAGTCTGTTTTGCCAAGCCGGGAATGTTCCGCGACTTCTTGAAACCTTCGATGCAGCAACTCTCGCAGAGCGGAAGACGATGCTACTCGGGGAAAATCGAGAGACCTGGGAAGCCGACGATGTTTATGCAATCACGCAAAAGAATACCGACGCAATTAAACGAAACGTCAGAATTAAGATCGCTTGCGGCACTGCTGATAATGGACATCTCGAAACTATTCGCGATTTTCACCAACACTTAATCCAATTGGGTGTCGACCATACCTACCTTGAAATCGAACAGCTGGGGCATAAACGCTCGAAAATGATGTCGACATTCGAATCAACCTGGTTCGATTACCACGTCAAGTCACTCCAACTTGCCAGTCAATCCGAACAACGCTAAATCGTGTTCACTCGATGATTCTGCTGCGCGGTTTAAAACGCACCTCTCGTCACCCCTCCAAAGTTCTAAACCGTCACTGTTAAGCTGTGCTGGTTGTTCCTATTACCTAAAATCTCCAAAGCCTGCCGGAGGAATGGCATCTGACAGCGCGTACGATCGAATCAAACGTAACGGTTTATTCGTCCGATAAACAAGGTACGCCGCTGATAGTGCAACCGACACTCTAATCAAGCTCACGAATCCCAAGGGCTATCCTGTGAAACCGATTTCCACTCTTCAATACTTGCGACTGGCCAATCTTTCCACTCCTGGATGCGATCGGCAAATCTACAAATTGATCAAGCAAAATTCATTTCGCTCGATCATTGAATTTGGTTTGGAAGACGGAAACCGTTGCATCTCAATGCTCAAAGTTGCTCAGAAATATGCCGGCTCAATGAGCATTCGATACACGGGAGTCGATGCCTTCGACGCCCGAAAGGAATCACAAGCCAACCTCCCTTTGATTCAAATACACCGTAAACTGCAAGAAATCGAAGCTAAGACTCAGTTGGTTCCCGGCGATATCGCCTCGTCCATTCCACGCATTGCGAACTCACATGTTCGAACCGATTTGATTGTCATCTCCGCGGGATTCGATCCAGAGTCTCTTGAAAACAACTGGTTTTATTTCCCGCGAATGCTCCACTCAGGCTCCCTTGTCCTGGTTCAAAAAAACGACAACGCGTCGTTTGAAGTGCTCAACCGCCACCAAATCGAAAAAATCACAGAATCAAATGCGAGCACGCGTCGCCGAGCTGCCTAACCAACAAAGACTTAAGACTTACATAAAAACCAACGCAAACGACACAATTACAGCTACACAAGATCTACACCGGTAACGACAAAACCAAGAGAATCCAGGGATTTCATGTCATTTTCTACACTCAGTCCACTTTTTACGACTCGATCAAGACTGGGATCCTAGGCGGGGCACCTTCGCGAGCCCCCACAATTTTGGTAGATTTTTCGTTCTGATTCACGAATCCCACACAACAGCAAGGCCGGTTTTGGTACCGCCGGATCAAGGTAAACAGTGAAATATGCAGCCGTCGGGCCAATCGCCGTTCACTTACCCGAACGAATCGAATCCAATGCAGATCTAGTCGCCGACAATCCCAGGTGGGACATGGATCTCATTGCATCCAAAACTGGAATTTATAATCGGCACGTCGCAGGTCCCGATGAGTGCTCTTCCGATCTCGGTGTCAAAGCAGCAGAGAAATTATTCGAAGAGTACTCCATTGATCGTTCCTCAATCGACTTTCTCTTTTTCTGCACACAAACACCCGACTACCCACTGCCGACGACCGCCTGTTTGATACAAGATCGCCTGGGATTACCGACAAACTGTGGAGCGCTTGATTTCAACCTTGGCTGCAGTGGTTATGTTTATGGACTTTCGCTTTGCGATGGTCTTATTCGGTCGGGTGCCGCAAAACGCATCCTGTTCATCACTGCTGAAACTTATACAAAGTTGATCGATAAACAGGACCGAACACTTCGAACCATTTTTGGAGACGGCGCAGCGGCAACCTTGATCGAATCCAACGACGAGCCTTCTCTGTGGGCCTTTAAATTTGGCACCGATGGAAAGGGTGCGAATACATTGTTAGCAACCGAAAATGGTTTTAGAAATTCTGAAGATGCGATTAGTCCGCGACATCGACGGCGCTGGAAGAGCGATCTCTACATGGATGGGCCCGCACTCATCAATTTCACCGTGGGCCAGATCCCCGGCATGCTTCAGGAAGTGCTCAAAGACGCTAACATGACCAGCGAAGACCTAGGCTTCTACCTGTTCCATCAAGCAACCTACAAAATGCTCAGCCAATTACAGCAGGTGATGGAAGTCGAAGAATCGAAAGTCCCAATCTTACTCAAAGACCTCGGCAACACGGTTTCGTCCACTTTGCCGATTCTAATCAACCAAATGCGCGACCGCGGAGACATGACTCCAGAAATGAAAAACCTGCTGGTTGGATTCGGCGTTGGTTGGTCATGGGCGGGATGCGTTTGGCAGGATATCGCCAGACCATAGTTTTCAAAACCGGACGACACCTTCAATTTCCGAGTGCCACGCCTTTGATCACACCGTCCGCGACGAGCGTTTCACCCACGAACCCCTGGAACTCAGCGGTAAAAAGGACATTTCTGCGGACTTTGCCTTTTCGCAGCATGACCGTCAGACGATCACCGGGAACCACCGGCACCCGAAACCTAATACTCTCGAGCCCACCCAGTCCGACGTAACCGTCGTCAACCATTTTGTTGGTGAGAGCAAAATAAGACGATAACTGAGCCGCACATTCGCAAATCAAAACGCCCGGCATCAAAGGCTTTCCAGGGAAATGGCCGCGGACCCAAAACGAATCCTCGCTGAGATCGATGTAGCCGACGGCAATATCTGGCGAACAATAGAGAATGCCGTCCAATAACAGCATCTCAAAACGATGCGGATTGATCTTTCGGATACCGTCTGCATCAACGAGCACCTTGTCATGATCGATCTCTGAAAAATCTAGAAATGATTCTTTTGCCACTTGAATCTAACCTGAATTCGAAAATTCCATAAACATTAAAAATTAAATTAGGCCACCCGGCGGACGTTATTTTGTCATCGGTCAATTGGCACCCGAAAACTTCCCTTATTTTACCAAACACGGCGAATTTTAAGCTCAGACTGGTAAATCAGTAGTAATTTTCGGTTTCTTCGGTACTCAATTGGAAAGGCAATCAAATGCCTAAACCGCCTCTTTCCCCTAATCATAATTTCCGGTCGCGGACAAATACATCTCAAACCGCGTGTTTCAGTCAGTTTTCTATGACTAATTTTGCAACTTCCGCTCACCCAAAATGCACCAGGTATCCCGGAAACGAATGACCTTATTTGGGTTTCAGAACGACCCATCCAAGAAAAAAAGGTTGGCAGAATTAATCCTGCCAACCCAGACTTACAATTTATCTTACAGAGGTTCCCGAAAATTCAATTGGTCGGGAGCCTTGGAACGGCCTTTGCAACCGCGATTCGGACGTCATCCCTCTCAAGCTTGAACGACCGTCGCCGACTTAATGGTCACGTCTTCGTCAGGACGGTCCGAGCCATTGGTCGACACTCCACCGATCGCTTCGACCACGCTCATTGATTCAGGCGTTGCTTGCCCGAATACCGTGTATTGTCCATCGAGGAAATCTTGAGTACCCAGGCAGATGAAAAATTGAGAACCGGCTGAATTGGGGTCACTTGAGCGAGCCATCGAAAGTGTACCGGCCAAATGTGGCGTGCTATTAAACTCAGCGTCGACATTGTAGCCCGGGCCACCGGTTCCCGACCCCTGAGGACATCCTCCTTGAATCATGAAACCTGAAATCACACGGTGGAAAATTAAGCCGTCGTAGAATCCAATTTTTGCAAGCCCCATAATATTCTTGCAGTGCTCGGGAGCAGCCTCTGGGTTCATATCCAAGACAATCAACCCATGCGATGTATCGAGATGAACCTGGTAGTTGTTATTATCAAAATCAACATCTGCGATCGCGGCTTCGACTTCTGCTTTTCGACTCATTTGAGACTCTCTCCGAGCATGGATTGGTTGTGTTAACTCTCGGCTGGATTGTCTCACAGCTTTGGCTCGATGGCAATTGGGACCCGCGCGTCCTGGCCGGCAGAACGTACGGCTTTTACAAAAAAAAAACGCCGCAAAATGCGGCGTTTCTCAATCTTGTTGCCCCTATGCTCTCAAGACTGAACTCTGCTCATCTCAAAGAGAAAAGCCGAATTGGTAAGGAAAAGCCACCCCATTAGGTCAAACTGACGACTTTTCTTTTCTTTTTTATTAACGCTCACGCGTCGTTTCTATTACGAACTCTGGAGACAATTAGTTCACCAATCATCTCAATTCTTATTCGTCAGATTTATTTGTTGACCATCTGAGCTTGATAGGGGTTCTTAATCCAAGTCATCTTGTCTTTTGATTTATCTTTCTTTTTACTCTCCGCCTTCGCAGGTGCAGAATTTTGTTTGAAAAATGGGTTCGAAATGCTTAGAGGCTCGGGTTTCATCCCCATTTCTACAGGCATAATCCCCGCCGGCGCTGCATACGGACTCACCCCATAAGGTCGCTTGACTACGTGACTGTAGTAGACAGGCGGGAATCTTGCAAAGAAAGGCGCTTGCTCCCTGCGAAATTCACGACTGAGGGAATTGTCAGGATACCGACCGTATCCAAAATAGCCATACCGATAGATATCGTTAATGCAGTTCGCATTGTTAATTCCAACGCCAAATTGATAACCTTGCCCAATCGTTTGGCCGTTCACATTTGATTCTGAGAGCATAAAGATAGCAGTCAAAACTATCCCCGCTGTAAGTAATCGTCTCATTGGTAATCCTTTCCTCGATACCTTTAGCATTTGGTATATTTCTTAAACGAGGCAAACTAAACGCAAAAATGTGCATCCCGGTCGCCGGATTACTCCACACTAAATGCAGCTGAATCTGTTACAACCCTTAAAGTCAAATGTGTTGGCAATATTTTTCAAACAATAAACCGGCATGAACCCTAACCAATTGACACAATCGTTAAAACAGGAAGCGACCCGAGTCGGGTTCGACATCTCCGGTGCTTGCCCGGCCGTTACCCCCGCAGGATTCCACCAGTTCGTGGACTGGCTAGATCACGGCTACGCCGGGGAAATGAACTACTTGAACGATCGAAAAGAGGCTTATGAACACCCGTCTCATGTGTTGCCGGGCGCTACGAGCTTATTAATGCTTGGCCTCAATTACCAAACTTCAGCTCCAAGTGGGTCGCCACCTGGAACAGGAAGAATTGCTCGTTATGCATGGAGTAACGTGGACTACCACGACCTCGTCCATAAAAAACTGAAACAACTGAAGAAGTTTGTGAAGGATCTCGATCCTTCGATTGGTGTCCGGGGGGTTGTCGATACCGCTCCCTTATTGGAGCGCGAGTTTGCGGAACTAGCAGGAATCGGCTGGCGAGCCAAAAATACTTTATTGATCAACAAAACTGCGGGAAGCTGGTTTTTCCTCGCGGCGCTGCTGCTGGATGTACCGCTTCAATACGATGAACCGATCACGACCAACCATTGCGGAACCTGTACCGCATGTATTGATGCGTGCCCTACCGATGCTTTCGTGGCCCCCCACGTCCTCGATGCAACGCAGTGCATCAGCTATTTGACCATCGAACACCGGACTGCTGTTCCGCTGCCCCTGCGTTCCCAAATGCAGGATTGGATTCTGGGCTGTGATATCTGCCAAGAGGTTTGCCCCTGGAATCGCAAGGCACCGCTCAGCCACGAAAGCGAACTCAAACCTATCGACGGCCATAACCCAATCGAATTGCGTTCCCTCTTTGAAATTACCGATGAACAATTCCGGGCCCGATTCAGAAAAACCCCACTCTGGCGTCCCAAACGAAGAGGAATTTTACGTAATGCAGCAATCGCTCTGGGCAATAAACCACATCCAGACAACCTCATTGCGCTCGCGCTTGGAATTTCTGATTGCGAACCACTGGTCCGCGGCGCAGCAGCCTGGGCTTTGGGGGAACATCGTTACAGCGCAGCTGACGAGATACTCAGAAAAGCAGATGGTCAGGAATCGCTAGACGAAATCCGACAAGAAATTGCTGACGCAATTTTGCGAATCCGTACAGACAAACCACCTTTAGATTGAAGATGGTGCCGCGATCTTCTTGGAAACTGCAGCTCCAACCCTCAGCAAGAAAACATCGCGGGGACTATCCATTCCCGGGGCTCCTGAATTATCTGCAAGGTAACGCTATACCTGCTTCTGCTCGCTTATCAAATGATAATTATGTTGATCGTGATGAGCCTTGCGTATTTCTTCGATGTCTTCGATTCGCTCGAAAAATGCATCAAGAACGATTGGGTCGAACCGACTTCCTCGTTCCGATAGCATGATCTCGAGACACCGTTGAATTGGGAACTTTGGCTTGTACGGTCGCTCGCTACACAAAGCATCGTAAACGTCTGCGACACAACAAATCCTACCCTCAATTGGAATATCATCTCCCTTCAGACCTTCCGGATATCCGGTGCCATCCCATTTCTCATGATGAGTTCTTGCAATCGTTGCGGCCAACTCCAACATCGGCGAATCAACACCTTCCATGATAAATCCACCCATAGAGGTATGCCGGCGAACCCGTTCGACCTCAGCATTAGCAAGTGGCTCCATGATCTCCATGCCAAGCCCACAATGAGTTTTCATTACTTCGAACTCTTCGTTGTTCAGACGGCCCGGATTCAAGAGCACTGAGTCGGGAATCCCGATCTTACCGACATCATGCAGCTGCGCGGCCAAGTCGATTTCGCGACAGTATTCCGAACCAAATCCTAACTGCTGGGCGATGACCGCGCTGTACTTACCCACACGAATAACATGTTCACCCGTTTCATTATCGCGGTATTCCGCTGCACGCGCGAGACAATGAATGATCTGCTCACGAGACTTTTCAATCTGGCGTGTCCTCTCGCGAACCTGCCGCTCTAGCTCAACCGCATAATTGGTAAGGTGATCATGGTGACGTTTAACCATCAGTGCATTTTGCACACGCAAAATCAGATCACTCGGATCAACGGGCTTACTTAGAAAATCGGTCGCACCGAGCTGCAACGCATCTCGCTTGATTTGATTCTCAGAATTAGCACTCAAAATAATGAAGGGCACGTGTTGGATATACTGCGTCTTCTGCCTGACTTTTAAGAGATCCAGCCCAGTGATGAAGGGCATCATAATGTCCAGTAAAACCACATCGGGTTGCTCCCTGTCAATTGCCTCCAAAGCTTCCCGCGGATCAGTCAATGTAACGAAATTTTCATATCCATCAGAAGAGAGAAATCGCCGCACGACTCGAATCACCAACTCTTCGTCATCAACGATCATAATCTTCGATTTCCGAAGAGCCGCTTCATTCGGTTTCAAGCTCTTCGGATCGAGAGGTGTTCGCAATGGCAACGAAGCCTCCAAACCTGATTGAACCGGTTGAGATTCTGAGGTGACAAAAGGCATTGAGAGAGCCGCAGATTCGGCCGACAGTTCGGGAAATTGGTCCATGTCAATACGTTTCAAAAGCAAGGATTCTAAATGTTAACTGACAGTTGGCACTCAAGAAGCTGACAGCGGTAAACACGGGGGATCTGAAGCTGACGCTCGAAAGTGTTACGCGCAGGTAAAAATTTTCAATTTGTATCTCGAAATATATTGAAACCAGCACACATTACGTTTCAAGAAATCAAATAATATTAATCGCAACGAGTGCAAAATTTTTATTAAAGTGCCGACGGATCGTTTCCTAGGACGACGAACCCACCAAGCAAATGGCCCATTCCCTCGGGTCAACCGAGCGTTAAACCATTTCCCCCGTCGAATCTGCCATTGCATCGAGTGGATTCACTAAGTGCCCAGCTTTCCAATTACGGCATTCATGAATCACTTCATTAGCAAGCTTTAAAACACGCTCGATATCCTCGTCCTCCGACTCAATTGCGACACTCAACCGATTCGTTACCTCATTCACTCCATCCCCTTTGAGCGTCTCGTCTTTAAGTAAATCTACCGTTCGTTTGATACCTTCGACATCTTCCAACTCAATCGCTTGAAATAGCTCTACGATGTGGGTCTCCATGGAATCAGTTATCGGGGGAATGGCTTCCAGTGATTCCTGCGGAGTGATTGAATGCCCCTCCTGCAGGTAAGTCAGCAATTCTTTTACAACATCCACGTCAAACTGAGCTGGTGTATTCTTGACAATTTCCTGGAGCGCTTCAAAATCGGACATTGGTGCTCGATAAACCCGCTCGTCGGTCATCGAATCAAAGGCATCACAAACGTCAATGATCCGACCGGCTAAGGGAACAGGGTCGTTAATATCACAATCCGATTCGCCGCGATTGTGAAAACAATTGTGATGCGCCTCAATTACACTCGCAATTTTATCGGAGCCAAAGGCGCTTCGAACAATCTCAACTCCGATCTGATCGTGCTTCTCCATGACCGTCCACTCATTAGCTGTGAGTGGTCCTGGCTTATTCAAAATAGAATCCGGCACACCAATTTTCCCAATGTCGTGTAACAATGCTGCAATCTCAAGCCGATAAAGATCGCGTTTGCCAAGCATCCGTTCACCGACTCCAACACACAGGTCGGCGACTCGAATCGAATGTTGTGCGGTGGTGGAGCAACGAAACGAAAGGGCTGACAGCAAACCGGTTACCGCCGAGTATGGAATCTCTTTTGTAAATTCTTCCCGAGTCAAACCGGATTGAGAATCTTCTTTCGAAAAATTAACCGGCCGTTGATCGAATCGTACAATTTGATTACGCCCATTCTTTTTAGCGTCGTACAGACTCTCGTCCGCCTGATCGAGCATGTGCTGAGGATCCATGGCACCGAAATGCCGGGAAGACACACCGATACTCGCCGTGAAATCAACGCCGTCAACCTTCGAATTCTGCACCTCAGAACGAATTCGTTCCGCGATTGCCATACATTTTTCGAATTTCACGCCCGTCAACAAAACCACAAACTCTTCGCCACCATACCGACAAACCAAACCATACGAAGATACAATTCCCCGCAATAGCTCACCCAAATTTTTCAAAACCTCATCACCAATGGAATGGCCGTGGTTATCATTAATCTGCTTGAAATGATCGACATCGATCATCATGACGGCAATGTCTCCCGTTCCGCTATCATTCCAGTCCTTCTCAAACCGACTGAAAAATGCCCGTCGGTTAAGGCACTTAGTTAGAGGATCAAAGGAAGCCAGGAAGTTAAGTTTTTCATTTTGTCGTTCTACTTCGTCACGCGAACTTCTCAAGGAAAGAATCACGCGAGCAAGTTCTGCGTTCTTGTTTTCAATCGCCGTGACATCGTCGAAACTCACCAAGGCACCACGAATCGAATTCCCTTTTCCTTTAATTGGTGTCGCATTTACGACGAATTTCCGAATCGGCGACCCTAACATTTTTAATTGAATAATTTCACCGCACACGCGTTCCTTCGTTTTTTGGCAAATAACCCAGGGAAAGTTCGAACCTAAAGATTCATTTTCGGGAGCCCAATTAAAATCATCCAACTTGGTCCCCAAAACCTTGTCATCTTTGACATTAATGATTCTTGCAAATGCTTCATTGAGGTGGGCAATTTCTCCACCGGGCGCAATCAAGACAAGACCTTCCGCGAGCGTATCCAAAGCTGATTTAACGCGGTCAGGAACCACGTTAGAAGGATTAAGATAGTTAAATGTCTTTCCAAGAACCGCCCAAGCCATCAGGGTGATACTGCTAAATAGAAACAGCACAATTCCAAACGGATAAACCGGAAACCCAAAAGCTCGTTTTACATCCATTTTCCGAAAGACGACTTCCAATTGGGCCCATTTTTTCCTGTTTAAAAATACGGGCGCCGAAAACACCTGGAGGTCTTGAGGCTTGTTACGCGAAACATAGGTCTCATGAAGTTTGTCAGTCGACGTTAGATAGCCGCCGTCAACTCCTCGCTTCAATCCAATCGAAACCAAGTCCTTCTCCACCGCCACTGAACGTCGAAATAGAACCGACAGCTCTCCCATCCGCTTCGTTTCAGCCAAAGTTGTAACGTCAACAATCAGCAGCTTAACTAGACTGGTCCGTGATTTTATGATCTGGTTTTGAGGATTTGGGACCAATTCAAGCGTAATCGCGAGCAACACAAGCGCAGACACACCCAGACCTAGGGTGAGGGCTAATCTAGCTGATGATTTAATTTTGAACATAGATTTGCCGATTCGCAAAACGCAAGGAAACACTCCCGAACCTTTTAGGCTTGTTAAATCTAGCTGCCATTTGTGATTTATGACGGGACCGAAAAAGTAAATTTATCGAATGGACTGTCTTTGCGGTCGAAAAGGGTGACTGGCTAAACGGGCGCGGCATTACCGATTAGGCCTACAAAAGGAACCACAACGAAGATTAGGCTGGAAAAGTACAGCACCGCCGCACTCATTGACCCCCTGCGCCAGTTGCTGTTTTAATTAAAAAACCCATCAACTTCGTCCTGCTTCTTCTCACCATTTTTAGAGGCATAGCTCTCGAGAACTGGAAGTGGATCGATCATCTGCCACGAGGGCAATTGGGCAAGTGCGAGTGCCATTAAAGCACTTCCCCTTAAAGTCCAGAACACATAACCGAGCGTACCGAGAGTTGTGAGCGCACCGACGGTCATTTTTATGTCCTCGAGGCTCGTCTCATAGCGGTCTGCCTCCTTCAATTGATCAATGAGGTATTCGGTATTCATCGAAATGCCCATGATACTATTTAATTCAAGATTGCGAATTTCAGATTCTTCCACGACCATCTCGGAAGCAGGATTTTGAAGCAGCATTCGCAAAACATCGGCCGCGCGATTCCGATCCGAAACAAGGCTGACGTACTCTTCAATTGGCTCGGGAACGAATTTAACAAAAGCCTCGCGATTGGACGCATCTTCTTCTTGCTGCAAAAACCGCCTCTCTCTTCTTGCCGCAATTGCATTGGTGATCCCGAGATACTCGTCGTTGTTTTCATCGGTTTCGTCAACCTGCCTTTCGACATTTGTCAACGGATTCACATTCCCCAGACCTGTAGCAGCTTTCACTAGGACACTAACCGTCGTAGCCTCACCATCCGCGACTCCGTCGCTCGGAACGTAAGTAAAAGTATCAACCCCAAAGAAACCAGCATTCGGCACATAGACAAACGAACCATTTGGATTCAACAAAACCGTACCGTTGGCAGGGGGATCTACCAAAAGTGCCACAATCGAATTGCCCTCTACATCACGGTCGTTGGCGAGCACACTCTGGAATGAACTCAATACCCGCCCGGTCGTTATGGAATATTCATCTAAGCCGCCCACAGGTGCATCATTCACCGGGTTAACTTGAATTTCAACTTCAGCAATGGAACTCGTTAAGCTGCCATCATCCAATTGATACGTAAACTTGTCACTCAAGGTCTCCGACCCATCGTGTAGGTAGACAAAGCTCCCATCCGAATTCAGCTCCACAGTGCCGTTCACAGGAGAATCCACCAATCGAACGCTGATGTCGGAACTGTCCGAATCTGAGTCATTCCCGAGCAGTTTTTCATCATTCGCTGAAAAACTGGTGCCTTCATCAAGCGAGAAAAAATCACCCTGTGCAACAGGAGCGTCATTCACCGGGCTAATCGAAATTACAAAAACTCCACCCGTTGCCACTCCTGCTCCATCGTCAACGAGAAATTCAAAACTGTCTGAAAGCGACTCCGATCCGTCGTGCACATAACTGACTCGCGCTTGATTGAGGTCATCCTGAGTGAAAACACTGGCTGGGATACCTCCCACTTCCAGAGTTCCCTTTACGGGAGCATTGACTATGGAATAGACCAGGAGATCATCCGACTGTTCTTCATCGACGGCCCGCAGAAACGATGCGTCAATTACCGCTGCACCACCCTCCGAGACAGGCAATGCTGAATTTACAATCAAATTTTGTTCGTCATTTAAGTTGTTGAGCTCGACCAATACGTTCGTAGAATCGGATAGTCCCTGACTATCAACCACCTCTACTAACAAATCTAACGAGGGTGCCAATTCGTAATTGAGGAGCGAATCATCCACAACCCTCACCTCGCCAGTCACCTCGTTTACGTCCAGTATTCCAACTCCAGTTCCACCGATTACCTGATAATTCAACACATCATCGGCGTCGACATCAATTGCAGAAAGCACTCCAACCGTAGTTCCGTTAATTGAATTTTCGTCAATTGAGAAATTCTGATTAGTAAATTCGGGAGTTTCGTTTAGATCGAGCAATGAAACCAAAATCATTTCGTCGACAAACAATCCTTGCAGGTCGGTACTGCGGACAACCACTTGGTACTGGGCCTTGGTTTCAAAATCCAGCACGGCACCTTGAATCAGCAATTCGTCGTTATTAGCCCCGCCAATTGAGAAATACTCAGCATCGCCTCCGGTGACAACTGAATAGACAAATTGATCACCAAGATCCTCATCAACGCTAACCAACACTCCTAAACTTGCCCCGCCAGAGGTGTCTGTGTTTTCTGCAATCGACACAGCATTGAGATTAATTCCCGTCGGAGAATCATTTAAGTCTCGCACAGAAATGGAAATGGAATTGTCAAAAAACGCGCCCGCTTGATCGGTGACTCTTAACACGAGGTCATAGCTCGACTGTCGTTCAAAGTCGAGAATTCCATCTTCTAATAATAATTGGTCTCCCAGAACACCGCCAATTCGAAACAGGTCTTGATCCCATCCCCCGATGACAGTGTAGACCAGGGCATCATCGAGATCGGGATCATTGCTTGATAACTGACCGACAATGTATGGCCCACCTGTGTTGATTGGGTCGGTGTCGGTGTTTTCGTCAATCGAAGAATTACTTAGAATCAGGTCGGTCGGACTGTCATTGACGGGAACCACTTGGATTTCCTGATTGACTATTCCCGAATCAAGTTCACCATCACTGACTTGAAAGCTGATCAACCTACTCGCCGGGTTGGGCGACTCACTAGTATTTTGATAAGTCACGCTTCGAAGTGCCAACTCGTAATTCTCAATGGTGTCCGTTCCTTGTAGCTGTAGCGTCCCGGAACTCGAGTCCCAAATTCCAAAAATCGTTGATTGCCCGCCGTCGAAATAATCAAGCCGATCCTCTCCAGATTGATAATTAGTGGAAATGGAGATCGTCGCCGACTCTATCAGTTGGTCATCAACATCGGAAATTACGATCGAATCCCACACGGCAACCATTCCGTCATTTTCATGGTAAACCAGAGGTTCACTGCCGCCAGAGTCAATCACGGGAGCATCGTTTACCGGAACGACACCAAGCTGCATATTCTTTACCACCGTCTCGACATTGGCTTCATCAATCGCCCACGAGAAAACATTCGCCGTCAAAATATCATTCGGGGTTGCGACTGCCCCTCCCCCGGTAAGGTCTGAATAAAAAACCCCGGTATCACCGGTAAACAAAATCTTTCCTTCACCATGTGATCTCAAGACCATCGTCGGATTACCCGAATCTTGATCGACAGCCAGAACTTGATCACCCTCCTGCAAACTGGCGGCATCAAACGAGGCGGTGACTGCATAGGCCAAAAACGTGTCTAACACCTGACCAACTGAACCGAACGCTCCATTCATAATCGGGTTATCATCATCACTAATTACCCACGTCGTTCCCGCATCTAAGGTCGTTAGTCCATAATATTCATTGAGGGCATCCGTAGACGCTTGCTCACCGGTCGAAATCAGCACACCGCCATTGAGTACCCACTGATCAATCGCATTGAGCTCTTCAGTGGTCAGCCGTCCATCGTCAATTGCGCCACCGAAATATATCTCCCCTTGTGATAGATATTCTGCATCGATCGTATAACTCGGACCACCAATAACGATCGAAGAAGAAACAACGCCGCCCGGACCAAAATTCGCGGATTCCGTTAAAATTGCTTCGGCTTTTGAAAAGAAGTTACTTCCAAGACTTCGGTAGCCCGGTTCACCGGCCAGAACATTAACCGACAAGCTGCCGTTGTTAACATAGAACTCAAATGAGCCATACAATCCATTACTGGCATCCGGCTCGGGAAGAAACTGAAGCAGTCCAGCATCAATCTGGTTCTTAGAAACAACATCGCCGTTTTCCAGTGGTGTTCCATTAAGCACTAAATCACCATCTAAAGGCAACGATGTGATTGTGATTGTGTCAATCATATTTCCTAAGAAACCGGTAAAATCAAAATCACTGGACGAAAACACATAAGGCGTGTCTTCGGGGGTAGAAACGTACCCCTCATTTTGATCGGTTACAAAAACATTTATCGCGCCATAGCTGGTATCGACACCACCGTTAGCAACTCCATCGCTGTCACTCAACTCAAACTCAACAACTCGCACCCCAAACTCAGAGCTTGTTGTTGCAAACGAAATGTTGTGGATCAACAAGGCCACATTTTCAGTCGTTGCCCCTGAACTAAACTGAATAGCAATTGAAGATGAATTAACGTTGGTCAGCGCACCCACGGAAACTCCCTGGACACTAATCAGGGAACCGACTTCTAAACCGTTGGATAAACTTACATCGGAAATCTCAAGGATTCCGATTTCGTCTTCGGCGGCAAAACTGAGCCCTTCGATTAGTAAGCTACCGCCATTGAAATTGGTAATCAGATCTGGATCATAAATCGAGACAGCTACACTTGCATCTAATACACGAGCTTCGCCATCGTTAAGCGAAACAAGTGAATCACCAGAAAAATAATTCATTGCGGGCGCATCATTCGCAGCCATCACCGCGACGCTTCGCGCCTGCGTATTTGAAATCGATTCGCTATCAAAAACAGTAAATTCCACCGTCCGAGCATCCTCATTCGGACTTTCACTGATATTTCGATAATCGATTTCCCGCAAAGCTGTCTGATAGTTTTCAACGGTGTCGGTACCGCTCAAAGTCAAGATTCCAGCGACGCTATCCCATAATCCGGAAATCTCGCCAAACCCTGTAAACATTAGCACGTCAGCATTCGGCGAATAATTGTTTACAATCGCTACCGTTGCGGAATGCAGATGCTCGTTATCAACATCAGTGAGTGTAATCGTTGAACTGACCGACACCCTCTGAAACCCCTCAACAAACTCCACCGGTGCGGTTTCTATGCCAGAAATGACCGGCACATCATTGACCGGCAAAATGGTTTGGGAGACGGATTCACTCGCAACACTAAACGGACTCAAGCCACCGGTTTCAGCAACACTGACGCCAAACGTCCCGCTGAGCTTTCCGTCCGTTTGATCCCACGCATGAAATACTAAACCTCCAGACGGACCGAAATAATCGGGCGAGGGAACAAATCGAACCAAAGCGTTCGCATCTAAAACCACAGCGCTTGCAGCAGACACATCCTCGAAATTGACCCAACCATTCCCAACTTCAAACTGCCACCTACCGTTCGTCCGATCTGTGGCAACGACTGCGATGCCCTCGACGGCACCCGCATCGATGTCCGTAATTCTGTCACCACCCGCTGAGGCAATTATTTCTGCAACAGACGATCCTGCGGGATCAAGCGCATCCTCAAAAACCTCAGGTAAAAACATATCACCGGCATCGTCCAAAACCGGGGCGTTGTTATTGGGCGTATAGTCGATCTCCAGAGTCGGAGCAGTTCCACTCTCGGAGCTGTGAAAGGTAACTGTGCCGTTCCCAGGCAACGAACTACCAAGCAAAATCCCCTGATTTGCTCTCGCTCCGGTTAGCCAATCATCCAACAGTTGTGTCACGTCCCAGCTATAGAACAAACCCGGATCTGAATATGCAATCGCCTCGGCATCGTAATCCGCACCGGCCGAATCCCAAACTACTCCGTTGGTTCGTTGATTCCACGTCGCCCCTGTACCGCCAGCATCTAACTCCCAGGGATTGACCACGGAAAACAACTCAATCCCGAAGTTATCCAAGGACTCGACACTCTGCAACAACAAAGACGCCGAATTAATGGTTACGTTGTTCGGGATAGTTCCCAAATCAAATTCAATCAAAGATCGAACATTTCCGTCACCTCCTCCGGTTTTGGATACTTGCAGGGTTGTTGCCGAACCAAGCGGGCTATCAGGAGACGCCTGGGCAATGTACGTGTCTTTATTGCTGGTGATTTGGAGGCTCTCCAGCGTGTGCGCCCACGCTTTTTGAGTCTGTGCGGTAAAAACTATCTGGCTGTCAATTTGTCCCGTTCTATATTCAAGCGTCCAATCTCCCCCCAATTCTCGAAATCCTGTAAGGTCGTTACTGGCCCCAATATCTCGATTGGTGATTTCCCCAAGTCGGTCAACAAAAGCTTTACCCTCGATACTTTCAGCTAAGTCACATCCATAAAGTAAAACATCTCCTCCGAATGCCAGCCCAGTAGTCCAACTGGAGAGATGACTTTCATATTCACTTAAATTTTTGGCGTTGACCGAACTGTTCCCCAATTGAAGCTGGCCATCGCTACCATGAGATATAACGTGGATTGCGTCGTAGTGTTCTCGCCCATCGAGAAATTCCGTGATCTGTTCAATTCCATCCGCATCTTTGGCTAAGATCGCAATATCGAAATCGATGTTGCCCGAAGTCTGCGTTTGGATATCATCGACGAGAGAATCAACATCTCCAACATGACCATCGATAACGACCAGCTGTCTAGCATTCGATGGCTTCGTAACCGTATCGATTGGGTCGTTTGAAAACTCGTCAAATGACTCAATCACTGTAGAAATAAAATCACTTTCAAACCCAGCTATGGGAGTGACGTCAAGAGCGATCGCATTATCATCCTCGTCTGAAGTCACCGACTCTAAAATTTCCTGCGCGCATGCAACCAGTGGCGAAGCATCGTACAGAATTCGGTCCTCGAGCACGACGAGTTCAACGTTTGAAACTAAAGGAGAGGATGCTCCCGCAGGCCGTATTGGCATGGATGGCATGGCGTCAACCGTTAAATGAAAATCACTGTGAGCCTTAGCGGTCATCGAATGACAGCTACCAAACCCAACTTGCTCAAACTAGTCCGTTGTAAAGCTGTATGAATCCGGCAGACAAGGATACATCTTCCGTTTCGGAAAGAGCTGACAATTGGCGAAACAATTCCAAAAACTGAGCAGAGCGGCGGTAATAGCATGACTAGTCGGAAACCATCAAATGTTCATTATTGCCACTGCGAAACGATTGAGTGTCATAGATTCACAAAAGCGGACCCTGGCTTGTGAAGCTTTACCGATTATCCGTTTTAAGACACTGATAGCCCGAATTTCTAGCTGCACTTCCGTAAGAAGATTGGTTAATACCGACGCATTTCAACGAAACATAATAGTAACTGTCGTATGCAATAAAACGTTGGAGCCTGTTGTGACGTTTATTCGGAAATGGATAACCAAACCAAAAATGCGTCCTGCGTTTGCGCTTGTTTCGACCGTATTTCTAGCAAATTCACTTTGCCTTTGCTCTTCAGTGTCAGCTCAAGAGACAATTCCTAAAGTACGCAACCAGCTGCGAGCGGGGAGTAGAACCAAGGCGTTTTTAAATCTCGACTCAAAACAAATCCAGCTAAAATCGTTACCCCAACTGGCTGCACCACAAAATCCAGACAACAAACAACCAACCCCGCTGAAACAGCAACCAAATTCGATATCGGTTTTAAACGTTAGTCAAAAAATCCCTGGGCAAAACCGTAACCAGATTAGTTCCATCGATAGCACTTCTCAACCAACTCTTCAATCAAAATCATCTAGTAAGTTCGACAACACTGGGATGCTAAAATCGCAACCCTCAATCAATACCATTTCTGCAAAAAAGCATTCAGCCGGCCACCTCCCCAGACTCGCACCAATTTTTAAAAACCTGCCAGACACTTCCTTTGCACCTTCCGCACCTAAACGAAGAAATTTCATTGCTGGAAAATCCAACGCGGTTACCCAAACGCAGGAACAGGAATCGATCGAGTTGAACGACTTTCTGGGAACCAAAGACACACCAATACAGCAAAGCAATCCGGATTCACTTGTCGAGGGAAATACCTGGTGGAAGTCCAAAGTGGTTTCGCCACTCGTTGACAACGCAACCGAACAACCCGTTGACACAAACAGTTTGGTTTACGCCACCCTCCAGAACTCTCCTAGAATCCGCGCTATCAGCCAACGGCCTTTGATTCTCGAACAGCAAATCGTGGAAGCAGAAGCAGATTTTGACCCGCTCACCTTCGTGAGGAGCCAGTTTGAAGATCGAGTGGATCCGGTTGGAGATACGCTATCAACAACAATTGACAATTCAAGCTTCCTCAAAGATCACACCTGGACCGGTGATTTCGGTATTCGAAGAAAGTTGAAAACCGGAGCGTCCTATGAACTTAGTGAACGCTTGGGCTTTCAAAATAGCAACTCCAGCTTTTTCACACCTCAAGACCAAGGCACTGCAACACTTGCCCTCAATGTAAACCAACCACTCATGAAAGGGAGAGGCAAATATTACAACGAAAGCCAAATCCTGATTGCGCAAGCAACCAGCGGCGCTGCGTGGGATACTTTTACCGCGGAACTGCAAGATGAGATACAGAAAACCATTTCCGCTTACTGGGAACTTTACTTTGACCGCAGCGTCTACCTCCAGAAACAGCGCAATGTCGCCCGAGGAGAATACGTTTTAGAAATACTTGAAGGCCGTAAAGAGCTTGATTCCCTGCCGAGCCAAATAACGAGAGCGCGGTCTGCCGTTAAATCACGACAGACCGACCTAGCCAATGCACGACGTGACATCCGTGATTCTCAAACAGAACTGAGACGCCTCACCGCGGATCGAAACTGGCAAGCAGAACAAACCACAGAAATGCTTCCCACAGAAACCCCCAACACTACGGGAATCGACATCGAACTCGAACAGGTTGTGTTTAAAGCCTTAGAGAATCGCCCTGAAATTCGTGAAGCAATGGCGCGGGCAAAAGTCAAATGCATTGATCTCAACATCAGCGAAAATGAACTACTACCAGAATTGTCTCTTTTACTCGGAACCTACGTTAGTGCACTCAAGGGAGACTCCGCAATCGGGCAAGCCATTGTGGATCAATTCGGACAAGTGACGCCAGGCTATTCCGTCGGTCTCGAATTTAAGATGCCCTATCGAAACCGAGCCGCAAAAAGTCGCGTGACGCAAAGTAAGCTGGAGCTTGCTAAGATTAAGGCGGTTGTCGATGAGAAAATCCTCAACGTTGTCGCTGAATCCCAAATTTCCCTTCGTCGCGTCACTTCAGCAAAAGAAACCCTCGACGCTGCTTTACAAGCAATTGTCGCCGCCAGAGCGGATCTCGAGCAGAGCTTCAGACGATGGGATTCATTCGCACTTATCGAGGGCGATTTCGCGGATGGACAAACGCCAACGACAGCACTCGATCAGTTATTGGATTCGCAAGAACGACTAACCAATGCCGAGCTCGTTTACGCGGAAGCGGAACTGGAGCTGAAATCTTCCGAAGTCCAACTCCAGCGAACGATGGGTACGCTCCTAATTCATGAGAACATTAATTTTAATCAGAGCAATTCCAACGGTACTCCAGAATTAAATATCCAACGGCAGGAGAAACCGCAGGGACAACCACAGATTTCG
>JAAHTH010000539.1_pt1 | contig 35705 bp, 49 predicted proteins | sample 6116091 | NCBI WGS metagenome assembly JAAHTH01 (sample SAMN13939990, study PRJNA603662) | sponge metagenome | isolation source: marine sponge | host: Mycale hentscheli | place: New Zealand | collected 2006
CCCCCCCCCCCCCCCCCCCCCCCCCCCCCCCCCCCCCCCCCCCCCCTGCCTCCGTCCCCGGAACACGATAGGCGCCGGACAGAGCCTGTGCAGACATGGCCGACAAGATACCTGCAGGGGTTACAGGAGCCTGACCCTCTGCCATAGGAGCAACCGTAGGCACTGGTGCCGTAAATGACTGAGGCTGACCGTCCTGCTGCGGGGCTTGCATACCTTGAAGCATTGAGAACAACGTTGTCAAATCGTAGTCCTCATATGACGGGGGCATCATAGGAGCGGTGGCATTGATACCGTACTTAGGATATGCCGTCTGAACCACCGCTGGAGCAGCAGTGTATTCAAAGGGGTTCTGGGTGTACCCTACGTTTACAGGGTTAGCCGCGTACAAGTCTTGAAGCGTTTGCTCGTTGGCCGCAGCGATGTTTTGGTTCTGAAGAGCAGTGATTAGACTTCCCATAGTACTTCCCTTAGTTTATTTAGCGTTTTTAACAATAGATGCACCGAAGTACAGACCAGTTATAGCAGAGAGCAAATGTGTGTCAAGAGGTGTTAGTACAAGCCCCTTGACTACTTGCCACTTTACTTCTTCACTTCCTTCAAAGAACAGGAAACCTGGGTTCCAAGATGTGTAGCCCACGGTAACCTGAATCTCTGGCCAGAACACAGTCACAACCTTCGGCCAAACAATGATAGACCCTACCGCAGCCAGAGCGATTAGCCGCCGCGTCACTTGGAAGCCCTTGTTCTCGTAACGTCTGGCTAGGTCAGTAGCCTCAGACTGCGCTGAGAGGCCGTCTATGGCCCTCTGAAAGGCATCCTGCTTGGCCTTCATGCTCTGAGACCACATGGACATCACACCGCCCATGAGGCCAGAGCCTAGCATGGTGATTAGTTCTAGAGGTAGACCACCCATTTACTGCCCCTTGTTTTCCAAAAGAGAGATGCGGACCTGAAGATCGTGGATGATGTGCATCATCTGTTCTCGCAAATTTTGTCTCGCTATAGCGTTATCCGGCGAAGGGACAATCGCGCCGTCCGGTGTGACCAACTGCATCATGCGAGATTCGATCAGGTACAGACGGTTCTCCTGCTCGTTCAGGGCTGTCATTAAATAGCCCACGGCAGCTATGAGCACAGGTGCAACAGCCGTCAGAACACCCTGAAGATTAAACTGCATCTTTTCGCCCTGTGATCTTCTTCACCGTTTCAGTTTCCCAGATACGCAGAGCCATCCAGACAATGGTGAACAAACTTGCCAAAGCTGGGAGCACTTCTGTTACCGCTCCTAGAGCAACCATGCCAGCAGTGATATCAATGGGGGTTTTATCGTTCATCTTTTCCCCCGCTGTACTTTTTCATTACCTTATTTACATAAGTATTAGAAGCTTTTGTATTAGGATTACCATACCATGCTTTAGCTATTTTACTAGGATTAGTTGAATTAGTATCTTTCATCTTTAAAGATAAGGCAAGGTCTAAAAGCATTGGGTAATGTTTTTCATGTAGTTCTTTAGAAATTAAGCCTTTTCCACCGCCTCGTAAACTTTTATCAACTTTGTTTGGATTATCATTATAAGCGTTTATACGGTTTTTACCTTGTTGTATAAAACTTTGCACATAATTTATAAACTCAGGATTGTCTGGAACATCTGGATTTCTACTTAACACGTCTTCTGCTAATGTATATGTTATTTGCGCCGGACCAAATGCAGAACTTTCTGAAGAACCCCTAGTAAAAACGTATGGGTCTTTTTCACCACCTGTTTCAACAGATATGATTGATCTCTTTAAAAGGTCTTTATTTAAAACAGGAGCACTTGGTTTACCCTCTGGGCGGGGCATCCCAGCTACGGCAGATAACACACCGCTTCCCTGTTGAGGCTGACTGAGACCAAGCATCTCTAGGGCTTTTAGAATACCTTCGTTAATAACTTCCATTGAATTATCCCTAGAACTTGAGATTGAGTCGGGCGGCTGCGAATAGATCACTGGAGCTTGGAAACTTAGCAGCAGGGCCACTGGAAGTAACAGAAGCGTCGAAAGAACCAGCCCCACCCAGTACCGGAGTACTATATCCAACTGTAGGTCCAACAATTCCTTCAGGCGTGATAGTACCCGAACCATAGAAACCTCCTCCCGGTGTCTGATATGAGACATTAGCAGACGGGTTAACAGGCGGCATCTCGTTAGACAACAGTCCCTTCACCATTGACATGGGTGAGACACCTGTGTTCACGTTGACATTCATACCCGTGGGTAGCATTTGGTTCAACATTGGATCAATGGTGTTACGCCCAAAGTCATCTGCCACTTGGTTAACACCTTCGACAACAGTGCGACCAGTGTTGATAACAGGTTCTGGAACCACCGAACCTGCTCCCATAGCTGCAGCACCGCCACCGTAGAGCATCGCCTTGTCTTTCAATCGCGAGAACTCTTGACTAGCTTGAGGGTTGCTTTGGATAGCGTTTTTGAAGTCTGAGAAAAAGTCTGCCATTATCGTGATCCTGCAATTCTAGAGCCTTCTGCCAAAGCTGCCTGAGCGTCTGGGATGTTAATAGCCTGTTGGCTCGTTCCTTGAATGGCTCGAATAACGTCTGCCATAGCTTTACCAAGCGTTGCGTCTTGGTAATTAGACACAGTTTGCTGCTGTTGCTGCTTCTGAATTTCTTCGTCAGACTGGCGCACAACTCTGGGAACAATAGGAGTACCCTCTTCTGGCAAGGTTGTCTCAGCCTCGGTCATGTAAGCTGACACAGAAGCTGCCAAGAGACCTGTACGACCGTTTAGTGCCGCCCCAGCGGCCTTGCGAGCGTTCTTGACAGTAGTGCCAACATAGGGGGCCATTAGCTTGTTGATGTCTTCCTGAGACTTGCCGCTTGCCACTGCCGCTTGAACACGTTTCCATGCAGGTTGGCCTGGGCCAAAACCACGAAGAGTGTACATGAGCGTAAGAGGCTTCAGTGTAGCCAACAGATTGCCGTTAATTGCTCCTCTGATGGGTGCTATTGGCAACCCTGCTGCGTTGATGGCACCAGCCGAAGGGTCGATGTTCAAAGCCCCCTGTATGGTGTTGCCCATGTCAATCATAGGCTTGTAGTACTTGGGGCCAAGAAGTTCTTTAAGAGCTTCAGGAGAAGCATTGTTGGCAGACACAATATCATCTGCCCAATTTTTGATAGCTGCGTTTCGCTGTGCAGCTTGCAGACCACCAAACTTTAGCACTTTTGAATACACTTCTGCATAGAAGAGTTCGTTGTAAAACTCTCCTGCCCTAGGATCGACAGCTTTCAGGTTTCTAAACTGCGCGGCTGCAGAAGCTAAGTCAGAGCTAGACAAGTTTGAAGCAACGTTGCTCACGTTGTCTACAAATTTGGCAGCGTCTTTATAGCTAAGAACCTGTCCAAGCTTTGCAGCACCTTCTGGTTTACCGTCGGCCAGCTCTTTCAGAGCTTTTTTATAGTCCCGCATACCGGGAGTATCGAACAACCGATTGATGGTATTTTTAAACCTAGGAGTGTTATCCGCTTTCTCCAAAGTTCTGATAGCCTTTAAAGCGTCAGACGCATTTTGCCGTAGCGTCGACACGTCTAAAGCTGCGGCTGCGTTCAGATCGAACTGGTCTTTGATAAAGCGCATATACTGAGAAGATACTTCTCCCAGAAGCTCATCTACACTCGCCACATCAGCACCCCGACCTCCGATAGCCTTAGTACCTTCGAGGGCGCGGTCTAGTTGCTCAATGATGTCGCTAAACAATCGTGGCTTTCTACCGGAGACAAGATCATCCACGTACTGCTTAGGCGTTTGAGCAGTAGTTTCAGTGATGTTTCGCATTGACTGTTTAAAAGGAGTGATAAAATTACGATACTCTTTGTTTACCCTTTTAAGCTCTGCGCTGAAGCCTGAACTATATTTGTCCATGGTCTTTAAAACTTCATCAGAAGCCAAAAACCCATCACGCCTTTCATCTGCCTTATTTGTTTTGCTACTACCTTTTGCGGAAAGTTTGCGATTTAGCTGGTATAGATCGTTGGCGTTGATCTGTACTAGGCTTTCTGCACCGTCATTACTTAAATCCTTAATAAATTCTTTTCCAACAACAGGTTTTCCAGTTTCTGGGTCAATTTCATCCGCAATATCTTTTAGTCCAGAACCCTTTGCCTTAGCTACAGCAACATTATCTTTAACATCAACAGCACTAGCAAGCTTTGCCGCTAAAGCCTGGTCAACACTTTCAAATAATTTGATAGCGTCTTGCGCGTTGTTTGTACCAATTTCTTTTGCAGTGTTGTTCAACATTTCTGCAACGTCTTGGTTTTTAACAGCGACACCGGAAAGATTTTCCAGATTAAGCTTAGGGTTGGGAGCTTCAGGAGTTCCGTAAAGTTTTGAACTTTTAAACTGGTCTATTCCGTAAGCCATCTGACGTTCCAACGCACCCTTGATAAGGTCAGTGATTTGCGTTACGTCTTTAGCCGCCGACATTTTAGGACCAAGCTGATCCTGTAACTTAACAATACCGTCCAGACCTTTCTTGGCTTGGGCAATCTCAGTTTTTGTCAAGCTCTCTTTGACCAAGTCTGCAATCTCTATTTGACTGCGACCTGCTGCTTCACCAGCACGAACAATGTTGTCAATTTTGCCAAGAAACTCGACAGCTTGTGCTGGAATTTTATCTCCCAGTTGTTTAGAGCCAATTCCTTCCAACACTGTTGCAAATTTGCCAGTAAACGTACCTTGATCTCCCAGCATGTGCTTAATGGTCAAAACTGGTACAATGTCTTCTATGTCTGCGTCAGAGTACCCAGCGTCTTTCAAGGTTTGCGTAAGACTTTCACGGGCATCTATAGCGTCCTGAGCAGTCACAGACACACCGTTGTTGGAGTTGCCTTCCGCAAGTCTAGCCCTAGAGATGTCTGCAACCTTGTTCGTTGCTGACCCTAGAGCGTTAAGCGGCAGTCCAAGACCAAAGGTTAGGCCAGCGACAATAGCACCCTGAGAACCAGCGCGAGACCAAATTTCTCCCGGTGTTTCATACTGCTCTCCCCTCAGTGCCTGTACCGCTTCTACACCGTAGTTACCGGCAATGTCACCGGCCCCAGCACCAGCGGCTTGTGCAGCTAGTCTGCGAGTACCAAAAGCACCCAGAAGGCCACGAGCGGCTGTTCCTGCTGCAACGCCTGAGCCTGGGATAAAAATCTGCGGCCCCAGTACCTCGCCAACCACAGACGCAGTACCAATTGCAATCTCAGGGGCCAGATCGACCAAGTCGTAAGTAGAAGTTCCAATTTCGTCTACAACAACCGTGCGGTCATCTTTAGGCTCAATGCCGATGTTACGAAGACCTTCTGGCTTAACAGCAAGCTGTCCCCACGGTGTAATTTCCCAGTTACCTGCGCCGTAGTCAGCGTCTGCTGCCGCTTTGATCTCTTTGGTATTGCCCTGAGCCAACGCCTGAGAGAAACGAGCAGAGGCGTTCTTAACACCACTGGTCAGATCGTACTCGCGCTCAATGTCTGGCGAAACTCCAACCCGTGCAGCCTTAGCAGGAAATGCTTTGGCAATAACGTTAAGAGCTTGTCCGTCAGTCATATCGTCCGGTAGTTCAACTTGAGTACCGTCGTATAGTGTCCAAGTAGCCATTTAATAACCTTAGTTTTTAGTAGCTAGGGGATCATTAGGAGCAAACAGAGTCTCCGTAGGAACACCGGCAGCTCTAAGCATACGCTCGGCTGGAGCTATTTTTGCGTTGAAGGATTTTTCCAAGCCTTGGAGCTTTGCAAGCAATTCTGGATCACCTGTGAACAAACCTGGGGCTGCTACAATTTGCTCTAGAATTTTGTATTCTGCTTTGGTAGCCTCTCGACCAAACAGGCCAGATGAAAGAATACCCTGTTTTAGTTTATTTACTTCCATTTTATATTGTTCTGGCTTGCTGGCGTTCAGTTGAACACCGAAAAAGTTTCCGAAATTTTTAAGTGCTTGCATCGCAGCCGGTCCACCGCCCGAAACTCTAGCTGCAGATAAAACTTTCTTCAGGTTCTGAATTGCTTCCAGAGCTTGGTTTGCTCCGCTAATCCTGTCTACAAGCTCAACAGACTGCGAACTAAGATCAAAACTCGGACCTGCGGCTTCAGCATTAGCCAAGGCTTCCATCTGAGCCTTCATCATCTCAGCGTCCTGCGTCTCCATTGCCCTGAGTGCTTGCGTAGCTCCCAAGACAGTAGGACCAAAGCGCTGATTCGCAAAGCCAGCCTGTTGGAACTCAGGCTGTGCAAACATGCGTAGGAGGTTGGAGACAAAGTCACCTTTGGGAGGTGTTGGGCTTTGCTGTGCAAGAAGATTTTGTATTAAAGCTTGCATGTCGCCGCCTAGCATAGTCTGAGCGGCTACAGCTTTGCGATCAGCATCGCCCATCATGGTGCCGTTATTAGCACCTGCATTTATAGCTGCAGTAGTTTTGGCAGATACCAATTCTGCAGGTGTAGTGAAAGGGGTAGCAGGGGCTAGACTAGCCGCCATCTGTTGCACCGCAGGGTCTGCTGCTTGGGCCATACGTGCAGACTTTACAGTGCCTATTCCAATATCAGGAAGCGTTACCGGAGTAGGCGCAGGGCGGTTTTCAAGAGCAGTCTGCGCTTGTCTAGCCTCTTCTGCAGAACCAACACCAGCATAAGCATTCGGCTTCAGGTTTCGCGGCCCTATATTGAGGTCTCTAATAATGTCTAGTAAAGTTCTCGGTTCAGCCATATTCTTATCCTACCTAAATCAAGCCTTGGAAATTGAGATAAGGCCGTTTGACAATAGTGTTTTCAAGTTGTTTAGCGATACGTGTAGCAACTTCCTGCTGTATCTGAGCCTGTGTGCCTAGCTCAGTTGGGATGCCGTAGGGAGACTGAGTTGGGCGATAGCTTGACCTACCTGTCGGTATTCCCGGCATAGGAGGAAGACGACCCGTGATAGGCTCAACTGGCACTGGTCCCTTACCTTTACCGAGACCACCTGTGGCAAGATTGTTCAAGAATGAATCAATATCCTTTTTGTAACCAGCTTCCGTACCCTTTACCAACTCGTACTCAACATCGTCAGTAATGCCGTCCTCACCGTACATTTCACGTTCTGCGGCACTAAGACCTTCGTAAGGATCAGAGTACATAAGGCTACCTTCAGTCTCCTTAGCCCTATATGAATCAGGAGTGCCTTCGTAGTATTCAGAAGAAGCCATGCGTTCCAGTTGTGCTAATATTTTACCCATTTACAACTCTCCCGTAATCAACTCTATAGTACCCATCAGAGCCAATGGAGACAGCTTCTGGCATAATGTTAAGAACTTCCTGAGCAATAACACCAAGGGTTCCCTGCTCACCTGCAATCTCTTTACCCTTCTTGGTCCACTCCCAGCGATAAACCGGAATACCGTTCTCAAGCTCTCCGACACGTTTGATTTCAGTCTTGAGCCTAATGTCTGACAAACTTGCTGCTGTACCCGCTGCGCCAGCAAGCTGCTGGAAGATAGATGTGCCAGGAATAACCGTACCCGTCATGCCAGAGGATGTCTGCTGCATCTGAGTGGAGCTACCAAGACCAGCCAAGCCACCCAGCAGGTTAGCGTAGGTGATAGCCTGAGCACGTTCTGCTTCCTGCTGCTGCTGCGACAGGCGGCGAAGATCGGTAAGTTCAGCGGCCTGTCGAGATTCAACATCCCGGCCAATGGCTTCCTGCAACTGAGCCGGTGTCATCATAGACTGGATAACTGACTGAGCCATTCCCGGCAACGCACCAGCCGCTGCCACACGACGCTGCTCTTCAGCACCTAGAGCACTGGCCAACTGGCTCTGCACAGTTTCTTCGCGCTTCTGCTGCTGGAGAGTCTGAAGCTCACCCAAGGCAGTAGAGCCTAAGCCAAACTGACCAGCTTGCATAGCTTGCTGCTGTGCCAACTGTTTGTCACGCTCAGTAAGTTGACGAGCCTGATTAGCAATTTCGCCAGTTTGTGCTTGATACAACGCGCTAGTACCCGGAGCGGCAGTTGCCTGACTAAACATCTGGTCGTAGACAGTCTGGAAACCGGGAGCAAAACCAGCGGCAGTTTCACCCACCTGCCCGTACAAGCCCCTAGCCGCAGCGGTCTGAGCAGACGTACCCGGAACCATCGGACCTTGGTACAACTGTGGAGCAACGTTGAACCCTGCTTCCAACTGTGGCAACAGTGTTTCAATGTAGGGAGCAACTTCTTCCCACGGCTCTACTTGTGTTGAACCCTGCGTCTGCGAACTCGACGGTGCTTGCACCACCGTGCTGCTAGGTTTGAAAACACTGCCCATTTTATAGCCTCTTATATACAGTAATACTTGTTAGTTCGTAACCCATCGGGGCCATCACCTTTTCCCAACCTTTTCTCCCGGTCATCTCAAAGAACTCATAACCAAGAGCTTTGTAGTACTTTTCTACAATTGGAACTATGTCTGGAAAGTTAAACTTACCGCCAATTGCTTCTGCGTTAATGCCTGTGGATTGAGGATAAGCTGCAGCCCCTATGACAAAACAACCTACAATCTCGCCTTTTTCAGAATCGATAGTAACCCAAAGATCGGAAACCTTGTCTACAACCCGCTGGATGATATCTACTGCTTTGATAACGTCTGTGTTGTTCCTATCCGTAGAGTTTTCTATGTACTCCCAACACTGTCCCACTATTGTCTTAAAGTTTTTACTCTTAGGATTTACTTTCCTATAGCTTAACCCATGAACCGGCAGCGTTGAAAAAGTATATACCTTCTCCGCTTCCGGGGTTCCAACTAGTTCCGTCTGCATATCGTATGTCACCTTGACTTGGCTTCGTAGGAGCTTCGTAGACTACGTCTAAGTGTCCGTCTCGCAGTAGCTCTACAACAGCACCAAGTTCGATAAAAGTTTCGTTGAGATAACCTGGAAGCTCTTCTGGATCAGAAGGCGGGTTAGCGTGGTTAAACCGGAGGAACTCTCTGCTCATCGATCCGACACCACTTCGGACTCAATTGCATATCCAGAAAGATCAAAGGAAGTATCGGTGTCGTGTTCAAACTTGATAGCGATGTATCGACCGCGAACTCGACAATCAACTTTACTGTCCACACCAATATTAAACTCAACTGGTTCAGCATAAGTAACACCAGCATAGGGTTCTAGTTCAGCCCCTACACTTATTTTAACATACCCTGTACCACTAATTCTAGGATAAATTCTACTTATATACTTAATAGAATCAGTCCTTCCAGAGTGTAGACCAACTCGTTCCAAAGTTGTTACAAAGGTTGTTCCATCAAACGTAGTACTGGTGTCAGCTAAGAAGAACCTGCTGTCCCCTGCTGTACTTGCAGGGTAGCACATCAGCAGAGAATCAACCGTGGGGTTGTAAGCTTGCTGAGACCAAGCAAGGGTGCTGTTCTGCCAAGTGTCTGTGGCCGCTGCCCACGTGTTTGTAAGCTCAGGGTCTACTAAGCCTACGCCAATGTAGTTAACACTGGGAAGGTCTCTGGTGGACCAAGTGTTGTCTCTATAGTTCCAAACCAGCGCGGTGTTTGGCAAACCGCCAGTAGCACCTGTGCGAGGGTAACAAATCCAGACTTCGTTTTGGATACGGTTGTTTACCAGAAACGTTTTGTAATAGTAGGTACTGTCGATCTGAGAGAACAAGAATGTTTTGACTTTGTCGTCAATGACACTTGTCAGGCCGTTACCGTTTGTGACGACAACATCGTTGGTGGACATAATCACGTGCTTACCATCGCCCAGATCAACAACAGCGTCCCTAGAGAACAAACCTGTGTTCTTAAACTTCTCTCGAAGGTTGAAGGTAAACGTACCGCCAACATAGGTCAAAGAGTGGATACTGTCTTCCTTGTACACGATAAGCTCGTTGCCCAGAGGCAGAGCGTTAAGGATACGACCCTTGGTGCCGCCTATGGTAGCCTCTCCTGACTCAGAGGCGGTGCTGGCAGTGTTCCAAGTGTCTGCACCGTTGGTAGCTGCCCCGGAAGGGATAGCGTCACTCCAGCGCACTGTGAAGGGCTTTGCGGTGCCACTGTCGGTTAGGTTAAGAGCAACCAAATGGTTTCTAAACGGTACAATGACCTCACAGCGAAGCGTGGAGGGCCAATCGGGCAAGTCTGTAAACTTTGTGCCGCCCTGCGTATAGCTCTGAGGTACGTCCAGTGTGTTGTTAGCTACCAATACACCGCCAAGCACACCGCCCTGCCAGTTCTTCGTAGTCCCTGCAATGGTGGTGTACGCTCCAGAGGTTCTGGTAACGTCAGAGTGAGTAGAACCGTCAATCTTGTTCAGAGACGTAGCACCGCCGTAAATCCACAGAGGAGTGCTTCCCTGTGTCCAACTTGTGGTCCAGTACGGTACATCCAGAGCAGTACCAAAGACGCGAGAGTTGCCAAGAATGGTACTGGCCTTCTTGTCCACAAACCGAACATTGCTGGCGGTTGTGAAAAACGTAGGCGGCATATCGTAGGGCGACAAATCTGTGTTAAGAGAAAAGCCGCTTGCCTGTCCGTTAATGTCAAAAAGCTCTTTAGCCATTTCCGGTTGCCGTGTCTTCTTCCCAGACAGTGTTGTCAAACTCTTCTAGACAGATATAGAAGCTACCTTGTTCTGTAAGTAGGTTGCCGTTCTGCTCTTGGATAATATTAAATAAATCTAAAACCCAACTTGTAGACATTACGCACCTCTACGAACAAGAGAACCTGGATCACCTTGCACAGTCATGGTCATAACTGTTCCGCTATAACGAGCAGAATCTTCTGCCTTTTTGATGTCTTCCAGAGACTTCTGGTAAAGTCCCGCAAAACGCTGTAGCTGTTCGCTATCGTTAAGATAGGTAGCTCCTTCCAAGCATGAACCGTAGAGGTACAAATCTGGGAAAGCTTGCAGAATGTTGTTGGTAGAGTTCGTGTTGGACAGCGGTGTCAACTGTTGGTAATAGTTGATACCAATGGTGTACTCACCGTCTGGTGCTGGGTAGAGTTCTATGTTCTTGCCCAAGTTGGTATAGGCTTTAGGAGCACCAGAAACAATGTTGCCGTACTCGCGGCTACCTGACTCAGGTGAAAGGTAAGCCAAGGCATACACCTGAGAACCAGAGTTGTAGGTAATGTTCCGAAGTTCGATCAAATCACTGGGCAAGTCGTAGAACGCCGTGCCGCTTGTAGTCGTAGTGTTTGCCCGAACCATGTTTGCACGAACACGCAAGTCGCGGTTCATGCGGTTCTCTGTCAAAGAGATAAAGTCAGGAATTACGCTGGTCAAATCATCCCGGTTGAGATAATTAGCAACGCTAGTTTTCAACTCTGAATAAGTAGCCAAGCCCATTACAAGTTGCTTTCATGTGTCCGAAGCCAACGATACTCAGGGTCATTAAGAAGCTTTTTAATCTTTGGCATGTCGTTCTTGTCCATGATATCGATGCCAAGTTCACGCTTCCACTTTTCAATAATGACCAGAGGAATGCTAGCCACTTTACGCATACTAGGATTGTTCTGTAACCCGTAAGGAGAGTCACCAGCCATTTCCTTTTTGTTCATCTCTAGGATAGGCTGCACGTCCTGCGTATTTTTAAGGACAACCTTGTCCTCATTGTGGTCATAGTTAAACTGAGTTTGGATAGGATTTTTATACATAGGTAACCTCTAAAATGGGGAGAGAGCTAAATGCCCCCTCCCCGATTAGACTAGTTAACGTCGTAGACCGCGCCGAGAGCTTTCTCGTTGTTACAAACAAGAGTGTACTCAGCAATGATCGCACGCTGTTCGCCGTCCGACGTGGAGGCAACTTCACGCTGCGAGAACGGACGCAGATACGCAACCCCATAGTACTCAGGGTCGAGCAGCCAAACGTCACGGCTACGCTGGAAGCGGTTAGGAACAACCGCCATCTCACCGAAGTCACTGACATAGATGTCCATGCCGCCAATGATGCGCTGGTCAGCAACATCGTTGAAGTTGGACACGCCAGAAGAACCGCCGACACCAACAAAGCTGGAGAAGGTCTGCTTCTGCGACGGGGCCATCATCAGATACTTGGTGTTGGCACCGTTGTCATACGCCAGAAGGATAGAAGCCTTCAGGAGCGACTCAGTGAAGGTACGGAGCGTACCGTCGGTACGAGCAGTACCGTTACCGCCAGAACCAGCAGCCGTGCCACCAGAGCCAACGCTGGCATTGGTCGTGACCCACGAGCTAAGCGAACCGAGCTTACGAACCGTGGTATCAGCCGACATGGCCGTCTTCGACTGGTTAACACCAACCAGAGAAGTTTCCATGTCACGCTTCAATTCAGAAGCACGCTTGGTCATCTGGTAGGCCAGTTCTTCCTTACGACCGGCTTTTGACACTGCGTCAAGCGTACCGGAAACCAGCGTGGTTTTCAGGCTGATCTGACAGATGTTGCCAACGCGAGTGGTCGGGGTCGGTTCAGCAGCGGCAAGCGTCGAACCTTCTTCGTTGAAGTTAGTAGCCGACGCTGCAGCAAGTGCATCCGTCTGCCATTCGTGATTAACAGCAACCGCATCCGTGCGACCACCCATCGACATGAAGGGAGTGTCGGTCGGAGAGATATCGTAAATCACATTTTCGAGGTCTTCCCGCAGACCCGCTGCGGAGTAAGTTACATAAACACCTGTGGGCTGAGCCATAATGGCCTCCTATTTTAAGAGATTAAGTCAAGAAACACGTTTGTCGCGTCCTGCTTATTCCCCGTCTTAGCCAGCCTCTCTCGTTTAACCTGCGCTGCCTTGGTGCTCCGCTGCCTCTTAGACTCAGGAGTTCCAGACTTGACAACTTTGGGAACAGTTTTGCGAACCTTCTGGCTGGAGCCTTTCGTCGCTTTGTCCTGCATCATTGCTTTGTGCAACACGAGGACTACGCGATGATCGGTAATTCCGTCAATGTCCTGTTCAGAAAAACCCTGACCTAGGGCGTAACTTCTCAGTTCATTGCGAAGGGTCGAATCGGGACCAGCATACTCTGGCAAAATCTGAGAAAGCTTCTCAGCCTCAGTTTTGACAACATTGGTCAAACGCTGAGTAAATTCTGCTTCGGTCTGCTGATTAACTCGCTGTTGCTCTGCTTGAATTTGAACAACTTTATCCTTAGCATCTTGGAACTCAATACGCTTTTCCATGTATTGCATGGGGTCGTTTTCTTTGAGTTCCTGCCAGTTGATATTTTCATACTGTGCGAGTTCAAGGTTTTGGTACTGAGCCATGTTCTCCAGAACCTGACCGTACTGCTGCCTTTCCTGATTTACTGCCTCTAGGTTAGCTTCATAAGCTTTACGCTGTTCAGCTAGAGACTGCGCCTTACGGGTATAGTCCGCCTGACGCTGGTATCCGTTTCGGAGTTCGTCAAGGGTAACCTCAAATTCTTCGCCGTCTACCTTTACGGTATAGCTAGGTGAGGTTTCTACAACTTCCTCTTCTTCGTATACGTCGTACTCGTTATCATCTTCTGATGACTCTACTTCGCCATCGTCTACTGCTTCGTACTCGACTTCCGCCTCGTTCTCCACAGTTGAATCAGATACTTCTTCAGATGATGTTACTTCTGGATTAGTGTTTTCTTCACTTCCAAACATGACATCAAGCATATTAAGCTGTGGCGTAGTGACTTCCGACTCAGTCGGATTGGTCTGACCGTCGCTCATATTTTTACCTCATTGTTAGTTGTTTTCGATTTTGTCGTTGTGTATGAAAGCCTCTAGGTCTTCCAAAATTGAACTAAGAGCGTTCAACTTTAACCAACAAAATTCTCTGTGTTCAGGATTGTTAGATATTTTCCACTCAAGTACCAAATTTTCTTCTAGTCCCTTAACCATTTCCTGAAAGGCTTCGTTGCCTAGAATGACAGAAGCTTGAGCAGCTTTTTCTTTAGTGTCCAATACTATTTACCTTTGCCAGCCGGGAAACGGTTACCGCCAGCTTTGGCAACAGGCTTATTGCCCATACCTGACTGTACCGGACGGTTTCCTTTACCGTGGCTACCACCTGCGTAACTTTTCATGGTTTTCTCCTAGTTAACGTTTACCACTTTTTACACGACCAATACCTAGCTGATAGTTTGCTAGGCGGGTTGGTATCGCACTTGTGACGCGCTCTGAAACTCTTGCGTCTTTTCGGCTGGTCTTTCTTAATAGACATATTTGGATCACCGAAGCGGATAAGTTTGACGCTGCTGCCTTGCTTGGCCAACACTGCAAACTTCTTGTTTTTACCGGGAGTACGCTTCGGCTTGTTGTAGCCTGAGAACTTTTCGCCTCGGTAGTTGATCATTTTACTTTTTCCTTCAAAAACTCTACGTCTTTTTTTAGCGACTCTACTTCTCTGTACCGCCTCTCCAAAGTATCAGGAGACATCATCGAAGACAGTACAGTGACTTTGGAGGTGAGCATCTCAGCGTTGATGTCGTGTTTGTCGGTACGCTGATCTAGCTTTTTCAGAGATGCAAAAATCTCTTTAATGTTTTCGTGTATGGTCTTCAGTTGATGTTTAGCAACCGCCGCTGAACCAATCACAGACGCTGCGATTCCCCCCACAGTGATTAGAGTTTTTATGTCCAGTTCCATTTAGCATCATGTTTTGATCAGGAAGTTGATTGGCTGAAGCTTAACAACATCGGTCCCAGTTGCAGCCACTGCACTTTGGGCCGTGCCGAGAACAAACGTTCCACCGACACCTACCGGCAAATAGGTACGGTAGTCAGGAACCTTAAAGTTAGCTCCAGATGTTCCAAAGGTAGTACCGATAATACTGTACAACGTTGCATAGGTTGTTGTACTGTAGTTGGAACCGTCACACAAAAGCCAGTCATCTACGCCGCTAATTGTCTGTGTGTTGGGAGCAGTGTTGGAAGCAAACATGACAATTGTGCCAGGCTCGAACCCAAGTTTGTTAAACTGTGAAACAGTAGGGTTAATCGCCTCTGCGCCAATATTAGGAAACTGCGCCTGTAGGACAGACTTGATCAGCCGAAGGTGATCGTCGCCTTCACTAATGTTATCGCTGGACGATGGGTTAGCTGGAGCAAGCTGGCTAATAAATGTTGCCGATTCAACAGTCATGTTGGATTACCTATTTTGTTAGATAGTGTAAAGCCCAGAAACAATACAGAGGTGCATTTAGTGCCATCTGGAAGTAGTATAAGAATTACGTAGCTTTCGGAGGAAGCCCACAATTCAAACGGCTGATTGCTGAGATTTATACCAGTAAAGATTAGGCTTTGTTCTGCTTCTTTAGCATTAGCCAAGGCTTGTTCTTCAGTAAAGCACACTAACGGATTTTCCTGTGCTTTCACTTCTTTACTTGAATAGTATATCACAAAAAGAAAAGTAAATAAAGGTAAAATAAGTTTCCGCATTATTATGGCTTAGGATAGCTTGTCTTCACCGCTGCAATAGCGTCAGACCAAGTTGTAGTATCGTTTACTTTGTCCCAATACAGCATATCTAGCTGGTCACCTATTGACGGATACGCTGCAGCACGGTTTCGGGCGTACTGCTGGTTCGCGTAATCCGCATCAAGCCGCGCGATCTCTGCATCAATCTCAGCGTCGGTCGGCTGGTCGATGTCGGGCGAGTCCCACCTGATCGTGTCGCCTGACAATACCCATTCAGCGGCAGGAAGTAGGCTTGCAATTGCTTCTGCTTTTTTTGCCATTAGCTGTAGTCCAGTTCGATGAGGGTGATGGTCGAAGCCGCATTGCCCGATGCGTCATTCCGTTGCGCAACGACGTTTCCACTTTGATCGATGCGTTTAAACTCGGTGTGATATGTGGTGCTTGACGTTGAACTTGGGCTGTCAAGGTGTTGGATAAAATGCTGGCCCATCTGGTTTTCAGCGTTACTTATCTGGTTGTATTCTTCGATCTCTGTCGCGCCGCGCAAAATTCTGAGCGCGCCGCCAGCGCGTCCGCCTGTGCTGCTTATTGACTGCGAAACCAGCACGAGAATCTTGTTGCTGCTGTTCGCAGGGGTGATGTCTGCGGTTAGATTCGTGTCCGCGTAAGTCGTGCTGGTAGATGTCGCCTCGGTGCTAGTGGCAGCCGTTACAACCTGAATCACCTTGCCGCCAGCCGCAACAGCCTGAAATGTCGGCGCAGAACCAGAGCCGTTTGAGGTTAGCACCTGACCACTAGTGCCAGTTGCCGTTACGCCAATCGCGCTGGTTCCGTTGCCGTGCAAAACGCCATTTGCCGTGAACGTGCCAGCACCCGTGCCGCCTTGCGCCACGCTCAGGTCTGTTGTCAGGCCAGTCAGTGCGGTGATGTCACTATTCGACCCAGACGCAGCAGCGCCAAGGTTAGTGCGTGCAGCGGAAGCAGTTCCAGCACCAGTACCGCCGTCTGCCACGGCGATGTCGGTCGTCAGACCTCCTAGAGAGGTGATGTCAGTGTTAGCTCCAGAGGCCGCTGCGCCCAAGTTTGTACGCGCTGCGCTGGCCGTGCTGGCACCTGTGCCACCGTCGGCTACTGCAATGTCGGTGGTAAGACCGCCGAGAGACGTAATGTCGGTGTTGGCACCCGAAGCTGCGGCACCGAGATTAGTAAGTGCTCCGCTGGAGGTCGTTGAACCTGTACCACCGTTGACTACCGCTACTGTACCCGTAACTTCTCCACCGTCTACCTGTCCCCACACTGGATCAGTGCCGTTGGACTTCAGAACATAGTTGTTCGAGCCTATGGCAAGTTTGTCCAAGGTTGTAATACCGCGAGTGATCAAGTCACCGCGAGTGTCGGTGGGGTCAAGGGCGGCTCCAAGGTTGTTACGAGCATCGTCTGCCGTAACTGCGCCTGTACCGCCAGACGTGATAGGAACCGTATTTAGGCTTACCGTAACCGCTCCTGTAGCCTGGTTGACGGCAACGGGAGACGTAGCTGACATAGAAGCTACACCGGCCAGTGCAGAGGCCAAAGTGGACTTACGAACTTTATTTGTCGTACCTGCGCTGACATCGACAATCGGCAGAACGTCGTCGTCTGACAAGTCAATTTCTGTCAGTTCTGTTAGCTCTGAAATTTTTTTGTTTGAGGCCATTGTTTAGCTCTCCACCCAATCGATAAATATCGAAGAAGCCCCAGATGTACAAATAGCAGCAATCTTCGCGCCGTCCCCGGCACCCAGATAGGAATCTGGTCGAACTATCACGGAGTCGTGGTCGCCCTCGTGAATAAAACTAGAAGACCCGTCTGTTAAAGATGTGGGGTTGTTGCCTATCTTAAAAAAGTTCAGCGGTGCTCCAGAGGTTCCGTGAGAAGTAAGGTGTGCTATGTTGCACCCAAACGGACAGGTTCCTGACTGTGCAGAAGTTGTAGTAACACTGATCTGTTCACTGGAGTTAATTCGATGTGCGTGAGGATGCTGACGGGCCATTACTAACCCTCCAGCCAAGTCACGTTAACTGTGGCTGTTCCGATAGAAGCAATCTTCTCGCCGTCAGAGCCTCCTATGGAGCTAGCTGGCTTGACGACAAAGTAAGAAGCATCTGCAGGTTCAATCAGAGTACCTGCCGCCGTGGCCGTAGGGTTTGGGCCAATCACGATGTTAACGTTTGCAGAAGTTGCGATTCGAGCAATCGTGGCTCCAAAGGGAGCAGAACCGCTCTGCGCGCTGGTTCCTGTTGATGTGATGTTCTCGCTGGAGATGATGCGAGAAGCAATGTTGTTTTGATATGCCATTTTAATTTCCTATGCCTTTACGTTTTCACCAGAAGCCATTTCAAAGCCGAGTTCGACACCTTTTAGCTTCAACTCTTCTTGCTTGATAGCAATGTTGTATTCCGTTTCTACACGGTCTAGTTCAAGTTTAGCCGCCTTCAGTTCAAGTTCCTTGGCCTTGACCTCTGCTTGCATCTGAGAAGCCTGAGCTTCCATGATGAGAGCTTGGCTCTGTGCCTGAACAGCCTGTTCCTGCATATTTGGTTCATTGCGCGGAGGCGGTGGAGGAGTTACCAAAGCATCAATGTTGTTGATACCCATCTCCTTACCAATCTGTCGGATAAGGTTATATATGTTGTCAGGAGAAACAATTCCCTCTGTCTGGGTGGCCACCTTCTCAACAAACTGAGAGAACGTTGCCAGATTGGCCATGCGGTTGTTCTGGTCACCGTAACCGAGACCAACCTTAATATCCACGTCGAGGTCTTCGCGCCAGCTTGCAGGGTCAATTTCCTGATAGGTATTGTTGATGCGAACAATCTTTTTACGATCTTCGTAACGCTGGACAAGGTTGTAGATCGACTTAAACATATTGCGAACACCGGTCTCTGCGAAGACCCGTGCAATCAGTTCTAGGCGGCCCTGAGCGTTTGTAAGAGCACCCTGCACGGCACCCTGAGTTACGTGGCTCTTCAAAACGTCTGCCGAAAGACCCTGCGTCTGAGGGTTAACACCTGTGCGACCGCTCTTGATACCTTCCCAATACTCCAGCATCTGGAAAGCTGCTGGCTGCAGGGCCGGTGTGGTGATCGGCTGCAGCGCGTTGGGACCGCGAGTACGGACAATACCGCCCGGACGGTTGGTCAATAGGTCATCAATGTTGACCTGTCCTTCGACAACCTGGAACCGACCGTTGTTTGCCAGATACATATTGTCAAGTAGGTTACGGGTCAGGGTAGAGCGGATAAGCTGAATATCCTCTACAGTCTCTGCCACCGAAAGGCCAAAGAACTTATGAGGAATCGGGATTGGGCAGACAGAGCTAAAGGGGATGTAGTCGATAGGCTCACAGTCTAGGATAGTATTGCCCGAGTGTGTAATCTTGTGAAGAACACTGGTCCCGTCTTCTTCCATGTCCAAGCGAGTATACGATTCAAAAATCTGAACTCGAACTTCTGAGTCTTCTGCGGCTTGGTTCGGGTAGGTATTGGTGGAGTCATACGAGTGACGTGCCATGTACTCTTGGCTCGTGGTGATGTCGTCTGCTCCGGCTGAGTAAGCTGGGAGATCGTACACCATCTCTTCGTCGTAACCCATGCGGATAAGGTCGTTACGGGTCTTGTGAGAGCGGTGACAGATAAAACGCGCATCGTCGATAGACTTAGCACCTGCGTTAATCAGGAACTCTTCAGGCGGCACGTTTTCGATTGTTACTTTGCCGTTAAGCAATGTCCGCGTAAACACAGCGTCGTGGAAAATGTCCTCGACAACTACCTGCTCCCCGGTCATGGGGTCGATGGCGGCGCGTTCTACGATTGTCTCTGTGTGTTCTTGAAGCTCTAGCTCGTCGTCGTTCAGCAGAGACTGATACTCTGCCTGAGTCAGGTTCTCGTATTCTTCGGTGGTGGTGTCTTCAATCTCTTCCCAGAAGTGCTTAACGATGCCAACTTTCTGCATCAGCGCGTCCAAGAACATATTGTAAAGCACCATGAAACCGTCGTTCTGCTTGTAGAACACATGGTTTACATAGTTGGTAGCCTGTTCAGCCACCGCTACGTCGTCGGGACTTTCGGGTACAAACTCTACTACGTTCTCACCGGCTGTAAAGATACGCATCAAGGACGGCATCATCCACATGAGGGTATCTTGAACATCGGTGACAACTACCTGAGAACGTCCGTCCTCTTCGTTGCCAAAAGGTTCACCATAGAAGTACTCCATGGATTTTTCGCGCTGAGAGCTAATCTCAGAGTCGTAATAGGTAGAACTCCCGTTGATCTCTGTGTCAACGAGAGCGATAATCTCATTATCGTCTAGGTAAGTCGCCATGCTCAGGACTTCTTCTTCGTTTTCTTTTTGGGAAAGCCTGCTTGCATATTTGCATAGGCTTTAGGAGAAATCGTGCTATCTTTCTTTCTCCTGGAGATACCTTTGCGCTTGCGATTGTTGATGTTCGCGTAGAGACCTTGCCTTGCCATGTTTACGCCTTCCCTTTGCCTTTGCGTTCTTTACCATATCCGCTGGCATACGCTGCTCGTCCTTGACGTTCTGCCGCTGCGCGAGTTTTGTAGACCTTACCTTTACTTCCCCAACGATACCCACCTTTGACCTTTTTAACTGGCATTACTTTTTATTCCGAGAGCGAGTAATATTACCATATTTCCTAGCGTGGCGCATGGCTCTCGCCCTGTCTTCTCCGACAAATTGTCGAGTAACGTCGTTGACGCCCTGCATCAACGTGCGCTTAAGAGGGCCGGGATAGTTTTCTGAAAGCGCGGCTGCCTCAAACATTTCGTTCATTTTACGCATCTTCTCTTCTTCTTCACGCATACGTTTGCCAGACTTGTCAAATATTTTAAGCTTTTCCATTATACAATTCCCGGAGAGTTATACTGAATCTTGGAGTCAAAGTTGTACTTACGGTACACTGTTTTGTTTTTACCACGCTCTCCAAACCGTTCTACAGAGAGGGCAGCGTAGCGCATTGCACTTAGAAGGTCATCTTTGACCGGAACGACCTTGCCGTTTTTACGATGGTAGAGACGAAGTTCTTCCACTGTTTCAGTGCAAGACTGGAATATCTGCAGACGACCTGTTTCAAAACGTTGCAATAGTTCACTGATACCTGCCTCGATAGAGTTGTTTCCCTTACTGGCACCGTCAACCGGAGGGTTGGAGAAGTGCTCTGTGAGCATGTAGACCCCTAGGTCTCTGTACTGCTGTGCCAACTGTACTCCGCTGCCCTTGTCGTGCTGTAGACCGTCGTGGGGAAATGCCACTGGTAATGACGGTGTTCTGGCGTTAATGACTGCCGCGTGGGTCAGCGGTGTTTCCTTGCTTCTACGGTACTCGTCGTAGATATAGATAATATCGTCGTCAGGGTCTAGGGCAGCCCACGATACAGCGGTGGGATGGTCAAAACCAAAGTCGATAGCAGCTATGCACAAAAAGTGGTCTGGTATGTCAAAATCTTCACAAACTATGTCTTCTTCACTTACCGGATAGACAAGACCAGAGCCGAAGACCGGAATACCCTTGGACCGCATCTCCCTCTCTGCTGGACTATAGACCGCCAGTAGCTGCGTCTTGGTCTTTTCGTCCAGGTGGTCCACGTCGTCCCACGTTGCCGTACACATCGACTGTCCGGGCTTCAAGTCGTTCAGGAACGCACTTACAACGCTAGTCATGCCCCGCTCTGGGGTAAACGTCATGTAGACAATCCCGTCGGTGTCAGCGGTTCTGGTGATACACTGCGAGAAAATCTCGTGCTTTGGTTCCTCGTCGAGCCAGACAACGTCGATTGCCTCGCCCATAAACTTTTCAAAACCCTGCTCGTAAGCCTTGAAGGCTATCTGCGAGTTACCACCGCTCTTGTGCTTTACCAAGGCACTGGAGAAAGCGTTAGGAACTCCTGGCTTACGCACTGTTGATACAATCTTGTCAAAGGGGACTGCACCTTTGCCCAGTTGTGTAGGGTCTTGAGGTGAACCAAATAGTTCCTTTTGGATAATATCCCGCGTTGTATCGTTACTCTCGCCAGCAGCCCATACCTTCACAGGCTTCTTAAATCGTCTACCCTCCCACCACTCAGGATAATCTCCTGTTAGGTGGTACGCGGTTTCGACAGCTCCACAGTAGGTCTTACCTACACGGTTAGCTGCCATTAGAATACGTTGCGGACAATCTTGGCCCTGAGAGTGAAACTTCTTCTGGTAAGGATAGGCTTTGTAGAAACTGATTCTGTTTGTCTCTACACGTTTTTGCTTTTCCTTGAGAAGCTCCAGTACATCCTGTTTCACAGTTGTGTTAACTCTTGTCCTTGAAGGGAATTACGTTCTCTGTGTCCAGTAGTTCTTTAATCTGTTCGTCGAGTTCCTTGTCAGACATCTCGTGAACTTCCTTAAATACCGTTTCCTGCCGCTGGATTGCGTCGTAACCTGCGCGAGACAAAATATCCCTGGCAGCGTTGAGACGGACATTCTCACTGTCAGCCGTCCGCATAAGGTCTTCCAAGACGTTTAGAGCCAGAGTGGCTGTCTCGCTTACCCGCTCCTTGATCCGGTTCTCTATGTGCAGCCAGAGGTGTTTCTGGAGCCGTTTAGAGCGGTGCTTGGCCATGCTCTCCTTTGGCTCTTTGTAACCTGCTGCGTAGAACGCATCCAGAGGTTCCATCTTTGAATCAACCAAGGCAATGAGAAAAGCCTCTTCCTTTTCAGTAAGAGACTTGTTGATCGGCTTTGGATTGGAATAGTCAGCGTAACGTGGCAAGATTTATTCCTCTATATTGTACAATTAAGGATAATGTATCCTTACACTAAGTATACAATAAAGTAACAATGGTGTCAACAGTTGTGTTGGACAATTTTTTACTTCCCGAAAAAATGAACGCAAAGGACATATAATAATACGCGATGCATGGGGGGGTTGTGACATTTTTGCAACACTGTGACAATCTTGCACCAGTTTAGAATCATCCCAAAGTGTGACATTTTTGCAACAGTGTGGCCCAGGCACAACAGTGACAACATTGTTACAACAGTGTGACATTATTGCACCAAGTGAACAAAGCGGGAACATCCGATCGGTTGTAATAATGTAACACTACTGTGACAATAATGTCACACAATTGTACACTGGCCGTGGTGTTATACAATTGTGTTCAAGGTTGGGCAGATTGGAAATATTCTAGAGAGAGCGAGAGGGTGCGAATAGGACAACAATGCTGACCTATATGTTACTGTTATACCATAACATAGGGAAATAATATAATAGATATATATAATTCTGATATAGGCCATATAGGCCATATGAAGCCCGTATGGAGCGTGTAGCGTTTTGCTATGCCTAGGTACCTAAAAAGGCTTAGAGGGCACTCACTGGCCACCCTGGCGTGAGTACAAAACAAGAACGAACCTGGGCGAGATTGTGGCACGGTTGTGGTCATTGTGTGCATGTTAAAAATAATGGAACAAAATCATTGTTCATTCGTCTATATTATGTAGACAACAAACCAGAAAGGTAACTGCTATGAGTAAGACAACCGATCAAACCAGAAAGCAATCAAAAATGGACAATGATGATGATCCTACTGAGAACGCGGGCTTTGAGTTGTGGCGCAAACTTGAATTTGAGGATGAAAAGTTTGCGGTTTACTCGAATTTGCGGGGCTTGATAAAGCTTTCGGATTATCAGTTAGGGCGCGTCGTTGATATAATACGCGACAAGCGTTAACCCATAACCAGAAAGGGAACTGTCATGAGTAAATCAATCGAACAAATCCGCGCAGAGTTGAAGGCCAGCGATGATCCACATTTACGCGCACTGGCATTGCTAGACCATGAGCGTCTAGCAAAGTTGGCCGATTGGATTAGAGGTTTAGAACAGAAAGGTTAACTTGCAAGGGATGGGCGCGGCTGGCATAGTTGCGCCCATTGCTGGCAAGTTAACTAGAAAGGGAAAATCATGTTAGTCAAAGACGCAAAACAACTCGGAAATATATCAACCGGAAACAGCAAGATGCCCGGGACCACGTTTGCAATCGACGCATTCGCTTGTAAGACTGGTTCAAGGCTAGCCAAGATTGAGGGCACCCCGTGCCGCTCTTGCTACGCGCGCAAGTTGCAGAAGCTTCGTCCTAGCGTGGACGCGGGATGGAAAGCCAATCTTGAAAAGTTCAACCGCGCTGATCCTGAACAATGGGCGCAAGCCATGGTGTTCCAGATTTTGCGCTATAACGTGGACGGATATCATCGTTGGTTCGACAGCGGCGATTTGCAATCGGTTGATATGCTTGATGCGATTGTTCAAGTTTGCCGCATGACGCCAAACATTCGCCATTGGCTTCCAACGCAAGAGCGCGCGATTGTCTCGGCTTATGGCGAATTGCCGGACAATCTTATCATTCGCGTATCTGCTAGCAAGCTAGATGGACCAATGCCAAAAGGCGCGGCGCATGGTTCGCAAGTCTTCACTAAGGGCAATGCACCAAAGGGCAAGGAATGCAAAGCGCGCACACGCGGCAACGCTTGTGGACCGTGCCGCGCTTGTTGGGACAAATCGGTTGCGTTTATCTCATACCCGAAACACTAGATTGTAAAAACTAGGGCAAGGCGTTACGCTTTGCCCTATCTTGTGCAATCTTGAACCAGAATGGAAAAAACATGGATGGCGATATGATAGCTTGTGATTTGTGCGGGACGCCTATTGACGCACGCAATACGCCGCAATGGCATGAATTAACCGAGCATGATTTCCTATGCGAAACTTGTCAGGAAAGGGAAGAAGAAGATGATAAATAAGAACCAAAGCCAAATTATAAGCTTGTATGACTTCACGGGGGAAGCTTTGAAACCGTGGCGCGATATGGGCTTTGATTGCTTCGCATATGACATACAACACAAAGGCAATGAAAAGCGCGACGGCATAACCTATTGTCACGCTGATTTGCATAGCGTTCTGCACCTTTACCATATCGCCTCGCGACACTATGACAAGGCGCGGTTTCTGAGCGCCTTTCCAGTCTGCACGGACCTTGCTGTATCTGGTGCAAAACACTTTGCGCGGAAAGCACGGGAAAATCCAGGTTTTCAGCAGCGCGCGGCGCAACACGCTGAACGCTGCGCGGTTGTTGCGGACATGCTGCAGGTGCCTTACTACATCGAAAACCCCGTGTCACGCCTTGCTACCTTGTGGCGCAAGCCGGACCATACGTTCCAACCGTTCGAATATGGCGGCTATATTCCCGAAGAGGATGCAGACCACCCGCTCTGGCCAGAATACATCGCGCCACGCGACGCCTATAGCAAGCGAACGTGCCTTTGGACTGGCAACGGTTTTAATATGCCAGAGACCAAACCAGTTGATTGTGAGAGCTTTGGTAAATCCACGCAATGGGGGAAGCTAGGCGGGAAGTCTATGAAAACCAAAAATATCCGCTCTGCCACACCGCGCGGTTTTGCCAAAGCGGTTGCGCTAGCGAATTGCTAGTTGTCAATGGTTGTCCAAATCTGTAAGGTTTGGGCAATCATGGCCAACTAGAAAATAGAAAGGGAAAACCATGCCAGTATCATATGCGCCAATCTTTAAATTTGAAGGCGACGAATACCACGGAAACTCTCAGCGTTTTGCCACCGAGCAAGAAGCGTACGACAGTGCGCAGGATCGCTTCCGCGTGTGGACCGTGCCTATCGGTTTCAGCACACGCGCCAGCCTTGACCCAGTAAATTACCGCCGAGAAAACGGCGCAGATGTGTGTGTCGCAACCGGAATAATGGGAGATTGAGGCTTTGAACATCTTCTATTTGGACAAATGTCCCACTGCTGCAGCACAAATGCAGTGCGATAAACACGTTGTAAAAATGATCCTCGAAACCGCACAACTGTTATCCACTGCCCACCGTGTGCTAGACGGTGATGAACACGCAGACACCGTGGGACTGTATAAAACCACCCATAAGAACCACCCCAGCGCCGTGTGGGTGCGCTCTGGCGCATTGAACTACATTTGGACCGCTAGGCACCTAAACGCTCTCTGTCGCGAGTACACCACGAGATACGGCAAGGTTCATAAAACCGAACGACTGCTGACAAAATTGGCACTATTGCCCAACAACATTGAAAGAACCGTTGAGATGTTTGAACCGCCAATGTGTATGCCAGACCATTACAAGCACGAAAACTGCGCGGTAACAGCGTATCGGAACTATTACAAGGGAGACAAAGCCTATATGTGCAAGTGGAAAAAATGTTCCAACTCTGGCCCTGAGTGGTTTTATGCTAATTGACATTATCGTTTGCACCATAATTGTCACCATTGTATACCTAGCACTAGATCAACTGTTAACCTTCATATGGAGAGAGGACGACTAAATGAACCAACTTTGCCAACATTGTTACAAAACTGCTACCATTAAGACAAAGGGCAAGCTACTATGCGCTGTCTGCTGGATGATCAAAGAAAGGAACAAACGATGAAAACCTGCACACGTTGCCAGACAACTCTAGAATACATCATCACCATTGACTACTTTGACCACTACTATTGCCAAGGCTGCAATAGAGAGACATGCTACAACCTTGACGTAGTGACACACGAAGAGAAACTAACGGAGACATACGGAGAATGACCACAAAGATCGACATAGTAGACGAGATGAGCCTATGGTTCACTCTTGTCAACAAAGGGCTAGACCCAAACACTGTAAAATTCTACCAGGAATTGGCAGACATAAACGGTAAATCATCGTCTCTCTACTACCTCATAGAGGCCATAGAGGGTTTTAAAGATTTCCTGTCTCAGGAGCCAGATGTCTACGAGTGGAAGGAAGACGAATTTTTTTTACAATAGGTGCTTGACAGTCTCAGAAACCAGTGTATAATAACACTATTGTTACACAGTTGTGAACACAGTTGAGAACACAGTTGTGAACACAATAGAGATTAAACACTCTTAGTAACAATATTGTTCACTAAGTTACAACCTTGAACAGGAGTGTCAGCAATGTCACAAAAGGCAAAAATCCTTAAGCACCTAATGAGCAGTAAGAGCTTGTCTCCCCTGCAAGCCCTTGGCCTCTTCGGATGCTACCGCTTGGCCAGTCGCATCCATGACCTCAAACGTGACGGTCACCAGATTGAGACTATCATCAAGAGCGATGATCAGGGACGCACCTATGCCAGCTATGTCATGAAGCATGACAAGGCTGCGTAGAGCGTGGCACTACTGGTGCAAAGCTATCGGTCAGAAGGCGTTCCAGGATGACCTTCGGGCCGATAGAGTTGCACTGATCAGGACGGCATGGATTGTCTTGCACATTGTGACCTGTTTGTTCATAATTGCACACAACGGGTACAAGATGAACCTTTGGAGTTTATAAACTGATGTCTAAAATTATGAGGTGGATGATGGAGATCGAACATTTCTGTGATGGGTACTTCTTCGATGCGCCTATTCCGAACGATTTCACTGTTGATGAGGTGCTGGAGGATGTTGAGGCTTATTTCAAAAGCAAGGAAGCATCTGAATACGCCAAAAACTATCTCCTCAGTACGCTATGAGATGCACGATATGTGACGCGGTACTGCCGGTACTGAGTAAAGACGACATCTGCAACGTGTGTAACTGGCACATCAAGGATGCCCTAGACCAAACCATACCAACCCTACAAGAGGAAAGCATAGATGATCTTATCACACATAATGGCCCTCCTTCTATCGAAGGCGATAAAGACTGAGCAAAACCTGGCAGCCCTAAAAAACCCGAAGGACACCTGAGAACATGGACAGAGACGAATGTTTGGAAACAGCTAAAGAACTGATCAACGGAGAACGAGCCAGTCACTACGGGCCAGCGGACGAGAACCACCGCCGCATAGCGGCTTTCTGGAATACGTATATCTGGGACGCGGGTCTGTCGAGACAGCTAACAGAGGCCGACGTAGCTTGCCTGATGATCCTGCTCAAGGTCGCTAGGTTGGCGCACTCGACCGATAACGCCCGAGACAGTTTCGTGGACATCTGCGGCTACGCGGCTATAGCAGCGGAGATGGCAGAACAGTGACGGAGACCACGAGGCAGAGGGCTAACGCATGAAAGGCCACAAAATGACCGACAGCACAGCGGTAGAGATACATAAGCCGTGTCCCGATTGCGGCTCTTCTGACGCACTGTCAGAGTATGACGATGGACACACCTATTGCTTCAGTTGCAACCAGCACCGGAAAGAGATTGATAACGTGTCGAACATTGAGGACTACAAGAAGTCAGAGCCTGACATACGCTGGCAAGACCGGAAGATCGGTGGAGCCATCGCTGAGTTTTACGAGGTAAAGGTCCAAGACGATATTGTCTACTTTCCCTACTTCTCTGACGGAGTTCTGAAGGCCAGTAAGCTACGTATGCCGGGAAAGGAACACAAGACCGATGGTGAGTTCAGCAAGTGCGACTTGTTTGGAGCACATACGCTGACCAAAGCTGCCCCTCAACGCTCCAAGACGATCATCATCACCGAAGGCGAGGCCGACGCTCTGGCAGCGTTCCAGATGGCCAACCGTATCCCTCTAGGCTCCACCAAGGTCAGCGACAGTCCCAAGAGCACTCTGGTGCCTGTCCTGAGCATCAAGAGCGGAGCGGCCAGTGCAGAGCGCGACTTCAAGAAGAACCTAGAATTGCTCGAACGCTACGAGCGTGTCTTCATCTGCTTCGATAACGATACTCCGGGCCGTACCGCCGCAGAGAAGTGCGCCAAGCTTTTGTCTCCGGGCAAAGCCTACGTTGTCAACCTAGAGCACAAAGACGCATGTGAGTACACCAAACGTGGGCTGGGCAACGAATTCCTGGCGCACCTTAAAGACACCGACTCATACACCCCGTCTGGTATTCACAACGGTGCGGACAACTTTGACCGCCTTTGGGACGAGCAGAACATCAAGAGCCTACCTTTCCCCTTCCCCGACCTTCAGGAGAAGACCTTGGGTACTCGCGGCAGGGAGATCATCACTTGGGCTGCTGGTACAGGCGTAGGTAAGTCTAGTATTCTGCGGGAGTTGCAACACTACTACATCAAGAACACCGACCTGAACATAGGCATCATCGCCCTTGAAGAGAGCGTTGACCGCACCAGACGCGGCATCTTGGCTGTAGAGGCCAACCTTCCATTGCATCTTAACGAAGTATTCAGCAAGTATCCTAAAGAAAAAGTCAAAGAACACTTTGCGAATACTCTAGGCACCGGACGTGTTTACTTGTACGACCATTTTGGCAGTATGAACACCGACGACCTGCTGTCTCGCGTCAGGTTCATGGTACAGGGACTAGACTGCAAGGTGATCTTCATCGACCACTTGAGCATCTTGGTTTCAGGGCTGGAGATCATGGACGAACGCAAGGCCATTGACCGCACCATGACACTGCTGCGTCAGTTGACCGAAGAGACCGGATGCACTCTGCACCTTGTCACTCACCTGCGCCGCCTTGGCTCAGACCGTTCGCACGAAGAAGGTATGGAGATCAATCTAGGCCACCTGCGAGGCTCTCACGGTATTGCACAGATCAGTGACACAGTGGTAGCTTTGGAACGTGACACCCAGAGTGACGACCCCGTGGTCAGCAACACAACGACGCTGCGGGTACTGAAGTGCCGCTACACTGGCGATGTAGGATTAGCAGGTAGGCTGTTCTACGAGAAGAAGACCGGACGTATGACAACCATCGAACAGGAGTTCTAAGATGGCGAAGAAAAGTAAGCAGGGAGCTAACTCCTACACTCCAGTTCCTAAGACAAAGCGTAGAAACAAGCTTGCTCCGCGCAACCACACAAAACGCCTGAACAAACGTTCACCGTATGCGGAATCGCTGTCAAGGAAGAGAGGTCAAGGGTAATGGAAGTAGAACTAATTGATCACATGGGTTCAGACTTGTCTGTGGTTAACGCAGCCAGGGTCAGCTTTGGCAAGTTGAGTAAAAAGCTTTCTCAGAAGGACGAGAAGCTCATAGCCTACTTGGCCAAGCACAACCACTGGACACCCTTTGGACACACCAGCGTAACCTTTCACGTTAAGGCTCCTATCTTTGTTGCTAGGCAGTTGGCAAAGCACCAAGTCGGACTTGTCTGGAACGAAGTCAGCAGACGTTATGTCTCTGACAGGCCACAAGCTTGGATGTCTCATCTTTGGAGACAACAGAGCGACGATAAGAAACAAGGATCAGAAAGTTTTGGCGTGGTATCTCAAGGTATCGTGGAGGACATCTACGCCTCTGCTATCTCGCACTCTATCGATGCGTACAACAGGCTGCTCAAACTAAAGGTATGCGAGGAACAAGCTAGAGCAGTCCTGCCTCAGTCCATGTACACAGAATGGTACTGGACCGGCTCTGTGGCAGCGTTTGCCAGAGTGTGTAAACTGAGACTAGAAGAGACTGCCCAAGAAGAAACACGAGAAGTAGCTGTTGCAATCTCAGACCACTGTGCTAAACTGTTTCCAGTAAGCTGGAGAGAACTGAGTTGTTGAACACTCTTGTGATAGACATTGAGACTGACGGGCTGGATTACAACCGTATCCATTGCCTGGTCACGCTCGATGTGGACAACAACATTGTCAAGACGTTCCTAAATCCTGTGGGAGTGCGCGAGTACTTTAACAGTTTTGACAAGATTGTTGCTCACAATGGCTCGGCCTTTGACTTCCCTGCGTTGCGTAAACTTTGGGGAGTAAAGGTTCCTGTTGCCAAGCAGAGGGACAGCCTGACATTGTCTCGCATGGCAAAGCCCGACAGGGAAAAGGGCCACGGCTTGAAGGCATGGGGAGAACGTCTAAATTTTCTCAAGGGTTCCTACGAGGAGTCTTGGGAGAAGCTCACAGATGAGATGATAGCCTACTGTGAGCAAGACGTTCTCCTCTGCGCGAAGGTCTACGAGATCGTCTGCGAAGAGACCAAGGATTTTTCAGAGAAGTCTATAGCAGACGAACACCGTATGCAGCGTTTGGCTACACACGTTGAAGAGAACGGCTTTGCGTTTGACAAGAAGCTGGCGCACAAGATGTACTCCAAGCTTCTATTGGAGCAGGAGGAGATCGTTATACAGATGCAGGACACCTTTGAACCAGAGGTGATCCAGCTAAAGACCAAGACCAAGCTGAAGCCGTTCAACCCAGCCAGTCGTAAGCAGATCGGTGAGAGGCTCATTGAGAAGGGTTGGAAGCCACGGCAGTTCACACCTACGGGACAGCCCAAGGTAGACGAGAGCACTCTGGAAGACTGTGATATACCAGAGGCTCAGATACTGGCCAGATACTTTATGTTGCAGAAACGCACTGCTATGATTGATTCTTGGCTCAAGTCTTGCGGAGAAGCTGACCGCGTACACTGCCAGTACAGAACCTTGGGTGCTATCACTAACCGTATGTCGTGCAGCAACCCTAATCTGCAGCAGATACCGTCTCTGCGTAAGCCGTTTGGCCTAGAGTGCCGACAGATGTGGTGTGCAGACTATGGCAACGTGTTGATAGACACCGACGCTGCTGGGCTGGAGCTTCGAGTGCTGGCGCACTACATGAACGATCCAGAATACACAAAAGAAATACTGGACGGCGACATACATACTGCCAACCAGAAGATGGCTGGCCTAGAGACCAGAGATCAAGCCAAGACGTTCATATACGCTCTGCTGTATGGTGCAGGTGACGCTAAGATTGGCTCAGTAGTTAACGGTACTGCTAAGGACGGTAGGGATTTACGAGAGCGGTTCTTGTCTAATCTCCCGTCGTTCTCCAGATTGCGGGAAGCGGTGGTACACAAAGGAACATCAGAAGGGCGCTTGAGGGCAATAGATGGCCGACAACTGGTGGTGAGACATCCACACGCTAGCATCAATACGCTCATTCAAGGCTCTTCTGCTGTACTTATGAAGAAGTGGTTTATGAATACAGCCGCTAACTTGAAAGCTAAGAAAACCGGCGCGAAGCTGGTTGCAATGGTGCATGACGAAATGGTGATAGAATGTGTACAAGAAAGCGTTGACTCTGTGTCTGATTGTGTTAAAATAGCTATATCACAAGTCAACAAAGAGTATAGCCTACGCTGTAAGTTAGACTGTGACGTACAAACTGGAAACAACTGGAGTGAGATACACTAATGGCTAGTTCCTATATCGAAGGAAATCTTTACTACACGTACTTGTTCGACCAGAAGGACAAGTATGACCGCTATTCCTGCGCCGTTGCTCTTGAGGGAGACCAGGTGAAGAAGGCAAAGTCGCTTAACCTGACGGTAAAGCAGGACGATTCAAAGTACAACGGAATGCCCTATGTGCAGTTGAAGAGCAACTACCAGCCAGGTCTCTATAACAAAGATGGTTCAGAGTACGACGGCCCCAAGGCTCTGGGCGAGGGTACTACGGGAGTTGTTAGGCTTAGTCAGCGACCCTACAATAACAAGTTTGGCAGCGGTGTGACCACCTTTATCGAAGGCGTTAAGTTCACTAACGTTGTGGAGTACAAGTCTGCCAATGCTGCGTTCGACGATGAAGAAGGCTCTGACGACTTTTCTAACGCCGAAGAAGCAGAAGAGTTTTAAGTGTCGGACTACGGACACTGGGATGTGAATCTGGTAGGCAACTTTAACCCTAATGCCCATTTGGGGTTTGTCTACCAGATCACTCGCATTGACACCGGCAAGGCTTACATAGGCTGTAAGCATCTCTGGAAGTTCAAGAAGGGTAGTCGCAAGCGTGTGAAAGCAAGCGAGTGGCGCACCTACTGTAGCAGTAGTTCTTATTTAGTACCGGAAATAAAAGAGCTAGGTAAAGACAAGTTTAAGTTTGAAATACTTATGCTCTGTGACAATAAAAGAAATCTGTACTATAATGAAATGAAGTTACAGGTAGAACTAGGTGTCCTAGAAAGCGACAAATACTACAACGCCAATGTGGGCGGGATGCGTTTCTACAGACCTGTGAAGAGTTACGTAAGTGAAGAACTCAGGGACAAGTTTAGAGGAACAAACAACTCCGCCTACAGAGGCACCTTCTATGTTTTTAGAAGTGACAGCAGCATCGTTGAAGAGGTCATAGACACGACCATGAAACAATGGTGCAAAGAGAACGGTTACGATCATAGGCGTATCTCTGACTTACGTAATGGAAAACAGAAAAGACACAAAGACATTATAAAGGTGGAGTATGCAAATGAGCGAGAAGAAGATTGAAACCCTAGTTCCTGACATTTACGAACTGCTGGACCAAGGCAAGAAGGAGCCTGACAAAGCCGCGCTGTTTGAGATGGCCTACACAATGATGGAGGTTGTCCGTAAACAACTTTGGTTCTCCACTGCAGAGCGTAAACCAGCACTGCGTATGTCGAACCTAGGCAAGCCCTGTGACCGCGCTCTGTGGATGGACATCAAGGGTGACCACGAGCCTGAGCCACTGACCCCTGAGACACGTCTGAAGTTTCTCTTTGGTGACTTGGTAGAGGCTCTGGTGCTGTACCTGGCCAAGGAAGCTGGACACAAAGTCGAGGACCAGCAGAAGCGTATCGAAGTTGACGGCATTGTCGGACACATTGACGCTGTTATTGACGGGCATCTTGTCGATGTAAAGTCAGCTTCCAGCTTTTCCATGAAGAAGTTCAAGAACGGTACGCTACCCGACGACGATGCCTTTGGCTATATCTCTCAGATTAGCGGCTATGCTAACGCTATGGATAAGAAGAGCGGTACGTTCCTTGCGATGGATAAGAGCGGCGGAGAGCTTGCTACCTACACGCACAAAGACCTAGAGGACACGTCTGCTAGGATCAAGCACGTTAAGACGATGCTGGAGTCAGACACACCGCCAGATCGACCGTTCAAGACAGTTGACGACAAACCATCGGGCCGTAAGAAACTAGGTATAAACTGTTCTTATTGCCCCCATAAGCAAGTTTGTTGGGCAGACAAGGGACTGGACCTCAAGTTCAGAGGTGGTCGCCCAGTCTTCTTGGTGGGGGATGAAGGCAAGACAAAAGAAGAGATCGAGCATGGTTTCTGAAAATGTTCTGAAAGACTTGTCAGAGACATACAGTCCAGAGGAGATACTTGAAATCCTTGGGCTTGATAACTTTGACCTAGTCGTTCTGCTTTATGATAGAATAGAAGAAAACCTACACAACTTCCAACTAAGGCCGGTAGACTACAATGAATTTTAAAAGTAACGAAAACCCTATGTTCCGCTCTAAGTTCAGCGAAGACATCTTCAAGCACAAGTATGCTCACGAAGGATGTAATAATTGGGCTGATCTTTCACGCGTCTTAGTACAGGACGTTTGTGGAGATCACCTTTCGGATGATGAGGTCGAAACTCTGACCCAAATGGTAACAGAGTTGAAGTTCATCCCCGGTGGACGCTATCTATATTATGCGGGTCGGCCTAATAAGTTCTTTAACAATTGTTACTTGTTGAAGGCAGAGGAGGATAGCCGAGAAGACTGGGCTAACCTGTCTTGGAAGTCTGAGTCGTGCCTTATGACGGGCGGTGGTATCGGTATTGACTACAGTGTCTACCGCCCCTCTGGTGCCACTCTAAGCAAGACTGGTGGCATTGCCTCTGGCCCTATTCCCAAGATGCAGATGATTAACGAGATTGGTCGTCGAGTGATGCAGGGTGGTTCACGACGCTCTGCAATATATGCAAGTCTAAACTGGAAGCACCGAGATATTGGAGAGTTCCTGTCTGCCAAGAACTGGTACGACATGCCAGTGGGTGACACCGGCTTTTCTGTAGGACAGATTAAGGAACAAGACTTTAACTACAATGCCCCACTAGACATGACAAATGTCTCCGTCAATTATGATACAGAGTGGTTATTGAACTACTGGGACACTGGTGACGTTGGAGAGGTGTTTAAACGGAACGTGCAACAGGCTCTCCAAACAGCAGAACCTGGCTTTAGCTTTAACTTCTTTGACAAGGAAGATGAGACGCTTCGCAATGCGTGTACAGAAGTGACCAGTGCTGACGACTCTGACGTCTGTAACCTTGGTAGTATCAACCTTGGCAGAGTTGAGACACTTCAGGAGTTCCGTGATATTGTGGAACTGGGTACTAAGTTTCTACTCTGTGGTACATTGAAGGCAAAGCTGCCCTACGATAAGGTGTATGAGACACGAGAGAAGAACCGTAGACTTGGCCTCGGACTCATGGGTATGCACGAATGGCTGATTAAGAGAGGGTATAAGTATGAGGTCACGGAGGAGCTTCACCGCTGGCTGGGTGTTTACAAAGGCCATAGTGATAACGTTAGCGCTAACTACGCTGATAGTCTTGGCATATCCCGTCCTGTGGCTAATAGAGCGATTGCCCCAACTGGAAGTATCGGTATTCTCGCTGGTACTAGCACTGGGGTTGAGCCTATTTTTGCTGTTGCTTATAAGCGTCGGTATCTAAAGGGACAGAACCGTTGGCATTACCAGTACGTTGTTGACTCTGCTGCTCAAGAGATCATTGATATATACGGCACAGACCCAAACAAGATTGAGTCAGCTATTGATCTTGCCGAAGACTATGAGCGCCGTATGGCGTTCCAAGCCGACGTTCAGGACTATGTAGATATGTCCATCTCGTCCACCATTAACCTACCACAGTGGGGTTCAAAGTTGAACAATGAGGACACTGTTGAAAAGTTTACTAATACTCTTGCCTCTTATGCTCACAGGCTGCGCGGGTTTACAGTCTATCCAGACGGATGCAGAGGAGGTCAACCTCTATCATCGGTTCCTTATTCTGAGGCTGTAGACAAACTTGGTACAGAGTTTGAAGAAAGTGTAGAGACTCACGACATTTGTGAAATCTCTGGTCAAGGAGGAAGCTGTGGTGTTTAACAATGGTAAACAAATGTGTAAACAAGTGTAAGCTAGACCTAGACCACGTATATTGCATAGGCTGCGGTAGAACAGTAGAGGAAATTAAACTAGCTTATGAAAAGAAAAAGCAGGAAAGAGAGTTCCAGATATACTGGTCTCGCCTTCCTGCTTAGGTTGGACGCTAAATAGTCCCGTGGGGAGCCAAGGTTAGCTCCCCTTTTTACTATTGGTACTGCATTTGCTCTATGCCTCTCGCTATCTCGGCTGTCTGCCTCTCTATTTCAGCGTTAGGGAATCTTGATATATTTGGGTCAGGGTTGAAGCCACCTGTTCCATCGACTACGTCTCTATAACGAGAGGTAATTCCTGCCCGTTCCCGTTTCTCTGCCTTTGCGCTCATTAGCGCACGGACCCGCGACTCAGAAGGGCCAACCTCAGGCCCGGGGGGGCCCG
>JAAHTH010000540.1_pt1 | contig 35615 bp, 34 predicted proteins | sample 6116091 | NCBI WGS metagenome assembly JAAHTH01 (sample SAMN13939990, study PRJNA603662) | sponge metagenome | isolation source: marine sponge | host: Mycale hentscheli | place: New Zealand | collected 2006
ATAAAAAATCCTCACCTGCACTTTCTCATTCAACGTTCGGTAACTTGGCAATACCAAAGTAATGGCTGGGTTTGTCATCAGGTGCCCCACATTGCGAACCAGCAAAAGTGAACGGCCAGGAAGTGAAATACCTTTACCGTTTCCGGTTGTATAGTCGCGGTCCGGGTTCAACTTGCGGGTTATTGTAGTACCCCCTTTTACGAAGCTCTCTGAAAGATCGCCTTTCATCAGGCCAAGCCAGTTTTGATAAGCAAGGACCTTGTCTTCGCCATCGACAGCTGCAACGGAATCCTCACAATCGCAAATTGTGGTTAGAGTTGATTCTAGAACAATATCAGCGATGCCTGCTTTATCAGTCGAGCCTATTGGGTGATCAGGATTAATGATGATATCTGCATGCAGGCCATTTCGTTTTACCAAAATAGAAGTTGGGCTGGCAGCTTCGCCTTGATAGCCAACAAATTGTGCAGGGTTGGAAAGGCCAGCAGTGTTGCCGTCTTCTAAAATGACCTGTAATTCTCCATCAACGATTTCAAGCTTGGTTGCATCTGCCCAGGAGCCATTTAATGGCACCGATTTATTTAAAAAATCATGTGCCCAGGCAATAACTTTGATGCCACGAGCTGGATTATAAGCTTTGCTTTTTTCAGCGCCACCTTCATCAGAAATCGCATCAGTTCCATACAATGCATCATATAATGAACCCCAACGTGCATTCGCTGCGTTCAAAGCATATCGGGCATTCATGATGGGTACTACTAGCTGTGGGCTGGCAATCATCGCAATTTCTGGGTCAACATTAGAAGTGTCGACGGAGAACTTTCCACCTTCAGGTACGAGGTACCCGATGTCCAGTAAGAATTGTTTGTAATCTTCAAGAGAATAATCAGTGCTATTTGCCTTGTAATATTCATCGATCTTGGATTGAAGCGTTTCACGCTTTTCAAGCAATTTCTTATTGGTTGGTGCCAAGTCGGTCACAAGTGCTTCAAGGTCAGCCCAAAACTTGTCTTCAGCAATGCAGTACCAGGTAAAGCTTGCTCATTTACAAAAGCATAAAGCTCACGATCAACATTCAGGCTGCCAACATTAATACGGTCAGACATGGGTTTCTCCAGAAATTCAAAAAATTAGCCTTTGGCTATCAAAACCAGCAATATTGTCAATTTGGAGTAGATGCGAAACATTGTTTCCTTTTTGGAAACAATGAATTTCAAAGCGTGAGATTTTCGTAATATTGAACCTTAAAGACGGAATACCCATATATATTATGGTAACAAAGATGGATTAAACGCATGTCTCGTATCGCAGGGTTTTCAAGCCCTTTATTACTGGGTTTTGATGAACTGGAACGCGTTTTAGCGCGCGCAACAAAAAGCGCGAACGATGGCTATCCACCTTATAATATTGAACGCCTGCAAACTCAGCCGGGTGAAAAAGGCGATCTTCTTCGAATTACGCTGGCTGTGGCAGGATTTACAGAAGATGAACTTGATATCAGTATTGAAGAAAACCAGCTGACAATATCCGGCAAGCAAATTGATGATCAAGAGCGGGTTTTTCTGCATCGCGGAATAGCGGCACGGCAGTTTCAGCGCGCATTTGTCCTTGCTGAGGGAATAGAGGTCAGTGGTGCGAATTTGGAAAGCGGTCTTTTGGAAATTGATCTGATCCGCATTCAGCCAGAGCTAATAATTCGTAAGATTTCAATCAAGTCTCGAAAATCACCAAAGGAGTAGATTTATGTTTCACGATCTTGAAATAAACAATCAACAAGCAGAAACTCTTGCTCAAATGGAATCAAACGCCATTGCCTACATGCGTGAAATGACGACAGAGGAAATCAAGATAGCATTTCCTGAGACACCCGAGCTTGAAGATGGACAAACCTATTGGGCATTATTTGGTGCAGATGGCGCGCCCCTGATGTTGGCCAGCGAGCGCGTTGAAATAGCTTCTTCTGCTTTTTATAATAACCTAAAAGCTATAATGCCTAACTAGGCCGGATCTACCCAACCAATGTTACCGTCTTCGCGGCGGTAAACGACGTTCGTTTTACCGTTGCCTGCGTTATTGAAAACCACAACCGGATTATCTATCAAATCCAGCTTCATAACAGCCTCTGCAACACTTTGGGTTTCAATGCTGGTGAGCGATTCTGCAATAATTACCGGGTTATACTCCTCAGGCATTTCTTCTTCGGCGGCTGGAGCTTCAACAATTGCGTAAGCTGCTTCTGCGCGAGCAGCTTTTGCCGCATTCCCGTGATGGTCTTTAAGGCGGCGTTTATAGCGCCTCAGCCGTTTTTCAATTTTATCTGCAGCTGTCTCAAAAGCAGCTGTCGGGTCAATTTCATTGGATGTACCTTGCAAATCAGCACTACTATCCAGATGAATGATACATTCACACGCAAAACGATTGCCTTGTTTTTCAAGCGTTACATGACCACGATATCCCCCCGGGAAATATTTGGAGACCGCTTCATCAAGTCTATCCTGGATGCGAGCGGTGAGTGTATCCCCAATATTCATGTGTTTGCCTGAAATTTGTAAGCTCATTTTGCGTCTCCTCTTTTGTTATCGCTACGACTCAAGCGTAGCGCGGCGGAGGCTTGTATGGCAATTACCAAAGCAAAATATATATTCAGGAGGCTTAAAAACTAGGCTTGTTGCTTCTTTTCGCGGCGTCGCTGAACAGAAGAGGGAATTCGCATCGCTTCGCGGTACTTTGCAACTGTTCGGCGAGCAATCTCAATACCGGTTTTCTGGAGTTGCTGAACGATTTGATCATCTGAAAGAACTTTTTTAGGGTTTTCCAAGTCTACCAACTGCTTGATTTTATGTTTCACACTCTGGGATGCGTGCCCTTCGTCGCCTTCACTGGACGTAATGGAGGAGGAAAAGAAGTATTTTAACTCATAGATGCCCTGATCACACATCAAGAACTTGTTTGAGGTGACACGACTGATGGTTGATTCATGCATTTTTATGGCTTCAGCAACGGTTTTCAGATTAAGCGGGCGCAAATGCTCAACACCTGCTGCAAAAAACATGTCCTGCTGTTTAACAATCTCGGTTGCAACCTTGAGAGTAGTTTGTGCTCGCTGATCAAGGCTCTTTGTGAGCCAGCTTGCGTTCCCCATGCAGTCCGCAATGAACTCCTTACCTTCGGGAGTTTTTACCGCAGAAGTAAGCTCGGCATGATAGCTATGGTTTATGAGAACTTTTGGCAGAGTTTCAGGGTTTAGATCAATTGCCCAACTACCGTCCGCTTTTTGCCGGATTAAAACATCAGGGATAACACTTTGCGCCAGTACCGGCTCATATTGAGCCGCCGGTCGCGGGTCCAGTTCCTTGATCTCACGGATCATATCGTTGAAATCTTCCCGGTTCACGCCGCAAAGTTTGATAAGGCTATCAAATTCGCGTTTGGCCAGAAGTGACAAATTATCCAATAGTGTTGCCATTGCCGGGTCGTAACGGTCTTTTTCTTGCAATTGTATCTTGAGGCACTCGCGCAGATCGCGCGCACCAATTCCGGTAGGCTCCAAAGTCTGAAACTTTAACAATACCGTCTCTACACGTGCCAAGCTGACACCATTGAGCATCGCAATGTCATGTAGATCGTCCTGAAAGTACCCATCCTCGGTTAAATCATGCGCAATATAGGTTGCGATCTCGCGATTTTTATTATCACCAAATGTAAGCGCAATCTGATCTCGCAAATGTTGTGCAAGGCTAAGTGTTTCGCCAATACTAGCCATGAAATCTGTATTTTCTGTAGTGCCAGAAGATGGAGTGTTTGATGAAAGGCTGCTTTGCTTGCCGGTATTGTCTCTGTTACTTTTTTCAGCGCCTGCAATGCCTTCATCATAGACATTCTCAAACGAAGCATCGAGGTTTTGTGCAGCCTCGCCCGCATCCAGCTTCATTTCATCTGAAATAGTGTCATCGCGATTGTCAGGATTTTCGATTTCACGGTCGTTGGTTACCGAATTTTTATCGCTTTCGAGCTCAAGTAACGGATTCTTTTCGATCTCTTCTTGTATGAATTCCGCCAATTCCGCATGCCCATATTGCAATAGCTTGATGGATTGCGCCAATTGTGGTGTCATCACAAGTGACTGCGATTGCTTTTGTTGTAAGCGCGCTGAAAGAGCCATTGTTGCCTTACCTGTTGGTTTTACGGGCTTCTTTTATTTGGCCCGTTTATTGCATCAAGGTAGCAAAAACATCTTCCTAAAGAGTAAATTGTTCTCCAAGGTAAAGTCGGCGTACATCCGGATTCTGGACAATCTCGCTCGGACTGCCATGCGTCAATACATTGCCTGCATGAATAATGTAAGCTCGATCAATCAAACCCAAAGTTTCACGCACATTGTGATCGGTGATCAGAACGCCAATACCGCGGTGGGTCAAATGGCGAACCAGTTCCTGAATGTCACCAACCGCAATTGGATCGATACCCGCAAAAGGTTCATCCAGCAGCATAAAAGAAGGTCTGGTTGTAAGTGAGCGGGCAATTTCGCAACGCCTGCGCTCACCACCAGAAAGTGCAATTGATGGCGATTTGCGCAAATGCGTTATCGAAAATTCTTCAAGCAGGGCATCCAGCTGACGCTCTCGCTCTTTTTTGTTGGGTTCAACAACTTCCAAGACCGCGCGAATGTTGTTCTCTACGCTTAAACCTCTGAAAATACTGGCTTCTTGCGGCAAATACCCGATCCCAAGGCGGGCACGGCGGTACATTGGTGTTTTTGTAATATCATGACCGTTCAATTCAATTGAGCCTGCATCCGCCTGAACAAGACCGGTAATCATGTAAAAGCTGGTGGTTTTACCAGCGCCATTTGGCCCTAGTAGACCAACCGCTTCTCCGCGCCGGACACCCAGACTTACATTCTCTACAACTTTGCGACCTTTGTAGCTTTTTTGGATGCCAGAAACGAGTAAAACGCCTTCGCGAGACTGCGGTTGACGCGTTGGATGCTGTGTTTGATGGGTTGGTGGAGGAGTAGCAACCTGAATATTTGGCGTCGTTATGCTTGAGCCTTCCAAAGGAGTGTCTGCCCATTCGACTTTGCGGCTTTTTGGTTTTTTAACCAATCCTGAGATGTTTTTGAGAAAGCTCAAAATGAAGATCCAATAAACGTTTTGTTAGCTACAAATACATCAATTACAGTTAATTTTCTTTAACTTTGAAAAATTGGTGAAAAAACCTGTTAATTTTTGGGCGTCAGCAAGATTTTGACGCGGCCATTTCCAGAAGAGCCAGATGATCCACAAGGTGTCACATTTGAAACATTCGTTTTTAGATTGACGGTCACCTTGCAGGCAGAAAGTACATTACCAGTCTGGCTAACAATCACGTTGCCGGTCATCAATACAGTTTCAGATATCATATTGATTGTAGCTTTATCGGCGGTAACCTTATTTTCCCCTGACCGCACAGCTACTTTGCCACTTGCTTCAATTTGGCGAATACCGCTCTTGGTTTTTCCTTCTTCGCTCGCTCGCTCGTAAAAAACCTTAATGCGCGTCGCCTGCATCAAGGTTTCACCCTGAACCACGCTCACATTACCTGTCAAAAGTGCAGTATTTTCATTATCAATGATCTCAAGTTTGTCCGCTTCAATCTGAATTGGTTCATCATTATTGCCGATGCTCTCGAAAGCACCGCCTGCTGACTGGGCAAAACTTGGTGCTGCAAAGAGCAGAATAAAAAGAATGACTAGGTTTGTTTTGAAGTATTTCATTTCATTTCCAATAGTTAGCTTGGACCTGGATTTATTTCGAGTTTGGCATGGCAACTATTGATGTTCGGCATTTGCCAAATCTTGAATTGCCCGTCGTTAATTCAATAGTTAGTTGACATCCTTTGATTACATTCAATTCCTGAGAAAGAAGTATTTCTTTACCGCTTAGAATTGCTGTATCACTCAAAAAATCAATCTCCAACCTTTCGCCACTAGCATGATTCTTGCCTGATTTTACGGCAACAATTCCTGAAGCAATGATCTCACGTATTCCAGTCTCGGTCAGTTTTCTCTGTTCTTCAGGTAAATAGTAAATATCTACTTTTTGCGCCCTGACAATTGCCTTTCCTTGGATAATCGTAACATTTCCCATCAAGGATGCTCTAAACACATCATTAACAATCTCAACTTTATCTGCTTCGATTTGAATAGGCTCTTTATTGTTGCCAATGCCTTTGAATGCATCACCAGCTGTTTGTGCAAAGCTCTTGGTTGTAAAGCTTATGGCCAAAAAAAGAAGGCTGATGGCAACGAGGGGTTTTAGGAGAAGGTTAGTTCTGATCATTGGTTTCATTTGCCTTTTTGAGTTCATCAGGGCGAATTGTCATTCGAACCTTGCCCTCGAAAACCAGTTTATTGCCACCATCTTCTACCATCATTGTATTCGACGTAATATCAGCCTGTGGGCTGGTCGCATTTATAGGATTGTTGGTGTGCATGATGGATTTGCCAATATCGACACTTGCGTCTTGCAGGTTTAAAACCATCCCGCTTGAGGTAACCAGGTTTACTGCTTTATCTAAAACGAGCGTTTTTGCTTCCGCATCATAAATACCATTACCTGCGGTTATTGTGGCGGTAATCTCGTCATCCATCGGTAGTTTGGCAATGATTTCCAGTAATTCAACTCTACTGGGGTTTTCTGCGTTCTGTATTGCTTTTAAAGCGGTCAGGTTATAGGGCCGTTTTTCTTTATCAAACCCACTTAATTCAGGGTTTTCCATAACCAGTTTTCCGTCCGTAAGACTAATACTTTCAACAGCAACATCTGGTACTTTTAAAGAGTTATAGATCAACGCTCCAATAATGCCCAAAATCATAATGATAGCCATCACAGGAAAGGCAATTTTCCAAAATCTTACCTTGCCTGAATGCTTCAAGGCCTCTTGATATTCATTTTCACGATTATCCGTTGAAATGAAATCGAGATTAGGCTCTGACACATGCAATGGTGATGCGTTGCCACCTGCCAATTGTGGATTTGCCTGATTTTGAAACTGGTTACTCAAGACCATCGCCTCACTTTATCTTGCAGATTATTACAACAGCTTCATGGTCACAATAGGGCTTGGATGTAGCTTAACTATGGGCAAATATGTCTGTTTCTGGCCAACCAGCCAGATCCAATCGGCAACGGGTTGGCAAAAACTTGAAACACTCTCTGGCAAGTTCGCTACGTCCTTCGCGTTCCAATCGCTTTTCAAGATGCGCCATCAGTTCATGTAGGTGAAGAACATCAGAAGCAGCATATTCCAGTTGTGCTTGGCTTAGCGTTTCTGCAGCCCAATCAGAACTTTGTTGCTGTTTTGAGATATCTACCCCGATAAACTCGCGCACCAAATCTTTCAGGCCGTGTCGGTCCGTATAGGTACGCGTCAATTTGGAAGCAATTTTTGTGCAATAAACATTATTTGTAGCAATGCCCAAGCCATGTTCCAGAACTGCAACATCAAACCGGGCAAAATGGAAAATTATTGTGCGATTTTGATCTTCAAACAGCGCTTTTAAGTTAGGCGCTTCAGTTTGTCCTTTGGCAATTTGAACAACGTCTGCAGTCCCATCAACTGGCGAAAGTTGTACAACACAAAGTCGGTCTCGCAGTGGGTTTAACCCAAGTGTTTCTGTATCGACTGCGATTGAGTCGTGATAATTGTCCAGATTTGGTAAATCGCCTTTATGAAACCGGATTGTCACCGCTTTTCCCCTTAAATGTATGCTTTACGAATCTTATAACCTGATTGGGTCAAACCGACAAATCAACAGATATACCCGGTATCCAGTCGTAAAGCAGAGCAAATAACAATAACCCAAGGGCGATGCGGTAAATTGTAAAAATCAGAAAACTTGAACGTTTCACAAAGGCCATTAAGAAGGCAATTGCTGCGAGTGCTGCAAAGAATGTGAGCACTGCTGCCATGATTGCACCATTTGAAATTTCAATACCCGATTCAACTGCATCAAGGGTTACAAATGCCCCCGCACCGGCAATTGCGGGGATGCCCAAGAGAAATGAAAATCTGGCAGCTTCCGGGCGTGAAAATCCCATAAACCGTGCAGCAGTCATGGTAATACCAGAACGGGAAGTTCCGGGAATAAGTGCTAGAGCCTGGGCAAATCCCATCAATACGGCAGGAGACATTTTCATATCTGCCATCACCTTGGTCTGTTTACCGATGTAATCGGCAATATACATCAGGATACCAAAAATTATGGCATTCCACGCAATGACCTCAACAGAACGAAGTTCAGCGCCGAGGCCGGACTTTTTCAGGAACAGACCAAAGGCAACTGCAGGGATGGTTGCCACGATAATATAAAGCGCCATCCTGGAGTTGTCATTAATGCGCAGCCGCAACAAATCCAACCCTCCGCCAATTAACTTCAACACATCGCGCCAAAAATAGACGATAACCGCAAAAAGAGACCCAATATGCACCATGACATCGGTGATCTGTCCTTGATCAGGCCACCCGGTGACCGCAGGAATTAGCGCTAAGTGACCTGATGACGAGATTGGCAGGAATTCAGTGATGCCTTGCACGATTGCAAGAACTATTATCTGTTCAGGTGTCATCAAATGGCCTCAAGAGTGCAGATTAACTTGCGTGAGGCTGGTAGCCTCTTTATTGTTTTCAGAACGCTAAACTGATTCATTTCTTTTTTCATGTTCGCGCCTTAATTTCTAGTGGATTTATAAGTAATAGGCCTTATGCACACACTCTATCATCACCCAATGTCTGCCAGCTCGCGATATATTCGCTTACTTTTGGCTGAATATGCCCAACCTATCGTCCTCCTGGAAGAAAAACCATGGGAACGTCGTATGGAGTTTCTGCAGATTAATCCTGCCGGCACATTGCCAGTGCTTATGGTCGACGAAGGACAGTTCATAAGCGGTGGTATCGTTATTGGTGAATACTTGGACGAAACTTGTGACGCCATGATGCGTGAAAAGCGCTTGGTACCAGAGAAATCATTGGAGCGGGCTGAAACCAGGCGATTGGTTGAATGGTTTTTAATCAAGCTGGACGCTGAGGTGATCCGCTATCTCGTCCAGGAGCGCGTTTTTAAGCAGTTGATGCGCAAGGAAGAAGGGGGCGGTGCACCGGATTCAAATATTATTCGCGTTGCCCGGGCAAACCTCAAAAATCACATGAAGTATTTATCAGCCGTGTCTTCTTCAAGAGATTGGTTGTCAGGCAATTCTATTTCAGCCGCAGACATGGCAGCAGCTGCCGCAATTTCAGTCCTGGATTACCTGGGTGAAATTCAATGGGAAGATGAACCGGCGGCAAAAGACTGGTTTGCGCGCATTAAATCACGCCCGTCCTATCGTCCATTGTTGGCTGACAAGGTTATAGGACTGCCACCTGCGTCTCATTATATCGACCTGGATTTTTGATCCTTGGCATCCGTCACCAAACTCAAACAGGATTTGTTGGCACGAGCCAAGTCACTTGGGTTTGATGTCTGCCACATAACGCCGGCAGACCTTCCTGAAGAAATTGGTGAAAAGCTTGAAAAAAGCGTACAGCTTAACAGACATGCAACAATGGATTGGATGAAAACCACACTTGAAAGACGTAAATCTCCAACCGCAATGTGGGGTGAAGCAAATACGGCGATCCTGGTTGGAATGAACTACGGACCAGACACTAATCCGCTTGAAACACTCGAACAAAAATCAATAGCCACCATCTCAGTCTATACCCGCAATCGCGACTAGCATGACATCATGAAAGGCAGGTTAAAGACTTTAGCAGGATGGTTAGCATCACAAACCAAGGAAGATGTGAAAGTGTTTGTTGATACGGCTCCCTTGATGGAAAAGCCTTTGGCAAAACAGGCCGGCGTTGGGTGGCAAGGAAAACATACTAATTTGGTGTCGCGAGATTTTGGCTCTTGGTTATTTTTGGGATCAATTCTAACGAAGGCGCATCTGGCGGCTGATGAACCAGAATCAGATCATTGCGGCTCTTGCCAATCATGCCTTGATATTTGCCCGACAAAGGCATTTCCAGCACCATATCAGCTCGATGCAGGAAAATGCATTTCTTATCTAACCATCGAACACGATGGTCCCATACCTAGAGAGTTTCGAGAGGCTATGGGAAACCGTATTTATGAGTGTGATGATTGTTTGGCCGTATGTCCCTGGAATAAATACGCCCAAGAAACCGCGGAAATAAAACTAAAAGCCCGCGATGACCTGGCTGCGCCAGCTTTGCGAGAACTTGCTAAACTGGATGATGCTGGGTTTCGAGCAAAATTTTCCGGTTCTCCAATCAAACGCATTGGTAGAAACAGGTTTTTAAGGAACGTCATGATCGCGATTGAAAACTCACAAGATGGTTCTCTTAGAAAAGTTGTAATTGATAATGCCAAAGATGAAAGTGCTTTGGTGCGCGGCGCAAGTGTTTGGGCTTTGTCTAAACTTGAAGAAACCTCAACATTTTCTGATCTACGGAATAAGGCATTGGCAAGTGAAACAGATGAGAGCGTTCGTGAAGAATGGAATGCGCATGGGTAAGAAGCTATTTATTTTTGGATTTGGGTTTTCATCAGGCGCAATTGCGGAGAAGTCAAAAGTTGATTTTGATGTGATTTGCGGAACATCACGTTCACAAGAAAAAATAGAAAACCTGCGCACAAAGGGTTTTGAAGCAGAAATCTTTGATGGGCAATTAACCTCAGAAATAGAAATTCAACTTTCAAATACAACGCACATCGTTATCTCAGTTTCACCGGGTGATGAAGATCCGGTGCTGAAAGCTCTTCCAAATTTAATTGAACTTGCCCCAAACCTTGAGTGGATTGGTTATCTGTCAACCGTTGGTGTTTACGGTCACCACGATGGAGCCTGGGTCGATGAAAAAAGCGAATTGCACCCCGTTTCAAAGCGCTCAATCCAACGGGTTAAAGCAGAAGAAGCCTGGGCTAGCTTGTCAAAAGTAAATGACATTCCGCTGGGCATTTTCAGACTTTCAGGAATTTATGGGCCAGGTCGAAACTGGTTCATTAATATTGAAAAAGGGACGTCGCGCAGAATGATAAAGCCTGATCAGGTTTTCAATCGCATCCACAAAGAGGATATCGGACAAGCGGTTGCGCTGGCCATGCGCAAGAATATTGGCGGTGTTTTCAATATTACAGATGATGATCCGGCACCTCCGCAAGATGTGGTGACCTATGCCTATGAATTGATGGGTAAAACACCGCCTCCGGAGATTGATTTTGAAACAGCAGATATCACGCCAATGGCGCGAAGCTTTTATGGTGAAAATAAGCGAGTCAGCAATAAAAAATCGAAGGAAGTTTTGGGTCTTAAGTATCAATGGCCGAATTATCGATTTTCCCTCAAGCAGATGTGGGACGAGGGGAGTTGGAAGGCTTAAAACATAAGCTAGACTCTTACCATTATTCATGCGAGTTCATCATTCATGAGTAAAAACTTGGAAATCAAGATTTGTGGACTGTCCACCGATGAGAGCATTGATGCTGTCATTGCCGGCGGCGCTTCGCATATGGGACTGATATTCTTTGAAAAAAGTCCGCGTCATGTAAGCCTTGAGCAGGCTAAATTACTTTCTGAACATGCCGGAGATCGTATTCAAAAAGTAGCTGTTAGTGTTAACGCTGATGATGAATACCTTGATGGTATCGTGGCAGCAGTAAAGCCTGATATGCTGCAACTGCATGGCAAAGATACCGTTGAACGAGTTGAAGAATTAAAGGCGCGTTTTGAGCTGCCCATAATGAAAGTATTTGCAATCAGCGACATATCTGATTTTGAAAGCGTGAAATCATATGTCGGCGTAGCGGATCGATTTTTATTTGATGCAAAGCCGCCAAAAGGCTCAGATTTGCCGGGCGGAAATGGTGTCGCTTTTGATTGGGAAATCATGGACGCTCTGCCTAAAGATGTGCCATATATGTTATCTGGCGGACTGGATGCTTCGAACGTATGTTTGGCACTTGAACGCTCAGGCGCAAATGCAGTGGATGTCTCATCCGGAGTTGAGAGCTCTGCGGGTGTGAAAGACATAAAATTGATAGAAGAATTTTTGGCAGCATGTCATGACTGTGGCGCTGCAGACAATGGGTAAGGAAACAAGCTTTGAGTAAACCATTAGAACCAAATTCATTTATGACCGGACCAGATGAAGAGGGTCACTTTGGCATTTTTGGTGGACGCTATGTTGCCGAAACTTTGATGCCGCTAATTCTGGAACTGGAGCAGGCTTATAATAGCGCCAAGGCCGATCCTGATTTTCATGCGGAAATTGAATATCTAAATAAGCATTATACGGGCCGACCATCGCCGCTTTATTTTGCAGAAAGCCTAACCGAGCATTTGGGCGGCGCAAAAATTTACTTCAAGCGTGATGAGCTGAACCACACGGGTTCTCACAAAATCAACAATTGCCTGGGTCAAATTCTTCTGGCCAAAAAGATGGGCAAGACTCGAATTATAGCCGAAACGGGTGCAGGCCAACACGGTGTTGCTGCAGCAACCGTTGCCGCAAAATTTGGTTTCCCTTGTGTGGTTTACATGGGTAAAACTGATGTTGAGCGCCAAAGCCCGAATGTTTTCCTGATGAAATTACTGGGTGCAGAAATAGTGCCAGTTACAGCAGGTGCCGGCACACTAAAAGACGCCATGAATGAAGCCCTTCGCGATTGGGTGACCAATGTTGACGATACCTATTATCTGATTGGTACCGCAGCTGGCCCTCATCCATATCCCGAGCTCGTACGTGATTTCCAATCTGTGATTGGCAAGGAATGTAAAGAGCAGATCATGGAAGCAGAGGGGCGTTTACCTGACATGCTGGTGGCTTCAGTAGGCGGCGGTTCAAATGCTATTGGTCTCTTCCATCCATTTCTGGATGACAAGGACGTTGAGATCGTCGGCGTTGAAGCAGGTGGTTTGGGTCTCGATGGTGATCAACATTGCGCATCTCTTTCTGCAGGAAAGCCGGGCGTGCTTCACGGCAATCGAACATTCTTGTTGCAAGATGATGATGGTCAAATTCTTGAAGGTCATTCAATATCAGCTGGTCTTGACTATCCAGGAATTGGGCCGGAACATTCATACCTCCGCGACACCAATCGGGTTGAATATGTGCCGATTATGGATACAGAAGCGCTGGAGGCATTTCAGCTACTTTGCAAGACCGAAGGAATTATTCCGGCGCTTGAACCCTGTCATGCATTGGCCGAGGTAGTAAAACGCGCTCCTAAAATGGGTAAAGACAAGATAATTGTCATGAATCTGTGCGGCCGCGGTGATAAAGATGTTTTCACTGTCGGTAAAGCGCTCGGCGTGGATATGGAAACCAGTTAATTTTCAAAGAAGTACATTAAAATGAAAACAAGAATTGATACACGCTTTGAAGCGCTAAAAGCAGAAGGTCGCCCAGGCCTTGTGACATTTATCATGGCAGGTGATCCAAATCTGGAAGTTGGTCAGGAAGTTTTGAATGGTCTGCCAAATGCCGGCGCTGATTTGATAGAAATTGGCATGCCGTTTTCAGACCCAATGGCAGATGGACCTTCTATTCAGCTTGCTGGACAACGGGCCTTAAAGGGCGGTCAAACACTCGCGAAAACCCTGGCGATGGTGGCTAAATTTCGAAAGTTGGGTAGTGAAACACCAATCATTTTGATGGGCTACTACAACCCGATTTATATTTACGGCAATGAGATATTTCTTAAGGACGCAAATGCGGCCGGTGTTGATGGCCTTATCATAGTAGATTTGCCACCAGAAGCGGATGATGAACTTTGTATTCCGGCGATGGATCACAATATCAATTTCATCCGTCTTGCAACGCCAACGACAGACGCTGCACGCTTGCCCAAGGTATTAGAAAACACATCTGGCTTTTTGTACTATGTTTCAATCACCGGCATAACCGGTGCAGCAGCTCCTGATCCGGACCGGGTCGGAAAAGCTGTTGCAGCAATTAAGGCAAAAACAGATATACCAGTTGCAGTAGGCTTCGGCGTTAGAACAGCTGAACAAGCTGCCGATATTGGCAGAGGAGCTGATGGTGTTGTTGTTGGGTCAGCACTTGTTTCTGTAATTCTTGATAATCTTGATGATCAGGGTAATCCTAGGGAAGGAACTGCCAGGGCAGTGCATGCTTTGGTTGAAGACCTTGCATCTGGCGTTCGTTCCGTTAAACACGGATAAGACATAATTTTCCTGCATGCGATGCACAGATTAATAACTAAAGGATTTTGATCAGATGAACTGGATCACAAACCTCGTACCACCAAAGATTGGTAATCTACTTAACCGCAAGGATATGCCTGAGAACCTCTGGATTAAATGTCCGGTGTCTGGCGAGATGGTCTTCCATAAGGACTTGGAAGCCAATATGGGTGTGATCCCAAGTTCTGGCCATCACATGAAAATCACCGCGAAAGAGCGGCTGGGCTTTCTTTTTGATGACGCTGAGTATGAAGTAATTGAAATGCCGGCTGTTGCTCAAGATCCACTAAAATTTCGAGATAAATCAAGATACGCCGACAAGTTAAAAGATGCTCGTAAGAAGACCGGGCTTGAAGATTCAATTCTTGCAGCAAAAGGCAATATCGAAGAACTCGACATGATCGCTGTTGTGCATGAAATGCAGTTCATCGGCGGATCGCTGGGCATGGCTGCTGGCGACATGATCGTAAAAGCAATGGAAATTGCCGCAGAAACCAAAACACCACTCGTTTTGTTTGCAGCATCTGGTGGTGCTCGCATGCAAGAGGGTATTCTTTCGCTTATGCAATTGCCGCGCACAACCGTCGGCGTTCAGCGCATGAAAGACGCAGGCGTTCCGTATATTGTTGTTCTGACAAATCCAACCACAGGCGGTGTTTCTGCTTCTTATGCAATGCTGGGCGATGTCCATATCGCAGAACCAGGGGCAGTAATTGGCTTTGCGGGTCGCCGGGTGATCGAGGGCACTATCCGTGAAAAATTGCCTGATGATTTTCAAACCGCTGAATACCTGCAAGAACACGGCATGGTCGATATGATTGTTAGTCGTCTTGATATGAAATCAACGCTTTCACGTGTTATTCGTCTGTTGCTTGGTAAGCCTGCTTATGAAGCGCCGCCAATAGCGCTTGAGGCTCCAGAAAATATTTCTGAACCAAAAGAAGAAACTTCTGAAGCTTAGTGCTTGCTCCATGAAATCCGACGCACTCATTAACAAGTTGTCCGAAATTCATCCGAAGGGTTTTGACCTTTCGCTTGATAGAATTTCCGCGCTTCTAGAAAAGCTTGGTCGTCCACAAGACAAACTCCCACCCGTCATTCATGTTGCAGGAACCAATGGTAAAGGCTCAACGCTCGCGTTTACAAGAGCAATTCTGGAAGCTCAGGGTTATAAAGTTCATGTGCATACTTCACCTCATTTGGTGAACTGGCATGAGCGTTATCGCTTGGCGGGAACTTTGGTCAGCGATGATACCTTGGCTGATGCGATCAAGCGCGTTGCCGATGCCAATGACAATCAACCAATAACGGTATTCGAGCTTTTATGCGCTGTGATGTTTGTTTTGTTTAGCGAACATGAAGCTGATTTTGCCTTGGTGGAAGTAGGTCTTGGTGGCCGCTTTGACGCAACCAACGTAATAGAAAATCCCTTGGTTTGTGCAATCACACCCGTTGCACTGGATCATCAGGCTTTTCTGGGGGACACGATCTCTGCCATCGCATTTGAAAAGGCCGGCATTATCAAAAGACGTGTGCCAGTAGCAGTCGGCATTCAACAAGATGAAGCTTTGGAAACCATAGAAAAAGTTGCAAGAAAAAATGCAGCACCTGCTCAAATTTCCGGGCAGGGTTTTGATTCTTATCGCGACGCGACGGGCTTTGTGTTTCAAGACGAAGACGGGTTACTGGATTTGCCCTTGCCCAAATTGGCGGGCGAACATCAACTTGAAAACGCAGCACTTGCTATTGCAGCAATTAGATCTGCGAACATTGAAGTGTCATCCGAAGCATTTGCAAAAGGTATGCGGAATGTAACCTGGCCAGGGCGATTGGAAAAATTGCCCTGTGGAAAGATAACAAAGCAGCTTTTGGATCATTCAGACATTTGGATTGATGGTGGGCATAACCCATCAGCAGGAGAAGCCATTGCTGCCGAGTTGGTTCGGCAGGATGCAATGACAAGTCGCAAAACACTGCTGGTTTGCGGAATGATCAATACCAAAGAACCTTTTGGCTACTTCAAGCCTTATGAAGCCCTGGATGCTGAAGTCTTTGCGATACCGGTGGCAATGAGCGAAGCCAGCATAGCGCCTGAGACATTGGTAGAGGTTGCCCAAAGTGCTGGTTTAACCACTCAATGCTTTGTTTCCTTGCAAGCGGCAATTTGCGAGGTTAGCAAGCGCTTAAAGCAAACCCCTGACATGCGCATATTGTTTTGTGGGTCGCTTTATATGGTGGGTGAGGTGCTCGAGTTAAACGAAACGCCTCCGAAATAAAGTTAAAAACAAAAAACCCGGCTGTTTCCAGCCAGCTTAACATTAAAAATTCGAGTAGACTTAAGAAGCGCCGTTGATCCACTCAACCAAAGCACTTTTTGGCTTGCCGCCAACTTGCATTGCAGCAGGCTCACCGTCTTTAAAGATTAGAAGTGTTGGGATCGAGCGAACACCGTATTGAGCAGCCAAATCTGGATTTTCATCAATGTTGATTTTGGTAATTTTCACTTTGCCTTCCATCTCATCAGAGATCTCTTCAAGGCTTGGGCCAATTGCTTTACACGGGCCACACCATTCGGCCCAAAAATCAACTACCACTGGGATATCAGAACCTAAAACGTCTGATTGAAAGTTGTCTGCATCTATTTTTTGTGTAGCCATGATAAGCTTCCTTATTATTTTTCGAATCTAAACCGACTCGATTGAACTTGAACTTAACGTAAGAACGCGGGCAGCTAACGTCAAGATGTCTTAGCTGTTCTTGATTGCGTCCAGCGCCCTATTCAGTGATTCATCTGGGATAACCATCAATTCAGGCGTCTGCGTCCATAATAACGCAGATATTATTTCTTTTGTCTTATAAATTCGGGCAACCAAATCACGATAAAGTGCTAGCTGCGTGATGTATTCATCTGGCGTATCGGCGATAGAATTTGGAACAGATCGGTTGGTTTTGTAATCCAAAATCGTTACGCGATCATCCGAGATGATAAGCCTGTCTATTTGGCCGGTTACCAACATGCTTCCGGATTTAACATCAAGACGCCCTGCAAGAGAAACCTCAGCCCGGGCTTCGCCTTCAAATAGGCCTTTAAAATGATCATCTGACAAAATACCAAAGATATTGTTGAGAATTTCAGCCCGCTGATCAGGCGATAAATTCGAGCAGGTTTTATCCAGATAGTCGGTTGCAAGCGGCAATCGATTTTCTGGTAAAATGTCCGGTAAAACTTCAAACAATTTGTGAGTGGCATTACCGCGTTGAATGGCAAATGAATTGGTTTCTGCAGTTGCCCCAAATTTCAGGGTTTCGTTTGTTAAACTATCCCTATCAATCAAGGCAAAAGCACCGGAAGGTGTAAGGGGCCTAGGAAGCGGCGCATCAGCTCTTGCGGGTTTGTTCAGCCACTCCGGTATAGATTTCAGATCAGTAGCAAGTGGCAACTTCTGGTCGCTAGGTTTGGCAGATACAGCAGGCTGCGCTTTTGATATCCAATGTAAAGCAGTTAACTCTCCGGCATCATTCTTGATTTTAGTAGCAGTTTCAACAAGCGAATTTTCAACCATCTGATGCCAATAAGGATGGTTGGGCTCACGGGTTCCCCGATACCCGCAAACGACCAATCGGTCCGCAGCCCGCGTCATGCCAACATATAATAAACGACGGTACTCCGCCTCCGCGGCTTCTCCAATCAGAGCAGTACTTGATCGGATTGCTTCAACGTGTTGCTCTTTGCTGGTAAGCCACAGATATCCATTTTTGTTCTGATCATTGTCAATTTCAAGAATTTCTGGTCTGTGTTTTTCTGTCCAGGCAGCACCACAATGATCAACCAGAAAGACGACCCGTGCCTCAAGTCCTTTTGAGGAATGAACCGTAAGAATGCGAACCTCATCGCGCTCGAGTTCTACTTCGCGTTTGATTACGGGTTCTGCTTTCGTGAGCTCGGTTATGAAAGTCTCGAGGCCACCAGAACGGTCATTGGTGAAGTTAAGTGCTTCATCCAAAAATGAATCCAGAACGTCTTCCGCTTCCAATCCAAGGCGGTTCAGGATTTTCTTTCGACCTTCCATTTTGCCGAGCAGGTTCGCGTAAAAATCAAAAACACTTGAAGTGCGCCCAACCTCAAATATTTTCTCCAGGCGTTCTATAATTAGGGATGCAATGTTAGATTTTGGATGAGTTTCAATCTGTGAGATGGCAACGATCTGATCATAGAGACTCATATCTCCGCGCCCATGTGCAAACTCAAACAGAGTGTCTTCATCAATATTGAAGAACACGCCCTTAAGTACGCAAGCAAGAGAAAGATCGTCTTCTGGCAGCAGCGCAACTCGACCAATTGCCCGTAAATCTTCGATTGCCACGTGATCGGTGAGAGTGAGACGGTCAGCACCCGCAATCGCAAGTCCCTTGTCCTTCATGGTACGCGTAAATGCAGTTAGAAACCGATCCCGTTTTCGAACAAGCACCAGTATATCGCCAAACTTCAGTGGAACTTCCATGCCGGGCAGTGTTTGACCTACCCAGTCTTTAATGGAGTCAGCAATTTTATTGGCCAGCAGAACAGCTGGATCATCAGCAGGTTTTTTATCAATCGCATCCAGCCAGCTATCAGTTTGCTCAACTTTTTCTTGAACGAAAACCGGCCAAACCTGGACTTGACCAGGGTGATTGCTTCTCACCGCATCATGTATCGGTTTTTCGCCAGATTGAGTTAGGCCATTCAGGTTTTCAGAGTGTGAAAAAACCTTATCAATCGCATGCAGAACGTCTTGCGTCGAGCGAAATGAAAACTCCAGCTGTCCTGCATGAAAAGATTTATCAGCTGTTAAGACACGTTTTTGCAGGCGGTTCTTTTGTCTATCAAATTCACTGGGCTCAGCACCCTGGAAAGAAAAAATTGACTGCTTCTCATCACCTACCACAAACACCGTACGATTTATGTTTGCTGCGGTGTCTCCGGAATGAAAATCTTCTGTAATCGCATTGATGATCTCCCACTGTTTGGGGCTGGTATCTTGAGCCTCATCAACCAGAAGATGATCAATTCCGCGATCTAGACGGTAGCGAATCCAGTCTTTGATCTCTGCCCTTGTCAAAAGATTGGCGCATTTTTCAATCTGGTCATCAAAATCAATAACACCGCGTTGGCGTTTCATATTCTCATAATGTTTCAGAACAGCTTCGCCAATTTTGAAAAGATGTCGCGAGTTTTTCAAAAGCTGGAGTGCGCTGATTTTTTCAAGTGCACCCAGAACGTGATCTGCGATTTCAAAAAGAGTTTCCACCACGTTTGGAATTGCATCTTTTACAAATTTGGTAGCGATGGTCTTTTCTGATTTAGTTTCATTCTTTGCTGTCAGAACAGCCTTGCGAATTATTTCAAATGTAAGTTCCGGCTGATTGTTTTCTGCAAGTACCTGTAAGGCATTTGCCAAATTCAAATCGGTTTGCTTGTCACTGCCTGCTGCTTGAGTGGTAATGGCTGAAATACCCCTGCAATTGGCCAGGATATCTGTAATCGCACGGTTTTGGATATCCTCGACCTGATCACCCTCAGTTACGCCGAGCTTTTCATAAAGCGACTGTAATGCTGTTTTGACATCACCCTTTGTCCAGTTTTGAAAATCCTGCCGCATTGCGATGATTGCGTTAAGACCATTTTCAATGGTTGCATCGGTTGCAAAGGGAATTAGCGCTGCATAATGGTGAGCGGCTTCACTGTCTTCACCGCTCAGCGCTAGGGTTCTGGCCTGTGCCAATATATTGGATTGTTCAATTTCCTGCAGCGCCTCAAAGTGTCTGGGCACATTTGCTTCTAGTGGAAATTGATGTAGCAGCGATTCACAAAATGCATGGATCGTTTGAATTTTCAATCCACCGGGCGTGTCCAGAGCCAATGCAAAAAGTTGGCGCGCTCTTTTTCTGATTGAGGGAGTTGGACGCTCGTTTGATGTATTATGGATTTCATTATCCAGACGTGCATCATCCATCATTGTCCAATCAGCAAGGGTGCTAAACACGCGATTTTTCATGTTGGCAGCCGCAGCTTTTGTAAACGTCAGACACAAAATTTTGTCAGGTGGGTTACCTGCTAACATCAAGCGAATAACCCGCTGGGTTAGAACATGTGTTTTACCAGAACCCGCATTTGCAGAAACCCAGGCGGAGTTTTCTGGGTTGGATGATGCATATTGTTGTTCGAGTGTGGAAGGAGGAATGTTCATGAAACATCTCCTTCATCATCACCAAATGACCATTCACGGGTTCTGGCAAGATGGTCATAATCTCCGGAAATATCGCCATCTTTAAAAGGTGCGCGTCTGGATAAATATCCCTGCTCCAAATACTGATAACCTTTAATCAGCTTAACTAGTTCGGCTTCGGCATTATTGATGATGTCATCAAGGGTATAGTCTTTATTTGCAATCGATTGGGCTTTAAATTCAGAACTGCGGCGCAGTCGCATGTAGGTCAAGTCCTCGATACCAACAGAGGTATCGATTTTGAAACCAGCATTCCTAGCAATCAGTCCTTCCAGAGCCAGTTGAGGTGAAAGCGTTTGGGCTTGTTTAATCGAGGGCCCAAGACCTGTTTTATAGTCAATGATATGAAGTGCCTGATCATCTGTCACATCAATGCGGTCAGCACGGGCGCGCAGATGAAAACTATCATTAACAAGTTTGATAGACCCTTCAATTTCACAAAGGGTTTCAGAAATTTTTTGCTTGAGATGGTATTTATCTTCCCACGCAATGTAAGCTTCGGCAATTTCTTGGAATCTCAATTGCCAGATATTTGAAATATCAACCGGTAAATTCTGTGCTTCAATATGTTCATTGGAAAGTGCTTTTAAATATTCCAGCCGTTCTGTTGGTGTCTTTGATGCGCTGACACCTTCAACATAGTCTTGCATAATAGCGTGATAGAGCGTCCCTTTTAACATCGGGTCAGGATCCCGTTCCAATGGCTCAAGTGGCGTAAGCTTCAAAATACGTTTTGCATAAAGTGCATAGGGGTCTCGTATCCAGGTCTCAATATCCGTAACAGCCAGCGAAGATGGGCGTGACGCAACCGGCGGTTTTGGATTGGGTCTGTCAACACGTTTGCTTTCAAGGCTGCTCTTATCCAAAAAGTCTGCATAATAAAGAAATTGATCACCTCTTTTACGCAGGGAATTAGCTTGTTCCTTGCCAATCAACGCTGTTAGTCGTTGGACCCAACGCGACGAAACGGTCGGTGATTTATCAACACGAGAAGAACGCGAAAGGAAGACTTCTTTTTTACCCATCAGTTGTTGAAAGTCGTGGGCAGAAAGGCCGGTTCTGCGTTCTGGAGAAGACATGCCTAATTCCTGTCGCATCAAACGATTTAAAAATGCATCGTTGCGAGTAGTTTGTGGCCATGTTCCTTCATTTAAACCCGCAAGAATTACGCGGTCATGTTCGAGCAGACGTACTTCGAGCGGACCATAAATATGTAGTCTTGGGTGTGTATTACCCCGCGGTTTTGTAACAACGCTCTTCAAGATTGCATCAAAGGCAGATGGAAAATCACTCGGTATCAGTTGGAAGAATTGATTATCCATTGAAAGTATATCTTCAAAAAGACGTTTAAGTTCTATGGCACCTTCACCGCCGAGAATACTTGAAGTGCCTTCCTGATCAACTGAAAGAGCTTCCGCAGCTCTGGCAACCTCCAAAAAGAATGTTTCAAGTGGGGTTTCATTTTCCAAATGTGCCAATGCAAGGAGAGGCTGGAAGACGGTATCAAGGCGCGCTGCATATTCCGCCAAAGTTCCCCATTCCTCTTCGGTGATTGATTTAACTTGTGCTGATACATATTTAGCTTTGCTTAGTTGAATTTTCCTTCGGTCTACGAAAGCTGCAAACTTACTAGGAATGGCTCTATCAATCACACCTCGCAAGGCAACCAACTCGAAAATTCGCGCAAGATTTTGCGCTTCTTTTTCATCATAGCCGACTAACGAAAGAGGATGCTTGAGCAAGGCGGTGAGAGCCGAATTTTGAAATGGCAAGAAACAGATTTGTGAAATTTGCCTGATGAAAAGCGCTGCCTCTGAATTCTTAAGTGGCGAACCACCTGAATCATCGACGATAATGTTATAGCGTTGCAGTTCTGATGAAACGCGTCTGGCAAGATTCCGATCTGGCGTTACCAAGGCCGCAGTTTTGTGCGGGTCCGTTAAAACTTCTCGCATTGCAATTGCAATTGCCAGTGCTTCCTGTCTTTCATTCCCTGCTTCAATCAGTGATACCTTTGAAAGTGCCTCATTTATTTTTTCAGGCATAAAATTACCGCTGTCCGACAGCCAGTTCGACGTAAATGCAGAAGGCGCCAATGCAAGCCCCAATAATTCTTGGCAATATGATCCCAGTTCAGTTTTTTTACCCAGCTCTGTTACATTTTCACGATCAACGTTTAGGCTATCAAGCAGTTGGGCGAGACCAAATTGCGGATGGGTTTCCAGAGTTGCTTGCTCAACGCCCTTTGTTTCTGCTAACGCTTTCCACTCAATATCCGAAATGGATTTATCAAGATCTGGTAATACAACAGCGCCATTTTCAAGATTGGCAACCGCCTGTAATAACCGCCGGGTTGAAGCTACAGATCCAGTTGATCCTGCAACAATAACAGGCCCCTTGTTTTTCTTCGATAAGTAAAACTCGGTCCGCAGGTTCAATAATTTTGCAGCCCGCTCTGCAGGATCAAGCAAGCCTTTGGATCGTAAATGCTCTGGCCAGATTTCCATAATGATGTTCAGGAAGGTTGTTGTAAGTTTCCACCATTCTGCATGATTGTCAGGGACAATATTGCGAACCGCAGACCAATCAATTTCTTCCTGCGTAATTTGGCTCAGTAAGATGCTCAAATCTTGTGCTAGTAAAATTGCATCTGCGCGTGAGGATGGAATAATGATGTCTTCATCTTTATAAATGCGTCTGGTTTCATCCTCCATGGCATCAACCCAATGCTGTACAAGAATCGCAAGTTGTAGCGTTCTCTCCAAAGGTTTGATCTCTTCACCGGGCTGCCCAAAGTGACTGGCATCCGCCGCAATGCCAAAATCCTCATCTCCAACATCACCAAGGGTTTTGATATCGGGAAGTAAGAGCGCTTCTTCTTCATAAACACTCATAAAAGCAGTTGAGAGCGCTCTGGCCGCACGTCTGTTGGGTACAAATATTGTTGCCGATGAAAGTAGCAATGGGCTTTCACGCGGACGAAACCCTTTGATCAGTTCTCCGTCTAGAAGGCCTTGAACCAACACCTGTAGAAAGTCACATTCTGCAGGAATCGAATAGATGTTCGATAGTAGAGTTTTGCTTTTATTTGAACCGTCTGAAATTTCTGGCACTCCGATTAAAGTGCCCGTCGCCTATAATGGATTAAGCGGCACTTCTTGCAATTGCGTCTTCCGCTTCATGTATAGCATCGGGTGTTCCAACGTGCAACCAAAGACCTTCAAGACGTAGCCCGAATAACCGTTCTTGTTCAAGAGCTGCATCAAACTGTTTGTTCAATGAAAAGGCGCCATTGGGAGCATCATTAAATACAATTGGATTAATGATGGCAGCTCCCGCATATGCGAAAGGTGCAATTTTCTTTTCACCGCGACGCTGAAGACGTCCGGTAGGGTCCATAATAAAATCACCTTTCGAGCCAAACCCGACAGCATTTGCCATGCCAGCCAACAACAGCATCATATCCATCTGGTCAGGATTCCAAACTTCAGCCATTCTACTCAGGTTTGGACGATACCCTTCAACCCAAAATGAATCTGCATTAATGAGGAAAAATGGGTCTTCGCCCAATAGGGGTAAGGCATTTGCGATACCCCCGCCAGAATCCAGTAACTCATCTCGTTCATCCGAAATTGTGATGTGCAAGTCCCGCCGATTGGCAACGTAATTTTCAATTTGGTCAGCATGGTAATGAACATTGATAACGGCCTCTTCAATTCCAGAACGCACGAGCGCATCCAACCCATGATCAAGAAGCGTTTTGCCATAAACTTCAACAAGAGGTTTGGGAATCTTATCGGTAATGGGCCGCATTCTTTTGCCAAGTCCGGCAGCCAGAACCATTGCTTTCTTGGGTCCCAATCTGTGCGGTATATGCGCAACTATATTGGTTTTATGCATTTCAGCTCCTGTGCCGGTCATCCGTGTTCTCCGGCTTTTGATCTGTTTTTCCTACGCCACTTGATGCTTGTTTCTTGTTACTGTTTTATGACACTTTCCAGCCAGTTTTTGTAAGCATAAAGAGCTGGATGCTTCAGGCTGCGTTGTAAATATTCTTGAACACGTGGCAAATGTTTTAAATATCCTGGCTTCCCGTCCCGTTCATTCAAACGAATGAAAATACCAAGTATTTTAGTTGCTCTTTGTGCAGCCATGATTGCATAACTCTCACGAAACTCTGCCGTATTGAATTTAGTATTTTTTGCTTTTCTACATGCGATATAGTGATTTACCAGCTGCGTTTCCAGTTCACTGCTCACATCAACTCGGGCATCTTGCGCAAGTGAGGCAACATCGTATGCGATGGGGCCGAGTACTGCATCTTGAAAATCAATTACACCAATACGCTCGGTTCCAACTTTGTTTTCTCTCCATAAAATATTGGGAGAATGGTAATCGCGCATTACAAGCGTTTGTTCATGAGTTTGAATGGTTCGAGCGTAGTTGCACCAAATAGCTTCGAATTTTTCAATATCTGCGGTGTCAATTTTACCACCTGAAAGTGATGGCGCATACCATTGCAGCAACAAATCCACCTCAATTAGAATTGCTTGCTCATCATAAGTGGGAATAGTGTATGTCTCACCTGAGCTGAGTTTGGACTCAGCCTGAAACTTGCACTGATGAAACTCAGCCAGGAATTCAATTGCTGCCATATAACGTTCCGCAATAGGCACTCTTTGGCTATCTATGATCCCTTCACTACCAAAATGCTCAATCAATAAGAGGCCGCCATCCAAGTCTTGAGCTTTTATTTCCGGGGCACAAAATTGTTCTGAACGGATTAACTCATCGATCGCGACAAAGGCCTTTACATCTTCTGCAAGGTGAGCAATTTTGCTATAGGGCTTGCCATCTTTAATTGGCGGGCCGTCTGGGAGCGCTGGCGCGTTCATTAATAAAAGCTGTTCACTTCCGCTTGCAATTAATTCGTAGCTTCGGGCAGATGCATCACCCATCAAGTGACTACGTTTGTAATTTTTATGGGGTGTTCCGTTTAAGAAGTGCCTGATTTCACAGCTTCGCTTTATACGGTTGAGCAAATTTGAATTACCTGAGAATTTAAACTCTCTTATGGGTTCATCCAGGTCCGAAATCTCGATATGAACAGCCTCAGTGGGAATTTCATCAAAACACCGCTCCGGCCATTCCATAATGACACAGCCAGCTTCAAGGGCATCTTCCCAACCCAACTCTTCAAGTTCATCCATGCTGGAGAGACGATACAGATCAAAATGGGCAATTGCTGGCAAAGTCTCGTAGCTCTGGCACAGTGTATAAGTTGGGCTGGGCACCTCAAAATTTTCATCATCGGCTAAATGCCTAATAATACCGCGGGCAAGTACACTTTTCCCAACACCGAGGTTTCCTGACAGGCAAAGGAAATCACCTTCCCTTAGAACCATGGCAATGTCACTGCCAAGCTTGGTGCTCTCTTCTTCGCTGGCGCTTATAAATACCAATGGATCCATGGCGTTAGGCAGCAGCTGTTATTGCACTGTCCCGGCTATAGGGAACTTGTTTGATTTCAGGTTTGATTGGAATTCGGCAAATAAAGCAGGAACCAGTTGGTTCAACATTTTCGACACTAATTGTACCGCTGTGCATCTCAATAAACCCGCGAGCTATGGACAGGCCAAGCCCTGTGCCTTTTCTAGCACCATCATGTGGTTGCGTTTCAAATCGGTCGAAGATCGTTTCACGCTGTTCTTCTGCAACTCCAGGGCCCTGGTCAATCACTCTGATTTCATGGAAGTCGCCTTGGCATTCAGCTGAGATGGTAATAGTTCCACCATCTGGTGAGAAGTTTGCGGCATTGGAAATCAAATTGTTCAAAACCTGAACAATTCTTGCCTTATCTGCAATGATGTTGGCGCTCTCTTCGGATATGGCAAAAGATTTCTTAAGGCCTTTTTCATTCAATATTGGAATGAAAGATGAAAATAGGTCTTCCAGCATTTCTGGAAGATTAACGTCCCCAAATTCCAAAGTCATTGAGCCTGCATCTATTGACGCCAGATCAAGAATATCATCAACCATGGCTCGTAATTCATCGGCTGAACTATTGATGTGAGACAGGTACTCAACCTGCTTTTCATTCAGCTGTCCTATTTCAGGGGTCGTCAGCATTTCGCCAAATCCGGCAATATTTGTGAGTGGCGCCCGCAGCTCATAGGATACATGCTGGATGAATTTACTTTTCAATAAATCGGAAGCTTCCAGTGCCTCTGCCCGTTCGTTAAGCGCTTTCTCGAAGTTCACATTAGCTGTTATGTCAGCAAACGTCAGCATGGATTGCCCATCAGGTAATGGCACTAATGAGTATTCAAATGTGGATCCGTTTCGAAGTTCAAGCCTGCCATTTAACTCAGAGCGCTCATCATCCAAACCGGTAATTTTGCCAAGAATTTTTTGTAGGTCATCAGGGTTGGAGATTGTATCCGTCCAGGATTCTATTATTTTGACAATATGAAGGCCTTCATCAACGGCAACTCCGGAAGTACTCCAAAGGGTTTCCAGGGCCGGGTTAAACAAACGCAGTTTTCCGTTTGAGCCAAAAACAGCAACCGCTTCATTTAGGTGGTCAAGTGTCTCACCCTGAACCTGCATCAATGAGTTATAGTTACTTTCCAGTGCCAATCGCTCTGTCACATTTTCAAATATCCAGGTTGATCCACCCTGGTTTCTAGGATTCATGACAACCCGGATAGTTTGTCCATCCAACAAGTGCCACCACTCTTCCTTGGGCTCGATTGCCTGATATATATCCAGTTGGCCATCACGCCATTTACGCCAGTCCGGGTGTTCAGGCAGGAGTTTTCCGTCGCGCATTGCGTCTAATAGTTCTGCATTAGATGGTTGTGTTTCCAGAAATCCTGCATCTAACCGCCAAAGTTGACAAAATCCGCTGTTGTGGAATATCAAATTTTGGGATTTATCGAAAATGGCAACAGCGGTTGCCAATTGATCAAGCATCCGCGAATGACCTTCATTGGTATCTTTTAGAGTGCGGCGAATATCATCAACATCGCTTTTGTCGAGAGCAATACCAGCAAAACCAGCTTCACCTTTGATTGAGAAAACTTCCAGCTTTTTTCGGTCACCAGCTACAGTAGCCGGTAGTGTGCCTTGGTATAAATCTTGCTCTTCTTGTGTTTTTCGAATTTTTTCGCGTTGCTCTTGGTCAAATAAATTCCAGTCTGTACCAATTGCTTGTGAAGGTTCTGAAAGCTCAAGAGCATCTGCGTAAGCTTTATTAATCCAAGATAGTTTGCCAGCAGCATTTCTTAGCCAAATTGGCATTGGTAATTTTTCAAATAAGTGCTCAATTGTTCTAAACTGACCTATCAATTCTTCATGTTCAGCCTTCACCCGAGCGTATTCTTCGCGCTCTGATCCAAGCTCCCTGATTCGAACAAATGCATAAGCACCTGAAACACGCCCCTGTGCTTCGAGAATACTGTCGTTTTTAGTTTGTACATTTGTATCGAAGGGTTTTGCATTTGCCCGCAACTCACGCAACAATGGCTCAAATCCATCCGAAGATTCGTCAGTTAGCCAATTGCCAAACGCAAGAAATTTCTCGCTGTTTTCTGGTGTGCCCGTTGCAGAAGATAGTTTTCCTAGCAATTTTGGAGTTTCTTCTGTGCCATTCCAGACAACAATACATTGATCCGCTACACTTACTAATGCTTCATTTCGATCATTTCTTGCACGAAGTTTTGAAAGACTTTCCTTTAAAAGAGTGTTTTCAGCTGTAATTCTGCTTCGTTCCCGTATCAGCCATGATGCAGACATAAGAGCAAAACTCATTGCGCCGCCAAAAACCGCGAGCATCAAAATTTCAGTTGACTGAAAATTTTCGATCAGACGGGTTTTAAAACTTACCGCCTTATTTTCCTGCGCAACTGCATGGCCAAAAGCCATAGGTAAACTGGCAAGTGCAAAACTTGCTTTCAGTCCCAATGTTTTTATGCGCGCAACTATTTTGTGTCGCACAAAAGGTTTACGCCTTGCGATATTGCTTGGTTTTAATAAACCCGGCATGTCCCCGGTCCTCTCGCCGCTCGATTCCCCAGACTGCCCTGCTGTTACACTTCCTTTTTCAAATCAACTGATTCGTGGAAGTTTATGATTCTTAACACTTTAAACAATTTACGATTCGCCGTGAACCCTTTTTTGCAAAAAAAGCTACCGCATTTGTCAATGCGATAGCTACTATATGTTGTGGATAATTTATTTAGAATTAATATCTGTAGTGTTCTGGCTTATATGGGCCCTGAGTTTCAACTCCAATGTAGTCGGCTTGATCTTTGCTTAATTCTGTCAATTTCACGCCAATTTTCTCAAGATGCAAACGCGCTACTTTCTCATCGAGGTGTTTTGGAAGGATGTAAACTTCGTTTTCATACTCATCTCCTTTGGTCCAAAGTTCAATTTGAGCAAGAACCTGGTTCGTGAATGATGCTGACATAACAAAAGATGGATGCCCGGTTGCATTACCAAGGTTCAGCAAACGCCCTTGGGAAAGCAGGATCATACGGTTACCCGATGGCATATCATACATGTCGACCTGATCTTTGATATTTGTCATCTTCATGTTGCGCAAGTTTGCAACCTGAATTTCATTGTCAAAGTGACCAATGTTACCAACAATCGCCATATCCTTCATCTCACGCATGTGTTCGATACCGATAATGTCTTTGTTGCCGGTTGTTGTAATGAAGATGTCTGCATCTTTCACAGTATCTTCAAGTGTTGTTACTTCAAACCCATCCATTGCTGCTTGAAGTGCGCAAATTGGATCGATTTCAGTAACTTTAACACGAGCACCTGCACCGCGAAGTGAAGCAGCCGAACCCTTGCCGACATCGCCATAACCACAAACAACAGCAGTTTTACCAGCCATCATAGTATCAGTTGCGCGGCGAATACCGTCTACAAGAGATTCTTTACAACCATATTTGTTGTCGAATTTTGATTTTGTTACGGAGTCATTGACATTGATTGCAGGGAAAGGCAGTTCGCCTTTTTTGTGCAATTCATAAAGTCTGTGAACACCAGTTGTCGTTTCTTCAGAAACACCCTTGATGTCGTCGCGGGTTTTTGTAAACCAGCCTGGGCTTTCTTTCATGCGTTTTTTGATTTGAGCAAAAATTGCTTCTTCTTCGGATGAAGCGCCTTCTAGAAGGTTTGTTTCGCCTGCTTCTGCACGCGCACCAAGAAGAATGTATAATGTTGCATCTCCGCCATCATCAAGAATAAGGTTTGCACCTTCCGGGAACATGAATGATTTATCAAGATAATCCCAATGTTCTTCAAGTGTTTGGCCTTTTATAGCAAATACCGGAATATTAGCTGCTGCAATTGCAGAAGCTGCGTGATCTTGGGTTGAGTAAATATTACAAGATGCCCAACGGACATCAGCACCTAGTTCAACCAGTGTTTCGATCAAAACAGCTGTTTGAATTGTCATGTGTAGTGAACCAACAATGCGCGCACCTTTAAGAGGCTTGCTGGCACCAAATTCTTCGCGAAGCGACATCAGGCCCGGCATTTCTGTTTCTGCAATATCAAGTTCCTTGCGACCAAAATCTGCAAGGGAAATATCTTTCACTACATAATCTGTGAATTCTGACATGGGATTTCCTTTATGGAATATGAAATTTAAGTTCGTATTTGCGCTGACTTCTATCAGTTAGTTTCAGCTTCCGCAATATCATATAAAGAAATCTTTATATGTTCTAATTACGGCTTCTCGCACGCGCTTTAGACTGTATTATTCTTCTTCACCAAATTTTTCATCAATCAGGTTGGATAATGCCTCGAGCACTTCATCTACCTGGCGACCTGTTGCAGCAATGTGGATTTGGCTTCCCTTTGATGCAGCTAACATCATCAAACCCATAATTGATGTCCCGCCAACTATATGGCCATCTTTGCTGACCGTAACTTGGGCGTCATATGCATCAGCGCAATTGACAAATTTTGCTGAGGCACGAGCATGCAGTCCACGCATATTGGTGATCTTTAGTATTTTAAGGGGTGTTTCTGACACTACTATTAGTTGCCCTGCAATACTTTACTCGCAACATGAATGTATTTGCGGCCGGCTTCTTGAGCAAGCTCTGCTGCTTCAAAAATTGTTTTGGATTCGCGTAAACCGGCAAGCTTGATGAGCATCGGCAGGTTAATTCCGGCGATGACCTCAACTTTATCATTCTGCATCATTGAAATAGCGATGTTGCTGGGAGTCCCGCCAAATAAATCTGTAAGGATGATAACTCCAGATCCCGTTTCTACTTGTTCGACCATGTCAGAAATATCTTTGCCTCGAACTTCCATATCATCGTCAGCTGCAATATTGATTGCTTCCATATTGTCCTGTGGTCCAACGATATATTCTAACGCGAGTTTAAATTCTTGAGCCAAATTGCCATGGGTGACAATCACGATACCGATCATTTATTAACTCCGTAGGCTAGCTAATTTCTTTGCCCAATGTTGAGCTTTTTCACGTAACATGCAAGCCAGCATTTTGAATAAGCCACGCAAAAACAATTCGCACTGCTTGGTTTTCATGACGAATTGGAACTTCAACGAGCGGAAGATGCAGTCCTTCAACCTCAGAAAGTTTTTGCCCAGGCATTCTTTCAATGTTCTCATCCTTGACGAGTTCCACGACGAGATTGATTGTGGTTCTGTCTTTATTTGGAAGAGTAATGATACCGTGGCCGCGAATTTCTACTGAGCCAGCAATTGTTGGTGGAGTTTCAGCTACCAACTCGCTTGCTGATGTTTTCAGATAAACCCTATCATCTGCAATTAAAAAAGCTTCTTTGTTTTCCTGTTGTGCTCGCTCCAGGAGACCCATCAGCAAGGATGTCTTGCCGCTTCCAGATAATCCTCTTATCAGAATTCCAATTCGGTCTATTTCCAGTGCACATGCGTGGTGAGTTTTGCCCGCCATCTAGAGCCTTACACTTTACTTTTGTTCACGAGGTTTAATTTTCCTCGTCGCATCAGCTGGCAACATAACAATAAATCTTGCGCCGCTATTTCCATCGCGCCTGTTTTCTGCGCGAATTTTGCCACCATGAGCTTCAACAATAAGACGGCTGATTGATAAGCCAAGACCGGAATTTTGGCCAAAGCCATCAGTTTCGACTCTATCAGTATAAAAGCGTTCAAAGACACGGTCGAGGTTTTCTGCCTGAATTCCTGGCCCATTATCCTCGATTATCATAATGATCGTATTTTTGTTGCGTGCTAGCCCAATCGATACTTTACCGCCAATTTCAGGAACAAAGGATACGGCATTATCAATTAGATTGTTAATGACTTGCCCCAGGCTAATATCATGTCCAGCAACCAAAAAAGCTCCATCTGGAGATTTGGCTTTATGAATAGTAAGAACAATTTCAGCCTGTTTCCTGCGCCGTATTTCCCGGCTGGCAGATACAATGTTTTCCAGGAGCTCTCTTAAATTAACTTGTCGAGCATCATCTCTCGCCAAATCCGCATCTAACCTGGACGCATCTGAAATATCGGTAATCAGGCGATCCAAACGCCGAACATCATGTTGAATAACGTCCATAAGTCTTTTTTTGGATTCTTCAGTTTTGGCAAGGGGTAGAGTCTCAACAGCACTTCTGAGTGAAGTGAGTGGGTTTTTGAGTTCATGGCTCACATCAGCAGCAAAACTCTCAATTGCCTCTATCCGTTGATAGAGCGAATTTGTCATTTCGCTGATGGAAGTGGACAAATTGCCAACTTCATCTTGACGATGGGAGAAGTCCGGAATTTCAACACGAGATTTGACGCCGCGCTTAACCCGGATTGCCGCCTCGGAAAGTTTTCGCAGCGGCGTTGCAACCGTGCTAGCAAGCAGCGCCGAAAGAACCAGGATTACAATTGAAGCAACCAAAAATATTCGTAAAATTGCAACCCGCTCTTCGCGAACAATCCTGTCGATGTCATCACCTTCCGTTGAAAGAAGTAAAACACCAAGTACTGCCCTAAATCGTTGAACAGGAATTGCAACTGAAACAGTTAGTTTGCTCGCCTCTGTTTGGCGTACGATGTGCCGTGGTGCACCCGTAAGAGCAGATTGCACTTCCTCATACTGTTTTCCTGAGCCATCGAGCTCTTTGTAAATTGGATTGCTGTGACTTTGAAGAAGCTTGTTTAAAGTATCGCCAATGGTTTCAACCCAACCAATTCTTCTTTCCGCGCCACTAACTGGCGGAAGGTTAAATTGTTTGATCTGGCCTCCTGCATACAAATAACGAGAGTCCAGTATTATTGCTCCATCAGAATCGTAGATACGCGCTCTGGTTTGGGTTGGTTTTATCAATTGCCGTAGAACTGGTGCGACTTGTTCTGGGTTAATAGGATAGGCAAAATTGTCCAATGGCTCCAAACGTGGCTGAAGGCTTTCACCGGCTTTCAATTGCCATAACTTATCCGGGTCAATTGTAATTGCATCAGGGGTCGCAGTAGCCGAACTTGCAATAGCGCTTGCGATAATTCGGCCCTGTGTCAGGAGACTTTCTGTCTTTGCATCAATCAACCCTTCGCGAAATTGGTTCATATATAGGATAGCGCTTAGAAAAATTGTCAGTGCGGTCAGATTTAAAAATAAAATGCGGCGCGTTAGCGATGAAAACAGGTTTTGTTTTACAACCTTGAAACTGCGGGAAAGTAAACCCTTGCGCTTGGGGGCCTCATCCTCGTCTCCATAGGTATAACTTGGAGGCGGGGCGTCACTTTCAGGCGGCCTCTCATCAGGTGCTTCAGAATTATTCTGTTTAACTAATCTCAGGTTGTTTTGAGTCGCATCAGCTTTCGGCAAAGAAGCAGCGTCAGGTGCAGAAGGTGTTCCTGCCTCATTGGCTGCTTTTTTGTTGATCTCAAGCTCGATGCTCAAATATTTTACCCTTCACGAAATCTGTACCCAACACCATAAAGTGTTTCAATCATATCAAAGTCGTCATCTTCAACCTTGAACTTCTTGCGAAGCCGTTTGATATGGCTATCAATGGTACGATCATCTACATATACCTGATCATCATAAGCTGCGTCCATTAATGAATCGCGGCTTTTTACAACGCCAGGCCGTTGAGCAAGCGCGTAAAGAATTAAAAACTCGGTTACAGTCAAAGTGACAGGCTTGCCATTCCATGTGCAGGTATGACGTTCCTGATCCATTACCAAAAGGCCACGTTCCAAAGTTTTGGCAGAAGCCTCTCCAGTCTTTGCTCCGCTTTCAGGAAGCGCTGAAACGCGCCTAAGAACGGCCTTTACACGCTCTACAAGCAAGCGTTGCGAAAAGGGTTTCTTGATGAAATCATCCGCACCCATCTTCAGGCCAAATAATTCGTCAATTTCTTCATCTTTTGAAGTCAGAAAAATTACCGGAAGATCAGAAGTTTGGCGAAGCCGGCGTAATAGTTCCATCCCATCCATACGCGGCATCTTGATATCAAAAATAGCAAGATCCGGGCGCTTCATGTTAAGACCGTCCAATGCTGAGCTACCATCTGTGTAGGTCTCAACTTTATAGCCTTCAGATTCAAGCGCAATTGATACTGATGTCAGAATATTACGATCATCGTCGACTAAAGCAATTGTTGGCATTTTAAAGGCACTCCCAAAGTATAAAATTTAACTATCAAATAAGGCAAACCTGCATTGGCGCTATAAAATTGGGCAAATTGTGGCAAGCCATTGTACCTAATCGACTGTGTTTTATACAAAATGGCTATAAACACATGGATGTGCAAGGGCAGCCAAGGGTTTTGTGCCTTATTAACTTCATTAAAGTCGTCCCCAAATTAGACGAAGTAATGAGTAGAAATTTTCCTGTTAAAGCTGTATGACACGCCAACCCCATTTATATATGAGCGAATTTACCGAAAAGGGCTTAAAAGTGACTAATTTAACTGTTGATGCAATTTCAGCAAACCTAAATGAACTTGGCATTAAAAGCCTGGGAACTGTTTTAGCAAATCAACAAGCGTCTGAGCTTTATGAACTCTCATTGGCCCGTTCAGAGTCTAGACTGACAAACATGGGCGCCCTTTGCGTGGAAACTGGCTCACATACGGGGCGCTCGGCCCAGGATAAATTCGTGGTTGAAGATGATGTCACCGCAGATACGGTTTGGTGGGATAACAACAAATCGATGTCGCCAGAACATTTTGCGACGTTAAAGGCTGATATGATGGCTCATGCCGAAGGTAGAGAGCTCTTTGTGCAAGATTTGCACGGTGGCGCAGACCCGGTTTCCAAAATCAAGGTTCGCGTTGTCATGATGAAGGCATGGCAGCTCTTTTCATCAGGAACATGCTTATTCGCCCAAAGACAGCCGAACTTGAGGGTTTTAGCCCGGAATTCACAATTGTAGATTTGCCGGATTTTAAAGCAGACCCGGAACGTCATGGTTGCCGCTCTGAAACTGTCATTGCTTGTGACTTTAAAAACAAACTGGTTCTCATTGGCGGCACTTCTTACGCCGGTGAGATAAAAAATCTGTTTTCTCATACTTAAACTTCAAGCTGCCGGAATCCGGCGTCATGCCGATGCATTGCTCTGCAAACCACAATGACGAGTGTGAAAGCGCTGTATTTTTGGCCTTTCAGGAACTGGCAAGACCACTCTTTCAGCAGACCAGTCACGTACACTTATTGGAGATGATGAGCACGGCTGGAATGCGGATGGTATTTTTAACTTTGAGGGAGGCTGTTACGCAAAAACAATTCGCCTTTCAAAGGAGTCGGAGCCAGAGATCTACTCGACAACTCAGCGTTTTGGGACTGTACTGGAAAATGTAATTCTGGACGAAAATCGCAAACCGGATTTTGACGATGGATCGCTAACTGAAAACACGCGCTGCGCCTATCCAATCGATTTCATTCCAAATGCATCACTAACAGGCACCGCTCCACAGCCGAAAAACATTATCATGCTAACCGCTGACGCGTTTGGTGTTTTGCCTCCAATTGCAAAATTGATGCCTGCCCAAGCTATGTATCATTTTGGTATTGCCAAGTTACCGAACGTTGAATGAGAAAGTGCGGTTAAGGGTTTTTTA
>JAAHTH010000542.1_pt1 | contig 35597 bp, 48 predicted proteins | sample 6116091 | NCBI WGS metagenome assembly JAAHTH01 (sample SAMN13939990, study PRJNA603662) | sponge metagenome | isolation source: marine sponge | host: Mycale hentscheli | place: New Zealand | collected 2006
CCGTGGCAGCCTCCACTCCGTACTTATCCGCCAGTCGGAGGGAGGCTTGCCTTACAGACTCGTCAGTTTGTTGTTTGAATTCGGAAAGGTCAGGCTCATGCATTGGCCTTGTTGATCTTCGGGATCTTGGGAATCCGTCCAACCCTGCACGTGTTTGTCTTTTGTCCGGTCAACCAAGCGTTGTAACTAAGAATCCCACCACGGATGATGTAGTGTGGACTAATCTTCTCGTTAGCCGACATCATGCGCAGGAGGTGGTTGCGGTATGGAAGAATAGGACTACCCTTGGACAAGTCCAGTCCACTGCAAAGCGAGTCGAAAAACTTGTCTGCATTGGAATCCGCACTCTCGTCATCGAAGTCGAACAAGTGTGTCTCCGATCTTCTCAACATGTAGTGAAGCGTGGAGAATGGTCCTTTCTTTAAGCGGAAGTTCTTATACCACGCCTGACACTTCTTGACGGTCAGTCCCAAGTGCGGATACTTTTTGGCCCACTCGTTGATCTCATGGTTGGGGATTGCAATCCTTGTGCCTCCACCGAAACCTTGGAACGGTAACTCACCTACTTCATCAATCCTTGCGAGCATCGTAATTGCTGAATTCAAAACGGAGACGTTTGCGTGTCCTTCAATGGACAAAATATCTGCGGGATTTCTGCGCTTACCCTGGTTTAGAGTCTTGAACGCGCCATCATCCTGCAACTCGATCCATACAGACTGGAAACTCTTCCCTGCCTGTATGCAAGCATTCAGACGATGTTGCCCGTCGATTAGCTTATTGCCACCGAAGATGATGGGTTCGCCATTCATTACCCATTGATTGCTTTGCATGAACTCCTTGTATCGATTCACGGAGAATGGCGATATGTTTCGGTTCTTGTGCTGTCCGGCAAGTAACTCCTTGGCCATGATTGGGTCGATTGTTCTGATTGTAATGTACACTCCAAGTTGGGGATCGTAGAAGTACGTGCTTGGTGCGATTTGTGTGTTGTGTATTGCTGTATTCATATGTGCTTATGTGTTGTTGTTGTTGTGTGATAATGCCCAATCAGGACTGCATCTGCTGTCGCCAGTGTTACAGTCTTGCCGAGCTTTGGATAAAGCCTGAGTGCATGGTCCTTGAGGATGCGCTTCTTCTTGGCACCACCCTGCCCTGCAACGTTGGCCAATCCTTTTTGCCACGCTTGGGGTCGAACCATGTGACAGGGCAATTGTAACCCACGGGCTACGCCTTCATAGAAACCACATGATTTGCCAAGCTTGAACCCAGTGGACGATGGTATGTTCTTCCCTGCAAAGGGCGGTACGTCTTCCAAGACAATCTCCAACGAGTGATCGGGGTTCTCCCGCAAGTCCAAGATGTCTGCAACAAAGTCACTGAAGGTTGTGTATTTCCATGCCCACACTGCTTTGCCATCCACGAATTGACAAAACCCACCACTCGCACCGGGATCAATAGCGACGATGCACTCACTCATCTGCGCAATCCTCGGTGAACGTTATGTTTACGTCGGGATCGCTGTGATGATTCAAGTCCTCACCCTCCACTACCGCCAAGAGTTGCTCGATCAATGCTCCTTGGACAACGATGGCCGCCTGCCAATCGCGATTGTCCGCATGTTCCTTCGCAAATCCAATACCCTGTTTAATCCGCCTTATCTGTTCTAGTCGATTAGCCATTTTTCCTCCGTTGTTTGATGGTTGTCCTTCATGAATTTATTCAACTCCGCCACACTCCAGGCTTGTTCGATTGCACCTTGTCCTCGGCCACCCTTGATTTTGTAACAAGTCAATGCAACGTCCTCCGATTGGTGGAGCTGTATGAGCGAGTTGATCGAGCGATAACCCGTCAGGGCCAACGCTTTCTTGGTGGTCATCAGCTTTATTACTTTTCCACTCATGCCACTTTCCTCGGTGTGTTTATTGCCTTCGAGAATTCAGCAAGAGCGATGGTACGCTTCTTGCCGTAGTATTCACTCTTCAGCTTATGTTCTGCAATGAGTCCGTAGACGCGACTCCTCGGCACCTTGAACTTAGCCGCCAAGTCCGTGATCGAGTATCGATTCTTCGCAACCTCGAAGCGTTCGGTAGTGCCAATGGTTTGGATGTGGTCACCATAACCTGGCCATACGCCTGACTTCATGCACTCCTTCCACATCCGGCAAGCCTCACCCATGCGTGGCTTTTGTTTCTCCAGTTGGGATGCATCTATAGTGTAAGCACTCGTAAGGAACGGACGTGACTTCTCAACGACCAAGAAGATGAATTGCTTGGGATCGTACCCCATAGCTCGCAACCCCTCCATGTACCAACAGGCTTGGAAATCATACCCATACTTACGAACCGAAGATGTGAAACCTCGCGGATCTCCCTCTTGGGTAGTCTTGAGGTCAAGCACCACACCCGCGCCTTCGTTATATAAGTCAGGACGGACCTTGCAGTCCGTGCCTTGGTACCCAAACAGTCCAGTTCCCTCGATAATCGTATCACTCTTGCCCAAGAACGTCTTCAAAAGCGGATGTTCCCGTGCGGAATCCGCCATTCCCATACACAAGTCGTAGTCGCTTTGATTAAGCCAACGCTTGTCGGGAGCATGATCTTGCATCTCAGCAAAGGCCGCCTTGTATGCATTGGTTCTAGAACTGTTACCGTCAATCGTGTCGGGCTTTACCGCATACTCATCTTCGAGTTTGAACGGTTCAAGCGTTGCCGTGTGAGTGCATCCACCGATCACGAAATGCTTCGCATCGTCAGGCGTGGGATTCTTCATGCTGTGCCACACCTTGGCCGGGCATGACGTGATCAAAGACCACGCCACGCTCCGACTCAACTCACCCTGCGCATGATACGCAGAGTTTGATATGTCGGTCCGCAACATCAGAAAGGTACGTCTTCGGGCTGATTACCACCACTGGGTTCTGCGCTTGGTGCTTCTTCCGCAAAGGGATCGTCACCAGTAAACAACGCATTGAGGTTCACCTTCATGGCTTTAACCGCAGCATTGATCTCGTCGCTCCGTTTCTTGTGAGGCTTCGGTGTCATGACATAAGAAGTTTCCATCCCTTCACCACTACGGATGATCGAGATGTCATACTTGCGCAGATCACCCCAGTCCTCGTCAGCATCGAGCTTGATCAACTCATCCTTTAGCCCTGCTTGGGTCAACTCAAGGATCTGAATGCGTTCCTCGGCATAGTTCCATGCGATCATCGCAAAGAACTCCTTGGGCTTGTCCTTGAATGTCTCCGTAACAGACTCTCCGGTTGTGTAGCGCACAGGCCGACGTTGTCCTTCTTCATTCGTTGTCCATCCAACCATCCCAACGATAAAGCCCGGTGGCGTGTCCTCGATGTCTCCAACGATTCTGAACTTGTTTTCGCCTTGAAGGAGTTTAGCGTAGTTGCCTCCGCTTCCTCCGCTACTTGGCGCCCTTTTGATTTTACTTAGCTTTCCCATGTTAATGTATGTTAATGTATTTTATTGTTGTATTAGTTATATTACTGTGAAATTGGTGGGGGATGCCTAGAGAAACAAGCAAATCGAAACCACTATCGCTCCGCCTATCGCCCGACGTGCGGGAGCGTGTCAAAAAACTCGGAGATGACACTGGGCTTATCCAAGCTCAACTCTACGATCTGATTCTTCGTGCAGGTTGCAAAGCGATCCAAGACGAGAACGACGAGATTTCACTTCCCCTGAAGTTTCGGGTAGTAAAGAGTTAAGCTCATCAATCAAATCGCTAATCGCGATTTCAGTCGGCGCTTCGGATAATAAAAGCACTGAGTCACTCCCATTGTGTTCAATTTTTAGCCCATTCATATCTATTGTTGTCTTCATATGTGTAGTGTTGTGGAGGTATTTGTAGTAGGTACAGTTGTATCTTTGATTAGTGGGCAATGGTTGGGGTAGGTTTAGCCCTAGAAGCTTCGGTTTACGCTTGGTAAGCCTGAGTATATTTTACTAGTCATCTCAATTGAGGAATGTCCGAGTGCTTTGCTAGATATAAATATGTCGTTGTCCTTCATGATCCGGTGGCCGCAATACTTGCGCAATCTGTGGACAGGACGAAGGTCGGAAACCCCACACTGCAATTTCAAGAACTTCGGGAAGTCGCGGGTGATACGGTCCTCTTGCACCGGAACAATTAAAGCATCGTCTGTTGTTTTATGACTGAGGATTTCATCCCACCAAGCAGGATCGCATGGCCTGTCCTGGTAACCTCGGCCATTGACTTCCGAATCATTGACGCCCTTGGGGTTCCATATACGAATCAATTTGTTTCCGTCCGACTCCCAAAGATCTTCGTACTTTGCCCTTTGAATCTCAGAGCTACGCAATCCTAGCCCGTACGCTAGTGCGTACGCCAAGTACAATTCGGGGTCCAAGACTTTAAGGAACCCGCACTTCTCTTCAATCTTCTGCCGTTCACGCTCGTCGGGCATAAAGGGTTTCACTCGAATGGAGTCCAATTGCAATGCGATCCAGTTCGCAAAGAACGAGGTGTCTATTCCGCAACGTTCCTTATAATAGCGAACCCATCCCTTCGAGAAGATTGAGCGTGCCATGCGAACGTCGGCAGGTTTTCGCTCGAACTGCGCATAGTGTTCGCAGATGGGTTGACTGTCCACCTTCTTGGCAAAGTATCTTATGTCATGCTTGTCGGGATCGATGCCGTACTTGGCCAAGATCCGTAGCATGCACACAACATTTTTGCGCTTGGTGTTGTCGTTCGCTTGTTTGCCAGTAGCAAGCCTATTGAACTCGTAGGTCCGAAGTAATGCAGAAATCAACGGAGTTTTTTTCTCGATCCGTTGATTGATTATTTCGAGTAGGGCTGGTTGAACTTTTTCGATAGCCTCATTGGGGCAAGAGGTCTCAAGGCTTTTACGAATCCGCTCCTTATCAAGTTTGAATTCCATGATTTGGGTGACTCCTTTTTTGCCATGCCGTTCCTTTAATTCGACACGTATGGGGTTTGTATTGTTTGGGTTAACTTTACCATCGATTAGTTCAGAACGAAGTGTAATGTCATTCTTTTTTTGTAATGCTCTTTTTTTGCTCATAGTTATGGGGATTAGCGCACGACTCTTGTAGTGAGATAAGTCACAGGATTAAGAGTCTTCTGCTCTACCAACTGAGCTACGCCGGCCCATGATAGCTGTGCCAAGCAAATTCATAGACATTTCCTCAAAGAATTCAAGGTTATTCTGTTCGGCGTTGCTCATACTTGATGCAACACAATAGGACACTTAATAAACCGTCAAGAGTTTTTTAAAAAAAGTTTAGGATACAAAAAAAGCGGAGGTATTACCCTCCGCTTATTTGCCGTCCCCGGCTCAACACACAAGACAATGAATCTTGTGCTAATTAAGATAGTTTCAGTCCTTTACTTTGTCAAGCCCTCCGAGATAGCGCCAATAAACTAAGTCCAAAGGCGTACCTTGTAGCATTGCACCTTTGTACTCACCGTCCCCTACGATTCCGCCTATATCGGTTGCCGCCCGATCAAAGACCGCAGTAGGTGGTGCAAGTAAATCAATGAATGCTTTACCCGGACCTCTCCTCTTTGCGTTGTAAAAGGTGTACCTATTTATGCCTATAAGTTTCCATAAATTATTTTCGATCAACTCATCTCTCTTGATGGGTCTTCCATATATAACGTCCTTGATGACGTCGGTTCCGGCATTGGCAGCTGCAAAGATGGCCGCAATTTGCACCAGGTCTTTTGTACCTTTGGCGGCAAGCCTTACTCCCTTTTCCTGCTTGGATTGATTACCTTCGGCTCGACCTGCCATATACAACTTACCTCCTTCGGTAATATTACTTATCCCTGCGGTACGGAAGGTATCAATTTGCTTAATGGTAAAAGTCTTGAGCATGTACATGATCCGCATATTTGGGTTTCTCATGTAGGATGCGGGTACTTCGGTTGCAGTAGCAGGAGCAACATCGAGAAGTTTATGAAAGACTAGCTCGGTAACCTCTGCGGGTGGTTCCTTGTTGGTCGGTGCGTTTGATCTTACTGTTCTGATAACTTTGTCAGTTCGTTCACCAAAGTACGGAAGCAATTCTTCTCGAAGTTTCTGAGATCCACCTTCGCTTTGTGCAAGCTTATGGTACTTCCTCCAAGCAGCATTCATGTATGCGTTCTTGGCAAAGAGATCGAGTTGTTTAAGTCCAGTCTTACGGAATAGATTATCAAGCAACCCACTGAGTTTGTCACTGTTGCCCATGTTCTCGAATTCTCGTTGGCTCAACCCTGTCAGTTCCGCAAAGTTAAACATGTCCTTACGATTGAACAAGGTTTTGAAGTGGTTGCCAAACCCATTGAAGTGTATGCTGAAGACTTGGTCGGAAAGCTGAGTGATCGCAGAACCAAAGCTGGTCATCACTTGCAAATACCCCAAGTTTTTCAATGCTCTTGTCGTAAAATTTTCAGTGCCACCTGAGAACCTGGCCTGTATTATTTCTCTTAGCTTTTCGACATCTTCTTGTCCAAACTTCGTACCTTTGAGTAAGTCCTTGGCAAGCGCATCAGCAAGTGATTCATCAACTTTAGCACGCATCCCAATATCCGAGTCCATTGTATCTCGGAAACCTTCACCTTGTACACCCTGCCCTTTCGAGGGTTTTACAATACCAAGAAACTTTTTTCTCTCGACTGCATCAACCGTTCCTCTGATGTAAGACTCTAGTGCATCTTCGGGTGACTCATACGCTTTGCGGATTTTATTGAGCGTCTTCTTGTCAAATATACTTCTTGGCTTAAAGTTTGACGGGATGGTTCCGGTAACTGGGTACCCACGGATTACCCTGCTTGTCACTTCGGCCAACTCTTCGGGTGTAAGTTCTTCTCTGCTAATTTTATTTTTGGCAGCAAACTCATCAATCGCTTTGTCTATCTCAGTCGTGGCCGCCCTTAACTCAGGATCATTGTCCATAAAATCCCTAAGTTCCTTGTAGTTTTTAACCTTACGAGGAAAGTAGTTTTCAATATACCCAACGTCAAAACCACCCTCTTCCCGTGCATAGGTGCGAATCTCTTCCAAGGTTTCCCGCATCTGCTTCAACCCAAGGTTAATGTCCTGACTTACCTTTTGTGGTAAATTTAATTCGTCAATTAGGACAACCATTCCATTGAAGTCACCTTCTAGTAGCAGGTCATCAAACTTTTCCTTTGCTTGTGGTTTACCCTTTAGTGCATTGCTCATTGATTTCATGAAGGGCATTGCACCTTTCATAAGAGCAGCGGTTTTCTTACCTGTACGCAAATCGTGATCACGGAAAACACGGGTAAAAGTGGTCCCTAGTTTCTTGTCTAGGTTTTTGATCTGCCTAGAGATAGGTGTCACCATGTCAGAAGTAACATTCCGCACGTCTTCAAACACTCTGCTCCACCATCTCTTTGGCGCAAAATCTCGACTTGCCGCATTAGCCACCCTTTGGGATTTCATGGCGGTAGGTTCAACGGATTGCGGATCTCGCTTGGCTTGGTTGTTGATCTTCTTGAATTTCTTAGTCTTGAGGAATTTATTGAGGGACTTCCCTTTGAATCCAATGGCCGTTAGTAAAAACGCCAATGGACCCGCTACTCCGGCTTGAGCCATTTGCTCACTATCTTCTTCATTGGCGAATATTCCATAAGTAGCGGCACCCCCTGCCCCTGCTCCCATTGCGATATTGAAATACTTCTCGTAACCAGGTCCGAGCTTATCCTCTGCCATCTGCTCCGACTTGGTCATAGGGTCGGCTTGCTTCATTGGTTGATCACCAAACTGCATGTCTTGCCTATTGGGTGTCATCTGCCTGCCCTGCATCTGTGCTTCCAGGTCATCAAGGACCATGTTGTTACGCCTCAGTATGCGTTGCTTCTCGGCATTGAGCTTCTTGCGCTGATTACTCGCACCCTTGTTCTTACCGTGCTTGTGGTCAAGCATTGCAATGCCCTGTTGGATCTCGCCAAGCCTAGCGTTGTCACCGACTTGCTGAGTGCTTAGATCGACCTCCCGCATCAATGGGGTAAAGATCTCATCGTCTTGCGCTAGTTGTTCATCAAAAGTTTTTTGCAGATTAGCTAATTCACCAGTTGCGTCTTCCCCACGAATTCGAGCAATCTTTGCAACTTCACCCTCTGCCTCTAGCAAGAGTTGATTTTCAAGCCTATTTAAAACATTTTCAGTGTAGGTAGGTATTGCTTCGACTTCGATTACTACATCGCTTCCTTGCTTGGGAGCAGGTAGTCCCCTTGGTCTATCTACATCAATTTGATCTTGTTGAAGCACTCTGAGTTTTTGAACCACTGGTCGACCAACTTCGAAATTTTGAGGGCCACCCTCCTTGCGTACTTTGTTTTCAAGTAGCTTTAATACTTCGGGTCGGGTCATTCCTTCTTCTACTTCTTCGACCACATTCTTGCCTAACCACTTTGCTTCTAATGCACCAAGGCCACCACCAAATGCACCACCAAATAAAACTGTAGTTGCGATTTCTTCTCTTGTTGGGGCGCGTCCCTCGTCCCCGTATGTTCGGGCAAGCATTTCCCCGGTAGCCAAACCCGCACCTTCTGCTGAACGAATTCCTGTCCTGGTAACTCCGCCTATATTCTTGAGTGACTTAAGGCCTGTGACTGAAGGAATCCCACCTAGTGCGGTTGCCGCTCCGAGTTCCGCTAGTCCGAGATCCTCTTGGAAACCACGTTCAATTCGGTAGTTTTGCGACCATAGATTACCAAGCGCAGAACCTGCGGCTCCTCCGGCTATTGTACCCTTCGGACCTGCGAATGAACCAATGAATCCTCCTACTAATGCAGGAACGATTTCGCGTCCGATAATTATGCCTGTGTCTATTAAGTCGGGAACGCGAGGTTGCGCTAATGTGAGAGGCTCTCTTCTATATTGCTCAGTTGCTTCAAGATCTATCCTGTTAGCATTTTGATTATACCTCTCAGTCGCCTCTATGTCTATCCTCTGCATTGTATAACTACCTTAATAAAGACTAAAGGGGAAACGGATTACCGTAAGTCCTATCAACCATCGATGGAGTCCCTTCGGGTGCGTCACTAATGAATGGAGTAAGTCTCTTTTGTTTTCTTAATCTTTCTGCTTCTAGATCAGCTTCATTTTGTTTTCTTAGAATCTCTTCATATTCTGCAATTGTAGTTGTTTGGGCGTTCCCATTATCATCAATCCATGTGGTTTTAGCTTGCCCTTGAAGTTCTCGTTTCTTTCTTAATAAATCCTGCAAACGTATTTTTTCTCTAGCTGAAATCTTATTAGCATCTTCCGAAAATGTGATTTCTCCTGACAATGAAACATCTTCTATGAGATCTTCTATTGTTAAGGGTTCACCATCTTCATCTCTCTCCATAGAAGAGGATTTCAAAATAGACTGTATATCTTTTGTTACGTCATCGATACTTTTGCTAATATCAGCATTCCCTGAGATGCGAGTATCAACAGGATTGCGCATAAGATCCATTTGTATTCCGAGTGCATTATTTAAGCCGCGAGTGCGGTCTATATTTGCCTCCATCTGTTCAATCCCCAACGCTTCTTTGGTCAATTCTTGCGCGGCAACTCCGGTTGGACCGCCAAGTAAATCTTGCCTCGCTGCCCCTGCTTGACCTCTTCTTGTAATATCTTCAGCTTGTGCAATTTTGGCATCAACCTGAGAAGGTCTTGTTGCAGCGTCAGCACCATACCTATCAAGTATATCTTTAATTTTTGCGGGTGAAACTGCTTTACCTTCCGTAAGTGCCAGTCTGCGCAAATCATTTGTAAGTTTTGCCTGTGCAACACGAGAATCCTTCAGTTCTTTTTGGAGTCCAAGTGCAAACTCACCCGTTTGATTTGCAATCATTCGGGACTCGTCTTGCAGTTTTTTACTACGCAACACTTCTCCCCTTGCAAGCTTACCTGCATACCCTTCGAGTTGTGCCATGTTCATGTCACCCCTTACGAACCTTTCGCGCTCCGCAAAATCTTTCTTATCTTGGGCTTCGTCCCCGCTCATTCCGATCTGACTGAGTGCTTCGGGGTTTTGCTCATAGTATGCCTCGATCTCCCCAGTAAGCTTTGCTCGCTTCTGCTTATTAAGGCCATACTCTTTGATCATCCCCCCGATTTGTCCACCGAGGTTTGCATACATTTGTCCCTGCGCTCGACCTGCCTCAATGATTGGTCGAGTATCGACCCGTGCTAGTGCTGATCCGTAATTGCCTTTAAAAAATGGTGTAGCCATGATTATTTTCCTCCAAAATCTAATGCACTTAACCCACCGCCAATTACAGAGCCTATTCCTTGATACAACCCTGCGCGTTCCGCGCCTGCTCTCGCCTGTTGCGCCCCGTACATATTCGCGGCATTAGTTGCTTGCGTTTGTATGTACCCTAAACCCGATTCGGGGTTCAAGTATTGCGGTCCTGAGTTCAACCCGTACCCCGCTTGTCCGAATACGGACTGTCCTTGTTGCAATGCGGTTCCTCCTCCTCTGCCTAGTATCGCTTGGAATGGATCGAGTTGGTCCTGGTTCTCGATTTGCGAAATCCTAGAAGCGGCATCCAGGTAACCGAGCAAACCTTGTTGGCGGAGTGATTCGCGTAGTCTCTCAGCATCCATCTTCGTGCCGACATTGAATTGGTCTGCACCCATTCTGCGGGTATCGTCTGCTGTTTGAATTCCCGCTTCTTGTCCGAGGACGGATTGTGCAAACCCACGGTTCTGCATCTTTCGTTGGTTGTCTTCGAGAACGCGAGCTTCTGCTTCTGCGATTGCACCGGATTGGTCAAAGGTTCTACCCATGAGCGTGGACCTTGCTCTTGCGGCTTCGGCAATTTGACGCTCCTCACGGTCAGTCAGTCCCTGACCGAGTGCTTCATTTGCTTGTAGCATTAGGTTCTGTCTAAGCGGATCTGCTTGGACTCCTTGGGACTGGACTTGTGCGGGGTCGGATATTCCGACGTCTTTGAGTAGATTGTCCTTTTGCTCCTCGATTAGATCCTTCGCACCTTGCATGGCGGATGCCGTACCAGGCTTGTAGTCCTCCATGATTCCTTGGTACAGACCGGATAGTCGCGAGACGTCCTGCAAGTCGGCTTCGCGCTGACGGGACAGGTTGCCACGTTGGATGTCTTCGGCCATTGTGGATAAGCCTTTGAATTCTCCATCTCTGAATCCCGCTTGGTCATCCGTTTGAATCGTTTGTACAAAGTTATCTCCGACTTCATCCGCAAGTCCGGCATCCACGTCTGCTTGTGTTGCGGTTCGAGTTTCGTATTGCGTTAGGTCGCGAGTGTCACCCAAGAGGTCAATCATTCCATCACCCAATCGACTTGATGGGATAGTTTCCGTTTGCCCTGCCTTACTCGGATCGGTAATGATTGCACCAGTTTCGTCTTGTGCAAAAATAGGTTCTTGCGTGGTGGGTGATGTGGTTCCAGGGGAAGTAAACTTGGCCAACTCGTTCCTAAATTCACTTCTAAAACTAGATACAGCTTGTGCGCTTTCCCTGTCGTAACTTTTTTCTGCTATTTTTTTATTTGTCGAAGGATCAAATGCTGTAACGGTTGTAATTGGATTACCACCTATCATGTCAGTTCGACTCCTAACTGTTGGACTTCCACCCTTCACTGTTTCACCAGGCACGTCTCTTTGACCAACAACTAATCTGCCTTGATCATCGTAGGTTCCAGAGACGCTTTTGGTTTCCCCTCCCAACAATGTCTGCCTAAGAACATCCGTATCCGTCTGTGCGGTTTTCTTTCGGATGCTCTCCTCCAAGGGCAACAAGCTTTCAAGGCTTCCGACACCAGCAAAGTCTCCCGTTCCTTTGAGGAATTCGGCTTGGGCTTTTAGGGCTTCAGCCATTCCTTCGCCATAACTTGGTTGAGCCGGATAATTGATGTCAGGTGAACTTCCCATTGTTATTTCCTCCTATCGATTCTTTTAAAGTCGTAAAATTTTACTGGTTTGTTTTTGAAATGTCTCATCCATCCAACGAAGGGTAACTCGTATGGAATCCGTTCGATGAATTCTGCAATCCCCACTTTGCCTATTGCCATGTGGACATACCATGCATTGGGGTTTTTAACTTCCCATTGTGAACTCGGATGGGTCTTGTCATCCGTTCTAACCGCTTTGCCAAGCAGGAGTGAGTCGGGCGTTTTAAATACGTATCCGTAGCCCAAGTACATCGTAATGTCCTTAAACATATCAAGGCCGAGTTCGTCGTAGAACTGCTTGGTTTGCTCAAGGACGTTCATGTGCTTATCGTTGCTCCCAACGCTACTACTTTCCATGCCGATCCGTCGCTCACCGCAACTGTTGCGGCTCCTGCGTTTCCATCCGTAACGTAGATCATTTGCCCTGCGGGACTAGCTGATGTCACGCCACTTTCGGCATAGGATTTGAGCGTCATTATTGTACCGGATATTGTACCACCCGTAACGGCAATGGCACCACTTGCTTGGGTTCCCAGTGTACCAACTCCTAGTGCTGACCTGGCGGCAGTTGCGTTTGCACTTCCTGTCCCACCATCCGCAATTGCAATAGGTGAAGATAATCCGCTTATGGTGCCACCCGTGATGTTTACGTTTGACTCGTCAATGGTCACGGTAGGCACTCCGAGTTCGTTGAGATTGGCGGCAGAAACTTCAATACCCGTAGCGTACGTAAACCCGCGCGTTACTGATGCAGAGATAGCCACTATGCAACCTCCGTTCTGATGTTCAGTCCATCTGCAATCGCGTCCAAGGACACGTGACGAAAGGACGGGGTTCCTGCTGTGACATTGATCTCGACTTGCGCACCATAACCCCGTGTGCGTCCCGTACCGAAGCGTAAGAGTGCTTCTTCTTCTGAGTCTGCCGTGTGGCTTAGAACAGTCTCGGACTTGTCAGGATCGAGCGTATTCACTTTGATGTTGAACGCATCAGATGCAACCGTGTTCACTCCGAGTTGGCCACGCCTCCATCGTTTGACGTTTTGATTGCCAAGCGTGTAAGCACGGGTGACGAGTTTCCCGGCTATTGCGGTAGTTCCCGATTCCGAGGTGGACCCGATCTTGCGTCCACTATCGTCAATCGTGTTCTCCTCCATGAGATACCACCCCGTGTCGTTGCACGCGAAGAGTCTGCGCCTGGTCGGGTTGCTCCCGTGTGAGCAAATGACCCAGTCATCCACGTGGAATGCTAGACTTCCCGACATTGCGGGGTAGGAATCTACACTGATCCACGAATTCGATAAGAGCGAAAAAACAAATATTGCATTTGGAACGGTTGAAGATCCGGTAGGTACGGCCAAGAAGTATTTGTTGTCGAATACCACTCCGCATGACTTGTCTGCGTGTGCAAAGTTAACGTCATCAAACTGATCTTGGATAGGCTGAGTCATCGGAATTGTTTCACCCGATACTTTACTGATAGCTACCCCCAAGCCTTTTGCGGGGTCAGTACCAGGACTAAGGACGATAACTCCGTTATCACTCAAGAAGAATGTTTGCGGTCCACTCTGAGCGATGGACTTGCGAGCTACGCATCCATGCTGACGGGTGATCTCGTAGGTGTTCGCGGCAGAGGTGGTCGCGATGTTGTTAATCATGTGGATCGAGTTGCGCATGAACACGATCAACTGGTCTTCTTGGTAGGGGTAAAAGCCTACAAGAAAATCCGCGCTTCCCTTGTTTATTCTGAATTGAGATTCTGCGGGGTAGTAGTTGTCCGTGTCCAAGAGGTCGGACATAATTATAGAGTAATTACTATCCCCACCAGATGGATTTGTAGTCACGGGGTTTGCTATAATCAGACGATTTCTAAAGAATACGCCAAAATCCGTATTCGGGCATTGAATCCTACCCGCACCAGGTGAACCGTTTGCTTTGACTACGAAGTCAGTCGGGCTTGAGTAATCACCATTCCATTCAAGCGGGGTCTTGTCCTTGCCACGAAACAAAATCAACTTCTCCATCGACTGTACAAACGATGCACCGTCTCCTGCTGCCACTACTTCTCCACCGGGGTAATCAATCGCGATGCCTGAGTTGTTTGCGTCATTCCAAATGATTGCCTTAGACTTCGTGGCAACCACTACGAATTCTACACCCGTTGCAGGATCGCTGAATAAAGTCGAAGCAAAGACTCGCTCATCGCTTCCATTGTAAGTCAAGGTCACGCTACCTGCAAGGAAGTCGATACCTTTCCGTGTCTCAGCCAAGTCACCAATCAGACGCATATTCTCGGACTTCTCGACAAATCCACCTTCGAGACTCGTCTTCTCTTTGTAGGAATCTATCCCCCGAAATCCACGATCACCTTCCGATTGAACTTGGTCATCAAGATTTCCGTATGAACGATACCTTCCCATTTCACTTCCTGTCGCGTAGCGCTTGGACGATTTTAACCGACATGAAAACAATGGTCAAAGATCCTGCTACCACTCCTATCCATTCGTGGAGTGAACCGGAGAACGTGGCAATTGTGCCACCGATACCAAAGAGTGAGTCGCGGTCAATCATTAGAACAACCAGTCTAGGATTAAGATTGATATGAGAATAGCTGCAAACCAAGTGATCACTTTGCCTTGAGTAGTCATCGCGCGGTAAAGCTCGATTAAGTTATTAAAGTTTTTCATTTGTCGGGAAGGGAGGTCTTGTCATGTGTTTTTCTGCGGCAGTCTTAGAACAAGTCTCTGCGGTCTTGCGTGCTACGAAAATTGGAATTGTGAGATATGCTCCAAGAAGACAGGCCGCGATAATTAATATTTTTTTGATATAACTCGTAAATTCGTCGAAACCACTTTTGTGCTGTTCCATGCCTTTTTCTAGACCGAGTTGAACTAGCCGGTCCACATCTCCTTTCGATAAAAGTTCTACGGTATTTTTTAGGTCTTCGTTCTCGGTCATCATCTGTGCTGTTTTTCCCGCACCATAACCTAGACCCGCACCTGCTGCTCCTCCCATCGGTCCCGCAATTGCCCCACTCGCTCCACCTGCTACTGAGCCGATTGCGGGATACCACGAACTCATTTTGCAGCTTGTAAGAAGGACAATCACAAGGAGTAGAATGGCATCGACTGCAAGTATTGCGTAACATCGTTTCATCCACCGAGCGGGTCAGGAGTCCATTCGTCCGTTGCTAAAATCGATAGAATTTGCGAATGCGTGTATTGGGTTTTTCCTTCGAGAAAACTTGGGGTCGATCCTTCAAACTTCACGAAAGTTTGTGAACCATCAAGTGAATAACGAAGAGTATCAGCAGACGTTTCCATGACTTCACTAAAGTCGATTGAAGAGACTTCCGGAGCGCTGAGTATTACGTATTTTCTCATAGTTTAGGATGGTACGGTTGACGAATAAAGTGCGTTTGAACCCGTTCCGTCGTTCGTCCCTGAGTTAGCTACGTTCTCGACATTACCTATCACGTTGCCAGCCGCCGGAGAGCCTCCGCCACTTGAGGTATCCGCAGAATCGTCACCTACTCTCCACCAATGGGTCAGGCTTGAGGATTGATCGTAGTCACCTGAATCACTCAACAAACTAGCGGGAGCGCCCGAATTGTAGATTGCGGTGACATTCGCTTGGTCAAGCGTCGCATTCCAAAGGGCGACCTCGTCCATCAACCCGTCCGAGTAAAAAGTTGCGTTCCGCCCCAAGTGAAAACTTACGTTTTGAGAGTGTAATGTGGGAACCGAGCCTCCACTTAAAAGGCCAAAGCTTATCGATACCGCTGAACCGTCAATATATAAAGCGTATGTGTTTGCTTGAAACGTCAGAGCGTAATGATGCCAATTCGTATCGGACGGTGCTGTAAATTCACTAAACTTGCCCGAAGCTCCTGTGACGATTTGAACATAATTTTTACCATTGCTTCTTAAAAACCCCCATTGATTCGCATAGTTAACCCTCGAACCCATCTGTGGCCCGTGACCCGACGAGTCGGGCTTAAACCAAAAACTCATGCTCATGTTTGACGCACCCTGATAGGCTGACAATACCCCGCAATCGACGTCATCGTCCGTGCCGTCGAATAACCCTGACAGGGTGTTTGCGAATGCGCCTCCGCCACTAGGCAACCTGCCCGACGAGGTGGCAGACTTACCACCCCCCAAGCCAACGCCAAGGGATATGGTTGAATGGGTCATTAAATATTGTAGGCAATTACAGCACCACTGGTGAGAGTAATGCTCGTATAATTTCCATACAGTACCGTTCCGGCTGAGAGGGTGGTCGCGTCTTGCCCGGTGCAGATGTCATCGAGGTTCGTGATGTTACTCGATTGAGCGGCCAATACGGTGTCCTCTGTTGCTTGGATCGCAAAAAAAGTACCTGTGTGAGCGGCAGTGTCGTTAATGTACTCACCCCCGTTAAGACCGAGTCCTCGATATTCTGATGTAGATGCCATAATGTTATGCAGTTGTGGCAATGGTTGTGCCGTATGTTTCGATTAAAAGTGGTTGGCTTTGTCCCTCTTGTCTTTCGAGTTTGTCCAACTCTACTTGCAAGACGGATTCCGCTTGTTGATAAATTGCTTGTGCCTTGTCCTGCTGACCATCTGCCGATAAAAAGTCACCGTATGCTCCGAGGACCACGTACTCTGCAAAGAGGTACGGGAAGTCAGTAGCGTTGCTTGCGTAGTTTGGATAAGGACTTCTGTAATAAACCCAAACTGGCGAGGTGGATGAGCGTTGGGGTAAGATTGCTTCTCCGTATTCGCTCGCTCCGGTGACGTAGACGTTGCGGAATGCGATGTCGCTTGCATTGCCCAAGCCATACGGATCTTGTTCTGTCACTCGGAAGATTTCGCCAATCGTGGTTCCAAAGTCCAGGTAGGCTAAGAGGTTGGCAGTTGCAGTTGCTCCACTTCCACCACCTCCCGAAAAGGACACTGTGGGAACTCCCGTGAATCCAGTTCCGTTGTTCGTCATCGCAACTCCGTTGACCTCGCCATCGGAATTGATTGTTGCGGTTCCTGCGGCAGAGCTACCCCCTCCACCACTGAATGCTACGGTTGGGGCGGATGTATAGGATGCACCACCACTCCCAACGTCTACGCTTCTTACTCGGACATCGGGGATGACTTGAGTTAGCCTCGAAGCAAGGGGCCAGGCAGTTCGTTCCCATGCCAAGCGTCCAAAGCGGTTAAAGCTTCTAACTGCTGCGGTGGACTCAACTGCAAGCAAAGAGTCAACCCCAATCATGTTGGTCAGATTGGTGGACATCAAGCTGACCGCAACTACTCTCATGCTAGTTCCAAGCCTCCTTGGAAGGTTTTCTTGTTAAATGATTTTGCTTTGAAAGATCCGTTGTCGCGCAAGAATTCATTAACGAATTGCTTATCCCCCCAACAACCGGGCTTAAATTGCATCCAGCGAAAGTATTCGCGAGCGGGGATGGTTGCTTTCAACTGTCCAACTCCGTCCATTACGGCAGCGTGTTGGTTCTCCTTGCCGCATTCTATTTCGCGTTTTTTTGCCTCGTACTTTTCGAGGTCAACTTCGTAACGCAAATGACGTTCAAGATTTTTCATGAACGACGAACCATTACCTTGGTCTTTCTTCCACTTGGGTACAAAGATTTCGGACATAGTGTTATAGGGTTTGGGTTGTGCTTGTCGTGTCCAAGGAGGTGACTCGGATGAGCCACCCCCCGGACAACAACAAATGTTGCTTGGAATTAAGCAAATTGACCGAGGTCAACGATGCGTAATCCAATAACGATTTCACCTGCGGTAGCTGAAGCAATAGCTGCGTCAGTAACTTCCAAAAGAACGGAAGTTGCGGTGTTGGTTCCGCCTACTGGTTGGGATTGTCCACCCGTGAACCCGTCTCCAGTGTTGAACACTGGTGCAGACATAGCGTCCACATCGAGAGCATCGATGAACTCGTCGGGATCTCCTCCGGTTGTTCCTACGTCAATGACGAGGGAAGTCGTTCCGGCAAAAGCTACGGACTCGTAAACTCCGGCCATTTCGACGGCACCCCCTGCGGGTATGGTTGCGATAGTGGCTTGGCCACCATTGCCAATCGTTTGTAGATCTTCGTAGGTTGCGGTGTAGATGTGTGTAAAACCGCGACCTGCTTCGTTGTTAGATAGTTCTGGCATGTCTAAATCTCCTTAGTGTTAGATGGATTAATTAAAGAATCCGTGAGCTTTTGGTGAGTAACAGGCCAATCCGCAAATTACATCTACGAAACCTCTGCGACCTCCGCCTTGATCTTCCAACTCGGTGGCAGACTCGGCTTTGAGCGAGTGCATTCCGACGTATTCGGGATCAACGAGAAGTCCGGCATCAGCGTCGATGGTGTCCGATCCGCTTGTGCGATTCACAAAAAGCGAAGGCACGATTGCAACGTTACCAAAGTCACCTTCGTAGAGGTTCACGGTAAGCGTGATCTTGCGAGAATCGGCATCCTGGTTGACAACGTAAGTTCCGTTGGCTGCGGCAAGTTGGCGAGAGAAGTTCGAGATCTCTTGCTTGAGGCTTGGTCCGGCAATCAAGGTAAGCTGTCCACCGGGCATTCCGTTGGCTTCGTAGAGTTCTTGAAGAACGCTGTTGAAGGTAGCTTCGGTTTGGGTTCCCGTGGTGTCGTTGGCAACGCTTTGGTAAGCGGCAGGTATGTCGGAGGGTTGACCACCCGATCCAAGCCACTTGAGCAATCCGCGAGTCTTGTAAGGCGTGCCACTTCCGGCTTCGGCCTGACGGTCTTGAGCGGAGCAGAATGCACTTTCGATTGAACGCTTAACGTTGCGAACAGCTTTGGACTCGGCATTGGCGAATTCGGATGCGACTCCGGCGGTGTCAACGAGTTGCTGAATGTCGGAAACCTGAAAGGTGTCGCGAAACTTCTGAACATAATTCCCAAGTCTAGCGCGATCCTCGGCTTGATTCTTAAAAGAACTTACGTCCTCGCCTTCATTAACTCCTGAGAAGTCAGGCGTGCTGAGTTTGTCTGCCTGCCATTCGACGAATGTGCTGGTTGCGTTACCCTTTTTCATCATGCTGACCAAGGGACTAGCCTCCGGTTCTAACACGGTGATAATGTCTAAAATCTGCTCGCGATTGCCAGCAGTGTTATATGATGTACTTGATGCCATCTAATGTATCCTCCTTGAATTTTTAAATTATGCGGTTGCCCGCTTGAGTTTAAGATAGTGTTGGTAGTCTCCCATGTCCCCGGACTTATCAAATTTTGCCTTGGCCGATTCCAATGCTTTCTTTCGTTGCGAGTTCTCCGTCCTTGGCTTGGCGCTTCCTGCTTCGACTGAAGCAACGGGAGCCTTGGGCTTAGGTTTCGGTTTACTCGTATTGACCTGGCGTGCTTGGAGTGCTTTCATTCCCTCAATCATTAGCCCGACTGCAAAGTTGCCGTTCGGCAAATGCTCGACTAGTGGTTGATAGAGTGGGTTACTCTTCACCTGCATGAACAACTTGTAGTCCTCGCTTTCTCCATCACTAAGGAAGTCGAATGTTTGGATTGCGTGTTGATCACTTTGCGTACGTTCCTCGATCCATTTCTGTCTCGCGGGTGCATCCTTGCGGAGAACTTTACGAGCGTTTGCTCGAATTCTACGAAGGTCGGCCTTGGTGTAGGTTTTCTCCCCATCCTTGGCTACGTACTCGTTTCCGGCATCGTCGTACTCAACCTCGTTCTCCAACCCTTCTTCGGCCCATTCGATGAGCGTGGTCAGGTTCTCGACTTCTTTGGTGAGTGCTTGGACGTCGTTAACGTTGTGCAGTGCATTGTCCTTTAGGAACGAAGGACTCTCGCTGACAGGTTCGGGCTTTGCTTGGGCTTGCGCTTGTAGCTCTGCATTCTCCAGTGCCAGTGCTTTCTTTTGTGCGGTCAGATCGCCAAAGCGTTTGACTGCACTCAGGGAAAGCGACTTTGCGAGTTCCTTGGTTTCTTCTTCCGACAATGAGTCCAGGTCTATATTAAACTTAGAAAGAACAGTGTTCGGTTCGGCGGCTTCGGTTTGATCCGATTCTTCCGGTTCCTCGGTTGACTCTGTCTCCTCCGGTTCTTCAGACTCTTCAGCTAGATCAGAAGGTTCTGTTTCCTCTTCGGGTGATTCGGGTTGCTCCTCCTCAGACTGAGCTTTGAGCAAGTTGCTCGCATACTCGGCCATTGTTAGATTCCCCGGATCGGGCGTTACACTACTCTCAGCAGGTTCAGAGGTAGCGACTTCGGCTTCGATTGATTCGACTGTCATGTTTACTAGCGCTTTTTTCGCTGTTACAAATTGTAAGGCATATTACCTTACAGGACAATTCAAAACAAAAAACCCCCTGCAAGTTGGCGGGACTCGCAGGGGGTATGCATACACATCCCCATATGTTCGCACTGAAAGGTTAAAGTCGGTAAAAGGTATCAAGTTCCTCGTCGATTGCTTCGAGTTTACCGCACAACATGTAGTGGCGATTTGTACACTCGACTATCTCTTTTACCTGGAGTTGACGGATTACATCCTCACGCATTGACTCGCGCATCTCGATGTACTTTAGAAAGTTTGGTTCACCCTTTAAGAAGGTTAATGCTTGGATCGCTTCTTCGGGGTCAATTTCGTGGTAGGTTTTTTTCTTACGGGGCATGTTATTTTCTCCTTACGGGTTTGACTCTTCTACCCATCCCCACCTTTGACTTCTCTCGCTTTTTCTTTGCCAGTTGACTTTTACTCATTTCGGATTTTGTCTTCGGGGTCTTGGATGAAACTCGTTTAGTGGGTCTGCAATATTCATTCTTTCCACCCTGACCGCAGGGTTTGCCGGACTTCGTGTCTTTCCACTTCTCGGACTTCCAACGCTTTAAGGATGCACCCTTGGCCGACTTCTTTACTTGGCCTTTGGACTTGCGACACTTCGCAATCTGTTGGGAAGCACGGGCGGAAGGGAATACCTTTACCCGTCTCTTGACCTTTTTATAGCAAGCGTCCTTGGGCATGTTACCACTTTACCTTGTTGGCCCAGTAGGCAGCCGAGGTTTTACCTTTAGCGATATTCTTGGAATGCCGAGCTTTGAAGGATGCTCGTTTCTTCTTCATCGTTTGCCCTTCACCCGCTTTGGGCTTACCCGCAGTGGATGCACCCTGTTGGCCAAATCGAATCATACGGTCCTTGCCGTTGTCCTTGATCAGAACAACATGGGACTTCTTGGGATGCTTTGGGGTTCGCTTTGGTTTGTTGTACCCGCTGAACCTTTCGCCACGGTACTCAACACTCACCGTCTCTTCATCATCTTTTTCTTTTTCACTGGCATCTTCTTCCGTGCCATTGCTTTTGCTTTCTTGGAAGGTCTTCCAACCTTCGATCCGTATGTACCTTTACCGAATGGTGCCATGATGTTTCCTATGCTGCGCTTGGGGTTTCCCCAAACTGTGTTGGTGCGGCTCCCAAGCGACCAATAGTTGCGTTCTCACGCTGTTGGACTTGGAAGGTTCTTTGCTGAAGGTACCCTGAAATCCGCTCTTGCAAGGCAGGATCTTCCTGTACCTTTTGGGCAACGTCGGGTTGAGCCAACCATTGCTGAAAGATTTGCAACTTCATTTCGTGAGCGTCATTCGGACGGACGTTTGGCGGAACTCCCGCATAGATCTCCGCAATAGTTTGACGCTCTTCTTCAACTGCCTTTTGTGATGCAGTCTCTTTGGGAATCATTATACTTTCGGCAGCTCCAGGCATGATCTGTCCAACTGCGATCTGTAAAAGTCTCTCGGTATCAAGCGTACCGTTCTTGTCCAACATTCCACCTAGCTCGGCAATCGCTTTTACACGATCAAGCATTTGGGCAGGATCTTGTGAAGCCGCATCGAATTGAAGCGAAAAGTCAAAGCGTTCACCGGGGTTGCCTTTACTGAACTTCTGCAAGTCCTGCATTCCCGTAACCCGAAAGAATTCCTCATCGGGTCCGTACTGTTGATAGAGGCTGAAGATTTGATCAAGGACTTGGCGAAGGTGGCTAAATACCTTGTCGATGATATGCTGTTGCTTCATCTGTGCCTCAACCGGATCAACGCCAGGACCATTCCTGCCGAAGTAGCGGTTTACCTGTTCTTGGATATACCTACGGAGTTCTACGTTTACCGTTGAACCACGTGGCGTATCCGCAAAACGAACCTCACCAGGAGTACGATAAGGTAATCTTACACCCGGACCAAACCGACTTGGGGACCTTCCAAGTGGATGCTCGATTGGTGGAAGCGTAGTCAAAGACTGAGCGTCTATTGCTGAGTCTACTTCTACCTTTAATGCCTGTTGATCGGGTTCTGCAATGGTCGGTATTGAACGGGACGAATAAAGTCGCTTGGAGGTACGCTCCCATGTCGTAACCGTGAACGGGTACTTGCCATGAGCGTAGTCCATCAATTGATGATGGCCGTAGGTGTCCGTTACACTGGCATGAAAGATTGTTTGGTAGATACCCGGAATGTTGTCTTCATCTAAAAGGCGTTGGTAGCAATAAACGATTTTTACATACTGATCATCGGAGTGAACGAATTCGTCTTGCTCGCGAATATTGTAAAGGTTGTCCTCGGCCTCGGCATTGTTCGCAAGGTCAACTACCTGCTCGACAAAGTTCTTATCCCATCCCTCAGTGTTGATCTTTGCCCGAATCTGTTCGGGTGTCATGTTCACAACATGGAAGACGTAGGGAGCCTCTTGCGGATCAATCGTGTAGTTCGGCCAAAACACATCCTCGTCAGGGGCAAGGGCTTTGATCTTGGGGCGGCTAATCACTTCGCGTGTAACCGGAACGGTAGTCTCACCGTCTTTGCGTAGTTCTCGGAGCATTGCCCTACCCTTGGTCTTGGATACTCCGAATTGTTCCTTGAGGGTTTCACTCAACTCATCGTCCATCGATCCGTCCTGGATGACTTCCGCAATGGCTGGCAAAACTTGGGCTATTTCCTCAAGCTTTATGGTCTGTTGTTGTTTCAGTTCTTGCTGATCGTAGTAGGCATAAGTAACGGTCATCCCCTTCTCAAAGAGATGATTCATGGCAAGTTCCATCTCAGAGTAGAACTCTGTCATCTTGGTATTGATGAGCCAACGGAGGAAGTTGCTTATGACGCTTGCACGCTCAACGTCGTTCGATTCGGTTGGGGTAGCCACAATGTGCGCACGTCGGATCGCATTCATTACCATCGAAACCTTACATCCGATTATCTCGTCTGCCATGCGGATTTCGCTATCACTGGCACCTTCCCAAGGAAATACCTCACCCGTTGAACTCAGCGAAGCGTGCTTCTTGAAGTCATCGCTCTTTCCCGCCCATTGGCAATTGCGTACGTCGTAGTCGCGTTGTTTGCGATCTAACCACTCACCCAAGTCGGACTGTGTTTCCTTATAGGTCTGAGCCAAGTAAGCAATATCGGGCTTCTTGGATACATAGAGAAGTTCGGGATCTGCTGCTGACAACATTGCGTTACAGATTGTAAGGCAATACGCCTTACAGGTCAACGCAATCGTAGTGTGGTGTAGTTAGTACCCTCCGCCACCCGTTGCTTGGAGGCTTGATTCGCTTATGTGATCTGCCCCGCTCACCATTAAATAACGGAGACAGTCGATCTGATCTTTCCAATGTTCGGATCTGCTCTGCCCTGAGTATTCCATCATTGAACTAATCGTATTGTCGCACCTGTCGCTGACGAATAGCTTCGGGGTATTATCAACCGTCATGGGTTCGGTATCATCCCAACTGAGTGCATCGTTGATTTTCGCAATCCCTGCCTCGATGTCCACTCCAGGTGCGGCACGGAATACGAACCCAAGGTTGCTCATCGTGTTGATAATATTGGACTCACCCTCTTTGGTTCTAACCGTGGCCGCTCCCATTCGCGGGTCAACGATTCGTTCAAATATGTCCTCCCCGTCTTCCAAGTCCTCGAAGTGATTCTTGTAATCAATATAACCCCATCCGAGTGGACGCTGACCGGGACCAGGCTTACCTACGCTTTTTCCTACTCCGTTCACATGGGGTAATGCCCAAGCACCCATCGTGCTGTCGGGGAACTCGCGGTAGATGAATATTCTACCGTCCCGCATGACACCCGCCCATAGGGCAACCCACGGTTTGCTACCACCCGGATCGCAAATGAAGTAACGGGTGACGTCAATGGACGGATCTTTGATGAACGGGATTTGTTCATGCTCAATCACATTGGACTCGCGGTTAAATTTTGGGAAGCGGCCTTGGAAGCTTTTCGATGGGATTCCATATAATCGGGCAAGCTTTACTTCTTGGGATTGCCGTGCGTATGTCCGTACCAATTCTTGTCCGTCAATGAATGGATTATCTTGGGTCCATAGGAAGTGTATCCGGCAGTCAGGCCAATTTGCAGAGATTTGTTCAACGGGTAATTCCCTTTGCAAAAGTTCGCTGTACCTCGTCCTTACGGTTTCCGCACCCTTGAGCAAACTATCAACCAGTGGAGTGAACCCTTGAAGGGTTGTGAACGACAAAATCAAGCGACCATGATAGTCAACCGTTCGACCCAACAGCGTTTCGTAAATATTATTGGGAACCTCTTCCTCAAGGTGGATGCAATGAGCGGACCATCCCTCGAAGATTTGCGGGTCTGCCATGTACTGGCGATAATTATTGAAGTATATCGTTGAGCCACGCTCTGCGGTTGGGTCGGTAGGTGGCAGGATTGCCTTTGCGGAATTGAATCCGTTCTTCTGATTATACTGGAGACTATGGTTTGGTCCCTTCTTCTTCGATCTTTTATATCGAGCAGGAAGCGCAGCCCATACCATTTTCTGCGAGTCTTGAATTGATCGCTCTTCTGTCACATGCATCGAGCGAATCTCCGCTTCGGGAATTGTCTGAGCAAGATGCACAAGCATACGAGTGGAAAAAATAGACTTGGACGAACGATTCCCTCCAAGTATTACATGGATCTTGTCCTTGTCGAATCGTTCCATCACGCGCCGCCAACCGGGCAAAGTCCATCCCCATTGGATCGGGTCTTCCTTCTCGGAGGTAGGTTGATCCATGAGTAGACGGGTAAGGGTTTGCGCTCGCTCCGGGTCTTCTATGGTCAAGCGATCAATCTCTTCGGGACTCAACGCACAGACTAGCTCGCCCTTGTCGTACTTCAAGTCATCCGTCCAAGGGATTCCGAAGTGAGCGTTTACTTCGTCCGTGTAGGTTATCTTAGGCATCGAACCGTCTAAGCTTGTCTTGCGTCAGGGCATACCCTACCCCATATCCCAAGTCGGTCTTGTTCCTATCGAGAATAAGTTCCTCCTTGTATGCCCATCCTTTGAAGTCGAGGGTCGATCCATCGACCACGCACAGGACGTAAACATCCACATCGGGATTGACCTTGAGCGTACTGAGCAATCGGGCGGTCTTGTGCTTGGATGCTTTGACGTCATAACGCTTACCACTTGCCATTACCCCATCCGCAGATCCGCTCCTTGGCGTAAGGCCCAAGTCGGGAAAGACGTTCATCTTCTTCGCAAATCCATACTCTGCCATCATGCCCATAACATCCGCTTCCGCTCCGTCTTGGTTGCCCATCTTCGCATCACGCACCCCGTTGCCACGGGCAATGAGACTACGCATTCGGCCAACCATTTGGCAGACTTGGACTTCATCGGGTTGGAGGGTTAGCTTCATTCCCTCGCTTGGATCTCCATTCCTACGATAATCCCTTCTTCGAGCGTTTGGACCGCGATTTCTTCCGGCCCAACTGTCCATCCCTCCGAATCCGTTCCAACGCCTCTGGGCTTAATTTCGAGCATGGTGGACCCAGCTTTTTCAAGTCGCACCGTGGTAACTCGGCAACTGATATTGGTATTGCTCGCCCGTATTTTCTCCAAAAGACTGGGTTGAATCCTGGTGGACATTTCACGAATCACTCTTTGCCCTTTCTTCCGTAATCTCGCGCCATAGGTCGGAACATCTCCGCTTAAGTTCCAAGTTCTCCTTACTGAGTTCCTTGTTCTCCTTGATCAATTCATCCCGCTCCTTGGTCAAACGGACAACCATTTGCGGCCAAGAGCTTATCTTCTTAGTTGGTTGGTGAACGTTCATTCCTCCTCCTCGTCAATCTCACTCTCGAATTCAATGACGTCTTCATCGTAGTACTCGTTCAAAGCGTCAGATACACAGTCCAGGATGTCCTGCTGTTCCAAGTCACTCTCCTCTTCCCACCTGTGGAACAAAGCTTTTAACTCATGAATGCACTGTCTACTGGCCTCACTCATTACTTCTTGTTCTTAAAGTTTAGACTCCCGTAGTTCTCAGGCATGATGCGTTGGACATCCGTGCGAATAGCTTGCTTGTCCCCATGCTTGTTCTCAGTGAATCCGAGAATTCGAGTATTGCTCCAAAAGCGTTCCCACGCCTTGTGTGCTTCGGGCAAGGTGAGCAACTTTTCACTCTTCCTCTTGATCGGTTTCGTCATCCTCGTCTTCCTCGACTCCCCACATCTCGTCGCATATCCAATCGTCGTTTGGTTCTATTGGGTCAATCATCGTAATTGTCGTTTAATTGTTTCCATAAAGTTCTCCATGCAAGTTCTGCTGTTGGCACACATACACCATTGCCTAAGAGTCGGAGCCGATCCACTCGGTTGGCAATTGGGTCCACCCCACTTCGAGGCCCATCAGTTGTTCCACCCAATTCGGATTGAGTTTCGGTGACCCGTGGTTCTTCCCACTCGTATTGCTCTTCTCCGGGGCGGGCGGGCCATTGTGTTCTTCGCATATCACTTGATCCTCGATCTTCTTCGCAGGCGCGCCCAACTTGATCTGTTTCTGACTTGGACTGTTTGCCATTGAGCCTCGCGGAGTTCCCCAATTCTTCTTCGCTTCCTCCGCCAGTATCTTGCCCCCCGTTCCGGGCTTGCGACTGCCGGGGTTCCCGGCTCGCGGTGTGGGCCAATTCAGTTGGTTGTAAATATCGCAAGTCTTCTTGTCCACTTGCTCCCTCAGATTGCTCGGACGCTTTCTTCCCTTCCTCGCTCCGCTCGCAATCTTCTCCACTCCCTCCGCTGATCGAGTCTCCATGTAATCCATTGTGTTTGGTGTCGCCCAATTGCTGTTGAGTTCCCCGTTTATCGCCATTGCTGTTAGGTTTCTGCTCCTTTGCGTCTTTTGCTGCCCGTCCTTCTGTAAGCTGGACTTCTCCACCGTATGGGCTGCGGGTGTCGGGTAGTTTTGCCAAGATGACGCATCGGATGCGTTGGTGAGGCGCGCCTGTTTCCTCCGCTGAGTACAAGCCCCATTCCGTTCGGTAACCATCTTCTTCCAAATCGGACAGGACTCGCCATAGCCCCATCGTGGTGTGACCTCGGACATTTTCAAAGAAGCACCAAAGAGGTCTAACTGCCCGGACATGCTCTCGGATGTATGGCCATAAGTGCCTTGGGTCTTCTTCTCCTTTTCGCTTTCCCGCGCTGCTGAAGGGTTGGCATGGATATCCTCCAGTGATTCCGTGTATTTTTCCTCGAAAGATTCGTGCAGGGAAGGTTTTAAGATCCGAGTAGATAGGCGCGTCATCCATGCGTCCTTCTTCAATCTTCGCAACCAGGTTTGCTTGGACGAAGGTTTCGATCTCCACATTGCAGACTGTTCTAATATCCACGCCCGTTCGTCTAATGCCAAGTTCAAGCCCTCCGTATCCGGTACAAAAGCTGATAATGTTTTGGGTATTATCCACATTTAGATTCCTCCACCAACCGTTTATACGCCCTGCGAATGGCAGGATGAACGTAGCGACCCCTCTCTATGCTATCAGCCCAATGCTCTTGGAAGTTCTCGTATGCCCATTCTTCCTCCATGTCATGCTTGGCTTGAATTGCCTTACGACGATCCAACAACTTCTTCTTCGTGTAGTAAGTATGATCGAACAAAACCGACTTCATTGAAATCAACGGTTTGAAAAATACCGCCCTCTTCCTGTCCAACTGGGTAACCAAATATCCGCATTGATTGATGATCTCACGAACAAGCACGTTGATTCGCGCTGAACTCACCCCGAAACGCTCACCTATCTCCCGGCACTTGTACCCTTCCAAATAGTACATACTTACAATCCTACGCTCACCTACGGGCATTAACCCCAAAAGAACGGCAACGAGGTCACGAATCTCAATCGCATCTTCGCTCATACCAACCGATCCTTCCTATCGTAATTCCCCACTAACCGATACATGTCACCCTTCTCATGGGCTAACTTCACAACAGCACCCAATACGAACTTACCAGGTTGAGCCTTAAACTTGCCATGGCTCCCATCCTTGAACTCAACAAGACGCAAATACGGATTCTTCGGCAACATGTACACCTTGCCCATTTTCTCCAAGGGTGCTTCCAAAGTCTGACGGATCATTCCTTCCTTCACCATACTCGCCTCAGAAGGTCCGTCCTCTTCCTTGTCCTCCTTCAGGTCAGCTTCCAACTCCAACAACATGGCAACCGCCTTCTTGCTCAACCGTCCCATACTCAGGTTCATTCGAAAGCTATTCGCCTTAATACCAAGCCGCTCCGCAAATGCAGGATGCTCAATACCCGAATCCGCCAATATCTTCTTTGCCCTCTCCGTATCCATCTGTAGTCACTCGTATTCTTTTATATTGCTATGTCAACTAAATTGAACTAAAAGACAAAAAAATATGCCAAGAATCTATAGAAGAAGAAAAAAACCAAACTCCGTAAGAGGCTTCGTTGACGATATGACTAAGAATAAAATAATCAATTCAGCCGCCAAGATCGCGGCCAAGCAATCAAACGCAACCGAAGAAGCACGGGAACTCAAAAAGGTAGACCCCGAACTAAGACAGTCAGTCGCCAACTTCCTCCGTTACCGCCTAGACATGACGGAACAGGAATTCCTAAACCAGGTAAACGGCAAGCTCTCAAATATGGTAGGTGATTCACTCAACATCCTACACTCAAAACTGGATGACATACCTCCGCAAAACCTAGCCTATGCAGTGTCCATCATAATGGACAAGTTCCTCACAGTCTCAGGCAGACCATCAAACATTACAGCATCCGCAAACGTCACCCTCGGACAATCAGACATGTCACCGGATCAAGTACGCGATATACTCAAGGGTGCATCCAAAACAGTCAAAGAACAACCCACTGAAGCTTCAGAACAAAAGGTAGTCCACCTAGAACAGGACGATGAATAACAAAAATCTAGGGCCGAAAATAATACGCCTCAGAAAACTAGGTTGGTCATACAATAAAATTCAACAGCAATTAAACTGTTCGAAGTCCACAATCTCCTACCACCTCTCACCCGGTCAAAAAGAAAAGGTTAGGCAAAGAGAGCAAAAAATAAACGCAGAGTCTCCAACCCTTCAACACGTCAAACGAGTATGGAGGTTCCAAAACCCAAGGCAACCATCCATAAAAACAAGACCTTGGTATCAGCATCGTTCACCAAGACAGACAAATAAAGCGATCTCCCAAAAATCATGCCAATTTCAATCATCCATGACTTTCAACTATAAAGACGTTCATAAGATCTACGGTGACCACTTCCCCTGCGCATTAACAGGTAGACCACTCAATTGGAATAACCCAGAAGACTACCAATACGATCACATCACCCCAATCGCACGGGGCGGAGACAATTCAATAAGCAACCTCCAAATACTATGCACGGACGCAAACCAAGCAAAGGGACAAATGACGGACGAAGAATTCCTCGACCTCTGCAAAGAAGTAGTCATCAACAAAGGATACAAGATCTACAAACCACTCGATACGACTACGAGTGGCTCATAGCACTCGCTCAACTCTATGACCAAGGGTGGCCTACCCTACGGCATTCACATGAATGCAACACAGAAGCACAGGAGCATAGAAACGTAGAAACGCATCAGAATAAATAGCACCTACCCAGTCGTGGCTACGGGTGGCTACTAGGGCGCGGATAGCGCGGATAGCACATATAGCGCGGATAGGATGGGATACGCAAGACACGGGACCAGGGGGGGCTTATTGCGAAAAAAGTTGTGGGGGAGGTAATGATAATAGAGAGATTAGCGCGCTATGACGCGCACCCCCGCCCCCCCTCTGACCCGCGTCAGGAATCGTGCCTGGGTGCGTCTCGATAATGCGCCAGTTCCGGTGCGTTTTGGTAGGCAAGCGACTTTGAGTCGTTTGCTAGTTGCGACAGTTGCAGGGTTGCAGGGTTTCCGTGGCGAATCAATGCGGTCAGTCTACTCGAATTCATAGACAAGCAAGGACTCCCTTCTTCCTCGTTTAGTGCAGTTGCTCTTATCATGCACTTACTTACTTCCTGCACGAATTCTTTTTTTGCTAGCCCGATGCGAAATGCATTCTCCCGATAATCAGTTATCAATAAGCCTCAGTTTCCCCTTGCAAAAGTTTTTTATCTTTTTTCTTGCATTGTATCTTTCTGTAGTTTATTGATTACTCCATCCAACGGGGATCACCCGTAAACATTCACACAAAACAAAAGGACAAGACAATGAAAACACCATTAAAAAATATTCTCATTTTCGCTCATTGCGAGGGTGACATTAGGATAGGTGAGGCTAAGGCAACTGTAAGAACACTACGGGTAGCACTGAGGAAGGGCTTAATGGTTGCTGATCAAATTGACCAAAAAGGAATAGCTACTCGTTTTCATCTTACTCCCAAAGGGTACGATTTAGCACACAAGCTTTCCCAATAACAACAAAAGGACAAAACAATGAACAACTCACACAAATGGACAGCGTGCGGACTCAACGCTGATTGGTGCATCCAAGCTTGGCATTACGGAACGAACGAACCCAACAGCGTAGACGGAGATTACTATGTTTTAGACAATGAGGACGGCAAGTTTCTTGTCCAAAGGTATTTCCCAAGTGAGCGAGACAAAGAGGAACATGATCCATACAAGGAAGTTGTATTTATTGCGTCATTCCCAACCAAGGCGGAAGCAATGGATTTGGTTGAAAAAGGTTTCTCCGATCACCCCTTACAAACCGAATACGATGCTTGGCTGAAAGATAACATTCCTACTGATTGGTTGAATTCGCCAAATCAAGATTTATCCGCTGAAAACATAATGGCGTACATTAATGCAGAGAATGACGAATTCAGTATTACACAAACTCAGTATGATTGGCTTGCTGATTTCTGCGAACGTTGGATCGCAATTGAAAACTCTTAATCCTAACCCCAAATACTACAGAAAGCGCCATATAACTATGACATACGACATCCTTATTTTACTCTGCCCATGGATCCCCGTATTTTGGGTAATGCACCAATCCATCGTAAACGGAGGCCGCGACAATGGATAATTTTACGGAACGCGAACGCATCCTTTTATGGATACTCAAAGGAAAGGCGAAGTAATGCCACTATACAAAATGTCCGACCTCGCGCCCTTAGCCATGGCCGAAATAAACGCAATCATTCGGCTTGCCAGTGACAAGGAGAAACTGGCGGCACCAAGCGCGGGTCGAGGATCGACCACCGGGAAACGCGCGAGGCGAGGCAGGCAGTTAGAGCTACAATTACAACAATCAATTAGGAGAAACTAGAACTATGAATTACGAGATTGATATAAAAAGCACCACCGAACGCACTTATTGCGTTGATGCAGAGAATGAGAAAAACGCGCAAGACAAAGCTTTGGGGTTGATGTACGAGGACGAAGAGGTTCCAGAGGCTTGGAAGGACGGTGCTGAGATAGTTTGCCCCGCCAACGCTCGCCTAATCGCGGCAGCCCCAGAGTTATACGAGCAAGCGAAGATCCTTGAGCGATTGCTTACAGAGCTTGCAATGCAAGGAGAAACGGGGACGGATGAAGCACTCGAAGAGGTTCGCGCTGTACTCGCAAAGGTAGACGGGGGTGAAGCATGAGTGAGGAGAAAGTTTTCGTTAAGTATCGAAACACAAAGCGCCCAGAAGAGAATGAGGACACGGTTGAGACTTTGTCCTCGTGGATTGGCGTTTTGATATTTGAGAATGAAATGCGCGACAAAGAAAACCAAATCGATTTGAACAAAGCGGTTGAGCAAATCAGGAGCGACAAGTTTGTTCTGCGCATTGGCTTTGCTACTACAACTGTATCCAAGGAGAAATAACCCGATTAACACTTTTGTTCTAGTCCTATGCCCTCGCGGGGCGGGATACCTCGCGGGGGCGTTTATAGGGCTTGAACGGACAACGAACAAACACTAAGGAGAAAGAACAATTATGAGCGAATTAATATGGTTAACGGTCCCGCATCAGACTGACCCGGTTGCGGTTTGGTATGAGGACAAGGAGAAACTCGTCGAAGGATTGCATGAGCATGAGGTTGAGGATGACTTGAAATATTCCGAAGAGCTTGAAGACTTTGACAAGTTGATGGACGCAGCGTCCATGAGTTACCATGCGACTGAGTTGATCGACAAAGAGAAATACCTGGCAATGGTTGCGAACGAATTCGCGGATCTCGGACATCACCAAAAGTTCAAAGCGATTAGGCAGATCGAAGAATGCGCGAGAGTTTTGGGTTGGACGGAAGGAGAAACGGTATGAGTAAGCTAACGTTTTCGGAAAACTTGGAATTGCATTATGCGAAACGGGGAGTAAAGCACCATGTCAGCGCAATCAACGAACATAAGAAGCTATTGGCAAAAGAACGAAGGATTGTCAAAAAACTCGAAGCGAAGATGGAAGGAGAAACGGCATGAAGACATTCGTAATTGAACCCAGTACGCACGTTGAGGTTGAACTTGATGGCAAAACCTGCGTGCGAGAAATCTTGAACCCTGATCAAGGTAAGGAGAAACTTAGATACTTTAAATCGCGAACCAGTGCCGCCCGGCAACTACGCGAAGAGTTTGCGGAGATTATAGCTGATCAAGCGGAGGTCAAGGGAGACGAGGAATACACCATCGAATGGGATATTTCCGAGAACATTGACAAGATGGAAGGAGAAACGGCATGAGCGAATTCAACGAAGTAGACGATTACGCAAAGTTCCCGCACTTGAAAGCACGCGCTGAATACGCAAAGAGCATCATCCCCAAGTTCAAATACTACGATGACTTTGTTGCTGTTCTCAATGAGACGAACAAGCGAGGATGGCCGCACAACCATTTCGGTCGTTCATTTGCTTGGTTGCTCGAACACGCAGAACCTTTGAACTTTTACTACACTTATGCGGAATGGGTAATTTGGGGTGGACAGATGGACCCAGTGATTGAAGATTGCGTGATATATGAGATTGCGAAGAGCGTCCAGTTTGACGCAGAATATATACATCCCAAAATGCGCAAGAAGCTCGAAGAGGAGCATCTTCTTGAAGCACAAAACTGAATGAGGCCGGATCTTTTGCCTGGTCACGCCTAATCCCTTAACGCACCTTAAAAGCCTTTTGCTACCCTTACACGGGTATTGACCCTCTTTTTCTACCAAACGCACGATTAGGTGCCTTCTCGCGCCTCCTATCGTATGTTTTGGTCGCGTTCTGAAGTCTACCAAGACGGTTGCGAAGGAGAAACGGGTGTTTCTTCATTTAATCTGCTTGGAACATGGGTTGTAAATCGACCTACGCTTTTGTCGAACTCCGCCAAGACGTATCCGGTTTCCCCGTTTCTGTTCTTCGCGAGGTGAATTCTGATGATGTCCTTCGAAGGAGAAACTTCCTTTTCTTTGCTGAGTAGCATCACGCAATCCGCATCTTGTTCTATGGACCCTGACTCACGCAGATCCGATAATGCGGGTTTGCGGTTTTGTGCTTCCAGGTTGCGGTTTAATTGGCTTAACGCTACCACGGGAAGATCAAGCTCCAGTGCTTGTGCTTTCATGCTACGAGAAATTGCGCTCACTTCCTCATGCCTTGAGGAGAAACCGGGAGAGGTGAGGAGTTGGAGGTAGTCTATGACTGCCAAGCCTAGTTCACCTTCCAAGCGTTGCTGAGCGAGAAATGCGCAGAATGCTTCGAGGGTAGCTTGGTTATCATCTTTGAATGTAATCGGCCAACCTCGCAACGCTTTGACTGTTTGTTCAATCTTCTGCCTGTCGCTATGGGAGAGACTGCCTTGTGCGGTAGGACGAGAAACTCCGCTCACGGAAGTGAGTAACCGTCCTGCGCATTCCGGTGCTGTCATTTCGAGACTGGCGTAAGAGGAACGGATTCCCTTTTGTGCCGCTTGGATTGCCAGGTGTATCGCAAGTGCTGACTTTCCGATACCTGGTCTTGCCGCAATTACGTACAAGCTTCCGTTCTTAAGTCCTCCTTGGAGGTGTGCATCCAGTTTGTGAAACCCCGTGGGGATTGCGGAAACTCCGCCTGCATCGATGTTGTAAAAATCCGCTTGTGCTTGGGTGGCGGCATCCTTGAGAGAAACCTGCCCTTTGCGTTTGGAGAGTGCCTTGGCTACGGAGTGGGTGAAGGAGGAAGCAACCTCTTCTGCTGTACCACCCTCTTTGATTGTGTCTTGTGCCTTGAGTATCGCCAACTCGATTGCACGGTGGTTCCGGTGTTCGATTAGGTAATCAACGTACCTCTCGATTTGTCCACCGCCATACTGCTCCGAAATAAAAGTGACTGACTCCGCCAAGGATGGTTCCGCAATGAGGATGTCTACCTCGTTACATTTTGGGGCGAGCTTACCGATTGCTTTGAATATGCGTTGCCTTTCCGGGGATGAGAAATCTTGGGGGGTTAGATGCTCAAGAGCGGTAGCCGATCCTCGGCCCGACTCATCACGCATGGATGCGGCAAGGACCGCAATTTCCGCCAGGTCGTAATCCATCTTAGAATTCACGCACTTGAGAGGTTTGCAAAATTTGGGGGAAATTCTGAGGGAGGTAACCGTTCACCGCATTGGAGAATGCGTGGTTCCAATCGACGTATCGATAATCGTGGGCTTGCACTTGAGCTTTGAAAAATCTAACCGCTTGTTCATGGTTGACGCCGGCCTTCTCGCAAATCGCTTTTGGTGGATCGAAATCTTCGGGCAGTGGGGTCTTGTTTTTCTTCCGAGGTGTGGGTTTTTTCTTTGCCGTGTTTTCCGGAGGATCGTTGGAAGTTGGGGTATATATATTATTATTCATTTCGGAGAAATGACGCACGTGCGCGAGGCGTTTCCATAGATCCTCCAGTAAAAGGACGGTAATCACGGCACTTTGCTGGAGTCCTGTTAGTTCGCAATACTCCTCCAAAATACGGTTGGGAGTGTCCCCAAGCATGATCCTTTTTTCTTTGTTTTTCGACATGATTTAGATCCCCAATATGGTTGCGACAAATCCCCACACCATCCATATAAATACAATAATGGACAATAGAAACAAGCAGTGAAATATAGCTTTTTGTAGTATGTTTTTCATCGTTTTTTTAATTCTTTCTTTAAGTAATCTGTTCGTCTTCTGAGCTTCCGAAGGGCGGTATCCTGGATCTGCCGGACCCGTTCTTTGGAGCATCCAATACACTCGGCAATGTCATCGAGTGTGTAGGTGTAACCAGGTAATGCAAAGGCCATCATGGCCCGTAAATTCTCGTCCATCTCTCGGCTCTTCTTGAGCCTCACCAAACCCTTGAGTGGGTCTTGATGACCCAACACCCAATTCCGTGCCGTGGCAGCCTCCACTCCGTACTTATCCGCCAGTCGGAGGGAGGCTTGCCTTAC
>JAAHTH010000543.1_pt1 | contig 35587 bp, 48 predicted proteins | sample 6116091 | NCBI WGS metagenome assembly JAAHTH01 (sample SAMN13939990, study PRJNA603662) | sponge metagenome | isolation source: marine sponge | host: Mycale hentscheli | place: New Zealand | collected 2006
CCCTCTTCTGCCTCCTCATCTTCAGCCTCCTCTTCTTCATCCTCATCATCTGCTTCATCCTCTTCTGGAAAAATATCACAATTTATTTCTGCTTCATCCTCTTCTTCTTCTATTAGATTAATAGAATCGTATGAATCTTTAATATTTGATTCGGTATCTTTAATATCTGGAGTATCATCCTTAATTTCAAGTGATATATTATTTGGAGAATTATCTTGTATGGTATTTGAAATGGTAACGGCATTTTTAGATAATTGATCAATAGTGCTTTTTAATAGTTCAATTTCTTTTAAAAGCGCTTTTTTAGTGGAGAGAAGTTCACTTTCTCTGTCCATAGAAAGTTTTAATTGATTTGATAAAAAATCGTTAGTTTCCTTCATATTTTTAATAAATGGCAACTGATATAATGCTTTATGAGTATTTTCGTATTCTTTATATCCACTTGAAATTTTTTCAATTAAATCCTTTAGATGTGTTTCTAATGTATTTTTCATATCATCAAGTAATGGATTAATATCAATTTCCGTCATTATATGTAATAATTATTTTCGTTTAATATAATTTAAAATAATATATCTTATTATATGGATGAAAAAAAAAATGAAGCATCAGTTCATGGTAATGAACGTGAGGAGGAAATTCGCAAACAGATGATAATGATGGTAATGAGACAAACCGACTATGATTATGATGAGGCAGAAAAAAAATTAATAGATAATGGTTATAACTATGATATGGTAATAAAAGAATATATGGGTAAAAACCAAAAAAAAGAACAAAGAATAAAACAAAAAAATCAAAGAGTATAACGTGAAAGAAGAAATATTATGGATGAAGGTGATAAGCAATATAGAGATAAGAAAGAAATGCAAGAAAAGTTGGATAGAGCAGTAGCTTATAAGAGACAGATGTATGAACAATATATGAAAAAGAAGTAAATAATAACGAATGTTAATAGGTTATTATTTACTGAATAAGACCAAAACTTTCAGAGAGACTATTTGTTTTAGAAAGTATAGTTTTGGACCTTTTTAGTTTTAGGCTACTTTTATTTGATCCACTGTAGTTCAGTAGAAATTCATCATTGTCTTCGTGAAGTTCAGGTAGAACCCTAGTTAATGGTTTATCAACTACTAATAATAATTGTTGATTACGTAGTAATTTGCGGTATTCTTGTATAGATAGATTGCCATAGAATTTATCCAACAAATAGTGTGGATTAGGAGCAGGTTTGATATTTTTTTCATAATTGTAAATTTTAGCGTATATATAACAAAGGAGATGATAACGTTCAAATTTTGTAGAAGAATCAATATTTTCATTCATTAAGTATGCTGTAGCACATTCAGGACTGCAGAAACATCCGTAAACATTATATTCATCTTTAACCTGAGACTTGGGGATATATACAGTTGGATTATCAAAGCAGCATGTGCACCAAAAACATGCTGATTTTTTGTCACCAATATTATTGAAGTGCAAATTTTTTTCAAGATCTTTCAATTTAGAATTTATATTTTTCGTATAGTCTGTATTATTATCACTAATATTATCAATATTATTTTTTAAACATTTAACATTTTTATTGCTAGAACTTGAAGAAATTAGACTAGAATCACAAGGAGTATTTTCAATATAATGGAAATTTAAATCAGGATTTTTATTATTTGTCAGCATATTGGAATCAGTAGGTGCAATTGCGTTGCTAGAATTTGCATTAATATCGTTAAGTGAACATTTTAAGTGTAAAATAATATTAGGTTTGGTTTCAACCATTTCAGTCTTATTTGAATCTTGATGTATAATCTTACCACCTTTTGGTTTTCTTCCTCGTTTTTTTGGAATATTATCAGTATTTTTATTAGAATCAACATTAGTTGGGTCCTTTGCTTTCCTCCCCCGCTTTTTGACCTCAGTCATTATATGTATAATATGTAAAGTAATTTAAATAGTTTTAAAATATATTTTGTGAAAAATAAAGGAATTTTATAGTAATATATTATTTATATGAATTTAGACATGACCTACATAATGGTTTATATTCACTACTTCCTACTAGAATTTGTTCCTTAGAGTCAGATATGCGATATGTGAATGGTGCAGGTGTTCCATTTTTACAATCAACACATAGTGAGGTCAATTTAGTAATCTTGTCACACATGGGGATAAGATCAAGTATATTACCGATAGGTTTTTGTTGATAATCACCATCAAGTCCGGCAATATAGATATGCTTATTGTGTGGAGGCAGTAGAAATTTAGAAACGAATTCGGTTAAATCCTTGAAGAACTGTCCTTCATTTATGAGGATAACTTTGTGTTTAGATATAAGTTCTTCATTTATATTACTTAATACAGCGGCAGAATTACATGGAATATGTGTCTGATCATGTGTGAATAGATAAAGTAATAAAACATAATAACTAATATGGGATGAATGATTAATAACAAAAGGTATATGTTCGCAAAGGGTATACTGTTTATAAATTTTGGAAAGAGCCGAAGATTTTCCTGAAAACATGGGTCCAAGAATAAGTTCTAACTAGCCAGATTTGAGGTTATGTTGAAACATTATTAATAATTAACTTTTATTAAAATAATTCAATTATATCTTAAAAATAAAGACAGATAAATAGATATATGGCGGTAGAAGTGAAGTCAATGAATGGAGTACCTTGGGTAGAAAAATATAGACCGAATGACTTTAGCTCAATAGTATTGGATGAAACGAATAAAGAAATTTTGTCTAATATATTGAAGTTCAAATATTTTCCAAATTTATTGTTATATGGACCTCCTGGAACAGGAAAGACAACTACAATAATAAATATGGTAAAAGCTTATCAGCAAGAATTAGGTGAGGATATAAATAAAGGATCAATGATACATTTGAATGCATCCGATGAACGCGGAATAGATATTATACGAAATCAAATAAATCAATTTGTAAATTCAAAGGGTTTATTTTCAAATGGAATGAAATTTGTTATATTAGATGAGGTAGACTATATGACAAAAAATGCCCAATTGGCATTAAGATGTCTATTAAATACAAAAACAGATAATGTAAGATATTGTTTAATATGTAATTATATATCGCGTATAGATGAGTCACTGCAAAATGATTTTATTCGTTTACGATTTAATAAACTACCTGTGAGCGATATTTTAAAATTCTTAAATAATATAGTAGTAAAAGAACAGCTAACATATACACATGATAATTTAAAACAGATACAAATGTTATATAAATCAGATATACGTAGTATGATAAATTATATGCAATCAAATCAAAATATTATAAAGATACAAAAAATAGCGACAAATAAAATCTGGGAAAATTTACTAAAAATGTTTGAAAATAATGAAAATCATGAGCAAATTTACAGACATATATATGAAATAAGTAATGAATACAATATAGAAATAAAAAATATGATAAAACTTTTATTAAATTACATAATATCTACAAAAAAGGAAAAAATAACAGGCGTATTTTTATCGCGTATTGAAAATATTATGCATATAGGAGAATGTAATATTGATGTATATCTAGGTTATTCAATTGATTGTTTATTGAAACATTTAAAGGGTTCGGATTCAGGCTTATAGTAACGCGTGATTCTTGCATCAAGTTTGGATAGAAAACTGTCAGGAGGTGATTCCTTAGATGGATCAAAGAAGTTTTGTTTTAAAGATTGCTGAACCGAAGTATTCTTAGATTTACCAGGAATAATAATAGGAGATACGCAATTGGTTTGTGTTTGGAAATATCCTTCCATTTATTTAAATTAAGAAAATAATTGAATTAGATTAACTTAAAGAAAAAAGGGTAAATAACTGTAAGATGACAGATGAAGTAGATATGGAATGGCAGGAATTTTTGGAAAAGGATGGTGAATCTTCTGACGACGGAGATGAGGATTTGATAAAAAACTATTTGGATGGTAATTTACCATTAGATTCAGCATCATGTTTAAAAACTCCTAAATGTTCAGATATTTATATTTCTACGAAAACAAAAATAGCATATTTAAGTCAAGAAATAGATTTGAATACTATATTTTGGAAACTAAAAATTCTACCTTACTCAACACCACGAGAGGGTATAATTAAAAAACAAATGAAATTTATAACCAACAGTGAAGAGGAATTAGCAGAGCTTCAATCAAAATATGCAGAGGAAGAATATTTTGATGAACATATTTTGACAAAAAAAAATAATTTGTCGGGTCGGATAAGGTATAAGGATGTGCGTAAAGTATCAATTGGAATATGCAAAAAGGATATTTTAAGCTATCGTGGAAAAAAACGAGGAGCCTTTTATAATTGTTTCGTTATAATTCTACGTGTAAATTTGGAAGGTGTATTCCAAGAGATACATGTAAAAATATTTAATACCGGTAAGATGGAAATACCCGGCGTTAAAACAGATAAAATTCTAAATTACGTCTTAGATAAAATATTGGAAATATTGCAGTCATTGATGACAAAAGATATTAAATGTGTAGATGGTACTGAAACAGTTTTGATAAATTCAAATTTCAGTTGTAATTATTTCATAGATAGATCAAGGTTATTTGATATATTGAAGTATAAATATAAAATAGATGCAGTCTATGATCCATGTTCTTATCCTGGAATTCAATGTAAATTTTGTTATAAAGATACAGAGGAAGAACAAGATGGTATTTGCCCATTGGATATAGAGAATACAGCATGTAAATTAGTATCATTTATGATATTTAGAACAGGTAGTGTTTTAATTGTAGGTAAGTGTGATGTTGATGAACTTGAAAAAATCTATGAATTTCTTAAAAAAATACTAATAACAGAGCATCAATTTATTTCAGAAAATACCTCAGATGCTATTCCTGAAAAAAAGGTGGATAAGCCAAGAAAACAACGTAAAAAAATAATTAATGTTGTAAGTTAAATTTCATTATTATATAATTCGTTATTAAACGATACTGAAGATGATACTATAACTTCTGATGATTCATTTTTTTCGTTATTTTCTATAATCGTATTTGTAGGTTTATATATCAACACCATGCATAATATATATGAAGATGGAACAAAACATGATATAGATCCAACCATGATAGGGAACAAATTTGTCATATATGCATAAGTGAACCATAATACACATCCAGAGCATTGTAAAAAAAACATGTAAGATGAAATACCAATGAGTTTGTTATATTCAGCCGTATTAATTATAATAAAAACATCATATGCCTGTGGAAAAATGCTAATATTTGTAACTACAGCAGCGGCGTATCCAATAATATCAATTACTAAATTACTCATTGTATAATTTAGTAAGAAAAAACTCAAACTAATACATAAAAAGCCATTTCATAAATTTATTATGATTATTAGACAGATTAGTATCGCAATTTTGGTGCAATAATTTTTTATTAATATCAGTTGCATTTATATTATGTTTAATTAACATTCTAGTAAATAGTTCTATAATTTGCAATAATTCTTGGTATTTCAAATTCTTATTGAATAAATATTCGGTGAATATATACAGAACATTTGTTTTATTTTCAAAATTATCATAGTTAGAAATATTAGTAACTATGCTCTTTGTTAGATCAGAAAATGATGGTATTTCTTCATCTTTATTATTTTCAATAATATATGTAATAATATTATTATAGTAATTAATGATCTTTGTTAAATTATCAAAAAAATCTGCATTTGCATGACTATTATCTATATCATCCGAAATTTCAAAAATGGTTTTTTTATATGCAAATAATGTGGCATCTTTTGGACCAAGTCCGAGAATTGATTGTTCATCGCCTAGTTGATTAATAAATTCAACATAATAAAAAGAGGCTTTATGTGCGTAATCAATTGCTAAATCAATATTATATGATTTCATGAACATAATATTTAAAACGTGTGTTGTAGTAGTAATCCCCTTTTTGATAATATAGTTATATGTTTCTCGTTTTTGGATATATATATTTTCAATAAAATGAGCAATATATGCATTTATAAGTTCAGCATGTTTAACAAATATCTCACCTATGGTATTTTGTATTTCTGAAAATCGTTGTTCTTTATTGTTGATATTATATGACATTATATAATTAATAAACAATATTTTAAGTAATTATAAGTATTTAAAGATTATAAAGCTGATATTTATATAAAATGTCTGCAAACAATCAATATCCACTACCAAGTGAAAAGACATGGAAACATGCATCTAAGATAGCAATAGTTGAAGATAAACCTATTATGTATGATTATTGGGTAGCATCTCTAGAAAAAAAAGCTCTTATAGGTGTAAGAGATAATGAAGAAAAATTATTAGTAAAAAGCGAAGAAGAATATACAAGTCCGATTTCAAAAATATATAAGGTGGAAAGTGAATACATTATTGTTACTGAGAATTCAATTTATTTGGTAAGCAATGAGATTGCTAGCAAAAAAATATCTTAAATAATAAAATTATATATTAGTTTTATTATTTAATCTAATACCACAATTCCTAAATTTTCATCGTCGTCGTGATATTTTGACCCCATTTTTAATAATTTAACTTCATCTGTAAGTTCCTTGACTTTAAGCTCCATTTGTTCCATTTCTGTTAGTGGTCTTCCCATATAGTAATAATATAGTGACGAACTTCCCCAGGATAAAATATTTATAGATTGTGTTACTGCAAATGTAGTCGTTTTTATTAATAATGCATCTAAAATTTGAGCACTAATTGTAAATAATACCATATATTTATTTATATAATTATACTTATATGTTATTTTATCTATTTGCTGTTGGAACTATAGGACTGATTCTTGCTAATTGATTATTATGTGACAAAGCATTCCCGGCACCAACATCATCCCAAAACCCCGGAAACATTTCAACAGACATAGTATCAAGGTTATAAACTGTTTTATATTTAAATAAAACGTATAGTATAAATTTTCCAAAGTAGGTTTGGGTTTTGAAATAAATAGCACCTATTCCTCCAAATATTCCTATAATTTCTATATAACTCTTTTCAAATAAGGGGTGGTATCTAAATATGTAATATGATGTCATAGTTACAAAAAGTGCATTTGATATACCAATAAAAAGACAGAAATAATTTTGTAATTTATATCGTTGTGTGCGTCTTTGCATTAGTTCTATACCTTCATAATATATAGGTTGGGTGTAAAGCAATGGTATTAACTGCGGAAAAACCCAAAATAATGTTAACATGTTTATAAATGTAGAACCACAAATGAACCAAACATTATTAGATAATTCTCTATATCTTACATATAAATAAAATGATGCTATAGGAATTGGAAGACAGATAATTTTATAACACAAAGATCGCTTATTTGTTTCGTTATTATTATTATTAGACATATTAAATATAGTAAGTATTTTTTATATTATTTTATAAAATATCAGAAAGTTTCATAATTTGATCATCTGTTAGGCTTTCAGGAAATTCTACATTAAATGAAATAATTAAATTGCCGCAATGACCATCTCGTTTAAAACCTAATTTGGGTATACTTTTTTTATAGTCATCACAAATTATATTACCCTTAGAATTATTAAATTTATATGTTTTACCATTTATATGATTCAAATCAAAATTGAACCCACATAATGAATCCTTAAGTGAAATATTTTTTTTAATGATAAGATCAAGACCGGCTCTTGTAAACTCAGTATTATTTATAATGTTTATAAAAACTTTGACATCACCCTTTTGTGAATTAATGATGTGGCCCTTTTCTCTCATGATAATCATTTCTTTATCATCAATACCTGGAGGAATATTAATATAAATTGTTTCAGTTTCACTTTCAGTAATATTATTAACCAAAATATTACGTTCTATCTCTAAAGGTATTGATCCACCTAAAAATGCTTGATTAATTGTAATTTTGATTTTTTTAATAATAGGTTGCGGCTTTTGAAGAGCTTGTTTAAATGGTGGAGGGAAATTAGATGATGGCATTCCATCATGTCCGAAATCATGGGATGTAAAAACACGAACATTAGGGTTATCACCAGCAAATAAATTCATTAACCCTGTTCCCATAAACATTTTCATTAAATCATCGGGTAATGGACCAGCATCACCATTTAGTCCCAAACTCTGGCTGAAGTCGTATGATCTTCTTTTATCTTCAGAATCAATTAAATCATATGCAGAAGAAATTTCTTGAAATCTTTGAGTTGCTGCAGGATCATTATTATTTCTATCAGGGTGATATTGCATTGATAATTTTCTATATGCCTTCTTTATGTCTGATTGATTTGCATTTTGTAATACACCTAATGTTGCATACGGACAACTACTGGTATTATTCATTATATTTATTTTTTAGTTTTTATATTTAAAGAATAAACGTTTTAAAAGTAATTAAGTAAATAATGTTAAACCTATGGAAATACCATTTCTCGTTAAATATCAACCAAATACATTGAAAGATTTTATAGCATCGGATGATTTGAAGGATTTTATAGAAACTTCAATAATCATGGATAATTTAAACTTAATGTTAGTAGGTGAATGTAGTTCTGGAAAAACAGCATTATTAAATATTATAATTAAGTTATATTATTCTGATGTAGAATTGTCAGCAGAAAAATATGATAAACAGATATTATTTGTTAATAGTCTAAAGGAACAGGGCATAAATTTTTATAGGACTGATGTAAAGACATTTTGTCAGACAAAATCATCCGTGTTTGGAAAGAAAAAGATTGTAATATTAGATGATGTAGATTTTATAAATGAACAAAGTCAGCAAGTTTTCAGAAATTGTATAGATAAATATAGTGATAGTGTTAATTTTATTATAACATGTATTAATACTCAAAAAGTTATTGAAAGTTTACAGTCACGTAGCACACCAATAAAATTGTCACCACTTTCAAAAGAACAGATAAAACCTATAATAAGTAGAATAATAATCAATGAAAATATTCAGATAGATGATGATGCAGTTGAATTTATTTTATCAATTTCTAATAATAGTATAAGATTATTAATAAATTATCTAGAAAAATTCAAATTGCTAGATAAAAAAATAACATATGATCTAGCTAATAAATTATGCACAAATATAAGTTATAATACATTTATTGAATACACGAATTGCTGCAAGGCGAATAAATTAATTGATGCATTGTCAATAATTTTTGAGATATATAATTGTGGTTATTCAGTAATGGATATTTTAGATTCATATATGAATTTTGTAAAAAGAACCAATAGTTTATCCGAAGATTTCAAATATAAAATATTGCCCGTAATATGTAAATTTATTGCCGTATTGCATAGTATACATGAGGATGAAATAGAATTAGCTATATTTACAAATAACATAATAAATATATTTATTGAGACAGCATAAGGTATTTACTTATTAGTATATTACTTTCAACTATTTGTTCTGGAGATAATCGCGCAAACCATTGATAATTAGTTCGTTTTAAAATTTCATCAGCAGGAATATATAATCCTATCATATTTTTAGGCATTCTGATATATGTTGATCCCATTAATTCTTCAAGCGCAACAGGTTCTCCGTTTTCTTTTTTAATGCCTATGTAACTACCGCATACAAGGGTGCATCTATTATTTTGACATAATTTATTACTATATGTATTTATTTGATTTAAAAATTCAATTTCGTCGGTAGAATCACTCGCAATTATTTTAGCTATATGTAAGCATAACTCATTCATACTTTCGGAACCTTTAATGCATCCCATAAAATTGACATTTGGAAAATATGGTTGTTTATCTGAAGTAATACCCGTAGATTTATTTTCAACAACAAACATATCCTTTGTTTCAAGCCATTTATCGTGATAATCTTTGAGATTTGAAAGACATACATATGAATTAGGTATTACAACACCGCCATATTTATGTAATACTTTACACATGGCCAAATGTCTCATATGCGACTTCATTGGTTTTGGTAATTCGTCAACATTAATATCATATTCACTTAAGAGTGCAGTAAATGAGTCATCATTAATTAAACAAATATTGAAATCATCCTGGCAGTAACGAATAATACTTTTAATAGTTAAATGTAAATATGGCTGATTTAAATGTCGCGAATTACGTGAATAAAAACTTTGCCACCATCGTGCATTTTCCTCATGTTCAATGTGTATCCAAATAATGGGTTTATCTTTCTTAGCTAAAGAGTCATCTTCATTCAATAAAAATTGCTTAATTAATTCGTAATCTTCCTTTTCCTTTTCTGATACTTCATATAACTGGTATTTTTCATATAGAACACCTGAGATTAGTAAGATAATGAACATGTATACATAATTTATCATAATTATTATATATATATTTGATATAATAATTATCAACTTAGTTGGTTAATTGCTTTAATTGACTCCACCATTCTTTATTTTTTTTTTCATATTCTTCTGATTGTTGTGCCAATTTAAATGCACGATCAGCACTCTTGGTATTTTGAAGTGTTTCTTTATTAGCTAGATAAGCATGAGCTTGTTGGTTGGATAATGGTGTAATATCTTGTTGATTCCTGAATTGCTCTATATCATTAGTGTTATTAAATTTCTTATGATTTTTATAGTCTTCGTCAGTAACAGGTATAACACTTTCAGTATGAGCATGTTTTAAATCATCGAACCCTAATTTACTAAATATAGAACTACCAAAATTACCTGGTTCACTATTTAAAATGTCATATCCTCCGCTTGTGCTAGTTTCTTCAATATCTTTATGAACGATTAAATCTCGTATATGTTTTTTACGTGAATTTATCATATTATTCATTTGATCTTTATTTGTTGCAACTTGCGTTTCGCATCCATCGTCTGATTTTAACCATGAGCCATAACCGGTTTCATCTGAATCAGTTTTATTTTTTTCAAACATTTTATTAAACCACTTATTGAAGTCTTTCCCTTTAACTTTTTCTAATAGCAGCTTTCTCTCTTTTTCTTCTTGTTCGTCTTCTTCGGTCGTATAATTTGTATTTGTATTATAACTAGTTTTTTCTGCTTTGTTTTTAAAAATATATATTTGATGTAATCTTTCATATGCACGTTTAAAAAATATGAAATAATCACTTGACAAATTAGATTTATCAGGGTGACTTTTAAGAACCTTTTGTTTTGCTTTAAGTAATTCATTCTTGGATAGTGTATGCGTTATAGAAAATAAATTTAATAAATCTTCCAAATTATAATTATCAAGATTAAAATCAAAATCACTCATTTATATTTAATCTTTATAAATTAAATATAAAATTAACGCCCACAAACAAAACCACCCTTTGGAGGCCATACCCATTTATTTTCCTTGGGACTTAAATCTTCAAAATTAACATTTTTTTTATTTTTATAATAAATACTAAATTCTCTCTTTATTTCATCTACATATAGAGACTCTTTTAATGTAACATGACCATAGTTAGGTAATACATTATCATTATGTATTAATAGATTATTATAAGAAAAAATGTCCTCATTCTTATGCAATTTAACATTTTTGTATAAGTCGTGTAAACTAGAGTCATCATGCATATACAATATGAAGGATGTCCCATCTTCATTAAATATTTTTATCAGACAATAAGTTTCTAATTTTTTATATTGTTGAATAAATTGGTCTTTAATAGACATATATAATAATATCTAATCGGTTTAATTAGTTATTAGCCAAAATATTTTTAAAAAAATTCTCTACATTTGGAATATTACCACCTGAAATAGATGCATCAGGAATAAAGTTAGTATTACCTTTTTTATAATATAATAATGTTGGAATACCATTCGTCATTTTTTTACTTTTCATAAATGCATATAAATCAAAGTTATCATCAACATCAATACTACAGCATGTATATGTATCTTTCATTCTATTAAAATATCCATCAACTGTGGGTGCAATCTTTTTACATGGACCGCACCATGTGGCTGTAAATTTTGCAATCACTCCATTATGAGGGGCTTGGAGCATCTCAAAAAAGTCTTTACGACTTTCAAAATCCGTTAAAATTTCACCCATTTATAATAATTATAATATAATTTTTATATTATTTACACACTAATCTCTCTAAATTTTCAATCGGTATATCTGGAAAAATAATATGCGATTCCCAGAAATATTTGCAAAATGACCACTGTATAGGTAGATTCTTTTTATATAAATATGAAAAATTATCTAATACTATTGTTTGTTTGTCATGTGGTAATAGATATAATGAATCATATGGTAATACATAACTTAATTGCGTATAATGATTGATAGGATTTTTTGGTATAGATGTAACAAATTCGGTTGTAAAAATTGGCGTATATTTTAAAATATCTTCTAGAAGAGGCGGGTAATTATATTTATAACACCATCTCCAATTTTTACAGTTGTTATGATAATACGTTTTTGTCCATTCAAGGCCTTCTAGATAATTTATACATATTTTTTTTATATTATCCTCATTGTAATCAACATCAAAAAGTTTAGTATAGTATCTTGTTTGCCAATCTTGCTCATAAGGATTAATATATTTTTCAACATTTCGCTCAATTGTTGGTAAATATAGGAATTTTTTTTCCAGATCTTCAGTTGTTTTATTATTAAAGAATCTTTTCTCCATATGATTACGTTGTTTGTATTCTTCAATAATTAGACTTCTCTCATTATCTGCCAGATATTTAATGATTTTTTTAATATTTTTCCAAACTAATTTGTCACCATCAGTAAGATAGGAATTCAATGGTGAAATAATTTCTTTGTATGTATCTAATAAAATATCTATCCCATTAGTTCGAATATTCAAACTAGGAAAATGCGGTAAAAAATCATTACCTAACATAAAACATAAAAATATATAGTCATTAATAATACAATTTTTATCCTTGTTATTTAAATGATTAGATGATTTGGAAATTCTATCACATATAGCATTTTGAAGTTCTGGTATGTCTAGTCTATATAATTTATCTGGTTCCAAACTTTCATCTATGTGACTAATAAAATGAGGAGTTTCTCTTGATAGAAACAGATTATTTGATATATGTAAATGATTCAAAGTTAACATTATAAGATCTGCATCCAATCCATATATAACAGAAGTTGTATTTTTATGATATTCAGCATTATTTCTTATATATTCAAAAATTTTATGCTCACCTTCACCTGGATTATCACTTGCCGATAAAATAATTTTGATTTTATTGTTTCTATTCTGAAATAGCGTTCTTAATGTATTATTCAAATTATTCATAAATGGTGTTCCTGGTGTAATAGCACATGTATTCCATTTTATTTTATCGGTATTATGAATTTTATTGCTAATATTCTTTTCAAAGAAGCTTTTATAACGACGATTGCGCTGTTGTTTTAGCTTTGCTAATGGTGCCACACCGTCAAATGCAATTAAACACAATTTTGATGGATTAATTGACTCTATATATTCACAAATTTTTGTAAATACATTAAGTATTAACTCAGATTCTTTTACTTCAGAATCTAATGCTTCTAATTTATGAAGTGCATCATAAACTATTGAATTAGCATCAATATATAAATTATCTGTTGCATTGTTTATAATTTCCTTTACACATGCTTTATGATTGCGCACTAAATGAGAGAAATATGATGGTATCCCCATAGAATTATATAAAAAGAAATAAAATGTTTAACTATTTTTAAAATATTTAAAATTTCTTTAGTTATTTTAGCAAAAAAATATAAAATCTGTTAAAAAAAATAGTTAAAATTATAAAATCGCAATATAATAGAAAGAATGGTAAAAAAAAATGTTAAAATCAATAAGCCAGAAAATGATGCAGAAGTATCAGAAGATATTGTCTTATTTATTCAAAATAAAATTATGACATTTCAAGACATAATTAGAAAAACAATATTAATTGTTCAACGTTATAAGGTAATGGATATAATAGGTGTGGGAGAGATGAATGTTTGTATTCAAACATTAGAATTCTTATATAAAGAAATGGAAGATCTATGGAATCAGTCCTTAGCACAGAAGATCACAACTGACGAGAAGGATAAACTATTAGTAAAATTACAGGAGTATAATACAGAATTATCCACCATAATGAAAACATTCGGTACGGACACGATTGAAGATCTTATTACTGTATGCTTTGGTCAGGAATTTATTTTTAATATTTTAAATAATGATAATGTAATTAAATACGACCTTATAAAAAAATATGTGCATCCAATAGGTTATAAGGTAGTTGTATGGAAAAAAGAAAATACAAATTGTAAAGAAACAACTGAATCAACAATAGTAAAAAATCGCATAGTTGAAGATAATATGATAGTAGAAGATAGTTGTAATTTTGATTGTTTTGATCTAGCAAGAACAAGCAAATCATTTCAGACAAAGGTTTATGGCATTAAGGTAGCAGTACATAACAGTGAACTTAGAAAATCATTAATAATATGTGGAGTTGTGGATGATATTATTACTACATGTTTACATAATAGATTCATTATTAATAAAATGAATAATTTAATAAAAGATGTTCCTGAAGATGCTATATTTAAAAGTGGTAGTTTTTATAAATTTGTTGAATCACTAACATTAAAAGAATTACTTATATATTCAACATCAGAGTTATGCAATAAATTTATGGGGTATAATTCACAGGTATTATTAATAAAACAGCGGCCTATTTCTCATATAGTTAAAGATTTTACAAATAATGATCTATTTATGCAGCGACTTACATTAATTCAATTATTATTAAGATGTGATGAACCCGAATATCAATACTTGGCGTATTTATTGTATGATTTATTATCAAACGATTCTAACAATAATATTGATACTCAAGAACAAACCTTATTATTTGATAGTTTACCATGGAGTATAAAACGTCATTTTAGAGATGCAATGAAACAAACAATTCAGTATACGAATAATCTTTGTAATTTTGATAGCAATAAGATTCCATTGGAACAGCAAATTTGTCTAATGAAAGCATCAGATAGTGTTAAAGAAAAGGCAATGGTAAAACTGAAAGAGGTAAAGGCAAAATCAGAAGATTCTGGTTCAAAGGCGAGACAATATTTGGATGGATTATTGAAAATACCATTTAATACATTTTGCGAGGAACCAATACTCCGTGTAGTATCTGAAACGAATCGTAGGTTTAGGAATATAACTAAAACATTAACAGATAATGATTATAATTCGTTAGAGTTGGATGAATCAAAATCATATCAAATGCATGATATGATAAATTATTCTACATTAATAAAACAGGAAATAATACCAACTATAAAATCGGATAATTTTGAAAAATTAAAAATTTTTGTAAGTAATTTAAAACGAAATTCACTAGTTGATTTTATAAATCATTTGAATGTATTGATTAAATCGCAAAATTTGGGTAGTAAAATAAGACATTCCGGTATTAAAAATGATTTAATGGAAACCAATATTTTAAAATTCATTAATGAAAATAAAACAAATAAATTTATAATGGATGATTTATTCAAGAAGTATGTAATATGTGATGAAAATAATTACACAGAGATATCAACACTAGATAGTAAGGTGTCTGAAATAGTTGAAAATAAAAACGAAATAATAAATTATACAGATTATATTTCAAAAACATTAGATAATGCTGTTCATGGTCATGAAAAAGCAAAAAGGCAGGTTCATCGTATTATTGGACAATGGATAAATGGTGAACAAACGGGGTATTGTTTCGGATTTGAAGGACCTCCTGGAGTTGGTAAAACCTCCTTAGCTAAAAATGGGTTGGCAGATTGTTTGAAAGATAGTAATGGAAATAGTCGTCCATTTTCATTCATAGCATTGGGTGGTTCATCTAATGGTAGCACATTAGATGGTCATAATTATACATATGTAGGCTCTACATGGGGAAAAATAGTTGATATATTGATAGAACATAAATGCATGAACCCGATAATTTTCATAGATGAATTAGATAAGGTAAGTAGAACAGAAAATGGAAAGGAGATTATAGGAATATTAACACATTTAATAGATTCTACACAAAATAATGGTTTTCAAGATAAGTATTTTACAGGTATAGATTTGGACCTATCTAAGGCATTATTTATATTTTCATATAATGATGTAGATATGATAGATAAAGTATTATTAGACAGAATTCATCGTATTAAATTTGAGCATCTATCATTAGACGATAAATTAACTGTATCTAATAAATATTTGATACCGGATATATTGAAGAGAATGGGATTAGAAAATGAACTAGAATTTCCTGACGATGTATTAGTATATATTATAAATAAATTCACATGTGAACCAGGAGTTAGAAAATTAAAAGAAATTTTATTTGAAATAATAGGCGAAATAAATCTAAAATTATTGGGTTCAGAAATAATGAATAACATAGATGCAACAGAGGTAAAAAAAATCAAAACTATTACTATTAATGATGTTAAAGAGGTCTATTTGAAAGATAGACGTGAAATAAGAGAGAAGGAAATACCCAGCGAGAGTAAGGTGGGTGTAATGAATGGATTATGGGCAAATGCATTAGGTATGGGCGGATTAATACCAATAGAAGCACAATTTAGATTAGCTACAAATAAGTTAGATCTTAAGTTAACAGGTATGCAGGGTGATGTAATGAAGGAAAGTATGAATGTAGCACTATCTTTAGCATGGAGCAAGACACCAAAAAATATTCAAAAGGAATTATTAACAGAATTTAGCGATACCTCACTCCAAGGTATCCATATTCATTGTCCAGAGGGAGCGGTACCTAAAGATGGTCCGTCTGCCGGAACAGCTATAACTGTAGCATTATATAGTTTATTTAACAAGATAAATATTAATAACAAGGTTGCTATAACTGGCGAAATGTCTTTACAAGGTAGAGTTACAGCTATAGGAGGATTAGATCTTAAAATATTGGGTGGAATTCGCGCGGGCGTTAAAACATTTTTATTTCCAAAAGAAAATGAAAAGGAATTTAATGATTTTAAAGAAAAATATGGTAAAAAGGAAATAGTTAGTGGTATTAATTTCCATATGATAGAAACCATAGATGAAGCATTAGAACTAGCATTAGATAGATAAGTTTAATTTATTATTATATATATATAATAGGATGGCTTTATCACTACGTTTTGAAAACATAACACAAATTTTATCTGCCATTACACCATTATTGTTAATATTTTTTCTATTAATGTCATCAGTTATTAATCATGATATTAAAGGGATAATATATTTAATGGGTGTTTTACTGGCAATATTTATTGCAGGTATATTAGCAAATATGGTAGCTAGTCCGCGAAATCCATTAGCACCATTAACATGTCAACTATTTACAATTCCTGGATATCCAGCACAGTATAATAATCCGGCATTGAATAGTTTAATTATAACATTTACTGCAACGTATTTAATGATACCACTTTATCAACAAAATGAAACAAATCCATTATTAATAGCTGTATTGTTGTTACTGTTAGCAGTTGATGGTATAACAAAAGTAACACTTTTATGTAACACATGGAGTGGGGTAATATTTGGAAGTTTATTAGGAGTTTTTTTGGGGTCAATGTATTTTTCTATGTTATATAATTATGGTTCAAAGGATTTATTGTATTTTATGGAGACAGTAAGTGATCGTAAAATTTGCAGTATGCCTAAGAAACAGAAGTTTAAATGTAATGTTTATAAAAATGGTGAATTGATACAGACACTTTAAGGTAAAAATATATGCTGATTCATACTAATAGACTTTAAAATTTTGTTTACTACATGTCTACGATGCATTTGTTCAGTCATTAATTGTGGGATTTTTGTTTGGAAAACATCTCTGAACTTTAAAATTATATTTTTAAAATTTGCATTTTTATATTGATCAATGATATCTATATTTTCAACTTTAACCCTCTTCCTTTTGTTTACTACATTGTGAAAATCAAAAAGGAAGTTTTTTAAATCATATTTTGTTTGAATAGTATCCCATTTAACATTTTTTAATGATGCAATAGCATGTGATCTACATGTAGGACATGGTAGAACACCGCAAGTATCTTTAATTATAGTGAATATCAATTCTCTATTGGAATTAAATTTATCTTCTTTAATTTTTTCAGCAATTGTGTGGAAAAAATACCATGTATATTTACCCCAAATCATTTAATAATAATATAAAGGTATATTATTATTTTGGTATATTATGACTAATTATGTGTTAGAAAATGATTTTGATTTTTATGCAGAGTTAAAAAAGGAGCTAAATAACTCTCATGAGGATAATGATGTAGAAAGATGTTTGATAAGCGGCGATGAATTGAATGATACACATATAACGTTATACTGTGGTCATAAGTTTAATTATCAACCACTATATGAAGAAATCAAAAATCAAAAAACAAAAACACGTAGTAGATTTGATACAACAACGATGTGTTTATCTGTTTCTGATATTAGGTGTCCATATTGCAGGGCACTACAAAAGAAATTGATACCTTATAAAGAATTAGATGGAGTAACAGAAATAATAGGCGTTAATTCTCCAGAAAAATATGTTATGATGATAGACAGTTGTAGTTATGAATTTTTAACCGGTTCAAAAAAGGGTAAGCAGTGTAATGTATCATGTAATGGTAAATATTGTAAACACCATCAAAAGATAATAGAAAAGAGAGAAAAATTATCAGTGTTTAAGAAAGAATTGCAAAACGAAACTAAAGAAATGACTGATGAGGAACTTTTGAATCAGGAACATATACCTTGCTCAGTAGAATTAAAATCAGGTAAGTCTAAGGGTGAGCAGTGTAAAGTGAAATGTTTTAAGAATGGAATGTGTAAACGACATTATAAATCATATTTATTAAGTAAAGAGAAAATGAATCTTAAATAATATAAATATTTTTCATTAATTATACTATATGGCCGATACTAAAGATGTTTTAATTTCAAAATTGAAGGAATGGATGAAAATAGAGACAGAAATGAAACAGCTTCAAGCAGAATTAAAAAGTAGAAGAGAACGCAAGAAACAATTAACTACTGATTTAGTTGATGTTATGAAAGAAAATGAGATAGATTGTTTTGATGTAAATGACGGCAAAATAATGTATACAAAAAGCAAAACAAAACAAGCACTTAATAAAAAGACTTTAATGTCTGCATTGGAAGTTTATTTTCAGAATGATGAATCAAAGGCGAAAGAATTAAGTGAATATATTTTAGAATCAAGAAATGAAGTGATTAAAGAGTCAATTAGATTAAAAAAGTAAAATTATATATCATTTATATATAAATTAATGTTTATAAATGATAATACAAAAAACCAGCTTAGAGAAAAATTTAAAACAAAGAAAATAAAAAGAGGTAAGAGTAAGAGAAATTATCTATCTGAAACAATTAAAAATTCAGATAAAACAGATGTTACAATGTCGTATTTATTAAAACAGCAAACCAAAAATACTAAAATGCAAGAAAAACAATTGGATAACTTTAATATTGAAAAGCATAAATATTCATATCCAATTGAAAAACATCTAGAAAAGGATATTACAAATATTGAATTTAATGATGATGATATAATTAATATTTGTTGTTATTATGTATCAACCACATCAATTAGACCATTTTTAAAATATCTATTATTTAAGTATCCGAAAGAAAATACGGAGTATAGTGATTTATTAGTTTTTCCATTTTTTAAAATTGATGATTTAGAAAATGATGAAGATATAATAGATTATGCAAAGAGTAAGATTAGTAATATATTTGATTTTTTGAAAAGTGAAACATTAAAATATAAAGGAGTTATTAAAAATGAAGATGGTATAAATATTATAATTGAATTATCAGAAAAGGATTTTTCTGATTATAATGATATTTCATATAAATCGCGAACAGATAATATATGGTTTGGATTGATATCAGAAATGATAGATGAGAGAAAGATATTGAATTTTCCAATTAATAATAGTGTTTCAAACTTATTTTTAAATAATGATTTTTTAATATATTTATATGATTTACATGGAAATCCATATATAACACCTATTGTTGTTTACCATGGAAGTTATTATAAAGTTACATCGTTCATATCTGTCTTCGGAATTAAAAAGTCATCAGTTTTTTCATCATTAGGTCCTTATTATTATTTTGGTAATTACGAAAAGGCATTAAAATATGCAGTAAGGACTAAGAATAACAAACCTTTGTTTATAGATGATGAAAAGGTAACTGATGATCATGGTAGATATACAAAAGGAGGTATAGTAAGGTTTGCTATATTTCCTGGTAAAATGAAGGTATACTCTAAAATTAATACCCACGAAGAAGATAAATCTAAGATAACGCAGGATCTAATGCAAACTGATGAATTTGTAAGACTTACATCAAGATTACGAGATGTAGATGCAAAATGGATTAAAAATTATAATTCGGTTTATCAAGGAGTTTTAGCTTTAGACAATGGAGAAATTAATCAGAGAGGCCCACACTGGGTAATTAGAAATCACCAACAGCAGCATGCATTGACGTATCATTATGTTAATACGAAGGGAGTAGAGGAGAAGAAACATGTAAAGAGTGATAAAATAATAGATAGAGCTTCATATTTTGGAGATAAAAAATATTTTATAGAATAAAATATTGTTATTAAAATCTAAAATAATATATATGTCGTCAGCAACTCCAGAATATTCTGTAGGAAAAACTGTATTACTTATTCTAGGTTTATCATTTATTCAATTTGTAATACCTTTAGTTTTTATTTTTATGGACATAGATGTTATGTATTACCAAGTATATATTTATTGGTGTATGGCATTAGTTATATTTTATATAGCATTACCATCTGTTGTGGGTGAATATATATTCTTACTACCTGCTGCAAAAGCTGCAACGCAGGCGGCGGCAGTTGCAACACCTACGAAAGGTGCAAAAGGTGCAAAAGGCACAAAAGCTGCAAATCCCGTGATACATAGAGTTAAAAGGGTAAAACCACTAGGAGAAGGTCATTAAACATTTTCATCATTTGTAATATTTAATTTATGATTATCCTTTTTTGATATGTCTTTTAGTTCTATTTCTATATTTTCAGTTATAGATGGTGAAGTTGTATTACTTAAACATTTTGCTGCACTAGAATCTATAGAAAGAACAACCTTATCCTTGCGTGGCGTTAGAGATTTATGCCAAGGATGTCTAAAATTATCAGTTGTTTGTAATGTTCCACAAATTTCAGGCTTGGTAATTTTTTCAAAATCATCTAATTCTCGTTTAGTTAATGGTCGCTTTTTATAACAACAATAATTTCCATTTTTATCCTCTGTAAAGGTAGTATGAAATTTTGCTATAATTGAATCGCAAATAATAGGAGAGGTTTCCATCAATCGGTCAAATTCCTCCTTACATGATTTCAACATATGTATAGAATTTATTCTCTCATCAGGATGTTTTGAAAGTTCAACTTTTATATTTCTATAATATTTATCCCACGCGATAGAACTAATACGATGTCCTTCATTTAATTCAGCAACTTTTAAAAACTGATGAACTGTTGATAATATACCGGTTAATATGTTAACACATCCTATTACTGCAGGCGCATATGTCTCCTCAGCTGTGTTTTTTAATTGGTATTGTGCAAAATTTGCTGTGCCTGTTATAGTAGACATAATAATAACCGGTATGGAAAACCATGTATTCATTGATTTATATTTTTTATGACTTTCATTATGCAGCCACCGATAACACTTGGCTTTATCTGCCCAATCAACCAATATTTTTTCATGTGTGCATGTCCATGGTGTTTTATTGTGAATGAGAGAATTTATATCCTTTTCGGATTCATTAAATATGTCCATATTATGATTTAGATAAATATTATTTTCTTTATATTTAATTTTATTTGTTTATTAAATTGAAATTAAATATATTTCGTATAAATAACTAAAATGGAAGCACGACTAAGAAAGAAGGCATGCGATTATGTTTCATCATTTAAAAATGATATGAGAGAAAAGGTTCTTACGATGCCATTATCCGGAGAAAATGCAAATGAATTGTTGTCATTTATATTTGCATATGAGCAAATTGACTTTTCAAAAGAAGACTTTGAAAAGCGTAAGCGAGTGAAAAATGTTGTCCCTGTATGCGAAAGATGTAATGCAAAACGAGCTGATAATACACAATGTTCACGAAAACGCCGAGAGGGATCTGTATTTTGTGGAACTCATATCAAAGGGACCCCACATGGTGTTTTTAGCAATGATGATGATTCTGTCGGTGTTTCCCAAAGTAAGCAAGTTCAAGTCACGGCTCAAGAAATAAATGGTATTATTTACTATATTGATAGTATAGAAAATGTCTATAAAATGGAAGATGTATTATCTAATAAAACTAACCCAGGTATCATTGCAAAGTATGTGAAAAATATGGACGGAAGTTATTCCATTCCGGATTTTAGTATTTAATAAAATAATAATAATATAAATATAATTAGTATCATATAATCATGAATGAATCATTAGAAAAGATATTTAAAGAGGTAGGTATTCCATTTAAAGAAGGAGAGAATTTAGATGGGCAACTTTTTGACCGAGAAATTTTTTTAGATGAAACCAGGTATGAAAATATACAAGATAAAATTATTAGTTTAAGGGAATTTTTTAGTTCATCCTCATTAACTTGTTTACAAGATACAGCTTGTGCAACGCAGAGATGGCCATTATTAAATTTAATACGTCAATTATTAAAAACATATAAATATACTATGGAGCCAATACGAAAAAGTGATGGTTATGATAAAGATGGTAAAAAGAGATACAAAAGATATTTTAAAATAAAGAAAATAAAGAAAATAGAAGAAAAAAAAGTGGAGCCAGAGGATATTTAATAAAATGTTTATATAAGTATGAACCAAGAATTGCGCCCGCTTGTTATTAGACGAATTAATAAATTCAAAAAATTTTTACTCTATATAATGGTATTAAATGTTTTGTATCAAGTAAATCATCGTTTTTCAGATATTAAAAAAATGAGTAATTCCTTTTTCTTAATCAATGATGATGATTTTGCAGATTATGTTTACCCTAGTTCTGGAATACTTTCATACTTCTAATTAAATTATTATAAAATTGAATATTTTTTTAGTTTTTAAAAATATTCAAATGTCAAGCTACGACAAGACTGTTGCGCAGTGGAAAAAAGATAATCCATCCAAGACCTTTGAAGAAATTGAACGAGAGGCAAAGGAAAAAGCTACGCAAAAACTTTATAATGCAAATAATGAATATTATTTGGATTCAAGTAAACCAGAGTTTAAGAATTTATTTAAGAATTGGCCCAGTAATGATTATTCAACATCTGTGTCATCAGGCGATTATGAACAAGCTTTGAAAAAACAAATGGCTAATTTCAAAAATGATAAGACAAAATTCTTTGATAAAATTATTACAAAGAGAATTAATAATTGAAAATATTATAAACAGATATATTATTATTACATAAATGAATGGGACTTTATGGATTTTGCCTGCAAGTATTTCATCTGGATTTTTACTAACAAAATCTATAAGTGATGATTATGTTATACAATTTATTAATAATAAAAATACCAATCTTATTAATTCTATTTTACCAATGTTTTTTTTACTATTATATAAATTATTATGTTTTTCACCAATAGTTTTTAATATTGATTTACTTGTGTATGCATTAATTCATAATTTATCTATATTTACGATTGAAAAATCAAAATCTCTCATTACACATGAACCAAATGCATTGATAATACAATCTTTGAATATAATACCTACAACAATCTATTGTTATTATACCTCTTCAGAATTTGATATGAGAATGTCAATACCTATTGTAATGACAAGTGGTGTCGTATATACTATGTGGTATTACAATAATCAATATACGCAAATTTCAACTGATGAAGAAACATTGTCAAAGTCATTATTAGAAAACGTAAACCAGCGCAAGTATTTATTGATGGCTGTTATTTCAGGCGGATTATTTAGCTGTAAAGATATTATGTTAAAAAATCTGATCATTAAAAATTATTATTTTGTAGATATAATATTAATATTTTATTTTGTTAATTTCACATTAACTCCTATATACTGTAAATTAGAAAATCAGCAATTATTAGTTTCTTATATTGATAATTATGAAAGAAATAGTAATTATTTAAAGGCTACAGTTTTTTATGTATTTTCTATTTTTGCTGATTATTTAAGTATTTATAATTTTTTGTCTGCTATTTATTTTACTAATAATATTTCGTATCCCAGATTATTAGAAAATAATAGGTTATTTTTGGAAATTCCATTATCGTGTATTATTTACGATAAAAGCAGTCATCCTATACAAATTATTGGTGGTGGAATTAATATACTTTCAATATTTTTATTATTGTATTTCGGTAGAAGTTAGATTTTTCAGTTTAAGTTTTTTCAATGGAAATATTATATCACATGTTATAGGACAATGATCTGAGCCCATTATTTCTGGACGAATTTTTGAACTTTTTATATATTTTTTAAGACCATTTGATGCAATTAAGCAATCAATCCGCCAAGCATTATTTCGTTTACGATATACAGGAATTGTTTGTTGCCAATACTTATATTGATGTTCCTCATTTTTAAACATTCTTAGTGTATCAATATATCCAGAATTTAAAATATTTTTGAAATTTTCTCGTTCTTTATCATAAAATCCAGGACATTTGTTCCGCCATTCATCTGGTTTGTATACATCCTTTTCCTCATTTGCAACATTTAGATCTCCGCAAACTACTACAGGTTTGACTTCTTCAAGCATGGTCATAAAATCAAGAAACAATACATCCCAGTCTTGAACTCTAAAATTAAATCTTTCAGATTTATGACCTTGTGAGTTTGGAGTATACACTGTAACCAATATGAATTTTTTGAATTCTAATGCAACAATTCTTCCTTCTACATCAAATTCTGGAGTTTCAATGCGCTCCAAGGGTTGTTCATTACACCAAATTGAGGTTCCACTTAACCCCTTTCTTTGTGTAATTCCCTGTGTGCTATTCCAATAACGATGTGGAAACTTTTCTTTGATCCAGTCTGGCAAACAGATTTCATGTTCTTCGCATTTTGTTTCTTGTAGACAAATTACATCAAAATCTTCCTCTTTTAGAAAGTCTAAGGAATTTTTTTTTACTGTAGCCCTTAAGCCAGCGACGTTCCACGAAAGTAGTTTCATTTGTATATTTTAATGTAAAAACTTATTTATTTCAATTTTACATTAAAAGAATTTAAAATAACTCTTAGCTGCAGTGAAACCAAATGTAAGCCAAGAAGGGACACTTGGCATGGTCATAGTAGAACCATATGCACCGCTTAGACTACCAACTGCTCCGAGAGCACCTACAACCTTCCAATCGTCATTATTGTTGCTGTCTGGAAACTGCTTCATTAGAATATAACTGCCTAATCCTGTAGTAACAAGAGCACCTGTAGCAGTAATTAAACTGTTCTTAAAATTATGTTCCATATAATATAATGCAATATAAAATAAACTTTAAGCTAATTTAATAAAATTGATTCAAAAATTAAAAAATACTATATATTATTTATGGAACGCGGGGATTTTGAACATTTCCCGCACGACGAAACGACCAAACCATCTAAACAATGTTTAATTTTTAGAAACAAATTCATTTTACCTATAGAAATAGAAGAAATTATTATAAATTATTATAACCAAATAAGGAATGAATATATAGAAAATATTATGTCTGGATTATCAACAAGAACATTAATAAATGAACTTTTAAAGAGAGATAATGACTCCGATGGACATTATTATCATAGAATGTATAAAACCTATTCTCGCGAAATGCGTAGATTATATGGGATACCACATGAAGATACGGATCTTACTTATGCTGAACAACGCGGTCATGCCCCTGTTAATATGAGTATTAACTATAATAGATTATCGTCTGATAAAATATTCCATATTGATGTTTATGATAATTTTGATGTTTATGATGTAGTAGAAGAAATTCTTCACAGGAGAGGCAATTTACCTAAAGAAGAATATGGTAGATATGTTATTGATTTCTTTGATCATCGCGTTCAAAACGAGTGGTATAATAAAACAGAACATGAAAGAAGGGAATATGTTAAGAAAATATTTCCAACAATAAAATATAACTTTATTAAAGATTATGGAATGGTTTCATTAATCAATCAAAGAGATAACTTTGAAGATGTTGTTTACAGAACAATGCGTATTGAATGTATAAATAGAAAAGATACTAACGAAGAAGGTTAAAAATATAATTTATGACTATAATAATATGGTTTGGATGAATGAATGCTCGGTTTGTAAAAAGAAAAATATAGGTGGTGATCCAAATTTTGTATTTTTCTGTGGCTTAGATGATAGGGTTTCTTGTGGACCGGAATGTTCTAAGTTGGTTGAACAATATGCATTAAGAAAAATGATAGATAATAAAACATTTAAATATTATGATTTGATTGGTAATAGAAAAAATATTATTATTAAAAGATCATCGGGTAAAAAACAATTAAGTGAACTGAACAATTGCAGATTAAATACGAAATATGTATCTTTTTTAAACAACGATTTATACACAATCGTTATCTTTAAAGAAGGCAATGAAGAATTTACAAAAATGGTTTCTTATAAATCAATTGCAAAGTATAATTTACATCTACCTGTAATATCTTTATCAAAAATTGTCACAAATATTAACGAGTTAGATAATAAGTTATTAAGAGATTTTGAAATAGCTAAGAAAGAAGTATTTGATTTATGTATTTATAATAATAAATGTTTAAGACTATTGATAATATCATTCATAAAAAATGATGGATATTTTAAGGTATTTCCCGAGGAAATTTTCAGATTAATATTCAATGATTATCTTAATAGTTTGAGTTCAGTTTCAGAATTTTGAATAGTAATAATATTATTGTTATTACTATTTATTTATTTATTTATTTATTTATTTATTTAAGCACATGGCTGATGGTTAATATCCCACTTATCAGTAAGATCGCTCATCTCCATTGCGCGAATCATTCTAGTAACACCAATGCCACCACCGAAACGAGGGAAGAAATCGCGATCTAAGAATGCCTCAAGTTCTTTATAGACACGCTTATGACCAAACTTGTCAAACAGAAGGTTTGCATATCCACCATCACTAATAGTCAAAAATTGATTACGCATCTCATCTTTATCACAACTACGTTCAGCTGAACCAATGGTTTCAATACCATGAACGATAATGTCTATTTTAGCTGCAGTATCACCCTCTTTCTTCATGTTCCAGAATGGGGATGTATGATACGGGAAATTCTTCAAGAATAGAATAGGACCATAATCCTTTTCCATTTGCTGTTCATGTTCATGTTCAAGATCTGATGCACCATACTTACCCATCATATCACGATATTCAACCTCAGGATAGTCGGGGGCATCGACAGTTCCCCCGACCTTAGCAAATCCCATATGCTCTAGAAGTTCTTTCTCAAGCTTAATCATCTCTTGCTGACCTCCCTTAGATTCAAATTCAAACATTGGGAAGATAAGATCATGACGTCCGGGAACTGGGTTAGGTTCATTACGATAACTGGTAGATACCGTGAAACAACCCTTGATTTCAGGATCATTAAGAAGAACATCTTCTAACCACATTTGACCAGTCTGTGGGAGAGGCCAAACTTCACCTTGGTAATTATATTTTGAAACTGTCTCTGGATCCTCACATGCAGCCAAAATACTAAGGGCATTTTGAGTATGGACTTCTACAAAGCCTTTCTTTTCAAAGAAAGTTCGCATGGCGCGAACAGCAGCATGAAATTTGCGAGGGACAATAAGGCTAGTGCTCATTTTATACTACTTCCAAAAAATTTTTAAATAGATTTCTTAATATATTTTTTATACTCTAAGGTTTTTAAAAAGGGATCTTCATTTCTCACTATATCGCGTCCAACAACGAATATATCAGCCCATTTTTTATTTTCAATATCGGAATATTTTTGTCCTAAATTATCTGTCTCTTTTTGTGAAATATTAATTCCAGGAACAAATTTCAATAATTTATTATTTAATTCAACATTATTTTGGGTTACAATCCCAAATATTTGTGATGTTTTATTATTATTTATAAAATCAATACATTTTCTCTCATAATCTTGGTCAGCTAATGTATTATTACTTGACATACTTGTGATTACAATGACACCGCAGTCACCAGCTTGATCAAGTATATCTGGTCCTGATATAACATGCATACTTATCATGTCAGCCCAACTAGAAATTTTATATATACCACCATGAATTTGCTCTTTGACTACTGCACCAATATCAGCAAATTTGCGATCTTCCCATACAAAAAAATTATATTTCATTTTAAGGCGACATATGTGAAATATTGTTTCCTCTGTAAAATCAGATATTATATCCACATGCATTTTTAAAATACTTATTTCCGGCCCTATCTTTTCAATTAACGCGATCAGTTCATTTGTTGTAGTTACATCTGCAGCTACACATAAAGGTCCTTTATTACGTAAGATAGAATCCATTATAACTCGTTTTTCATACTTTGAAATTTTTAATAATGACTCTATTATAACATTTTTATAATTTGGATTTGGTGAATCAGGAGATATACCTACGTGACGAGAAACAACACTTAACATTTTGGTAATTTTTAAGCCTTCCGTTTCTAGTTTTTTTGCACATTCTATCATACTTGAACCGGTTGTAATAACGTCCTCTATTAATATAACATTTGAATCTTCTGAGTATATTCCTTCTATCAATTTCTTTGTCCCATAGTCTTTTTTCTCTCTTCGTATCATTATTAATGGTATTCCTGTTTCATAACTCAACATAGATGCATAAGGAACAGCACCGTCTGGAACTCCGCAAATAACACAGTTACTTGTATCAATATCGTTAAGTAGTTGTTTAAATCCATTCATAATCTTTTTCATGATATGCGGAATAGATATCGCGTTTTTCATATTAACGTAATATTTACTATGAGATCCGTTTTTTAATATGAAATCACCCATTTCTATAATACCATGTTCAGTTAAATCTGAAATGTTCATTTAATATATCTATATTTTTATTTTTATATTAATTTACTTTTTGAACATGTCCAAAAAGTAAATTAATATACTTTTTGAATATGTCCACTATCTATTTCATTCTTGAGATTAGAAAAGCCAGGGCCTCCTGGCTCATTTTCAGCATTAGTTACTGGTATATATCGTTCGGAAGGTGGTGTGATAAAAGGATGTTTCGAAGGAAATAAAATCGCCTCCCCCTTAGCAGTTCTCACAATTTTATTATTTTTATTTGGATCTTTGGCGGCTACCCAGGGATCACCTTTAATTGATACCAGAGGTGATGGTGATGATTTTTCATATGGTCCCCCCTCTTCACATAATTTCTCAATCACATTACATGGACGTGTTAGGTTTTCAGGATACTTTTCTTGTCTCTCAACACATGATCTGATTCGCGATGTAGCAGGAACGCTTCTGCTACAGCGTCCTTCACCAATTTTATCCCGGTATTGTCCAGGTAGTACTATGTTATATTTATCTCCATCTCCAAACAATGTTTCTAACTTATCCCAATCAATTTTTTTATCGCCCATCTGGATTGTTTCTTGAGATCGGGGACTCATAGCTGGTGTTACTGTGGTTGGAGCTGGTGACCTCCTTCTCCGAAACAAGTCCATTATCCCTGCACCGCCCCGGACCTTACTCTTTTTAGTTACTTTTCGTCTTCTATTATTACGAGTCTTGCGGTTTTTAATTTTTAACGACTTGTTGTTTTTCTTTCTACTGTTTGTTCGGTTTCTTCTTTTATAGAATTTCCTTTTTATAGTTTTTCGTTTCATCTCTCTATATATATTGATAGAGAGATAATTAGAAAATATTAAATTTTACCATCTAGGATCCTTTTTGACTTCATCTAAAATACGTGATAATCTTATACCATCTAATTTATCTTTGTGTTCTGACCTAACGTCTAAAAGTCTAACATCACTGCCTTTGTATGGTTCATATAATACTGCTTTCCATTCACCATTAATGTATTTATAATCTCTATTATTATCATCAATATTATATACATCATTTTTACTATCTACAATATTTGTTGCTGAATGCCATGCTTTTAAATTATTTGCATCTCTATCTGATATGCCATCTCCGCGCGCATAAGATGACATCGCTTTTCTATGCCTAAATATTTTCCTTCTTTTTTTGCTTTTATTTGTCTTTTTATTCCTCTTACGTTGTTTATTTGATTGTTTTTTATGAGAATATTTTTTACGCATTGTGCTCTTTATATATATATATGAAGTTATTATTTATACCAGACATAATAATATAAAGATCACTATTACAATAGCAGATGGCCAGAGCGATTTAATAGTTTTGTAATATGTCGTTGGTTCTTTATCCTTCGGTGTTAATGGATCCGATGTTTCCATAAATATTGATGATATTTATTATTTTTTACGAGTCTTATTAAATCTTTTATTTTTTCGTTTATTTTTCTTAATTTTACGTAGAGTTTTACCTGACATATAATTTTGCCTTGTTGATTTTTGACAAATAGCAATGGCGGACTTATAACCATATTTTTCTTTAAGTCTACTAACACAACGATATACTCGTGTATTTTGCGGCATTATAAAATAGGAGTATTTTTTATTTTATTGATAATATATATACATGTTTGCGGATATATTATTATTTTTTGCAACGCTGGTATTGGGAATACGAACATTCATTGTTCGTAATAAATATAAAAAATTAATGGTTATTTTTAACAAGAGAGATTCTCTAATAAATCTTATTATAATGTTTTTATTTATACTAATATCATTATTTGAATATGATGATAGTGATGAAACACATACTAGATTAATAGATTCTATTAAAAAGGGGTTAATTGCATTTATTATTGCAATATATGGAGAACTAGGAATGTTAATAAGTCCATTTTGGACTGTATTTCTAGTATCTTATTTTTTATCAGGCTGGGTCTAAATTTTGTTTCACGTTTTTTAATAGATTTATGTATTGTTGCATGCATTGCGTTGGCGTAAGATATTCATTTTTATTCCATGCTTCATATTTTGCCATACCTTCAAAATCCCATCCCCATGGTTTTTTTCCGTGTTCTGAACATTTACCAACAGTTGCTCTTTTATATAATCCATAAAATTTTAATTTTATTACATCTGATATTTTGGTATTTTTATCGGTTGATGATACAAAATCGGTTGCTTCTTTAAATGCTTCAGCTAGATCGTTATTTATTTCAAGATTTGACATTAATGCTTCAGTTAGATCGTTATTTTTTTCAATATTTGACATTATAACTATTAAATATAATAATTGTTTAATATAATTAATATTAAAAATAATAAAATTATATAAAACTATTTTCCAAATTGAAATACTTAATTATGATGTAAAAAATAATACTGCATATTAACCATACACCAGATGTTTTAATTATAGGTCCATTGATACTTTTCTTATCCTGTTTTAGAAAATAAGAGAGAAAAAATGTTGTTACAACCAATAATATAAGGGCATATGTGGTGCTAAGAGTAAACCGTGAAATATACATATTATTTTTATTATTTTGTTTCATAAAGTATAATGTTGGAAGAATAGAGATGGGAAACGACCAAAATATAGCAGCAACCAATGGATCAAAAAATGTTCCTATATAGCTAGTAAGAGCTATTAGTGTTCCACCAATTAAGAAATTTTGTATAACGTTTATCACTACAGGATCCATTATATTATATTCAAGATATTTTAATAATATTCAATAGTATTGAGTTTACAATGCAGACAATACACGCTATCGTAACATCTTAAATTGCATCGTATATAACGAGTTTTTTTTGCATCTAAGTATATTTTAGCATGACATTTCATGGTATTTAATTCTGACACTATATTTTCGGTAAAATATATTTTGTAAATTTTTTCTATTAATTCTTCTGGCAATTCATTAATATAATTCATTATCAAAAAATATTTTTTTATTTTTATTATTATTTTTTCCAATTAAGTATATATACACATGTTTACTAAAAAACAAAAGCAGAGTTTTGTAACTTTATTATTTTTCGTTTTCATACTATATTGCGGATTTTTAGCATATAAGTATTTTGGAAGAAATAACTATGTAAGTCATACCAACGAACCTAATATTGGCGATAAGGTTGAAAATACAAATCCTAATTGTAAGCATTTCAAGAGTTGTGGGACCGTTTTAGAGGTAGATGAACTAAATAACGGTATGGGAAAGGTCATAACATATGAAGTTTCTAATGCTGGTTCAACATACAAACATGGAGATGTTTTAACAAAAACACCTGATCAGCTTTCTCCATTTTAATTTAATCTCTTCATATATTATTAGTAAATGAGTAGATCACGAAAATCAGATAAAGGGAGACACAGATCTCAAGACAAATGGTTTGAAATGCGGAAAAGAGGTAAAGGCCAAGATGAGTCTGAAGAGGCAGAGCGGCGTATACAGGAAATGATGAAAACCACCTTTAGAACAGAAGCATCGAAACAAAAAGATAAGGCGGATGAATGTGCTAGTAAGATGATCAAACTTTTTTATACAATAACGGTTAATCGTAATGGTGAGCGTATACATTTGTATGATATAATAGATGCACTTCTGCAAGTAAAAGGAGTTTCTAAAGTGTTCATCGAAGGTAGTTCTGTTCTCTATCTATATAATAAATTTTGTCTAGGCAAACCGGAAAATGAATTAATTAGACCTGGAGATATTGATTTACATGTAGATTTTGCAGGTTCATGGGGTGATTTTACAACAGTAGGCGGTGATAAAAAAGACATCGATGCTCGTCAGGATGAATTGAGAGCCCGCAGGAAGGAAATTGATGTCGAAAAAAAACATTTAATGAATGAAAAAAATGTTCCTTATGACCAAGTTCAAAAACAATATCAACCAGAAATAGATGCGATTCACCATGAAAATATTGAATTGAATGCTAAAAAAGCAGCTGTTTTTCCTCCCACCGATATAGCCAAACTGCTTGATTTAAGGAATCCCAATATTGTTCTAAGATCACGTTCCATAATGGTTCCAGGAACTACGGTAGACATATCAAAAACTATGGATCTTGGGATGGCTGATAAGGGAGAAATTAATTGGAAGTCAAATCCACAGGTTGAGCTTACAGTAACTGACTTGATTGCCAATGACAAATACAAGGATTATATTAAACCAGGTTTCGTAGTTTCTGACATACCAAAGCTCAATATTACCCTAGGTGGTTTCGCAGGAGAACCACGTTTTGCATTTGAAAATGTTACTTCTAATTATACTGGCATAACCCTTGAGTATCCACCAGATGAAATGCCTGAATGTAAAAACTTTATAAAGGCTTTTGAGCTTTATTTACGATACAATGACATATCGGCATTTACAGAACCGTCTAATAACCCTTTGATAAAGTTTAATAAGCTTCCATGCCTTCAAGTACTGCAAAATGAAATCTCTGATTGGAAAAATGTAGGCATTTCTACGTCAAGTGATTTTTTGTGTGGTTTAGTAACATTAATATCAAGTAAGCATGAAGAAGATACAATAATAACAATGCTCAAGAAATTAAAAGCTATATTGATTGATACATACAAAAATGCACAATCAGATAGTACCGAAAGCCAGATAATACAATACTATATTGCATTTTGTCCCCCTTGTATGTCAACAGGATTATGTGAACGAGAAGATTGTGGTAATAACCCACATAAAATAGCGGAACAGATTTCTAAAATATTAAAAGAAGTATTTGATTTAAGTCCATCACAAGAAAATCACTTCTTACGTCAGGCCCAAAATATAGTAACTCAGCTGATACGTAAGGACGGATATGCTCGTGGTAAAAAACGTAGGAGACAAACGCGTAAAAGGAATAAAAATAAAGCGTCTAAAAGAAGACGCAATAAGAAGGTAAAATCTAAACGTAACAAAGCGAGGAAAACTAAACGCAGATAATATCTGATAGTCTACTTTTACCTTTTCTTTCCATAATAGTAGCAAATTCTTGCGTGAGCCTTTCGAAGTCACTAACGCCGTTATTGTATAATGTAGTTCCAATTTGGACAGCTGATGCCCCACATAAAAAGTGTCTATAAATATCGTCACCAGATTTAATCCCTCCACAACCTATTACTTGTTTATTTTTGAGTAGTTTTGAAAATTTGTTTACATTTGCAAGAGCTGTAGGTAATATACTTGGTCCTCCAAAACCTCCAAACCCATCATTAGGAATGATGACTTTTCTCTCTTTTTCAATATCAACATAGAGACCTAATGGTATGCTATTAATACACGTTACGTATGATATTGTCGGATGTTCATTTATTATATTAGCTATACTTTGAAAATGTGTATTATCAAAGTATGGTGGCAGTTTAAGCCCATATGTTTTATCACCTAATCCGTCTGATAATTTACGTAGATAGAGAGAAAATGTGTCAAAATCATACCCTACTTGTGATTTGCCCTCAATATTTGGACATGAAAGATTAATTTCAGGAGCTATTATGGTATCATCGTTCTTAATTTTTTTAATAATAATTGATAAATCATCCATTTTCATTGGAGAAATGCTAAGAATGCAAGGTTTTGAATTATTATTACGTATCCACGTTATATAACTATCTATACCAAGATTTGGGAGACCGCTTGAATTAATAGAAAAAAAATCGTCAGAAAAATAGCGGGGGTTGGGGTTTCCTTGTCTAGGATCAACTGTTGAACTTTTTGTTACTATTGCACCGCAAGACTTTGTTTGGAGTAACCTATTTAATTGGTATTCAGTCACGCAATTTACCCCAGCCGCGTTCATAATAGGGTTTTTTAAGAGGTGCTTTCCTATACGCGTAGATAGGTCCATTGTTAATATATATGAGAGTGGTTTATTAGGATTTGGATGTATTTATATAAAGTATGTGATTTTCGGGCAATAAAAAATAGAAAAGGCGACCCTTTCCTTTCATCCTTGCTCAATATTGCTGCTTATTTGCCGTGCATTGCCTTGTATACCTCGCTGTAATCTGCAGGCGGAATGTCGTCGTCGGTGAAAACACCCTCCTCTATGCCTGTGGTCCACCAGAGGATGCGGTTCTTGTCGTCAAGATCTGATGGGTTCACAAGAATGTGTCCAGCCTTGTGAATTGTCCGGAAAGTTGCTTCTGTGTTCTCGTGGTTGTTGAGTGTGCGCTGTGCTGCTGTGCGGGTCTGACTGCGTGTTTTGATGGCCATGTTTGTATGTGTTTGTGTTGTTTCCTTCAACCCTAAAAATGGTTTCAATTTTTTAAAAACGATACCGGAAAGTCATTTGTCTTTAAAATGACTGATTATGATCAGAAATTTCTGACAAACCAGTGATTTTTATCTCGCCGTTTCAATTTTATGAAAATGTAGGCGAAAAGTCAAAGTGGTAAAAAAAGGGGGGA
>JAAHTH010000547.1_pt1 | contig 35432 bp, 46 predicted proteins | sample 6116091 | NCBI WGS metagenome assembly JAAHTH01 (sample SAMN13939990, study PRJNA603662) | sponge metagenome | isolation source: marine sponge | host: Mycale hentscheli | place: New Zealand | collected 2006
CACGCCTGCCGCATAAAGCCGATCCTGACCAAGGCTCACCTTACCTATCCTGCCTCAACACACCGATCCACACCGCACCTTACCCCGCAAAACCTGACCTTGCCTGCCTCACCAAGAACTCACCTCACCGGGCCATAACTAGCCTCGCTAAGCCTGCCTAAGGTTCTATGTCGTCGACTGTAGCCAACAGATCTTCAAGGTCCAATATCATGGTAGACATTTCATCTTGTTGATCTTTATGTAAATGCAATCGACCTTTACATCGACTAGCATTATTGACTGCTATTAAAGCATTTTCGAGATGGTCATACAACTCACGTAATTCGTTCACCTTCTCTTCATAGAATTCATCACTACTTGCCATCGACAACCCTCGTAGGTAAATAAAGAGGAACTCTAATCCAACCCTCTTTTTTTAATAAAATTTCTATGATATGTTTATAAGTATATTTTTTCATAATAACTTGATCCTTCCTCTATATGTGGTGTTGCAAAAATGCAACACCACTACATCTAGTATGCTTGTTACGCTGCATACTTATCAATGATACGTTGAGCCTCAGAGAAAAATTTATAAAGTTCTTGTAGTTCTCCATATTTTCTTCTCCATGAATTGAGATCTCTAGCAGCTTGTTCTAATAACTGCTGTCGATAACCATCATCACTCAACGCAATATCCAGTGGAATGTAACTACGCTCAGATGTGTCGTCATCTCCGTTCGACGTAGTTACTTTTACACTATGAAAAGCACGCACTGGTTCGTCTACATGCTGCGTGACGACCATGACTGAACCAATGAGCATTCTAGCTTCGTGCAATCGATGCTTCTCCGCAGCTGAAGCATCATCCCACGTGAAGCACGAGTGAAGCGGCGAACTCTTTCTTTCTGCCGCCTTCACAACTACATGTGCATTGAGAGTGCCGTGCTTGTTAGATATCGCTTCTAGCTCTTCTCCAACAGCTTGAGCGTCCACTGAATACTTTGTTTTACCACTGTTCCTAAATTCATAGGACTGTACTATTTTTCTACGCAACTTTTACCTCTTTCTTTCTTTCGATTTTTGTTACATTAGTTACTTTGAACATTCCAAAGTTACCATTCTTTTGCGGTCTCCATTCACCAACACCAGACGCAAACCCCGCTACGTTAAAAACGTTAATCAATTGTTCAATTGACCAGGCATTTCCGTTGTATCTTACAGGAACTTCAGCTTCCCATTTAGTAAACTCACCTCTGTATCTAAGATCAGCAGCGCCCATACCAACACGCACCATGTCTTCTCTCATGACAGGTTTACCAATGATCTTAATTAAGTCACACGGAATGTGAAATGATCCACGAGCCGAGACCTTTGTAAGACCCTCAATGTGAGAACAAGCATTCACAGCAGCAGCTTTAAAAGCAATAGCCGGGAAGCCGTAATCTTTACCATTTGGCATTTGATATAAAGAATCTCTAAAACATTTTTCAGGATCCTTAGCTTGTCTACCCGCAGCTTTAGCTATCTTCATTTGCTTGTCTCTTATTTCTTGTTTGGCCTTCTCTGACCACTTATTACATATTAAAGGTGAATCCCCTTTAAGTGTTATTACACAGTCTTGTAGCACCACGCCTGGGACTGTAATGTTTTCTGGTTCTTTCTTACTTGGCATTTCTTCTCTCCTCTAGTTCTTTGTCTATTAAGTATTCTATAAAGCCTGCCACTGATCTGTAATCTTGATCTGCCATGCCTTTAAGTTTTTTGTAACTATCTTTTTTAATAGCTACAGACTTGTACCTTGATATATCTGTCATTATATCCACCCCAAATGATTTACAATTAGAATGGCTATAACGCATCCGATAATAATACTAATCATCATCTTCGCTCCCTTCGCTGTCTATTAATATAAGTTCTACCCAACTTGGTATTGTATATTCCATGTTGAACTCCTTTCTTTATTTCTATGGTAAGTATATAATATCTCAACTAATTATGTCAACTCCTAAAAAAATATTATTTATTAGTTGAAAAAAAATACAAACACACCATATAAGTATATCCGGTTATTGAATGTGATCAGTTCAATATTGTGGCTGAAAAACAGTTTTAACAGAGCTGTAAGGCACAGGGCGACATGACTGACGGACAAGTGTTTGAGGTCATTAGCTTTGGTTCGAGTAAGATTATAGAAGATGTTTATCTGTGTTCTGAAAGTTGGAGGTAAGACAACTAATCCTCCCAAAATCACCGGATCCAATCATACAGGAGCATATAAAAGATACTCCTGTATGGCTCTTAAAAGCTGTTTTATTTTCCTTATTTTGCGCGGTTTCTCTTTCTATACCCTGCTTTGTAAGCTCCAGTGGCAAATTCAAGTGCACAGCGTAAAGTATCAAATAATCCTTGATAGGCTCGATAAGTTTCACCGTCCCATACATTCCATCTCCCTCCCAGGGGATGTTCTATGACAGCAACAGCCATTGCAACTTCGTTGTCACTATGTGTTATTGTATAATGTCTTTTTAGTTTCTTACCACAGCATACGCAGTGGGTTCTTTTGGTAGTGATAGTCATGGTTGTTAACCTACTTTCTATATTTCTAATTAATTTTTATTACATAGTATATGTGTAATAATTATTGTGCTTTTTCCAAAAAATTTCCAAGAAATCTGTGGATAACTTTAAATTATTTTATATCGCCCCAACTAGAGCCAACTTCACAATCAACTTTAACAGGTACCTTTAACTCAACACACTCTACCATTTGTTTTTCAATTTTCTTTGCATGTATCTCTGATTCAAACGAACAATCTAATTCATCATGCACTTGTATGTGTGGAACTATTCCTTCTTTATATAAATCTAAAATTGCTTTCTTTGTCATGTCAGCTGCTGAACCTTGTATCAATCTATTCAAAGCTTTGTATGTAAACGCACGTTTAATATTTTTTCCATGTTCCCTGGTCGCTTGTTCACGTTGCAATGGCTTATGTATACCGAAGCTTGCGGGCTCCCATAAATCAAAACGACACTTACGTCCCAGTAAAGTTCTAACAAAACCATTTTCTTGTGCAGACTTAGAAGCCTGTTCCGTGAGCTGTTTAACAAAAGGCACACGACTGTGATAAGTTTTAAACAAAGCATCGGCCTGCTCATCATTCATTCCAAGCTGACTTTTTAATTTACCTTTACCCATTCCATAGAAGAGCCCCAGGTTAATTGTCTTTGCAGTTTTACGATCAATGTTAGCCATCTCTGCAACAGTGCCATGGAAGTCCAGGTCACTATTATATCCATCAATAACTTTATCAGCACCTTCTAAACCATTCCTGGTTATAGCAGCGTAGTGAGCCACGAGCCGTGGTTCTTGTTGGTTGTAATCAAAGCAACCCCACTTCGCTCCTTCTTCAGGTATAAATAAACTTCTTATCATCGGTCCAATCTTTGCGTTTCTTGCAGGTATCTGTTGAAGGTTAGGGTTACTCATTGAAAACCTACCTGTAACAGTTCCACCCTGATCAGATCTCATTTGATGTATCTCAGCGTGTATTCTACCTTTGTGTTGATGCTTCATAATTGTGTCAATAAAAGTTGTCCTGGCTTTATTTATCTCACGAGCCTGAACAATTAAGTTAGCTAACTTACTTGGGTGAGTTCCTAAAAAATTCTTATCGAACTTAGGTTCCTTCGACTTTGCAGTCTTTTCGTAAGGTATGTCCATAGAGTCAAATGCTTTCGCAACTGAACGTGCTGCCCACAAATCAACAGAAACCCCTGAGATGTTTTGGATAGAGGAAAGAAGAAGATTCTCTTCTTGAAGGAGTTTCTCTTTTATCTGAGCAGCACGACTGGTGTCAACACGGACACCTCTCCACTTCATCTCAATTAAAGCCGGAAGAATGTTCGTCTCTAATGAGAATATGGAAACTAAATCTTGTTTATATATTTCTGACTCCAGGCGACCCCACAACTTCAGTGTGAGCTCGGCATCCTGTTCAGCATAAGGTCCTACAAACTGTGCGGGGAGCTTGTACATCTCGCCTTTAGGGTCTACACCCCACTCTTTTGCAGCCTCATAAAGTAAAGCTTCTGATTTCTTTTCACCCAAATAGTCTTTAGCAACAGCATTAAGAGAGTAACCCATACGATTCTCGTCTATGATTTGAGCTGCTATCATTGTATCAATCAACGTGCCGTTGACAGGTATCTCTTGATGTTTAAGCCAACCAACATCATACATAGCATTATGAAAAATCTTTCTATTAGGTAAAGACATCATCTTTTTAAAATTTCTAAAAAATATTTTCTCATCAAAGTTACCACCACCAGGATGTCGTAAAGGAAAGTAACCCTTCCAACCTTCAACTGCCATGGCTACACCAATGATTGCACCGTTCCCGGTAGCCCAACCAGGGCCTTTTGTTTTGATGTCAGGGTCCATTGTTTCTAAATCAACAGCTATTTCTTTAGCGTCATCTAAATTAGGAATGTTTTCTGGCGGCAACCACTCGCTTGGTGGTTGAAACATAGGTATTTGATTACTCATGTAAGATTCTATCTTTCCTTCCTTATACTCTGGTAGTATCCAATTATGTTCTTTCATCTAAAAATTTCTGAGAATTCTAAATTACTTTGACTAGCAACAAGATGCAAGGACTGTTTTGCTCTCGTAGCTCCAACGTAAAATACTCTTCTCTCGTCGTCTGGATTAGCTAAATAACCTTGCTCAACTCTCTTTGTAAGATCAGTAAGCAACATTACATTATCAGCCTCTCCACCTTTAGCACCGTGTATTGTTGAAACTTTTATTCTAGGTTTTAGATCTATCTCCTCATTATTTCTTAACAAAGATAAAACATAAACTTTCATTGTTTCAGATACTTGTGTCAAAGCATAGTGCCAGGGGGTTCTTTGTTCTGTTTTAAGACCATGTTCAACACCTAATGTTGCAATGTTAAACATCTTCTTCTCATCAACTCCTGACAATCCTTTATGCCCGCGTGCTACATCCTTATCTAATTTTAGATAAGAATAAAAATTCTTTACTTGATTAAAGTTTACTTGCTCACCTCTTTGTAAAGCTTCCCAGGTTCTAATAGCTTCAACTAGTTTCTGTGATACAGAAGGATTGTCAAACTTTTCATAGTAGACACCCATGCTCCTTAGCTCATCAACTAATTGTTCTGCAACGTAGTTAGTCCTACCCAGTAAGAGCCATGATCCGTGTTTCAAGTTTACTGAGTCAAAGCGATGTATATGTTTTTCAAGAAATCCAGAAGCAGTTTTAGGCCTATAGTCTTTAGGCACCCTGTTCTCTATCCTGTTAACTAATTTATTAGCTACACCATGCACTGCAATAGGCACACGATAAGACTGATTTAATATTTCTCTTTTACCTGGTAAATCAATTAAGAACTCCGGCTGAGCTCCTGACCATTTAAAAATAGCTTGGTCATCGTCTCCTGCTATGTAAACCCTTGCTACAAGACTTTGCATGTGTTTTACCATTTCCCACTGTATAAAAGACAAGTCTTGAGCTTCATCTACAATAAGAACATCTAAATTAGGGTTAGGTGTTTGCTCGTTATATTCAATGATCATGTCAGTATAATCAAATAAGTTTCTTTCTTTTTTGTAAGCTTTTAAAGCTCTGTCAACATATTCTAACTTTAACCAACCCCCTGGCACATGACCAAACTGATGAAATACTTTTTCCAAGGGCTCATTTTTTACCTTAGCCAGGTTTATCAACTGCATATAAATGTCGTCTGCAACAAAAGCTCCAAAGGTATTAATAGTAGAGTCAGGGTTTGTAAGCCTGAGCTGCAGTATACTTTCTAAATCCTTGTAATGTTCATCCTTCATAACATTTGTTTTGTCTAGTTTCAAAGATCTGTAAGCAAGACTATGTAGTGTTCTAAAATTAGAAAATTGTTTTCTCTCTATATTAAACTTAGAACAAGCTCTAGCGACAGCTTCTTGTGAAGCCTTACGAGTAAACGCAAAGTATCCTATGCGGTCGGGTGGTGTTCCGCGTTCCAATTCTTGTTCTACTATATTCAATAATTTGGTCGTCTTGCCAGTGCCTGGAGGCCCAAATATAATTGTTGTGTTATCCATTAGAAAGGTATTGTCTCCTTCATACTTGGTAGGTCTAAATTAACTTCCTCACCACTTTGATCAGGAACATACCACATGTAAACTACTTTACCTCTCACTCTTTTTCTTGTGTCACCACCACCTAACTGTTTTATCCTTGCGCCCATTTGTGTTGTAGTAAACTCAAAGAATCTTTTTTTCTGTAAGTACTCTTCTAAAGAAGACATCTTAAAAAATATCTTACCCTCCTCAGCCCAGGCCTTACCGATTAATATTTCTTCTATGTTCATTGCTTTACCTTGATCGTTAATAAAGTTATCAAGGTGTTGTTCAAAGCGACCTTCTTTTCTAACTTCTTTAGGCATCTCAATGATCTCTACACCCTGTAATAACTGTTGAATTCTTGCGGTCCAGTCTCTTGTATTCATAGGGTTAGGTAAAACGTTTAAGTTATCCATGCATGCTTTTCTAAACTTTGACTGATCAAAGAGAGAGTCTGTTGTGAGCTCGAGTCTTTGTCCATCTACATTTAAAAACCAAACAGACTCATCTGACTGATACTTGGTTAAGTCACCAAACTTATGTTCGTAGTCAGGACCAACCCCATGGACTCGTTGTCTACATAGGTTTGAATTACAATGTGAACACATTGGTTGATCCTTACACTTGTATGCATATTCTTTCTTCTCATGTTGCTTAATAGTCTTGTTGACTTGCGCAATAGACAAAGAAGGGTCCATGTACTTGTGATTAAACTCTGATATTTTATCCTGCCAATGATCAGGAAAAGCTTTCTTAGCATACACAGCGTATTGATATAGGGCGTTATCTCTTGTGCCTTCAGGAAAACCCTCGGCCATTAAAGTTTCTAAACAAGGTGGTCCATCTTTAAGCTCACGAGAATCATCAACTACACTAATTTCTTTTAATTCTTTTGGTGTCAACACTATGTTGTCATAGTGCTTATAAAATTCTTCTACTGATAAAGACTGACCCTCATCATCCATAGCATAACGCATGCTTTCATCACCGCCGTGATAAGGCAGATTTAAAAAATTACCTGTGTCACCTCTATCTGCTTTGATCTCAGTCTGCTTAGGAAATATTTCACAATCAGCATAACCAAGAAAGGCTGCTATTTCATACAACTTGTTTCTCATTATAGTTGCTGACACTGCTTGCTTTGTAAATAGAAACAGGTGTGCCCCGCCGCTCTTAGAACGACAAACACTCATAGGAATTTTCTTCAACCTAAGCTTTTTTATTATTGCTTTAAAATCAAGCGGATACTTATCGATATCACAACAACCCCAAAAACAATTGGAGTTATCCATGATAGGAACAACACCCAACGAAGGGTCCTGTCCTAGCAAGTGATTCCTATAGTATTCCTCTAATAAAGGCTCTTTTTTGATATAAGCTTTACCTGATAATTTACCATTCTCTTTAGTCTCTCCTTTGTAGTAAACACCATAGGCTCTATCTAAACCTCTAAATATCTCTCTAAATTTCTTATAATCCAAAACATCTCCTGATTAAATAAGGGGGCCGAAGCCCCCTTTAAAGTTAAAATGGTATGTTCTCGTCGACTTTAGTAGAGGATGTTTCACTTTCCTCGTATGAAACATTTCTCTCACCTTTACGACAGCTTTCTTCAAAGTCTTTTGCCATCTGTAAAATCTCAGAACTATTATCTAACTCAGTTATCACGGCATCTTTTATGGGGCCATTCCAACCATACCAGGTACCTTTGTCATTTGATTCTTTCATAGTTGACCACTTGTATACGTGAGCAAAAGAAGGAGCAGCAAATAAAGTACCATTTTCGTTTTTTAAGAACTGTCTTTTCATCATAGTGTTCCAACGCTTACTGTGCTTAAGCTGTGTTGACTTAAACGTAATAACAGCAGGTGAAGGTACACCAGTCTTTTCCATGACTAGAACAAAATGATTGTGACAAGTATCGATGTAGTTGCCACTTTCAAGTCTATCTTTGTTCTGCTCATCCCTTTTAGTCTTCATAAGAATGTCAGAACTAGCATCATAAACATTGATAGGAGCACTACTGCCCTGTCCTCTATCAGTCCATTCAACGTACTGTAATTGAAAGTAACAAGGTATAATCTTAATACCCTCGTCTGATTTAAACAGTTCTTGAGTTACAGTATTGTAAATCATTCCTGCTTTTGCACCTTCAATTTCTTCTAGTTCAGGTGATAGCTGCATCAAGATTTTAATTCTTGGTGTAGCCATTGTGTCAGTAGATACGTTTTGTAAACCTCTACCTGACAATGCTTCAAGACTCGATAAAGTTACCGCAGCAACCTCAGAGTTTTTCTTAGTTTCAACTGCCTTACCTGTAGACAGCTTCTTCGTACTTTTCGTTTTTTTAGTTTTACGCATGTTATCTCCTTATCTTTATTTCATTCAAAACATGTACCCCGAAAAGATCTAAAGGTATTTCAGTAGGGTTGCCTTTATCTAGCTGCTCTTTAAAGAAAGCTTTAAGAGTGCTTGGATGCACTGAGGCATTGTCCACAGGCTGTAATCCTTGCTCTTCGATCGCATTAATGATTTGTTGCGCTTGGGGGTCTTCGCCCTTAGCGAAGCTTGCTTTTACTTCACGTTTGATTAAGTCACCAAATCCTTTTTCGCGTAGCACTTCAAAGGCAGACTCTTGCAAGTCCTTCTTGATGTGCGCCACTACTCTTTCGGATGCAGTTACTTTTGATCCATTCGCGAGTGTTAACGATGTAAGATTCTTTGATCTTAAAAGATCAGCTGTCTCGTCGTACAACTTCTGAAGCTTAATATTTAAGTCTTTTTTATGTAACTCAATATTACTAATTTCAGCTATAGTTGATTCGATATCTTGACATTTTGATCCCAAAGAGGACAAAGATCCATCATCTAACTTACTAAGATCTTTAGATGATTGTTCTAAAGAACTTAGCACTGATGCGTTGTTCATTACGTTCTCCTATTCATATCTACTTCAATTGGATAATACTTTTGATGTCTTTTATCCCACTTCAATAGATTAAATTTACCCCTATTAATATCTGAACAATGAGCACACACTATGCCTATGAGTGAAGGATCACCAAGACAAAGAATGTAATCATCGTCAGTATACTCTTTGATTACCTTCTTAATTTTGGCAACTGCGGGTCCAGGTGATAAAACTACCTGAAAACCGGGGGGCATGACTGGAACTAACTTACCATACTTATCAGCAGATAAGATGTCCCTACCAGGCATTTCTTGTACAATATATACTATGCTCATATTTCCTTCTTTCTCGTTGCGTATTATATAGTAGTTGCAATCCCAATTACAAGCACTATATTTAGAATTAGAAAGAATGAATAAAATACAGGACTATCCGTTTAAGACTGAGCCTTTTGCTCATCAGCTAGCTGCATTAGGTGCCGCTTTAGAAAAGGATAATTTTGCCTGGTTCATGGAGATGGGTACTGGTAAAACTCTTGTAGCTATTTACAACTCTAGCTATCTTTATGACAACGGACACATAGAAAGTCTTTGTGTTATAGCTCCTAAAACAGTTTACAAAAACTGGATAAGAGAACTTAATAATCATTTACCGGAACACATTGTGCCTGACATTTTTATATGGGGCTCTGATAATAAAGCGCAAGATAGAAAAAAATTAGATAAGATTTTTTTACCTAACGACAAGTTTAAAATTTTTCTTATGAACATAGAAGCATTTAGCACAAAAAAGGGAGTGGACTTTGCTAAGAAGTTTTTTCTTTCTCACAAATGCATGGTGGCCATTGATGAAAGCACAACTATAAAAAATCCTACAGCTGCTCGAACTAAAAATATTTTAAAGATGTCCCCTTTGATTAAGTACAAAAGAATTATGACAGGTTCTCCTGTTACCCGATCTCCTATAGATCTTTATTCTCAATGTGCTTTTTTAGATGAAGACTTGTTGGGCTTTAGTTCTTTCTGGGCTTTTAAAAACAGATACTGCGTAATGGTTAGAAGAAACATGCCTACTCATAACTTTAACATGATTGTAAGGTATCAAAGACTCGAAGAGCTTGCAGAGAAGATAGAAAACTTTAGCTACCGCGTGCTTAAAGATGATTGTCTTGATCTCCCTGAAAAAATATATCAAGTGCGTCATGTATCAATGACTCCAAAACAAATGGAAGCTTATGTTTCTATGAAGAGAATGGCTATCGCAAATATTGAAGGAGAAAGACTAACTGCACTGTCAGCTCTAACACAAATTTTAAGACTACATCAAATAGTATGTGGACACGTAAAACTTGATAACGGTGAAGTAAAGGAAGTTGAAAACAACAGGATAAAAGAACTCATGAACATACTTGGTGAGACATCCGGTAAAGTTCTTATCTGGGCAAACTATAGACACGACATACAAACGATTGCAAAAGAAATTGCCAAGGTTCATGGTCCAGGTTCCGTTGCTACTTTTTTTGGAGACACTCACAGTGAAGAAAGGCAAAGCATTGTAGATAGATTTCAAAACGAAGAAGAGTTGAGATATTTCGTAGGTAATCCTAAAACAGGCGGTTATGGTTTGACTTTAACTAGAAGTCACACTGTGATATATTATAGTAACTCTTATGACTTAGAAGTCCGATTACAATCTGAGGATAGAGTGCACCGCATAGGACAAACATCAAAGGTCACTTATGTTGACCTAGTAACCGAAGGCACTGTGGATGAAAAGATTGTACAAAGTTTAAGAAATAAGATTAACATAGCGACGCAAGTCATGGGAGAGGAGTTAAAACAATGGCTGATTTAATTAAAGGACCTAGAGTACTGTCTTTAGGCGCAGGAGTGCAGTCTAGCACTTTAGCATTTATGTACGAGTATGGTGAGATAGGCCCTATGCCTGACTTCGCTGTTTTTGCGGATACAATGGCAGAGCCCAAAGAAGTTTATGAATGGTTTGAATGGATGAAGACTAAAATTAAAAACTATCCTATTCATGTTATCAGTGCGGGAGACATAGAACGAGATTCCATTGAAGCAGCAGAAGGTTTGCATACTTCAAGAACCCCACCTTTTCTTACTAAAGAACCAAAGAAAAACAGCATGGGTATTTTAACTCGTCAGTGTACCGGGCACGACAAGATCGAACCTATTCACAAGTGTTGTAGACAATATATGGGTTATCAAAAAGGACAACGTGTTAAAAAAGGAACTGTTGTAGAAATGATCATGGGTATATCTCGTGATGAAACTTATCGTGTAAAAGAAGCTAGAAAGCCTTGGATCAAAAACATGTATCCTTTGGTAGAGAGAAATATTACTAGAGCCATGTGCAAGAAATGGTTTGAAGATCATGCTATGCCAAAGCCTCCAAGATCAGCATGTACTTTCTGTCCTTATAAAACCTGGAAAGAATGGAAAAATTTAAAAGATAATTCACCAGAAGATTTACAACATGTTTTTGATTTTGAAAAGAAAATTAATGGTGGTTTTAAAGGTATGAGAGAAGGTTACACATGCTTTGTTACCAAAGAAGGTAAACCGCTAAGTGAAATTGATATTGATGAAAAGGCAAAAGACAATGGTCAGATGTCCATGTTTGATGAACTAGGTGGCGTTGCAATCAATGCTTGTGATGGGATGTGTGGCGTTTGAGTCGAATCGTATATCAAGACGGTAAATTATTTTTAAGTTTAACAAGAGAAGAAGTTAAACAAGCTCAAGACAATCTTGGCAGACCCATTGAACTTGATATGGGTCAGCTAAAAATATTTCAAGAAGACATTCACAAAGCTGCTATGGCTCATTGGTCCAAGGTTGAAGTTTATAAAGCCGTTGAAGAACATCAGCTATCTTATAATCGCAAATCTAAAAGAAAAAAATAAATGTATATTCTCCCCAGTAAAGGAGAATTAAATGTTTAACTTAACCAATAAAGCAAAAGATCATTTCTTAAATTTCTTTAAGACTGACGACAAAGACGAATCAATCAAAGATTTCTGCCAAGCAGAATATAAAAAAGATTGGTATGCAGCCTACATGACATTTAAGCACGAAGGCCGCTTTCCAAATTTTATTAGAAGAACACTTTAAGTGTTCGCTACAATTTCAGACAAGTGTTCACAGCGCTTCGGTGTCTGTGAATGCCACCTGGAATCCTGCATTTCAGCCGCGGCTGTCTTATAGTCCTTAACTCTTAAAGCTTTAAAAAACTTGAGGAACTTACTAACGCCTGTGGTCCCCAATTGAAAAACCATTTCCAAAATTACCTCACCTATGTGTTGTGGTACATCGTGACCAATCTTATCTTCTATTAACATGTCAGCTCCTGCTGCGGCTCTGTTTAAATCTATTTCAAATATTTCCATAATGTCTTCTAAAGATATCTCTACCCCTTCAGCAAATCTTTCCATTTCATGTGGCTGTACGAGGTGGCCTATGCCCACAGTTTTTTTGCCTAAACTGTCCAAGTATACAGAAGTCCTTAGCCCTTCATGGTCCTGCACCCGAGCCTTCAATTCATCAGTTATTTTTATCATTTCTAATTCTCCTTCTATCTAAAAAGACATTTTAACATACTAATACTGAAAGTTTAAGCCAAAATTTAAATCCCCTGAAGGAGTGGCTCTGAAATTGTAATCGACAGGATTGTCATTAAACATAAAGCTATTGCTGTATCCTATCCCTTTGTTAAGATTAAAAGGATCAACGTTTAAATTATCTAATCCATAACTTGTTCCTAAATTTTTAAGTTGTTCAATCCTATCATATATTGCTTGAACACCTGTGTTGTCTGCTAACATGTTTGAAGGATCCATATCACTGACTCTTATAGGATCGAAGGACATGTTTCTGAACAAAGGATTGTTAGAAGCCCCTGCACCTTCTAATATACCTTCCAAGTTTTCATTAACCCTTTCACCTGGAGGGTTGATTACTCTATTTATACTTTGTTTTCCACTTTCAACCTTGTCTAGTATGGAACGCAGTAGCTGACCGGTAACTCCACCACTCATTACTTTTTCACCAACAGCACCCAATGTATCACCTGCTCCTCTGCCAATGTCTGCTAAAAACTCTCCAAAGTTTCTTGGTCCAAGAGCAGTTAATGTGGGAGACTGCATTGATAATACTGTTCTTCCTTTATCGTCTTTAACACCTTTATTGACTAAATTTAATCGAGTAATACCGGAGTCGTCTGTTGTTTCGGTTCCTCCCGCTCTTACACCTTTATCATATTCTCTGGTGCGTTTAAGAAAGTTATCTAGATCAGCGGGTCTATTGTACTTTTTTTCAATCTCTCTTGCTGCTTTCGCAATTACGGGGTTAAGTCTAGCTCCTCCTTCAGCAGTTGTGCCAGGAGACATTGCAAATTTTTTACCGCTTTTACTTATAGAAAACCTTGACACTATACTCTTCTCCTTAAGGATGCTTGTAGTAATCCATCTTGTGGAAATAAAGCCTCTGCAGTTTGTACATCAGGTGTTCCGGTAGTTAAAGGCTGATTGATAACTTCGTTAATGTTTGGAACGCTTGACGGTCTACTTACCTGATTGGCATCAGGAACCTTGACCGCGGTTTCTGGTTGTTGAGCTGCGTCTGAAGTTGAAGGAACAGTGGTTGGTTGCACGGCTTCGTCTTGCTTTGTTTCAGGTAAAAGTTTCTGTTTTACACTGTCTATGAACTTTCCTGTGGCAAGATTGTTTGCCATAGTTACCTCTTTTAATCCACCGAATCGACTATATGAATCTTCAGCAGATTCTATTAAACCAAGTTTAGTGAAATCATTTTCTAATGAATCTTCTAAAGCTTGATCGTTGTCAAAGAATCTTTCTAATGCTCTTCCTAAGCTGACTAAACTACTTGGGTTCTTTAAATACTTACCAGTTGATAAATCTTTCATAGCTTCTGTCATAGGTCTTAAAACAAAAGGTTGAGCCATGAGACGAGCAGAATACTTAGATAGTAAAACAGCAGCAATAGTTCCTATAGGACCTACTGTTAAAGTAGAAGCACCTACTAAACCTGCACCGGTTATACCTCTTAAGAAAGAACGTACACCACCAATCTGAGCTCTTCTGGCCAAGAAGGTAGAAAGGTTAAAGTTTTTATTATTAAAGAAAATAGCAGAAGCATCTGCAAACTCTCTTAAGGTATCTACTGTTAGTGCTTTTCCATCAGCATCTTTTAATTTAGCCAAGTTTAAACCTTCACCAAGACCACGTAAGCCTCCATCATCTAACCTACCAAATTGATCTAATCCTAAATTCATTTTATATTTTTGAACATCGAAGGTCATCTTGCCCAGGTCATCTGCAAGTCCTGCGCTACCTTTACTTGTTGTTGTAAAAGCTTCTTGAAAAGCTCTTCCTAATTTAAAAGTCATAGCTTCTCTAAAAGCATCTTCACCTGTTCCTTGAATACCGGCCGCTCTTAAGTCTTCTATTTTTGCATTTTTAAAAATCTTATGAATTGTTCTAACACCCTGTGGGTTAGATAAGGTAAAAGCTTTGTCAAATAAAGTATCTAAAAAACTACCACCCATTAAAACTTTATCTTGAAAATAAAAATTACCTGCCCCTTTAAAGTTTTTCTTTTGATCTCCCATGAGTATTGCATATTGAGCATAATCTTTATCGGCTATGTTTAAATTATCTAAGTATGCTTTTTTTAATTTGTCAAAAGCTTCATCAGTAACGTTTGCAGGTTTAATAGGGTTACCTAAAATTCTTTCAAGAAAGTCTTGAGCTCCCATTAAATCATCAACGGATGCTTTACCCACTCTGCTTGTGCCTCTCTCAGACAACTCTCCGAGAGTAGTTGCTATTACATCTCTAGTGTATTTAATTCTGTCATAGTCCACAAAACGACCAACATTGTTTACATTTTTTGGTTCAACTATTTCTTTAAATATATCAGAAACCATTTTGAGATCTCCTGATGCTTTACCAAAGTCAGTTCCGGCACCTAGCCTGTCCAACATTTCTTTTGAGTAGGTTCTTAAACTTTCAATGTCAAAAGCTTTGTTAAGAAGTCTTCCAGACTCATCGCGAAGTCTGTATTTGTCTAGAATATCACTCATCATCTTTTTATCACCAGATAAAAAAGCTTCTCTAACATTATATCCCATTTTAGCCATCACACTAGAAGGGCCTCCTTTTGCAGCGTCAACGAGTTGTTTAAATCCAGGAACAGTGCCTTCACCTTTTTTAATAAAACCGCCTACATTTTTAGCATAGGCTTTTTCAAACTCAGGACCAAAGAAAGGAACTCTACCTAAAACGTTAGGTAAAGAACTTACGATAGGAATATTTGAAACCTCTGCTCTGCCTGGTTCTACTCCTATGTTTTTTAATCTATTGTAAACATTTGGATTAGGAGAAAGTAATCTCGTTCCACCTGCTTTGAATAAACTCATAACTGGTCTAACCGCTGTTAAACCACCACCCAACATTAAGTCAAACTGTGTTTCTTTTTTTAAATAATCAACTAACTGATCTTGAGTTGGTCTATTGATACCTGTTTCATAACCAATCATTTCTCCGTACTCATCAAAAGTAGGACTGTATAAAACTCCTTTTGAATTTAGATGAGTCATCAAACCTTCGTAGCCTGCTAAAGAAGATATATAAGCTGCGGTTCCGCCCAATACAGCACCTACGGCTGCACCAGGTAAACCAAAAAACTTACCAATGTTAGCTCCTAGCTTAGCTCCCGCTACTGTTCCTCCCAAAGATGAGGAAAGGCTTGTTAACAATTTTAAGCCAGGTAATGGATTAGGTCTGTCTGTAAAGTATTGAAACTTGTCATCTATCTCGTTTAGGTCATAAGTTTCAGGATGCATCATTCTATCTGTATATCCGTACTGATTCATAAAATATTCAATGTTTTTAATTATCTCTTGTTCAGGTAATCCTTTTTGCATTCCTACTGTTGAGACTTGTGAAATTATTTTTTTCATTCCTTCTAAAGGAATTTTAGCTGAAGCGAATTTACCTGCCGACTCATACTTTGATGCAGCCTGTCTAAAACCTAATACTGTAGGTAGCTCTGCCCCTGGTTCTAAAGTCTTATCGTCTTCTCCCTCTACTAAATCTCCCTCAGCAAATTCTTTTACATCTTGTAAAGTAATTCCATCCATTACTTCAGGGTTGTCAGTGCTTTGTTGAAACTGAAGTCTTGCTAAGTAAAGATCGTCAAGTGTTAAATAATTTTTCATTTATAATCCATATTCCTCTAGTATAGCTTTTAAATTAAAATACTCTGATTTTTGAGTATTGTTCTGACCAGTTGATTGTAAATCATTTTGATTAAGTTTTTCTACCGGAACATTTATTGTAGGATTAACATATAACCCTTGAGTTCCTGATTTAGGCATTTGAAAAACTGAAACTTTGTTTGGTTTCCATCTATAAAGATCAGCAACACCCGCCTCTTCTGTTTGAAAGTTGAGGTGAACAGGTGTGTCATATCTGTAAATCATTTTTTGTTTAAAACTTCCGAGCTTTTGACTTAATTCTTGAGGGCCTTGAAAAATACTATCCAGTTTAAACTCGCCTATAGAAGATTCAATTGTGTCTTTCAATAATCTTTGTTCAGGTTGTTGAAAACGTGCAAATTGAATACCTAAAATCTTACCCTTTAAGCCTAATTGAAATACTTTAGGATCAATACTAAGTTGCTTGCCTGCAATACTAAAATTGTATCTTTGTTGAGAAGTAGCCTCAGGTCTTATGAACTTACCGTCCCTAAACTCAATTCCTTCTTCTGCAGCTGTTTCTTTAAGAAAATTAAAAGTATCTTGAGCGTCTTGTTTAACATCACCAATCTTCATTAAAGTGGTTTCACCCATTTCATTTGCAACGGGGATAGTACTGTCTGCCGTTAATCCTTGTGATTTCATATAGTCATCGACCGCATCTGGGTTTTGTAATATGTCGTTTAGGGTAAAGTCACCAAAAGCTTTATTTTGATAAATTTCTTCATTTAAAAGATTTATAAACTGTTGATCGTCATTTACGCCTTGTTTTTTAAGATTTAAGTCTTGTTTCATTCTTCCTTTTAATTCTTTGTCAGCGTCTCCTGTTAGGCCCGTATCAAAATTTTCAATTTCTGACAAAGCCAATTCTATATCTTGAGCTTCATTTGCAGTGTATAGCTGTGAGGTGTCTACATTATTGGTTAAAGCACTTATAAAATCAGCACTTTTACCAAGAGCTAAACTTAGTAATGCTTTTGGACCAACAATTGCTTCACCGCGTTCATTAACTAAATCTGTTCCCGCAACGGCAGTAACAAAGTTTATTGAACCCAACAATGCATTCATTTTTGCATTGTCCTCTTTAAAGAACGAATCTGGATCACGAAGACCTTTGTAATAAGCGGCATCAGTATTATTATCGACTAGAACAAAAGGATGATCTTGAATAACTCGTCCACTAGGTAAAGTTATATTTTGTATAGCATTCAGCTTCCTTACGTCTTCTGGACTAGACACAGGGATGTAATCAGATGTATATCTGAGAATACTTCCGTTGTCTGCAAACTCAACTCTTCTTAAATACATTGTTTTGTCAAAAGGTTCGTCTTGAGATGCTTGATCTGCAGCAATTGTTGCTGCTCTATCTAACATGTCTTGTTCTTTTTGAAAAGCCATGGATACGGCACTTGCACCAAGTTCTCTGTCATATGCTTTTCTTTCTTGAGCAAGTTTAATAGCACCATCAAGAACAGGACCACTAGCCTGACCCAATACATCTAAGAAACCTGCAACACCTTTTTCATTGGTCTTACCTGATACTAAGTTAGAAGCTAGTTGTAATAGAAGAAGAGCAGGAGTGGTTGAGTCTTTTGTTTCGGTAGCATCTCTAAGTAAAGTTTTAAAACGTTCAGTTTCTCTTTCAAAATCAAAAGTACCTGCTTCTCTATTTGCAAGATCGTTTTGAGCGGCATCTTTGTTAGCAAAGCCTTCTTCACCACCACTACTGTTGTTTATAACTTCATCTTTTTTCTCATTTACTATGTCATCGTTAGGCTTCTCTTCCCCGCCACCTAATAAATTAATTAAATCTTTTGCTCTTTTGTCTATTCTAATTGGACTTTCGCCACCTCTTGTTAAATCTGTTTGTGGTTGAGGGAAAGGACCTTCCTTAGCTAAGTCTTCCATTAAGGACAGGTCTCCAGTTGTAACATCTTTGAAAGGCACACCAGGACCATCTATGGCCTCTACTTCTTGAACTGATTCTTCATCTTTAGGAAAGTTATAGACACCCGCTGCCTGAGCATCTTCCAACCCTCTTTCTCTAGCTTGTTTAAATCCTTCAACCAAAGCTTTCTCAGCTTGTCTTATTTCACCTGCTCCAACACCAATCTTTGCTAAATCAAATGCAAAGTTAGGCTGTTTAACTGCGTCTATTAGAAAGTTTAATCTTTTATTTGACCCCACTGGAAAGTTCTCATTGAAAAAGGTTAATGGATTTGTTCCTGCTTGACTTGGAAAACCATATGGATTGCTTTCTGTTTTAACTCTAAAACCAGAACCTAGACCTGTGTCAATAGTTCCTCTGTCTAAACCAAAACACCAGTCCCCAATTCTTGGACTATACCTCTATTAATGTCTTCAATCGGAGCTAATAAGTAATTAAAAGCGTCTCCATAATAATCAGGAGCAGCTTTAAAAGTTTCTTTAAGATTTTCTAAAACTCCTTTTGAAATATAAGCACTTGTGCCTGACTTTTTTTCTTCTTTAGCAGTTTTAGAACCGGCTGCTATACCACTGAGAAAGTCAAAACCTAAAATAGGTTTGAAAAGACCTGAGTCGTAAACACTTTCTGGACGAGCACCACGAGGTTCGCCTCTTACCGAAGATCCGCCTCGGTAGCCTTTAACAAACATTTGTCTATTAAGTACATTTGACATTCATTACCCTATGAGAAACTAAACCCTGAATCACCTAACAAAGAACTAATACCTGCTAAACCTACTCCTGCACCAAGTAATTGACTAAATGGAGAAGGTGAAGGTTGTGTTGTAAATACCTGTTGACCAGAAGGAACGCCTCGTAAAATATCTGAAGCAAACTGTATTCTACCAAAAGGTTCTCTTTGTGCTTCTAAAGTATTTTGACGAGCTACGTCACGTTGCATTTGATCTTGTTGTTGTTGTAGTCCTCCAAGACCCAATAGCTGACCTATGTCTTGAAAACCACTCCTTTGAGCCATAGCACCTAAACCTGCTGTTTGTTCAGCTATACCTTGTTGCGCTATACCTCCTGCTAATGTTTGTTGACCTAACTGACCGAGTGTTGCTGCAGATCGTAACTGTTGTTGCTGAGCTTGTAAAAAATTTCTTTGTAAATCTTCAGCGATTCTTCTTGATTTAATGTCTTGTAAATTTCTAGCTAACTCTGCTCTTTGAACGCCTTCACGACCACCACCAAAAGCACCGGCAGCGACTGCTTGAGCGTTAGCTTGATTCTGAGCCATAGCACCTTGACGATCAATTTCAGATAAAACATTTTGTGTAACTTGTGATTGATACGGATCCATAAACTGCGAAACTCCAGAAGGACCAACCATTCCAACTCCTTGACCTATAGTACCAATGCCCGCTCCTAAAGTAGTGCCCGCTGCACCTAGTTGTTGAGAAGCTGCACCTAGAAAAGGTTGATAAGCTCCAATGCCAGAAGAGATCGTATTGCCTGTAATATCAGTATTGGCTGCAGAGATAGCTGCGTTTTGAAAAGGTTGAAATTGTGCTACTGAAGCAGCAGGAATAGTTTGAGCGGTGTTAGCTACACCAGTTGGTCCAAAAACAGACTGAAGTAATTGTTCTGCTCTGTCTTCTATAAACTGTGGTTGTCTAATAATTTGTTCTTGAACTGACATTATGCCGTACCTACCATATTACCTAATATACCTTTTTTCTGAGCATCTTGTAAGCCATAAAAGAAAGAACCGCCCATTTCTTTCGCTTGGTCTAAATCTTCTGCACCCATGCCATAACCTATATCAGCTACTGTATTGGCATTAACAACAAACTCTCCGTCAGCTAATTTTGCGTATACGGTGTCCTTGTTCGGTGATCCACGATCATCGGATATTGGACCTTCTCTCTCTAAAAATAAATCTCTTCTTGGACTGTTCATTTGAAAATTGTCTATATTGCCGTCCATCATCATACCTTCTGCAGCTCCTATTGTTAGAACACCTTTTCCTGGACCAGTTTGAAAAATCTTAGGGTTTTCATATTGATCAAATTTAAATTTTTCTTCTTGCATCTGTCGAAGTATCTCTTCCCTACGTTGTTCTCTTAACATTTCAAGCATGTCTTTATCATCTTGACTCAAACCATCATCTTTTTTGTTTCTTGCTTGATATTCTTCTAGAGTCTCATTAAATCTAGGAAGTGTGTCGTTGACCTGCTCACCTTTTTTAGCGTGCATGATACCACCATCTTTAGCCATGTTATAAGAATAAAGTCCACCTTGACCTGCAACCGGGTTAATGAGAGAGGCCATGCCTGTAGGTAGAGAACCTTGACTACCTATCTGAGGACCACTTGGTAAACTTTCCATGTCTTCTTCATCAAAGAAACCTGAAGTTCCCGCTAAACCAAGAGCACCTATAAGAAGTTCAGGATTAGTTTTTGCAAAATCTGCAAATTTAGAAAATATTCCTGCTTTTGAAATAGGATCTCCACTTAAAATATTTTTTTGTGCTTCAGCTAAAATAGCTTCATCAGTTGAACCCGTTCCCAAAGCTTTTAATGCATCAAATTCTTTTAAGGTTGCACCACTAATCTCTGTGCCTGATCCTATGCCGGTTCTCATTCCACCTTGTAAAGGATCGTATATTGGTTTTCCACCAATCATCCTTGAAGCTTCTGTAGCTTGACTGGGTAAATACTTACCACCAAAGCCCATGTTAGTCATGCCTGGAGAGAAGCTACGTTGACCAAATGATTTTAGTATACCTGATTCACCGCCAACGATGCCTGGTATGTTTCCTTGAGAAAAAAACTGTCCGATAGGACCTGAGCCACCAGATAAAAATCTTTGACCACCATAACCAACCGCTCCTGCAAGTAAGGAATTGTTTAAAGCTTCTTGACCTTGATCGCCTCTAACTAAAGAACCTATTCCTGAACCAATTGCAGCTCCCGCAGGTCCTGCAACTGCATATCCAATTGTTCCGGCAACCGCCGGTAGAACATCTTTGATTCCTTCAATAAAATTCTTTAACATTGTTTACTCCGGTAATGTATGTGCCCCTGCAAATACATTAGGAGCTGTTACGTGAACATCTCTTCTTATATCTGCTTCTGTTGTGTCTGTTTCTGAATTGTCAATATCTGCCTGACATTCTTCGTGTGAATTATACTCTTGACCTGTTTTAGTATTAGTAATAGTTGTCTCTACTTTAGCACTATAAACAGGTATTTGTTTACCACCAATATCGTCATAACGTAAGATTATTGGTTCGTCTACAATTTTTGCCATATTATAGTTTTATAGTCGAAAAACTAGGAAATCAATAGGTTTTATTATCTGAAAGGTTGTCCTAACCACCATATGACTAAAGAGTTTCTAATTCCTTTTGTAATAGGAGTAATTCTATGCCAAACAAAAGAAGGAAAAACTATAATACTTCCTTTTTTTCTAAACTCTTCTCTTGTAAAAATTTTATTTTCTTCTTCAGGGTTTAAATGAGCAAGTTCTAAGTTGCCTCCTTCATAGTTCTCAGGCTCAGAAAGAGTAACTGTTACAGAAAGTTTTCTTATTTTACCATGAACAAGTGGATATTCTGGTTGATTCCAAGGCCTAGCAAAAGCATCTGTATGCCAATGAAAGTATTGCCCTTCTCCGTATTCAGTAAATTGAGCAGCTTCTCCATAATCATAATCAAAATTCCAATTTGCATTTTTATTAGCAGCGTCCACATAAGGTCTTATGTATTCATAAATAAAAGATTCAGATGTCCAAAAAATATTAGATGTTCTTTTGGATTTTTTTACCTCATCTTTCTCCCCAACAACTCCTTCTTTAAATTTGTTTTTTTCTTTTAGTTTAAGTATTTCATTACATTGCTTCTCATTAAGAGCACTTTCAAAAAACCAAAAGTCATTAGGTAAGATCATTATGTAAATAAATACATTATTGCTGTTGTTTGACCTCTAATACAGATACTTCAACCATTGCTCGTGATGACGCATTGGCTTGTAGTTTCATTTTATCTCCTTCTTGATAAACCATACTTGTACTTATTGTATTTGTATCGGACGCAGATACATCAACTTGAAATACTTGAAAGTCTGAACTACCGTTATTATGATCAACATTAACAGTAACAGCATTTGATCCATCATAATTATGAGTATTAATTGTTTTGACTATAAATGTAGATACCGGCACAGGTGGTGTCGCTGCAACATTTGCAGTAGGCACTTCAAAGACAGTCGTTAAATCTGTGGTTGTTAAGTTTGCAATAAATCTTTTAAAAACATCAGACATTAACTAAAAAACCACGATCTTCTTGTGGACTCCTCCTGCGTGTCTTGAGTGTATTGAGTATTTAACTGTTGTATCATTTCTTCTAATTGTCTTATAAGTTCAGCAGATTGTTGAGCATCATACTCTGGTCTTGGATCTGGAAATCTTTGTAAGGTTAATTTAGCCAATTTTCTTCTTCCCCAAGTATACCATTTTTAACATGTAATTTGTATTCTTTTTCATCATTGGATAATAATGATTCAATCAATGTATAATACAATACATTATGTGTGTCATTTCTCAAGGTAACCTCACTTTCTAGTTTAATATTTTGATGCACATATTCTTTAGGATGTTTTAATATTAAATGTAAAAAGCCTGAAGTTAAAGATATTCCAGATTTAGGTTTCATTCTAATATATTTTTGATCATCATAAAAAGCGTGTATGTTTTCATAGTTAGTTTTTCTATATGGTTTGGATTTCCAATTTTGTAATATTTGAAAAGGACTCATTATCTTCTACCATCAGGTTGTATATCAAAACGCTGTGTGCCTAATCTCCAAGCTGTTCCTGTAGTATTGGAAACAACATTAACAGTAAATTCTCTGCCTCTACCTCTCAAACTAACAAACTCTGTGGTGTCAGTGAAAGTGGCTGTTTTAATAACACTTGTGGTATTGTTTGGATAATATTTGAATTCTAGATTCATATTTAATGTTCCTGCTTGATTTTGTATATCAGGAATAAGTTTCTGTACCATAAGAATATCATTACCTTCTCCTATTTCAACAGAACCTGATTTAACAAAAGCAGTTATAGCTGCTCCGTCTGCATCATTACCTGTTTCGTGTAGAAATATTTGACTTGCTCCGTCTGTTAAACCAGAAATTGTTTCATTGTTAGCCGTGGTTGTTGATAAGTAGTCTGAGGCAACTGGATTATCATATACCTCTCTGTCGATCCAAGTCGTTCTATCTAAAGTTCCTGTCCACCAAGTTTGTTCCAAATAGTTGTAAGCAACTATAGCATTAATTGTGTCTGATCCTGTTCTAGGATAGAACCACATAATTTCATTAAACTCACCATTATGCCCGGCAAAAGCATTTTCTGCTCCAGTCACATTTATATTATCAAAAATAAATTGTTCGACAGTGCAAGGTAGCTTTTTGACAGTACCATCAAATAAAAAGAAGGAGTCTTGAGACATCCAATAGCTTACACCGTTAATGTCTACACCCGCGTGACTACCAATTATTCCACAGTTTTGACCAAGTTGTCTTAATCCGAAAGTAAAAGGAGGACCAATGAATTGCATAGAGTGTAGAGAAGTATCTGTCCAAACAAGTATCTGACCTCTTGATCGCTCTGCGGCCACGATTCGTGATCCGTCAGCAATTCTTAAAGAACCTGCTGTGTTCTCTGCTGTGGGTTGATACGTTGTAATATCTTCTTGACTAGAAAATCTTATAAGTAAATCATCCTGAGAACCTATTGTGCCAATCGTGTTCTCTGTGCCCATAAAAAGAAGATGTCTGTCGGGAGTAGAAACTAAACTTAATCTTGATGCTGTAGGTGCACCAGATATTGCGGCTGCTCTTGTACTTACACCTGTTGAAGTATCCCATTTAAAGGCACCTCCATTCAAAACAGTAGCAATTAAATCTTCACCAAAATTATCTAATGACCACTGTCTAGCTTCCAAAGTTACATTAGATGTAGACCTCGGAGTGCCCCAGGTAGACACATTCCAATTACCTGTACCCCAACCAAAAGCTGATGTTGATATCTCTGGCCCAATAGATATTTGATACTTTGCATTACCACTACCTCCTCCACTTGCAGTGGATCCTGAAGCAGCCGAGCCAGTAGTAATTACGTAAGCATTATTATTTGCGACAGAAGTTATTTCAAACTCTTTATTCATATCCAAACCATCTATGGCCGAGAATGAATCAAAGGTGACAAAGTCTCCTGCTTGTGCACCGTGAGCTGTGTCTGTAACCACAACAGAAGTTGATGCACTTGTTGTAAAAGGATTAGTAAGAGCTTGAGTTTCTCTGATTGGAGTAATATCGTAGGCTAGACCCTCTTGAATGACATAGAGCTTTCTATCAGTGCCTACAGCATTATACCTTGTGCCATCTAAGGAGACCCAAGCATGCATATCACGAGCTACACCAACCAAGGTTGTAGATATAAATTTCTCCCATCCTTTGATTTTTTGTGGAGATCCTTGAAAAAAACGTACATTATCACCATCAGTCCATTTGCCTTCACCTGTGTAATCGGTGACTTCTTTATTGATTCCGGGTGCGGGTCTAAAATTAACTAAGGGCATCGAGCCAATATACTATACTTTCTTTAAATTAAAAGTAAGTATACCATCCTGTAATTATATATTTTTCTTTGGTATTGCTTACAATTCCTCTGTGGGTATGAGTCCAAATTGTAGGCCAAATTATAGTCAATCCTTTTTCAGCTTTTGTTTTAATATTTTGATGTAAAAACTCAGTGCCACCATCTTCTACATCGTTTAAATATGTCATAAAAACAAGGTGTCTGTGCATAGTTTCTGTATTAAGATTTTCACAATGATAAGTTTTATAGCCTCCACCTTTAGGATAAAATTGAAAGTTATAATTACCGGTTATATTAAATTTATCTGTACACTCAACAGCGGGATAATTTTTTATATATATTTCTAAAACTTTTTGAAGATGTTTTCTATATTTTCCTATGACTCCGTCAAAATTACCTGGACTAACAACTAGATCGACACTCTCTTTAAAATCAGGGTCAACAGTACTTACTCCATCTTTACCAAGCATACCTTTAACAGCATATTTTTTATTGTAATTAAAATACTCTATTAACTCATCACACAGATCCTCTGATACATATGAACCTAGTATAAAGTTGTTGTTACCATATTTTTTAATTTTCATTTTTTACAAAAAATATTAATGGTCATTCTACCATCTTCTGAATTTTCTCCATAATTAGATAAAGATTTGTGTTTAATCTGACCATTAAAAAACAAAGCACAATTTTGAATAAATTTAACTGTTGTTATTTCTTTTTCATCATCAGAATAAAAAGATGTCCCAGAAGATAAATTAGTAGGAGATAAGTAAATTAACATTGTATCTCCTGTATCTGTATGAATCCAATCTTCAACATCATCATCTTTTAGTCTTAAATGAATATATGCATCCATAGATAAATAGTTTGAAAACACTAAATTAAAATTATTTTTAATTAAGTGCATTAAATGTAAATATAGAAAAGGTTCTACCTCAGATAGATTTAAACTTCTTTTCCCTGGCCAACTGTCTGTTGTTTCTTGATTTTTAAGTTCAGGATGATCTTCTACTTTAAAAAGAGATATTTTATTTTTACATAAACTGTAAACTTGATCTATATAAGGAATAAAATCATATCTAATATCAATCATTATTTTCTTTGTGCAACTAAAGTGCCGACATGACCTTTAAACGCACGATTACCAAAGTGAGTCAAAGGCATAGCTAAGTCTGCCCAAATCTCACCTCCACATTCTTGCCATAGCCTAGAAAAATAATAATCCTCTGATAAGTATCTTATTTGTGGTTTACCCTCTCTCGTTTTAGTTTTGTATGGTCCTACAGCAAACAGATCATAACAATTATCAGACTTGTAAGACCCGCCATTTACTATTTGATCAGACTCATACTTACGTTCTGGAAATTTTTTCATCATAGTGCGAAACACTTCTCTTTTAACCAACATCATACCAGTAGCTGCCTCTTGTACAGGGAAGAAACCTTGTTCACCTTTTAAATTAAGAGGATCATCAAAATTAACATTATAACCCAAGGCTCTAGCTTCAATGTCATCAGGAGTAGCATCTGGATTGTTTTTTAAAATTCCTTTTACTTTTTCTAAATAAATGTGTTTTCTAGGATAAATACCGCAAGCTACATCTTTATCTGCACATAATAATCTTTCAATATTTTGCCAACTAAAACCTATGTCAGCATCTATAAATAAAAGATGTGTAGCTACGTAGTCTTTTTCATCCATCATCATAGATACAATTGTATTTCTCGCCCTGGTAATTAGACTTTCATTACCCATTGATTGAAACCTAAGACCAACGCCTTTGGCCATGCTCCATTGTTGAATCTCTAATAAGCCGTGAACTGTTGCTTCAGAAACCATACCACCATACATGGGCATTCCTAAAAATATTTTAAAATTCTTATCTTTTAATTCTTCTGGTTTAATCATTACCTTACCTTCTTATAATATTCTAACTTCTTTTATAATGATTATTGAAAAAATGTCTAGTTTAGTAATCAGGATGTGAATCCCACGATTGAGTATCTTCATTCCAAACATAGGCCTCTCCGTCTGTAGGATAAGAGACCGGGGCTTCCCATAAACAAGTAGTTTCATTTAGAGTGAAAGAGTCGAAGGGTTTAGGAGGAATAAAAGCATCCTTTGTAGAATCATAAGTATACCCAATACCTGCGTAATTTTTTCTTAATGCCTTTGATTGATCGTCACTTGGTGTATTAGTATTGGGTTGATAGTGAACACCTCCTCTTGTGTTATAAGAAGTTTGAACCCAAGTTCCTTCTTGAGTATCTATAAAATCTTGTTCTGCCACTATCACTTGAGTGACAATATTGCTTTCTATTTTTGCAAAATGAGACACATCATACTCCTATTGATATTTATACCTAACAATTCCTACTCCAGAGCCGCCGCCTGCACTACCGGGTTGGTTGTTTCTTTGGCCACCACCACCGCCGCCTGTGTTAGCTGTGCCTGCAACTGGGCCAGAGCCACCTCCTCCACCACGACCACCGCCGCCTGAACCACCAGGTCCAAATCCAGGGTTGTTGTATGTACCACCACCACCGCCACCACCTCTTGCGGTTGATGAACCATTAATACTTGATGAGACTCCGGCACCACCTCCACTTGTGCCAAAATTTAATCCTACTTTTCCTTCTTCACTAGCGCCGCCACCGCCACCACCGGCATATGGTGGACCACCATAAGCATCACCACCATCAAATCCTTGATTCGCTGTTCCTGCACCACCTACGCGACCATAACCTCCGCCACCACCGGAACCACCTGCACCACCGATACCACCAGGGTGATGAGAACCATAGCCACCACCAGTAGAAGTTATAGTACCAAAAACAGAGTTTGACCCATTATTTCCATTAGTTTGACCACCTACTCCTGCTCCTCCGGCTCCCACTGTTACAGTGTAACTTGCAGCGGGTGCAGCTAAAGCAGATTCAGCAGATGCTCCACCACCAGAACTTTCGCCTGTCACAGAAGAACGATATCCACCTGCGCCTCCTCCTCCACCAGTTTCTCCTCCTCCACTTGCTCCACCTGCAATAACTAAATATTCAACAGTGTTAGATCCTGCAGCGTTTCCGGCTTGGTTTACTGTGAAAGTTGAGGAAGAATTAAAGGTATGAATTTTGTAATCACCACTAGTAGACTCAGAACCACCTGAAGCTACAAGAAATTGTGCGTTTGATTTTGATTGAAGATTAGACATGGAGATAGCGCCTGAGGGAACTCCTGCTAGGGTTCTAACGTTAGAAGCCCCCATATTAATTTGAGTTCCGGCGGAGATATCTAATTCTGTGTTAACGTCATCAAGGCTAATTTGACCTGAAGGTGTGGTCATGCTTTATTCTCCCTTCTTGAGGTCGTTAACTTGTACTTGTAAATCCTTTACACATTCAATTAGTAGAGCACACAGACGATCATATTTAACGGCTTTAACTCCGTCAGGTCTTGTGCCTACGACCTCTGGTAAAACTTTTTCAACATCTTGAGCGATAACACCTACATCTGTTCTACGAACAAAATAGCCATCTTCACCACCTTTGGAATCAATAAATGATTGTTTCCAATCAAATAAAACTCCATTTAAATTTTGTACTTTATCCATAGGGGAGGATATGTTGTGAATATTTTCTTTTAAAGAAACGTCTGAGGAATAAAAAGCAGTAATATCATTTGTAGCTCTAATTTCTCCACTTGTTCCTGATGCTGCTGTTGCAACACCAAAAGAATCAAATTGTACATCAGAACCAGTTCCTAGTCCTAAAGAGGTTCTCATAGTTGCTCCTGTTTCTAAAACAAAGTTTGAACCATCACCTACACTAATACCACTATCTGTAACCGCTAAACCTGCAACGTCTTGACGTTGTGCATCCAGACGAGCGCTAGCAACTATTCCTGCTCCTAAGTTAGATGCATTCAGTGCAGTTAAATTTACACCTGAAGCTGCGGGTAAAGTTGCAGGGAATCTAGCGTCTGCTAAAGTTCCAGATCCTATCGCTCCTGCGTCTGTGGATGAAATAATCTCTACATTATAATTTGATGCACCATCACAAAATACTGTTGTCTTCGCACCTTGAGCGATTGCAATACCGTTTGCTGTATGCCCTGTTGCTGCGATAGTTAAAGTTTGAGAACCAGAAGTGTTGTTAAAAAAATTATATTCGCTTTCTACTGCCGGAATAAACACAACAATATCTCCTGTAAGAGCGCCATTTAAATCAATTGTTTTATTGGAAGATTCAGCAGTGTCTGATGCATTAGCTGTTGAAAGTGTTATATTCGCTGAACCTGCAACTGATTTAGATAAAAAACCTGCTGCAAAAGCGTCTATAACTTCTAAATTGTTATTGGTATTTGTACCCCATGTATTGGCATTGGCTCCTGTGGCCATTATTTCTAATTTAAGTCTGTCTGAATATGTACTTGCCATTTTTTACCTCACTAAAATATATCTTTTTTTGTTATTCAAGCAACACTTTTTATGCTGCATCTACCTTTGTCCAAGTATTACTTGCCCCTGTTACTACATTTGCCCAAGGTGTTGCAAATGGATTTCCTGTGACTATTGATAAATCAACGCCTGTCACATTGACGGTGGCTCCTCCTGAAGGAGTTGTTGAACCCTCAGCAAAAGATAAAGCTACTGTTGAAAGGTTCACAACCACACCAGTTCCTACTTCTATTGTAGGTGTTCCTAAGGCAGTTGCCATCGTAACAGCAGCAGGAACTATATCAGCTAAAGTGGATATAGTAGCAGTTCCGGCAGTAGCAGTCATTGTTACCCCAACAGGGTCTACTTGTGTAAAGATATCAATAGTTACTGAACCTATGTTAAAGTCTAATTGATCGGATGGAGCAACTACTGCAACGCTACCTTCACCAGATACAGTAGCACCTGATAGAGCAGCACTTATAGTTACAGGAGTTGGAGTTACAATCGCAAGACCTGCTCCTGAAATATCTCCTGCAGCCGCTGTCATAGTAACAGGTGTGGGTGTTACAATTACGCCAGTTCCTACCTCTTGAGTTGTAGTTCCTAATGCAGTTGACATTGTCACGCTTGTGACGTTAGTAATAAATTCTATATTTTCATTCCAAGCAAAAGATCCCCAGGTGTTTCTTCCCCAACCTGCATCTACTGTACCTGTAGCTGTTTCGTCACCTGCAGTGAAAGCCATAGAAAGACTTGGCAAGACAACGCCTGTACCTTCTTCAATTGCTAATGCTCCAGAAAGTTGCGTTTCGAATGAAACACCTGTAAGTGTGAATATTGATTCTTGTGATGCAACCGCGGTTCCTAATGCGCTTGTCATCGACAATCCACTAGGTTCTGCTAAAGCATTAGCCTCTACACTTTCAGTTCCTAAAGTAAAAGAAGAAGATAATCCTGTTACACTTATAGGAGCAGGTGCACCCCAAGATCCATCATTCCATGCTTGTCTTCCCCAACCCTCTAAAGGACTTGTGACAGCAGCGGAACCCCCCATTCCTGAGTGATAATTACAATAATAAAATAAACTTGGAGTTGTTGCTACAACAGAAATAGTAATACTTCTTGTTGTGTAAGAGTTAAAATTAGAGATGTAGTCTGACGCAGAAACTGTTCCTCCGTCAGCAGTATAAACTACATTTGTATCATAACGTGTGCCTGAGTTATGAGTTCCGTCTGATGTTGCACTTAATAATAACGGATGTCCGGCATTAGATGCAGCATCTTGATTAAAGGTGAATGAATTATTGATGATAAGCGATAGACTCGCTTGTTGTACACCATCAATAAAATACTTATTACCACCACCGGTGCTGACTACCGTGACTGTATAAGTGGTCATTTAGACCTCCTATGAAAGTCTTAGTATAGCACTTGAAGCATCGTTAGTTGGAAATGCGATTGTAAATGTACCGTTTGTTGATGTCTTTACACTTCCGAAATCAAGAACAGCGATAGCTGCGTTTGTAGCACTTGAAGATCTATTATAGATCAAAGCTGCTTGCGCAGAAATTGTTGCTGATGTAAAACTTGCGTTTGCAAAATCAACAAATGCTGTTGAAGCTGTTGCACTAGTTGCTGTTAAACCGATAGTTGGACTCGTTAAAGTCGCTCCACCTGCTGCATATGTTCCTGAATTACCTACTTCGTTTGTTGCGGAATAGGCTGTTGTGTTTCCATTTAAAGTTACAGAGTTTGTGTACAGAGCGAGATTGATAGTGTCATTATCAATATCGTGATCCCCTTCTAATAACTGCTTTTTAAAGGAAGCACAGACTGCTTGATTTATTGCCATTTTTATTTACCTCCTGGGTCTACTGATCTTAGAGGGAGTCTTAAGACACCGTCTACATACTCATCTCTACGTTTACGTCCCATCTGCTCTTGAGCAAATTCGCTTAAAGCAGCTTGAAACTTCTGATCGTATACTTGCATATCCTGTGTATTTTTCAAGTAAGAAAACGTTTCTGCTAAAGTTCCATACAAAAGTACCTCAGGTGCTTTATTAGATATAAATGTTGTCGTGCTAGTTGAGCCACTGCCATTACCAAGTCTTTCGGGAGTTTCTTGATACCACATCTCAACTGTGTAAGCTACATTTGGAGTAGGAGCTACAATCAAAGTTGTGGCATCCCAATTACCCCAATATTTAGGCTTACCTGTAAAATTTGCATCGGTTGTTGATCTCTCAGGAGAATATTCATCCATGAAAGTTGTGTCTTTTTGTTCAAGCCAAGTTCTTGTTCCGTCTGTTTCAACTAACTGTAGAGCTCTAGCAAATCTAAAACCGCCTTCAGGACCAGATACATCAAGAAATGCGTTGTTTGCTTCAAAAGTAGAAGTTGCAAATCTTCTCTGATAATCACCATCAATTGCTCTATCTATTTTATTTTCAATGTTGGTAATAAAAACGTTGATGACAGTATTGGATAGCACATCACTCGTTACTTCTGTGTAGTTTCTTACGTTGTCTAAAAGTTCAGAATAATTCATGATATTACCACAGTCACTTTACCAACACTTGAACCAATAATCAACGCTCTACTTGGAGTAGATGGTATCATACCATTTGATTCAAATGAGGTGTCTCCCGGTGCAGAAACAAATACAGTCATAGGTTCTTGTCTAGCGGGCCTAGTCCAGGGAAGAGCTTGAGGATCAGCATTGTGATGAGGTGGATCTAATTGTGGATGCTTTGTTTCAAAACATTCCGGACAAGTCATTAAACCGTTCCATTCTTCTCTAAGCTTGTGAAAATCATATTGTTGACCACAACGATCACATAACGCTATGGCGTATTTACCATTAGCAAAAGCACCCATGTTAGCTACCTACGAAATAATTTTGTGGAACTATATGAACAGATGTTGACTGACTGTCTTCAGTTAACGCTCTTTGCATTTCGTCTTCATAATATAATTTTAAAGACTGAGTTCTTTCTGGAGAAATTTTTTGTGATAAAAAATATGCAAGGCCTGAAACCATGCAAGGTAAAAATCTATAAGGTGCGTCTGGATTGTTTGTGTAAGCACCCGCGTCTTCTATTCTCCCTAAATAATAATAATTAATTTGAGTATCTGTCGTGTTAGGAGTTAAGTACAGTGTTATTGTTACATTAGATAAATTTCTTTGAATAAAATATTGAGTTGGTTGTCCTTGAGAACTTTTATTAGGTATTGCTTGATACTCTGATCTTGAAACTTTTGTCATTGTAGTATCTGTGTTGCCATTTCTAAAAACCATTTCTAATACGTCACTAGCGTCTGAAGGTGCTGTGTAGGTAGTTGTTCCTGCTGTAAGGTTTTGAGTATGGTTTTCAACTTTCCAAATATGAACTCCTCTATTACCCCATTCAGATAACAAAAGGTTTAAACTTCTTCTAGCTGATTGTAGTTGATAGCCTGTTCTGCTTCCAGATAAGCCACATCTTTCATAAGCGTCTTGAATAATATCATCAAGCTCTAAATTAAAAGTTGTTGTTCCGGATGTGGCCATCTAAATTATCCTCTTTTTTTAACGACAGATTTTTTCTTGCCTTTTTTACCGGCTTTGCCGCCACCCTTCATGGGCATAACTTTTCCACCACCGCGCATTTTATTTACTTTTCCGCCACCTCTTTTTTTAACTACGTTTTTTGATTTGAACATTAGTCGACTCCTTTTTATTTAACTTTTCGTACGTTTCTTGTCGAGTTTTAACGACTTCTTCGTAATACTCAACTGGCCATTTTTTATAATAACCTATCTTGTCTAGTTTGCAACTTGCATCATATAACTGTTTAAACTTTTGTATTAGCATCATAGAGTATGCTAGATCAGATCTATATTCACATTCATCTGTGGGATCAACTAAAAACTCGTGTTCTTCTTCGTTTGCAGGAACGTCTGGGTGAAACCCCATAAAATAAACATCTCTTCTATTATATGTTTTGTTGTAAAATTCTACCTTGTTTTGAAATTGTTCAAAAGAATACTGCTCCCAAAAAGGATCGCAATAAATAATAATGTCGTGTTGTTTTTTATTCCAAGATTTAATTACATCTGTAAGTTGTTTTTCATACTTAGACTTATCCATACGAACTTCAATTCGCACTTTTTTATCTTTTCTCCACTTAGCTGCAAAAGGACAAGCCGGAAAACCTATGTGTTTGTTCATGGGTTCTAAAACATGTTTAGACCATTGAATTACGTCGTCTTTAATTTTTTCTGCTTGTTTTTTTCTTGACAATTGTTTTTACCATTGTGGGTTTACCACCTGGATTACCTGCCTTTTGTTTTCTACTAACAGCAGATCTTTTTTGACCCTTGCTCATAGATCTAGCTTTTGCAATAGGAACACACTTAGGATACTTTTTTCTTTTCTCTCCACCGCTTCGACCACACTTAGGAAAAGATCCGTCTGATCTAGGGTTAGCTATGTCAACCCAGTTTTCTTTTACCCAAGACCTTAATCCCTTTTTAGCCATTAAGATTTTTTAGTTTTTTTTCTACGATTTTGCATAACAGCACCACATCCTCTAGCAATGCCTCCTTGATCGTAACTTGAAATCATTTTTCTTGATTGTGATAATTTGTTTAAAGTACCTTCTGGATTAGGACCTCTTTCCGGTGGAACTGTTGTTGTCAATCGACCACCCATAGCTTTCTTTTGAACTTTTTTCTTTCCTCCGGGTGTAACTTTACCTGAACACACAGCACTTGCGTACATGTTTGCGTATGCCGAAGGGTATACTTTAAATTTTCGCTTTGCGGCGGCTTTTCCTCTTGCGCATAACTTTGCCATTTTTTTTACTCCTTCCCGGTTTCATTATTTGTTTGCTCATCTGAGCCCGGCTGATCATGAACACACCTTGGACACTCGCACATGCAAGAAGTCCCTAAGGAACAGTGACAGGGACAGCCACATATTTGACATTGTTTCATTAATGAACTGTGCCAATTTCGAAATCAGGTTCCCAAATAATATCAACTTCATTTTCCATCGTTTATTAAATATTCCTCTATCCACATAATCTTTTCTTTAATTATTGCTAAGTCCTGTTGCATTTCTGCAACACTATCTGCCTTTTGTTCCACGGCATTGAGTCGTTCGCTCCACATGCCCCAAGTCATTCCTAGAGTGCCAATCAAAACTACATACGGTAGTATAGTTTTAATTTCTATCTTAAACGACATGTACAGTCCAAATCTGTTTTACAATTGCACATAGTAATACTCCTTATTTTGTTTTTGCGGACATTCCACTTAAAGGGTTATTTAAAGCCTTATTAATCTTCAAGTCAAGACTTTCTTCCATTATCTTCATCTCTTCTATAAGTTCTCTTGAATCTTCTTTTTGTCTATCTTCCACGTCATTTACAATTTCGGTTATGTGTCGTACGTCTTGCTCAACGTTGCGTAAATCCGTTTTAAGGTCATCTTTAAGTTCCCGACTTACTTGACTTATTAGGTCTATTTCACCTAATATAATTTCTAATTCGCTTTTTAAAGCATCTAGTTGTTGTGATACAAGCTCTATTTGTGCTTCTGTTTGTGTTTCTACAAGAGCAATCTTCTTATCAAACCCGCTGAGGTCCGGTGCTGTATAGGCCTCGATTTGAGCAGACATATCTTGAAATTTTTTGAATGCCTCAAAACCGCCGTACAAAACACCTACAGCACTACTTAATGCTAGGATGACTGCCATCATGCGCCCCCCGCGAAAGGATACGCCGCCTACTGAGACTTCTGCCATTGTGAGTTCACCATATCATCCATTGTCTGTCCTTGTGCCATGTCAAACAACATACCATACTGGTCATCTATTGTCTTGTTTAAATATTCTGTAACGTTTGTATCTTGGATGTAAGATTGTGTATCGAAGAATGATTTTGTATTACCAAGAATTTGCATAACAATTAGAGTTTTAGTTTGAGCTGCATCATCATACCTAGCTTTATCATCAATCTTTTTGACTATTTTACTTGCAGCTTTTTCTTTTGCTGAAGGTTCTTTTTTAGGTTCCTTCT